>Ga0105237_10000837_pt1 | contig 42069 bp, 35 predicted proteins | sample KBSC24metaG_FD_81520 | JGI IMG/M metagenome (GOLD analysis project Ga0105237, IMG submission 81520) | Corn rhizosphere microbial communities from Kellogg Biological Station, Michigan, USA - KBS C2-4 metaG | ecosystem: Host-associated > Plants > Roots > Rhizosphere > Soil | place: Michigan, USA...
AGTAGACCTCCTGGGCCGGTGACAAGTTCCTCTCTGTAGTTCGACGCAGAAGATATTCTTATCAATTCCTGAAAAACGGCGTCTCTAATTTCAAGAGGTGCCAGCGGAATTGATTCACGATCCGGAATTGTAATTGTCGGTGGAAACGTGAAGATTGGAATTTCTGTGTGGACGTGTATGTTTCCGCCGTTGCGAGATGGACCGCGAGCGCCAGCGCTTATTCGCATGCAGATGGAAGTACCTTCGTCGGTCGAAAAACCACAGTAAGTTGGTTTGCCACATATCCTACAAGGCCGTTTCTTACTGACCCGTTTGAAGCCTCCCGAAACGAGAGTTCGTCGCGGAGCATAAATCGGCCTCCATTTATTTTGTTGAATCTCGGTAAGCATAGCGTTGCGAGCGCCGCTTGCTGACCGCTCATAATTCCGCAAGGGTATCGATTACCCTCTGGCAGTGAGACTTGGATAACGTCAAGGTTACACCAGCCTGGTCCAAGAGCATGAGATACAATGATCGCCAAGGCCAGCAGGCACCTTATTTATCTGATGTGTTATAGAGCTGTCGTTTTTCACCTGCACTAAACGATTCGCAGCATCGTATTGATATTTTTGCCGACTCCTGATCTCCACCATCCGAGCAATTTCACTATATGCCGGACGAATTTCATTAAATGCCGGACAAATTTCACTATATGCCGGACAAATTTCATTTAATGCCGGATCCCACACAAATCTTTAGTCGTCGCAGGTCGTTGTTGCGAGGGCTTGATGAATGAGCGTTCATTCAGTATTATGGGCGCGTTAAGTGGTGGGAGTGTCTGGAAGTCTGCAACGGAGGGGTGGAGAGGCGATGATGCGCATTGAGAAGGCGGCCGTGTTGGGTGCTGGGACTATGGGGGCGCAGATTGCCGCTCACCTCGCCAATGCCGGTGTGCCGACGCTGCTCCTCGATATACCGCCGCGTGAACTGACCGAAGAAGAGCAAAAGAAGGGGCTCACGCTCGAGTCGCCGCAGGTGCGCGGGCGCATCGCGCGCGCCGGCTTGGACGCAGCGGTGAAAGCAAAGCCCGCGGCGTTCTTCGTGCCGGAACTCGCTTCTCTCGTTACGCCTGGAAACTTCGACGACGACCTCGCAAAGATCAAAGACTGCGATCTGATCGTTGAAGCGGTTGTTGAGAATCTGAATATCAAACGCTCTCTCTTCGAGCGCGTCGAGCAGCATCGTCGCCCGGGTTCAATCGTGGCTTCAAACACGAGCGGCATCCCGATTCACCTGCTCGCCGAAGGACGATCTGACGATTTCAAACAACACTTCGTCGGCGTTCACTTTTTCAATCCACCTCGTTACCTGCACCTCGTCGAGATCATTCGCACGGAATGGACCAAGCCGGAGGTCTCCTGCTTTCTGTACGGCTTTCTCGATCAACGTCTCGGCAAGGGCGTCGTCCCCGCGAAGGATCGTCCAAACTTCATCGCCAACCGTATCGGTACGTTCGGCGCGCTTTACACGATCAAGACGATGCTCGACGACGGCTATTCGATTGAAGAAGTCGACAAGATGACTGGTCCCGCGGTCGGTCGCCCGAAGTCGGCGACGTTCCGTACCTTCGACATAGTCGGCCTGGACGTCTTCACGCACGTCATCAAGAATCTCTTCGAAGCACTTCCCGAAGACGAAGAGCGCGAGATGTTTGTCGTGCCTGAAGTGCTCGCGACGATGGTCCAACGCGGCCTGCTCGGAAACAAGACCAAAGGCGGCTTTTACAAAAAGCAAAAAGGCGAGGGCGACAAACGCGAGATCTGGGCACTCGACACCGCAACGCTCGATTATCGTCCTTTAGAGAAGGTCAAACTCCCTTCGCTCGACGTGGCGAAGAACATCGAGGATCTGCCGGAGCGCGTGAAGGCACTGACGTGGGGCAAGGACCGCGTGGGCGCGTTTTTGTGGAAGACGATCTCGCGCGTGCTGGCCTACTCGGCCAAGCGAATACCTGAAATCGCGGACAACGTGGTCGAAGTCGATCGAGCGATGCGCTGGGGCTTCGGTTGGGAGTTGGGACCATTTGAAGTTTGGGACGCGATCGGCGTCGACAAGTCTGTGGCGCGGATGAAAGAAGAGGGCATGCCCGTGCCGAGCAACGTCGAACAGATGCTCGCATCCGGCGCCACGTCGTTCTATAAAAAGGACAATGGACAACAGTCGTATTTCGATTTTGCCGGCGGGAAGTATGTTCCACTCGCGGATCCGCCAGGCGTTCTGATCCTCAAGTCAATTAAAGATCGCGCGGGCGTCATCAAGAAGAACGCGGGCGCTTCGCTGATCGACATTGGCGACGGCGTCGCGTGTCTCGAGTTTCACTCGAAGATGAACGCGATCGGCGGCGACACGCTACAGATGTTGAAGTTCGCGCTCGGCGAAGTCGAGAAAAACTTTGTCGGGCTGGTAGTCGGTAATCAAGGCGCGAACTTCTGCGTCGGCGCAAACATCATGCTGATGTTGATGGAAGCGCAGGAGGAAAACTGGGACGAGCTCGACATGATGGCGCGAGTCTTCCAAAACTCGACGATGAGTTTGCGTTACTCGCCAAAGCCTGTCGTGGTCGCGCCGTTTCAGATGGTGTTTGGCGGTGGTTGTGAAATGGTGTTGCACGGCGATCGCGTCAGGGCAGCAGCCGAGACTTACATCGGGCTCGTGGAAGTCGGCGTCGGAATTATTCCGGCAGGCGGCGGCACGAAGGAGATGTTATTGCGCGTGATGGATTCGATTCCGAAAGGCGTCGACGACGCGGACCCGTTTCCGTTTGTGAAGCGCGCGTTCGAGACTATAGCGCTGGCGAAGGTTGCGACTTCGGCGGAAGAGGCGCGGTCGCTGGGCTTCCTGTCTAAGGACGACACGATCTCGATGAATGCCGATCGCTTGATCGCCGACGCGAAGAAAGAAGTGTTAGCGTTGGCGGCAAGCGGATACATCGAGCCGCAGCAACGGAAAGACATTCTCGCGCTGGGAAATTCGGCGCTCTCCACGTTGAAACTCGGCATTCACCAGATGAAGCGCGCGGGCTACATTTCAGATCACGACGCGGAGATCGGCACACAGTTGGCGAAGATTTTGACCGGCGGCGATCTGAATCATCCGACACGCGTTTCGGAGCAGTATCTTTTAGATTTGGAGCGCGAGGCATTCCTTTCGCTCGTCGGCATGCGCAAGACGCAGGAGCGAATCGGGCACATGTTGAAGACCGGAAAGCCTTTGAGGAACTAGCCACGGATGACACGGAAAAAGGCGGATTAGTTATGAGAGATGCAGTGATAGTTTCAGCCGTGAGGACGGCGGTGGGCAAAGCGCCGAAGGGAACGTTGCGCACCACGCGCCCGGATGAAATGGGTGCGGTGGTGAACAAAGAAGCAGTTGCGCGCGTGCCGGGTTTGGAGACTTCGGAAATCGAAGACGTGATCATGGGATGCGCGATGCCGGAAGCAGAACAAGGGATGAACGTCGCGCGCGCGGCGGCGATTCGCGCGGGCTTACCTGTTGAGACCAGCGCGATGACGATCAATCGCTTCTGTTCGTCGGGCTTGCAGTCGATCGCGATGGCGGCCGATCGGATCAAGAGCGGTGGCTCGGAAGTGATCGTCGCGGGTGGTTTGGAAACCATGTCGATGATCCCGATGGGTGGCCACATCATCCGGCCGAATCCATACCTCGTTGACCACTATCCGGACTTTTATTTGAGCATGGGGCTGGCGACGGAGAACGTTGCGCGCAAGTTCGAAGTTTCGCGCGAGGAGCAGGACGAGTTTGCGCTTCGGTCGCACACACGCGCTGCGGCAGCGTTGGATGCGGGCAAGTTCACCGAAGAAACAGTACCGCTGCACGTCGTGCTCGAAGAGTTGGATGAAAAAGGTAAGAAGCAGCGGCGTGAAGTCGTGTTTGATAAAGACGAGGGTGTCAGGCGCGACACGTCAGCCGAAGGTCTCGAAAAACTCAAACCCGCTTTTCATGTGAAGGGCACGATCACCGCCGGCAACGCGTCGCAGATGTCTGACGGCGCCGCGGCCGCGATCGTGATGTCTGACGCGCGCGCGCGTGAGTTGGGCGCGAAGCCAATGGCGCGCTTTGTTGCGTATGCAACCGCCGGTTGTCCACCTGAAGAGATGGGCATTGGACCAGTGTTCGCGATTCCCAAAGCTCTGAAACTCGCGGGCCTCACTTTGAACGACATCGACGTGATCGAGTTGAACGAAGCATTTGCCGCACAGTCGCTGGCGGTGATCAAAACGCTCGGACTGGATCCAGATAAAGTCAACGTCAACGGAGGCGCGATCGCGCTGGGCCATCCGCTTGGTTGCACGGGCGCAAAGCTCACTGCCAGCATTTTGCGCGAACTCGAGCGACGCAACGGACGATACGGAATGGTAACGATGTGTGTTGGCGGCGGCATGGGCGCCGCAGGTATTTTGGAACGATTAAACTAGTACACAAAAAGCACATAAGACACAAAAAGAAGAGGGCAAAACTATGTCAGCCGTAGCCGGACAACGACAGATTATCAAAGGTGGATCGTTCCTGATCGAGGAGCGGTCGCCCGAGGAGATCTTTACGCCGGAAGACTTCACTGAAGAGCATCGCATGATTGCCGACACGACGCGGCAGTTTATCGATAAGGAAGTCGTGCCGCGCATCGACGAACTCGAAAAGCACGATTGGAAACTCGCGCGCGAACTCGTCAACAAGGCGGCGGATCTCGGGTTGATCGGCGCGAACATACCCGAAGAGTACGGCGGCCTCGGACTCGATCAGACGAGCGGCGCCCTCATCGGCGAGAACATCGGTCGCTCCGCCTCATTCGCGACGACGTTGGGCGCGGAAAGTGGCATCGGTCTGTTGCCGATTGTTTATTTCGCGACTGACGCAGCGAAGCAGAAGTACCTGCCGAAGATCGCGAGCGGCGAGTTGATCACGGCGTACGCGTTGACGGAAGCGGGCTCCGGCTCTGATGCGATGGCGGCAAAAGCCACCGCGCGTTTGAGTGACGACGGCAAGGAATACATTCTCAACGGCGAGAAGATGTGGATTACGAACGGCGGCTTCGCCGACATCTTCATCGTGTTTGCGAAAGTCGACGGCGACAAGTTCAGCGCGTTTATCGTCGAGCGCCAGCCGGGCCTGACTTCGGGCGCTGAAGAACACAAGATGGGTATCAAGGGTTCGAGCACGACGGCGCTCGTGCTTTCTGACGTCCGCACGCCGGTCGAAAACCTGCTCGGCGAAGTCGGTAAGGGCCACAAGATCGCTTTCAACGTGCTGAACATCGGTCGCTTCAAACTCGGCGCGATGTGCGTCGGCGGAATGAAGTTGATGGTCCATGAGTCTGTGCGTTATGCAAACGAGCGGCACCAGTTCGGTAAATCGATTTCGTCGTTTGGCGCGATCAAAGCCAAACTCGCGGAGCAGGCGATTCGCACGTGGGTAGGCGAGTCGATGATCTATCGCACGCTCGGCATGATCGAAGCCGGAATCGGAGCGGTTGACTCGAAAGACGTGGATGCGCGGTTACGCGCGATTGAAGAGTACGCCGCGGAGTGTTCGATCATTAAGGTCGCGCTTTCTGAGTACTGCGATTACGTCGTCGACGAGATGGTCCAGATTTATGGTGGATACGGCTATTCTGCTGACTATCCAGCAGAGCGTGCGTATCGCGACTCGCGAATCAATCGCATCTTCGAAGGCACGAACGAGATCAATCGCATGTTGATTCCGGGTCGCTTGATGAAGAGCGCTCTGAGCGGCAACCTCGCGCTGCTGCCTGCTGCACAGGCGTTGATGGACGAAGTGTTGTCGCCGCAGATGGGTGGTTTCCACGATGACGACAGCCTGCTCGCGGCAGAACAAAAACTCACGACGAACGCGAAGAAAGTCGCGTTGATGACGCTCGGCACCGCCGCGCAAAAGTACATGATGAAGCTCGCGGACCAACAGGAGATTCTGATGGGCGTCGCGGACATCATCATGGACACTTACGCGATGGAAACCGCGATTCTGCGTGCGCGAAAATTGGTCGCAGCGCAGGGCGAGAGTGCGGCTGAGCGCTATCTCGACATGACGCGCGTGTTCTGCAACGACGCCGTCGAGCGTATTGAAGCGAAAGCGAAGAACACGCTCTCCGGAATGTCCGAAGGAGATGAGCTGAGGACGCTGCTGGCCGCGCTACGGCGTTTCACGAAGTTGCAACCGATGAACACGATCGCCGCAAGGCAGCGCATCGCGGATGATTTGATCGCCGCGAATAAGTGGATCTATTAGAAGCCACAATAAGGCACAAAAGGCACAAAAGAATTACTGCTGTATTTTGTGCTTTTTGTGCCTCTTTGTGGCTATTCCTTTTTGTGGCTTATGCGCGTTGTTCCAATTTCAGTTCCTACGCCTTTTTACATCGGGCCGGTTAACGTCTACCTGATCGCCGAAGATCCGCTGACGATCATCGACACGGGACCAAAGACGAAGGAGGCGATCGAAGCACTCCGCACCGGCCTCCGCAACGCCGGTTTTCGCGTTTCCGACCTCCGCCGCATCGTACTCACTCACGCACACGAAGATCATTGTGGACTCGCACGATCGCTGCGCGACGAAGCAAAGAACGCGGAAGTCTTCGTTCACAACTGGGAGACTGGCCATCGCCACAGTCGCCTGGAGTATGAAGAGCATCGCGTGTTGCTCGAGCGCGCGGGAGTTCCTGATGAAGAGATCCAGCGAATGCGCGGTATGTACGACCGCATGCGAAAGTACGCGGATTCGTTCGGCGACGACGAATACACGTCGCTCTGGGACGAAGCCGAACTGGAATTCGAGTCTGGGAGCCTGCGGATTCTACACACGCCCGGCCACACGCCCGGGTCATGCTCGTTTCTGCGCGAGGCTGATCGCACGATCATCGCCGGCGATTGCGTGTTGAAACGAATCACGCCCAATCCGGTGCTGTCGCCGGATCCCGTAGATCCCTCGCGGCGTTTTCCGTCGCTTGCCGAATACCTCGTCAGTCTTGCTCGTTTGCGATCGTTTTCGCCGACGCTCGTCTATGGCGGTCACGGCGAGCCGATCCACGATTACGAGGAGCTCTTTCACAGGTACTTCCGCGCTTTCCAGGATCGGCAGTCGCACGTGATCAGCTTAGTCGCGAAAACCGGTGTGACTGCGTGGGACCTGGCCCTCGAGATGTTTCCCAATGCCGACGACGTCCACCGCTTTTTATCTGTGTCAGAAGCCGTCGCCCACCTCGATTTAGCCCACACCGAAGGCAAGATCGCCTACGAATTAGCCGGCCAGAGAGACATGTACCGGCCCCTCTAATTTTTTTGGAACCTCATCCGGCGAGTTCGCGTGTAAGCCGTAAACTCTTCCGGAGGAAACTCTTCATGAAAGCAAAATATCTGGTCGGTCTCGTGGCCGTTATTATTCTGGCTGCGGGGGTGGCGATTGCCCAGAAATCTGCGCCCGCGCCGGCGCCTCCTTCGCCACCAGACGACGTCGAACCTTTCGAGCAAAACTTTTCTTTCTTTACCGATGGCGGTTTTCTGGGTGTTTATGCGGAGAACATCAACCGCGAAAACATGGGCCGCTACAACCTGAACACGGTGCGCGGCGTCGGCGTAACGCAGGTGGTCAAGGACAGCCCGGCCGAGAAAGCCGGCTTGCGCAAAGACGACGTCATCCTGCGCATCGATGGTGAAGCCGTAAACAGCGTTCGCAAACTCAATCGTCTGGTGTCGGAAATGGCTCCGGATCATTCTGTGAAAATCGCTGTCAGTCGCGGAGGCTCCGAGCAGGAAGTGACCGCGACGATCGCGAAACGCAACAACTCGAGCTTCGCCGGCGATCTCTTTAAGGGCCACCCGAAGGTATGGAAATGGGAGGGCGATCCGAAAATGTGGAAGTTCGAGAGTCCACTCATGGGCCGAGGCCAGTTCGGGGATAACGGTGGTGACTTTTCGTTCTTCCTGGCAAATGGCCGCCGCATCGGTGTGAGCACAATGGGACTCAACAAGCAGCTCGCCGATTATTTCGGTGTCGCGGATGGCGTGTTGGTGACTTCGGTTATTGAAGGTGGCCCAGCGGAGAAAGCGGGTATCAAAGCCGGCGACGTGATCACTGCGATCGACGGTGAAAAGGTCGATTCACCCGGCGACCTCTCGCGCGTGATCAATCGGAAGAAAGACGGCGATATTACGTTGACCGTCATTCGCAACAAGTCGCAACAGACTTTTCACGTGACGCCGAAGGAAGGTGGCGGGTTTTCAGGCACGCCGGACGAGCCGCAGGTTGGACGTCGTATCGTTATCCCGCAGATCGACTTTCCGAGCATCGACATCGCGATGCCGCAGATCGCGGTTCCCGCGATCAATATCAACCTCCCGCGCGTGCGTGTAACGCCGCGAGTGAGAGTAAGGACAGTACAAGGCCCTATTTAAAGGATCTCTTTAAGACAGGGAGACGGGGAGACACGGTGACGCGGAGACTGTTCCCCGCGTCACCGTGTCTCCCCGTCTCCCTGTCTTGCTGGTACGCTTGCGCGGGACGCGTTGGATATGTGATGATCGCTGCGATGGTAACCGTCACATATAACAACAGCCCTGATCTTTTGAGGAGTGCATAAGTGAAAGCGGAATTGCAGCAGTTAATCGCTTTGCAGAATCTTGATACGACCATACGAAAACTAGAAAAAGACCAAGAAGCGATACCCCAAAGGCGCGCCGAGATCGAAAAAGAGTTCGATCAGCGCGCCTTTGAAATTAGAGCACTCGAAAGCCGTCGCGACGAAGCCAGACACTCGCGCACGCGTCTTGAGAACGAAGCGGTCGAACAGAAAAACCGGGCCGAGCGAGCGGAACGAAATCTGATGTCGTCGAAGAAGCAGGACGAGTACACAGCCGCCATCCGCGAAGCCGATGCAGCACGAAAACAGATTTCAACCCTAGAGACGCAGATTCTCGAACAACTTGAAATTCTCGAACAGTCGGAAGCCGCTCTGAACGAACGGGCCACAGAGATTGCCAGTCTGAATTCCGATCGTGAAGCTCGGCTGAAGGCCTTCGACGACGAGACAGGAACGATCGACGAACGACTGGCGACGGCGCGCAAAGAGAGAGAGGAAGTGTTTGCCAACCTGCCCAAACCGATGAGCAATCTTTACTCTCGGATCAAAGCTCGCATTCGCGACGGCGTGGCAGTGGCAGAAGCGCGCAATCGATCGTGCTCGGCGTGTTTTATGTCGCTTCGGCCGCAGGTGATGTCAGAGATTCGTCGCGGTGAAGACGTCATCACGTGCGACAACTGCGGACGCATTCTCTTCTATGTGACGGATTCAGTGAAGGCGGATGCAGCAGCGCCTCAACCCAACGTTGCCATCCATTAGCCTTTACATTTTGCAAACACGATCAACTTCAAGGGGGTAATTGCATGCGCGTGCTTGTAACTGGGGGTGCGGGCTACATCGGTAGTGTCGTCACCGAGCAGTTGGTAAGCGACGGCCACCAGGTGGTGGTCTACGACAATCTTTCAAAAGGTCATCCTGAAGCCGTTGTCGACGGCGCCGAGCTCGTCGATGGTGATTTGCTCGCGGGCGACAAACTCAACGAAACGCTCTACGACAATAAAATCGAAGCGGTGATTCACATGGCCGCGTCTTCGCTCGTAGGGGAGTCGGTTGATGAGCCCGCGAAGTACTACAACAACAACCTGGTTGCCGGGCTGGTCTTACTCGACGCGATGCGCGCGTGCGCAGTGAAGAAGATCGTTTTCTCCTCGACGGCGGCGGTGTATGGCGAACCTGAGAAGCAACCGATCGTTGAAAGTGATCCGACGAATCCGACGAACCCCTACGGCGAAACGAAACTCGCATTCGAGCGCGCGATGCACTGGCACGAGGCGGCGTACGGGGTGAGATATGCGTCGTTAAGATATTTCAATGCTGCCGGCGCGACCGAGCACTGCGGTGAGGACCACGATCCGGAGACGCACCTGATTCCGATCACATTGCAGGCGGCGGCTGGAAAACGCACGCACGTCGAGGTCTATGGTGAGGATTATGCGACGCCGGATGGCACGTGTATTCGCGACTACATTCACGTCGTCGACCTGGCACGAGCCCACATACTCGTGCTTGATCTCCTGGAAGAACGGAGCGCGATTTACAACCTCGGTTGTGGCGGTGATGGTTACAGTGTGAAAGACGTCATCGAGACTGCGCGTCGTGTTACAGGCAAGGAGATCCCGGTTCGCGTTGGACCACGCCGGCCTGGCGATCCGGCGGTCCTGATCGCGAGCTCGGATCGGATCAAAGACGAACTCGGGTGGCAGCCACAATTTCAGGATCTCGGATTGATCATCGAATCCGCGTGGAAATGGATGCTCGCCCACGCTGACGGATATGGTTAGACAGGATTTACAGGATTTTTTCAGGATTAGCATGTAAATCCTGAAAAAAATCGTATAAATCCTGTCCAGGCAGACGTTGTCACCTACGACCTACAATATCAAACTCAAACTTCACATCATCATCCACTCGCACCATTCCGTGGAACGCTGACGTCGCCTTCACCTTGAAATCGTCGCGGTCGATGCTGAACTTACCCACTGCACGCAGGTTATCTCCGTTGACGGTAACGTCTGCCGGAATCGTAATTCGCTTAGTGATGCCAAGGAGAGTGAAGTTGCCATCGATCTTCACTTCATAACGACCGGGAGCGGTATTCTTTGCCGTAACGTTCGTGCTCTGAAAAGTAATGTCCGGATACTGGTCCGGATGCAGCACGATCTCGCGCAGCTCCTTGTTGATGATCTGTTTCTGCGGTTCAGTGAAGTCCGCGCCTGTTTCATGTAACGAAGCTGCCTTTACGACGAGCCGCAGCGATGCCGGTGTAATCGTGTCGGGAGTGAGCTCGACCTGCCCCGAGAACTCGCTTGCGGCGAGATGATGACTGTGCCCTTTGAACCAGAGAAGACCGCTCCGATTCGCGTGGGCCATGAACTTGCTCTGGCTGGGATCGAGAATATAAGTTACCGTTGCAGGAGCCCCCAGCAACGATCCGGAACCGATGATTGTCGCTAATATTAGACCAGCAATGATTTTCCGCATCGTGTAACCTCCGAAGAAATCTTACGAAATGGCTGTCAAACGAACGCGTCAAAAAGGTGGAACAGTTGTCACGGTTGAGGAATTTCTCAGCCTGGATCGGCCCAAGGGCGATCTTGTCCTGAAAATCGGGCGCGAGCAGGTGTCGGTCACGAGCTTGGACCGCATTTACTGGCCCGATGAAAAGCTCACGAAGTTTGACCTGCTTAGCTACTATTTGAAGGTCGCGGATTACATCATGCCGTTTCTTCAGGATCGGCCGGCGATCCTGCAACGGTATCCACGCGGTATCAAAGCGCCGATGTTTTTCCAGCAGGATCTCGATAGCGCTCCGGAATTCATCAAAACCGCAAGGCTCACAAACCAGGAAGGGCGCGAACTTGATTACGGTGTTTATTCAACCGTCGGTTCGCTGGTCCACTTCGTCACGCTGGGAACGATCGAGCAGCATCCATGGCACTCGACTACTAAGCATCTCGACAAGCCCGACTGGATTGCAATCGATCTCGATCCGAAGCGTGCGCCGTGGGAGAACGTTCTGCAGGTCGCGCTGGTGGTGAAGGAGGTTGCGGATGAGATTGGGCTGGAAGTGTTTCCGAAGACTTCGGGATCGTCGGGGATTCATCTGTATGTGCCGCTGAAGCCGAAGAACGAGTACGAGCGAGTGGCGGAGTTTGCGCGACTGTTTGCGAGCGAGGTTGCGCGGCGCGCGCCGAAGATCGCGACGGTTGAGCGAACGATCGCGAAGCGCAAGAGCACGCAGGTATACGTTGATTGGATGCAGAACGCGAGAGGGAAGAGCCTCGCGGCGGTGTTTACGGCGCGCGCGAAGCCCAAGGCGACTGTTTCCATGCCGCTGACGTGGAACCAGATCTCGAAGGGCGTGAAGATCGAGGATTTCACGATCACGAATGTCCCCCAGCTCTTGAAGAAAGGCGACCCCTGGAAAGACTTCTTCGCGTCGCGCCAATCGCTGAAGTTTTGACGCGGAGACGGGGAGACACGGCGACGCGGAGATCTCCGTGTCTCCGCGTCTCCGAGTCTCTCCTTCTCCCCGTCTCCCCCTCTCCTTGACGATTCAGGAATCAAGGCTTATTCTCAAGGTCGCATGAGCCGAAACAGCTATCGCCATTATTACTATTACGGCCCGCTCTCCGCTGGGAGGGACGGTCAGGCGATGGGCTGTCGGCGTGCGTTGACGATGTAGCACCTTAGACAAGTTTCCAAGAACCGGCCATCAATCCCAAGCGGATTGGTGGCCGTTTTTTTCTGCAATGAGGTAACGGCGATGATACCAACTGAAACCCAAACCGTCTTACTCGACCATGTCGACATGAAGCTTGCTCCCGACCACCCCGGATTTCGCGACCCCGAGTATCGCGCGCGCCGCAACGCGATCGCGCAGATAGCCATGACGTACATGCCCGGTTCATCCATCCCGACCGCTCCTTACACGGAACTCGAACACGGCGTCTGGCAAAAGATCTGGAAAGCGCTCGACCGGGCGCACCGGGAACACGCGTGTGCCGAGTACCTCGAGTGCCTCGAACGGCTGGATTTCGAGAGCGATCGAATTCCGCAACTCGACGAAGTCAGTCGGAAGGTGCAAGCGCTGAGTGGTTTCAGACTGGAGCCCGTAGCGGGACTCGTCGAGCCTCGGGTGTTTCTCGAGTCGCTGGCGCGCGGCGTCTTCCTTTCAACCCAGTACATTCGTCATCACTCGACGCCCTTGTACACACCGGAGCCGGACGTGGCCCACGAGATCATCGGCCACGCCGTAACGCTCGCCAGCAAACGCTTCGCGGAACTCAATCGACTCTTCGGTGAGGCGGTCACCCGCACGAAAGATCCGGACGAGCTCGATCGCCTGTCGCGTGTCTACTGGTTCACCATCGAATTCGGCGTTTTGCGTGAGAACGGGCGGATCAAGGCGTACGGAACCGGGCTGTTGTCATCAGCCGGAGAGTTGGCGGAAATGCACAAAGCCAAACTCCTGCCACTGGACGTCGAAGTGGCCGCGAATCAGGTTTATGACCCAACTCATTTTCAGGCGATTCTGTTTTGCGCGGATTCGTTCGACGAGATGTACGAGACGCTTCGGGAATTCCTGTTGCGATGGTAAAAGCCGTCCGCTGATTACACAGATAGATTTTCGGATGGCCCTTGTTGTTTTTGGATCGTCGAGCTTGATCGAAACGAGTTTTCCTTAGGAAATCTCGCACTTGTGGATCAAGGTGCGCGGCATTCTCATTGCTTAAAGGTTTTTCTCCTCCCCTACAGTTGAAAATCTGCCCAGCCATAGCAGGAGGTTTTATGCTCAGCAAAAGGATCGCGTTTTCGTTTTCATTCTTAATGCTAGTAGCCGCTCTCCTTGCGACTTCCACAGCATTGGCCCAATCAACCGCCACCCTTCAAGGCACCGTTACTGATTCCAAGGGAGCCGTCGTGCCTAACGCCACCGTGCTGGTCCGAAACAGAAACACCTCTTCCGAACGCACGACGCAGACGGACAACGACGGGAACTACCAGTTTGCGGCCTTACCCGTCGGCGTTTATACCATCGAGGTAAGACTCCAGGGATTCAAGACCCAGGTCGCGGACCAGGTGACCGTCGAGGTCGCCAAAACCGTCATCCAGAACTTCCAAATGGACGTGGGCGCCATCACCGAACAGGTCCTGGTCTCCTCGGACGTTCCGATTATCGAAACCGCGACGACGTCGGTTGGTACGGTCATCAACCAGCGAACCGTCCAGGAAATCCCTCTGAACGGTCGTCACTTTGTCGATCTCGGTCTACTCATTCCTGGTTCGGTGACGCCACCGCAGAACGGATTTCTGACCGCACCACTCCGCGGCCAGGGTTCATTTGCCTTCAACACCGCGGGCAATCGTGAAGACACGGTTAACTTCATGATCAACGGCGTCAATCTCAACGACATGGTCCAGAACCAGATCACGTTTCAACCTTCAATCAACACCGTGCAGGAATTCAAAGCCGACAATTCTACGTTCAGCGCCGAGTACGGCCGAAACTCGGGTGCTATCGTGAATATCGCGACGCGTTCCGGAGTAAACGACTATCACGGAGAGTTTTTCGAGTTTCTGCGTAACGAAGCTCTCGATGCTCGAAACTTCTTCGACGCGCGCAAGCCGCCGTTCAAGCGTAATCAGTTCGGCTTCAACCTTGGCGGCCCTGTGAGTTTTCCACATTTTGGCGAAGGTGGTCCCGGACTCGCTTACAACGGTAAGAACCGCACGTTTTTCTTCTTCAGTTATGAAGGACTGCGACAGCGGCAGGGATTAACACTTACCAGTAATGTTCTGACGGATGCGCAGCGCGCGTCTGTATCAAACGCAACGATCCTTCAGTTGTTGCCGTTGATTCCTCGTGCGACGAGTGTTGATGTTGTCAATAATGTGGCGATCGGGAGGTTTGCCGGATCCGGAACGGCGCCGGTCGATATCGATCAGGGTACTATCGACCTAAGCCACGAGTTCAGCTCCAACGATCGTGTCCACGGCTACTACGCGTTACAACGAGACCGGCGCGGCGAACCGAATCTTCAGGGCAACACGCTTCCGGGTTTCGGCGACACGCGCGAGTCGCGCAGACAAATCCTGACCCTGAACGAAACGCACATCTTTGGTCCAAACCTGACCAACGAAGCGCGACTCGGTTTGAATCGAATCAACATTAGTTTCACGCCCAATGCTCAATTGAATCCGAATGATTTCGGCATCAAGAACGGTATAAATGCCGACATTGGTCTGCCGCAGATGAGCATCACCGGCTTTAACTTCAACATCGGTGGACCCGCGGGCTTTCCGCAAGGCCGCGCCGATACAACCGTTGTTTTATCAGACACGCTCACCTATCTGAGAGGGAGCCACTCATTCAAGTTTGGTGGTGAGGCAAGGCGTTTCTACAACAACAACTTCACCCTCGATACGGGAAACTTCACCTTCGCCAGTGTCACGAGTTTCATTAACGCAACTGCCAACTCGTTCAACATCACGTTGGGCGATCGTTCGAGCGCCATCATTCAGAATGCACTCGGGTTTTATGTGCAGGACAACTACAAGGTGCGCTCGAATATGACACTTGAACTCGGTCTTCGTTATGACTGGAATATGACTCCGACCGAGCGCTACGACCGCTTCGTCGTTTTCGATCCGGCAACGGGAACGCTGCAGCGAGTTGGTTCCGGAATTGATAAAGTCTACGAGGAAAACAACAACAACTTCCAACCACGACTCGGCATCGCGTGGGATCCATTCAACGACGGTAAGACCTCGGTCCGCGCTGCGTATGCGATCCTGGCTGATCAGCCCGTAACAAACGCAGTGACGCCGCTCGCTGCGAATCCTCCGTTGGCCGATCCACGCACCTTTACCGGCGCGATCTCCTTAACCAACGCAATCAACATTGCCGCTGCTGCGGGTCTCGCTCCAAACAACATCGCTCACGATTTCAAGAACGCTTACATTCAGTCGTGGAACCTCAATATTCAACGCGAAGTGGCACAGAATCTGGGTGTGACTATCGGCTACTTTGGGAGTAAAGGAACCCACCTTCGGATTGCGCGAAACATCAATCAACCGATCAATGGTGGTGCTCGACCGTTTATCCGGGTCGTTCCTTCCGATACTTTCCCAGTCTCGCCGCTCCTCAACAACATCGTGCAACCCGAGAGCACGTCAAACTCGAGCTACAACGCGATGTGGTTAACCGCCACCAAACGTCTATCGCGCGGGTTGCAATTCAATGCGTCTTACACGTTCTCGAAGTCCATCGATTACAACTCGCTGAATAGCCAGGGTGTAATCGTGCAGGACAGCTACAACCTGCGCGACAGTCGTGGACTTTCGGATTACGACGCACGACATCGTTTCGTGTTCAGTGGAATTTACGAGTTGCCGTTTCGCGGAAATCAATTCGTCGAGGGTTGGCAACTGGGGACGATCGTTCAGTCGCAGACCGGCAATCCCGTTAACATCGTGATCAACAACACGACGTTCACGGGCACCAACAACACTGTGCGACCCGATGTGACTGGTCCAATCGAGATTCTCGGCACTCCGAACCGCTGGTTCGATATTTCGCCGTTTATCGTGCCGGTGGGACGCTTCGGAAGTCTCGGGCGGAACGTAGTGATTGGTCCAGGATTCAACAACACGGACTTTTCGGTGATTAAACGGACGTATTTGACTGAAAAGCAGTTGATTGAGTTTCGGTGGGAAGTCTTTGACGTATTCAACCATGCGAACTTTGGTCAGCCGGGGCGTGTGGTAGGAACTACAAACTTCGGGCAGATCACGAGCACGCGTTTCGGAACGGGCGACTCGGGATCGTCGAGGCAGATGCAGTTTGCGCTGAAGTACAAGTTCTGAGGTCAGGAGCAGGAGCAGGTGCGGGAGCAGGCAGGCAGAGGCGAATCTGCGTGCTCCTCAAACTGCTCCTGCTGCTGTTTTAGCCGCAGATTTTCGCAGATGAACGCAGATTAGATCTGCGTTCATCCGCGTTTATCTGCGGCGTTTTTGATGCGCGCAATCACGGAATCGAGGTCGACCTCGTCCGTCACCTCGACGTGGATTTTGGCGAGTTGGTAGATGGGCTTTCTCTGGGCGTAACGGGTTTTGGCTTCGTCACGCGTCTTTCCGAGGGGGCGGTCGTCGCCGGAGGTTTCGATTCTCGCCCAGCACACTTCAAACGGCGTGTCCAGCCAGATACTTAAACACCCGTACTCATCAATGAGTTGACGATTAGCTTCTACGATCCAGGCCCCGCCGCCGAGTGCGATCACATCTGTCCCATCTGTGTCCAACAACTCACGCAGAACGTCTGATTCGATCGAGCGAAATGCGTCCTCACCTTCGTCGACGATCAGTTGTGCCGGAGATCTTCCTTCGCGTCTGGTAACTCGGTCGTCCAGATCCACCATTTCGAGATTGAGGCGCCGCGCGAGCTCACGCGCGAGTCTCGTCTTTCCCGAACCCATGAAACCAGTGATTACGATTTTCATGTCGAAGAAACTGAGTGAAGCAGGTCAAAGAACTCAGGAAAAGAGATCGCAACGCATTCCGACCCGTCAATCTGTGTTTCACCGTCAGCAATCAGCGCTGCGACTGAGAACGCCATCGCGATCCGATGATCGCCATGCGAATCGATCAGCGCACCGCGCAGTTTTGTCGGTCCAAAAACCTGTAGACCGTCTTCAAACTCTTCCACTTCGGCGCCCATCGCACGTAGATTGAGCGCGGTAACAGCAAGTCTATCGCTTTCTTTGTGACGTAACTCGCTCGCATCCTGGATTCGGATGCCGCCGGAGATCTGTGAACCCACGACAGCCAGCAGAGGCAGTTCGTCGATCAAAGACGGAATGACTGATTGATTTAACGTTCGCTCAGCTTCGTTGGGAACGCGCGCGATTCCGCCACGCACGTCGATCGTTCCGTATGGCTCGTTGCGATCTGTTTTAACGTCGGTCGTTGAGATATCGGCGCCCCAGGAGCTGAGCACTGAAAGAAAAGCAGCGCGCGTTGGATTTAACCCTACGCCTTCGATCGAAAGTTCGGAACCAGCTAAGAGCATGGCCGCAGCGACGAAATACGCCGCTGAAGAGACGTCGCCGGGAATCGTGATCGCGCCACCTGTAAACCGTGCGGGACCGTCAATTGTCACTGCGAGATCGGACGTAGTCGTCACGGGCACGCCGAAACCGTTGAAGAGGCGCTCGGTGTGATCGCGCGACTGTGTGGTTTCGATTACGGTCGTTCGACCTTCGGCCTTGAGTGCGGCGAAAAGGATCGCGGATTTCACCTGCGCGCTCGCGACGGGAAGTTTGTACGTGATCGGACTCAATTTATCCGAGCCACGAACTTTCAGCGGCGCTTTCCCATCAGTGGCTTCGATCGTGGCACCCATCAATTCCAGCGGCTCGATAATTCGTTTCATCGGGCGCGAGCTCAGTGACTCGTCTCCGACAAGCACGGCGCTGAGGTCATGTCCGGCCAGGACGCCCGTGAGGATTCGGAGAGTTGAACCGCTGTTTCCGCAGTCCAGCGGTTCGCCGGGTGTAACCAGTTCCTGATTCCCGGGCACGATCAGTTTACCGGCGGTATGTTGAATCGAGACACCGAGTTGCCGCAGACACGCGAGAGTCGAGGCGCAATCGCGAGCTGTGGAAAAGTTTGAGATCTCCGTCGTCCCTGACGACAGTGCAGCAATTAGCCCCGCTCGATGAGAGATCGACTTATCTCCCGGCATGCGCAGTTTTCCATGGATCAGACGTGCCGGCACTACCCTCATATTTTTTGCCTCTGCTCGTTGGAGGACATATGAGTCCGAATGTGGTATAAAGAAACCTCCCGGCGACGCTTGTTTCCCTCCGAGCGGATTCCCCCCTAAATTAGTGACAGACAAAAGGCAGTGCAAGCCTGATGTACGACGCTGTGTCTGCAATACTGTATCCGACAGTCCTCGTTGCCGAAGACTCGTTTGACACTCGCATTATGCTCAAGCGCGCCCTGGAATTAAAAGGCTACCGCGTTTTTGAGGCCGAAGACGGTCAGCAAGCTCTCGAGATCGCCCGGCAACACCAGCCGAGTCTGATGCTTATCGACTTGAACATGCCGGTGATGGATGGCCTTGAAACCATCAAGAAGCTTCGAAAACTCGAGGTAAACGGTGAGCACGTACCAATCGTCGCGATAACCGCTTACGACGTCTACGGCATGGAAGAAGCTGCGATGGAAAACGGGTGCAACAAGTATCTCAGCAAGCCACTCGACTTAGCAGAACTCGATCGCGCGCTGAAAAGTCTCGGGTTCGTGGTATAGGACCTACCGATTCTTGACACACGCACATCCAGCATGTTACATCCTCGAACTCCTAATAAGTGTCTGATGGTATGAGAAAGCAGCCAGAGTCCTCGCGCAGTGGCTTTCGGAGAGGTCATGCACAGGAGTTGTGACCGGAGAGACGACCGAGCTAACGTTGCCCAGCCGCATTGATACGGTTGCTACCGCCGCCGCAGCGGTTGCTGATTTTGTTGGCCGTTCAGGCATCAGTGATGACGCTGCGTTTGGCATCGATATGGCCGTGCGCGAGGCCGTAACGAACGCAGTCCTTCATGGTAATCGTCAGGACGACGAGAAGGTCGTCGAGATTAGTTTGAAGAGCTCGCCTGACGCTGTCGAAATCAGCGTGCACGACCAGGGGCCAGGATTCAACCCGGAAACAGTCCCAGATCCAACAGCACAAGAGAACATCCTAAAAACCTCGGGTCGTGGCATCTTTTTCATGCGCACTTTTATGGACGAAGTTGACTGGACGATCAGACCTGGCGGTGGCACAACGGTGCGCATGGTCAAGCGACGTTAATCGCAATTGCATAAAGGAGATTTCATAAAATGGCTGAGTTGAATATCAACGAGCGTCAAGCCGGAGACGTAACTGTTCTCGATATGAGCGGGAAGATCACTATCGGTGAGGGGAGTGTTGCCCTGCGCACCGCCATTCGGCGACTACTCGAAGAAGGCAAGAAGCGCATTCTCTTAAACCTCGCCGGCGTGAGTTACATCGACTCCAGTGGCATTGGTGAACTTGTCTCCAGTTACACGGCGATTGGCAAGGACGGGGGGCAGCTCAAACTGCTCAATCTCACGCAGAAACTTCAGGATCTACTGACTATCACGAAGCTTCTGACCGTCTTCGACGTTTACGACAGTGAAGCTGACGCGCTCAACAGCTTCAAATAACGCCCGAAGAGTTCGCTTTTAACTGAACGGAGAAAGCAATGGCAGAGCTCGATTTGAAAGAACGACAAGCGGGAGACGTCACCATTCTCGATTTGACTGGTGAAGTGCGAATCGGCGAGGGCAGCGTCGCCCTGCGCGATTCGATCAGAAATTTGGCTGACCAGGGCAAGAAAAAGGTTCTGCTCAATCTCGCCGGAGTTAAGTACATCGACTCCAGCGGCATCGGCGAGTTGATCGCGAACTACACCACCATCAGCCGTCAGGGTGGACAGCTCAAGTTGCTGAAGCTAACGGATCGAGTTCAGAACCTGCTGGTGATTACCAAGCTGCTCACCGTCTTCGACTCCTACGATGATGAGTCGGAGGCGCTGAAGAGTTTTCAGTAAGTTTAGCCACGGATGTTTCGTGCTGCATTCCGCCGTCTGCTTGCGATCGACGATCCACCAGAGCGGACGGCGCTTGCCTTTTCAATCGGCGTATTCATCGCGTTCTCACCGTTTCTCGGTCTCCATACGATCCTGGCGACCGCGATAGCCTTCCTGTTTCGCTTCAACAAAATCGCGATCTACACGGGCACATTCGTCAATAATCCGTTCCTGACGCTGGTGCCGATAATCATCGCGTCTTACGCCGTCGGTGCGTTTGTACTGGGCCGCCCACTGTCAATCCCGGATGAAGGTGTGGAGCTGCTGAAGAACCCGAGGATCTTTTCCAGCGACTATTATCACGTGCTCTTCGTGCAAAGCTGGTGGAACATCGTGTGGCCCTTCTCGGTGGGCGCAATGGTGCTTTCGGTCGTTTGTTCGGCATTGGCTTATCCGCTAACATTGCGGGCGTTGCGCGCATACCACCGTCGCAAGGGCCACTGATTAGGCCTTAATCACATCAAACCCAAGTTCTTATGAAGCAATACCTACTCATCGCATTAGCGACAATTCTGGTTCCCGGAGTTGCAGCGTCGCAAACGACGACGCCGAGTCCTGCGCCACGGCCGCAAACGCCCGCCCCCGTGCAGCAACGCCCGGCAACACCGTTCGAAGTTTCTGAATACGGCGTGGATTTTGTCGCGGACCAGCGAGTCATTGTAGTGATGGCTGCGCTGGAAGCTGCGGGATACGATCCGCTGCCTGCGGGTCGAGCGCCGTCGAGCTTTCGCACGAGGTTGCGTAAGGATCTCGCCAATCTCGACCCGGATCTGCACACTCGTCTGAAAAATTTCTACGAGCGCAATCGACTACCGGCGCCGGCCACAGCAGCCGAGCAGTCTGCGCGATACGTTTCGCTGGCACTCGCGCTTGGTCCAGCGCCAACCTTCGAAGCTCCGGCACGTTCCGACGATTTGCCGGCGGGACTTTTGGAAGTGCTTGATTTTGCGCCGCTGGTCCAGGAATTTTACCGCCGCTCCGGGATCGATGAGCGAATGGTCGACTATGTTCGGAGTTACCAGGGCGAAGGCGACAGGCTTCGCGCACCGACCGCCGAGATGGTCCGATCGCTGTTGAATTATCTTCACACGCGTCCAATCACGAGATCCTCGGAAAGAGTGGAAGTAAAAAATCCGAAGAAGCCCAACGAAAAGAGCTACTCGTTTAAAGAAAAAGAGCGCCGCTTCTTTATCATTCCCGATTTGCTCGGCGCGCGTGGCGCGATCAACTTTCGCATCATCGGCGACGACTACTACGCGATCGTGCCTGAAGGGACGGATCCGAGTTCGTCGGAATTGCGACGCGCGTATCTTCAGTATGTGATTGACGCGCTCGTGCTGCGTTTCAACAAAGACATCGCGCTGCGTCGTGAACAGGTGCGGCAGCTTTTGAATGAACGACAAAAAGCTGGCGCGCAGGTGAGCCCTGACGTGTTTTTGAGTGTGAGTCGTTCGCTGGTTGCCGCGGCCGACGCGCGTTACGAGGAGATGAGAAAGCTCGAGACGCTTTCGCGCGACGCGCGAGCGAGTCTGGCGACGGCGAAGACTGAAGCAGACCGCGTGGCCCTCGGAAAAACAGCGCAAGCCGAGATGAAGTCGATTCAGGAAGAAACCATTGCGCGCCTGGCCGAGGAGTACGAGAAGGGCGCAGTGCTGTCGTTCTACTTTGCCGATCAGTTGAAAGGCATCGAGAGTTCCGGGTTCGACCTTGCGAACTTCTTTCCTGACATGATCGCTTCGTTCGATCCGGTGCGTGAAGCGAAACGGCTGACTGAAAACGCGGAGTTGCTACAGAGGGCCATCGCAGCGCGCGAGGCGCGTATTGCAGCGCGAAGATCGCAGGCAGAAGTTACGGCGGACACCGGACGTGAGTCCGCGCTGGTCAGAGACCTGTCGTTCATTGAAGACACGTTAAGAAATAAAGACTACGCCGAAGCCGAGACGCGGTTGCGGGAAATGCTGAAGCAATATCCGGGTGAGGCGCGCATTTTCTTCGCGCTGGGCCAGACGGCGAGTCTCTCGGCAACTGATGCGACGGACGAGCAGGTGAGGGACGAGCGGCTTCAGCGTGCGTTGGGCCACTATCGTATGGCTGTTGCGGCCGCGTCGCCTGAGACGGACAAGGCGATCATGTCGCGCGCGCATGAGTCGATGGGCCGGATCAACGCGTTCCTCGATAACAAGGTAGAGGCTGCGAAGCATTTTGACGAAGCGATCAAGCTCGGCGAGGTCCCCGGCGGTGCTTACAAACAAGCCCTGGAAGGCAAACAGAAACTCAACCAGCCTTAGCGACAAAAAGGGCCACAAAAAGGCACAAACAGAGCCCACAAAAAACCACAAAAGAAGCGAATAAGGGGATCAACCTCCCCTCATTACTTCTCCTCCCCTCATTTACTTATCCACCTCATTACTTCTCTTGTGCCTTTTTGTGGGCTCTGTTTGTGCCTTTTTGTGGCCCTATTCCAGGGCTTTGGCGGCGTTGATTCTTCCGCCGCTAACCGTCTTTCCTTTCAACGCGACGATCGGATCGGTCGAGTCCATGAGCTTCTTGCGAAGATCGTCGACGGACATGCGCGGGTTTTCCGAGAGTATCAGCGCCGCAACACCCGAGATGACGGGCGTCGCCATCGACGTCCCCGATTTCTCTTCATACTGATTTCCCAACCACGTGCTCAGAATCTCCACACCGGGCGCTGCAATCGCAACACTCTTCGCACCGTAGTTGGAGAAACTCGCTAGCTGATCGTTACGATCCAGCGCTGCAACACTCACCACGTTCGGCACGTCGTAGCTCGACGGATAATGCGGCGAGCGATCGTTGTTTGTGCTCGCATTCCCGGCGGCCGCGACAAACAGAATGTCGTTCTCATAAGCCTTGCGAATGACGTCCTCGAGCGCGCGGGACTTCTGCGTTGAACCCCAGCTCGCGCTGATGATGCGCACATTCACGCCGGCCTTCTTCCGCTGGATTACATAATTGATCGCTTCGATCGCGTCTTTGGTCGTTCCAAATCCGCCCGCGCTCATAAACTTGAGCGGCATGATCTGGACCTTCCAATTCACGCCCGCGATGCCGAGATCGTTTTCACCTTCGGCGCCGATGATGCCCGCGCAATGAGTGCCGTGGCCATTCTCATCCATCGGATCGGAAGTGCCGTCGATCGCGTTGTAGCCGTTGAGATCGTCGACTGTTCCGAGCTCGTCGTCGTGATATGGATCCATGTCTGCGGGCCGTACCCACATGTTGTTCTCGAGGTCTTCATGTTTGTAATCGACACCGCTATCGAGCACTGCGACAACAACATCTTTGCTTCCGGTTGTTTTGGCCCAGGCGAGTGTGGCGCTGATGTCTGCACCTTTCTTCCCGCCGCGTTGTCCTGAATTTGCGAGTGCCCATTGATCGTTGAACTGCGGGTCGCGCGGCAGAATCGGCTCCAGCGGATTGTCGATTTCGTCGAGCTCGATGTCGTAATTTGGCTCGGCGTATTCGACTTCCGGCATTGCCTTGTATTGTGCTGCCACAGCGTTGGCATCCGCGTTGTCGAGATCGTCTATGGCTTCGAGCCCGGCGACGCTCTCGATGCTATCTTCGACTCGATCGTTGAGGCGCGCAGTCAAACTCTCGATGGCCGAGAGGCTAACGCCACTCTTGAATTTCACCAGCACTTCCGGGCGACCGAAACTGCGAGTTTCGCTGAGCGCGATCTCTTCTGCACTACTCGGTTGCTTTTTCTCCGCCGGAACGATCCGCACGCTGGTTTTCAATTGATTCCGCCATCTGCTCAACTGACCCGCGAAGGCGGCCACAAGAATAAGGACGAGCGCCAGAGCGATGTGAATGAAAATGTTATTGCGGTTCATGGTGGTACCTCAAATTCTGTAGTTCTTGCCCTTGAACTTGTAGAGCCTCACTTGGTTCTTGTCCGCGCGATATTCGAATGTCTGCCCGTTGGCTTCGAGGCGTATGCGCCAGCCGGGGGTGATCATCTGACCGCTCATCTCGCCGTCTTCCGCCGCGCCGAGCGACATGTCTGGAAAATCGGAGTCTTCAACTGATCGCTCTTTGACGTCGGCGGGGTCGATATTAAGTCGCTTCGCCAGATCCCTGCGTGCGTTCTGAACTGCGCCGTCTTTGTTGATTGACATGACCAGTCAAACGAGCCTTTCGCAACCTTTGTTCCGCGTTAGGCCTCCATTTTGAGCCTGCTGACGCCTACGGTCAATGTCTAAGCCGCAGATTCCGCGGAGAAATCATTTCAGATCTCCAAACAAGTGTTGCAGGAGCGCAGTCGCGGTGATTGCGGCGGTTTCGGCGCGAAGAATTCGCCCGCCAAGCGTGATCACATGGAACTCGTGCTCCCGAGCACGCTCGATTTCCTCGTCAGACCAGCCGCCTTCCGATCCGACCAAAGCCACCACGCTTCGTGGTGCACGACCCGTAATCAACCACAAGCCACCGCCGCTGCGTTCCGAGAACATTAGACAAAGCTCGGCATCTTTTGTGCCCGCCACAAACGACTCGAACTTCTCCGGCGCGCTGACTTCCGGCAGGACCGCGCGGCCCGATTGCTTCGCGGCCTCCAACGCGATGCGCTGCCAGCGCGTAACACGCTTCGCTGCATCCGATTCGTCGCGCAAGTGAATGTCAGCGTGGCGCGTTATTACGGGCACAATCTGCTGCACTCCGAGCTCCGTCGCTTTCTGCACGACCAGGTCAAACTTCTCACCCTTCAGCAGCGCGACGCCTAATTTAAGCTGCAACTGTGATTCTGGTTTTGCAGGGTGATGTTGGGTATCGATCCAGAGCTCAGCCGAGTCGCGTCTTGCATCTTTGACAATGCAGCGATACTCGAGTCCCGCACCGTCGAAGACGTAAACCGCGTCGCGTGGCTTTAAGCGCAGCACGTCACGCAAGTGGCGCGCTTCGTCGGCGTCGAGAGTGACAATTTGAGTTTCCCAATCGAAAGCGCTTGGCGGGGCATAGAATCTTCGGCGAGTCATTTGTGCTTTTTTGTGGCTGGCTTAAACGATCAGCGACACCCATTCGCCGTCCTGTTCGATTTCAAACTCGGAGATTCCACAATCGGCGAGCGCGGCCTGGACCATCTCGACCTGCGTCTCCAGAATTCCGGAAAGGATCAACTTACCGCACGTCAAGCTCACGAGCGTTCGCATCATCCGAACGATCACGTCAGCCGTGAGATTCGCGCACACGAGATCCGCTGAACCAGTTGAATCGTCGACCGTTCCCACGCGGAACTCGATCTGGTCAAAAACGCCATTTGCCTCGGCATTTTCGCGTGCGATTTGGATCGCGGATTCGTCTGTGTCGCACGCTTCAATTCGCGCTTCGGGAAACAGTTTCGCAGCGGCGATCGCGAGAATGCCCGTCCCGGTTCCAACATCCAGAAAACTGGTTCCGGAGAAATGTTTCTGGATCGCGGCGAGGCAGAGCCGAGTTGTTTCGTGAGTGCCCGTGCCGAACGCCATTCCGGGTTCGATGCGAATCACGATGCGATCTTGTGTACGATCGTTGGTATTAGTCAGGTTGGACCACGGTGGCGCGATTATGAAGCGCCCAACTTCCACGGGCTGCCAGTTTTGTTTCCACTCCTCCAGCCAATCGCGTTCCGCAACCTCGCGGACGTTCATGTCGCGAACGGAGGACGTAGGGAGATTGTAAATACGCAGAGCTTCGAAGAGTTCGTCGCGAACACGTTCGCGTTGCGGAACAGTTGGGAAGTACGCGGTCACGTGTATCAGCGCGTCGTCGCTGTTTTCTGTTTCGGTGCCGAGCGCGCCGGCTTCCATCAGCGCATATTCCACCGCTTCACGCGCGCCTGCTTCGAGCTCGACGTCGAGCGCGTGCCAGCGAGGTTCCTGCTGTTCGGTCGGCTTGCTCAATTTCCACTCAATCCAAACTCATCCAACAGTTGATCCTTATTGCGCCAATCCTCTTCGACTTTCACGAACAGCTCGAGGTGGCAGCGGTGGCCCAAAAGGTTCTCGATCTCTTTGCGCGCACGCGTGCCGATCTCTTTCAGACGGCTCGCGCCTTTGCCGATAATGATCTTTTTCTGCGACGCACGCTCGACGACGATAAGGCAGTAGATCCGCGCGAAATCCTCGCGAACTTCTTCAAAACGTTCGGTGACGACGGCCGTCACATAAGGTATTTCATCACCCGTCACGGCGAGGACCTTTTCGCGCACGATCTCAGCAGCCAAAACGCGCAACGACTGGTCTGTCAATTCATCTTCCGAAAAAATCGGCTCGGCTTGAGGCAGGTGACGCAACGACGCATCGATCAGCACGTCCGTCATCTCATTCTTGAGCGCCGAAATCGGGATGATCTCCTGCCACTCGTGCTCGTTGCGGTACCAGTCCATCAGAGGCAACAGCGCGGATTTGTCTTCGAGCTTGTCGATCTTGTTCAGCAGGAGCAGCGACGGCTTTCCGGATTGCTTGACGAGATCCAGCACAAAGCGATCGCCGTTGCCGGTGCTTACTGAAGCATCGCGAATAAGGGCGACGACGTCGACACCTAACAACGCGTCCTGGACCGCCGCCATCATGCGTCGATTCAGTTCGTATCCGGGCTGGTGGACGCCAGGCGTGTCAACCAGCACGACCTGGCCCTCGGCCTTTGTGATTACACCCTGGATTCTGAAGCGCGTCGTTTGCGGTTTATCGGAGACGGCAGCAATCTTCTGCCCCACCAGTCGATTCAGCAGTGTTGACTTACCGGCATTCGGGCGACCGATAAGTGCGACAAAGCCACTACGAATAGTTGAATCCGACATTTATTTTGTCACGGATTTCACGGATGAATGCAGATCCGTTCTCAATCCGCGTAATCTGCGGCTTAACTCTTCCCCGCAAAAATTTGGCCAGATGAATCAATGTATCGGTCGACTTCTCCAGCCCTTTGCGCGAGTTGAACTCCAACTTGCCGTGAAAGTTGCTGCCGCCGGTGAAAAGATTAGGCGTCGGCAATCCCTGAAACGTCAACCTCGATCCATCCGTGCCGCCACGAATCGGCAACATGAACGGCTTAACTCCCGCGCGCCGCGCTGCTTCCATCGCATTAGTCGTCAGCTCGGGATAGTTCTTCAGCACTTCCTTCATGTTCTTGTAATTCTCTTTGACGTCGATCGTGATCTTCACTTCGGGAAACTTCGCCGCCGTCTGTGCAACCATGTCGCGCAGCATCTTCTCTTTCGCATCTAGCCCGCTGACATCAAAGTCGCGCAACAACACTTTCAAGTTCGAAGTCTCCACGTCGATCACACCGGCATACGGATGCACAAACCCGACGCGGCCTTCCGTCGTCTCCGGCAACATGTCTTTCGGAAACCGGCCGAGGTAATCACCAATCGCATACATCGCGTTGACCATGATTCCTTTCGCTGAACCCGGATGCGTGCTCTTGCCCTGGAAAGTGATCGTCGCCGTCCGCGCGCTCCACGTTTCGTCGCTGATCTCGCCGAGCTCTCCGCCGTCGACTGTGTAAGCGAACTTCGCGCCGAAGCCTTTGATATCAAACTTCTCGATACCTGTTCCGACCTCTTCATCCGGCGTGAAAGCGATGGCGAGCGTTCCGTGCTTGATCTCCGGATTCTGTTTGAAGGTATCGATCATCGTCATGATTTCGGCGACGCCCGCTTTGTCGTCGGAACCGAGCAGCGTTGTGCCATCGGCGGTGATGATGTCGTCGCCGATCAGGTTCTTCAGCTCGGGATTCTTCGCCGGCGAGATCACCTGCGTCGTATCCTTCGGCAAAGTAATGTCTCCGCCCTGATAGTTTTTGTGAAAGATCGGATTGACGTTTTCACCTGACACGGCCGGCGACGTGTCCATGTGTGCGATGAAGCCGATGACAGGCACCTTTGAATTATCAGCCAGGTTACCGGCGACCGTCGCGTAGACGATGCCAAACTCGCTGACGCGCACGTTCTGTGCACCGAGCGCGGTGAGCTCTTTCGCGAGCAGGTTCGCGAGGTTGAGCTGTTTCCGCGTGCTGGGCGTGGTGGTTTGATCTTCCTGCGACTGCGTGTCGATCTTCACGTAGCGAAGAAAGCGATCCACGGCTGGTTCAGCCGGAGGCTTTAGCTGGGCCTGTGCCTGTCCGAATCCGATAGAAACCAAACACAGGATGGTTGCGAGAATTAGTTTCATTAGTTAGATGCCTTTGTCTGTGTAATCTGCGGAGAGCTGGTTTAGATAGTCCAGCGCTTGCTGGAGTTCGCCACGTTTGCTAGCCAGTGTCGCGTCGTCTGCGTCCGGGGGGACATAAATCGGGGGCGCAACGTAGACACGCGCTCGTGTAAAAGGCTTCGGAATCTGAAATTTATCCCAACTGGGGGTCGTCCAATAGCTTTTCAGCGCCATCGTCACGGGGACAATGGGGTGGCCAGATTTTTTCGCCAGCAGCACGGCGCCCATTTTAGCGACGTACCGCGGCCCTTTTGGCCCATCGATCGTAAACGCCGTTGTGCAGCCCGCGCGCATCAGACGCGCCATCTCGACGATCGCGCCGACGCCTCCGCGTGTACTTGAACCGCGAACCGCGCCGTATCCGAAGCGCTGAATAAACCGTGCGATGTACTCACCATCGAAGCTGCGCGACGTCATGACGACGATGCGTCGTTTGCGCCACCAGTAAGTAGTCAGGAATATGCGATCGTGCCAGAAGACGTAGATCGGGAGCCCGCCGTCCTTCTCAACTTTCTCATGATTTTCCCACCCCGTTACTTCAAAGCGTGCCGTCCGCCCGATCAGGTTGATGAGAACGTAAAACACGAAATCCGCTGCACGGATCAGGAAGCGATCTTTGAACGAATATTCTGATAAATCCGCGTATTGATATGCGCGGGTAACTGCTTGCATAGGCCAAAGAAGTATAGATTAATCCGTGAAATCCGTGGCTAATAGATCCTGGGTTCGCCCGGCGGGCGGGTTTTCCAACGTTTATGAACCCACAGCCATTGGCCCGGATAACGGCGGATCTGGTTTTCGACCCGCTGAGTGATCGCGATCGTCAGGCGGCGCACGTTTTCCTCTTCATCGTCCGTGCGTTCAAACATGACGGGCGTTTCAACTTCGAGCAGGTATTTTCCTTTCTCCGCGCTCCACGGCGAAAAAACCGGGAGTATCGGCGTGTTCGTGCGCAACGCGAGTTTTGCCATCATGAAAGTCGTCGCCGCCGGAACGCCCATAAAATCGATAAAGATTGCCTCATCGTCGAGCGTGTTCAGGTCGGGCAGAAGCCCGAGGGAAGTCTCACCGGAGCGCAGCAACTTCAACATCGAGCGCGCCGCGGAGAGCTTATCGATCGTTTGATTTCCAAACCTGGTGCGGACGCGATCGACCATCTGCTCGATCTGTGGGTTGTCGATTCTTCGGACAAGGAAGGTGAATGGATGACCGAAGAGTGAAAATCCTAAACTCGTGAGCTCCCACGCTCCGAGGTGGCCCGTGAAAAGCAGTATTTTTTGACCCGAGATCTCCTTTGTAGCCTCGAGATTGTCCCATCCGCGCAACTCGACGAGCTCCTTGAGCTCTTTTTCCGATCTCGAGCCCATCTGACTGAAAAACCCAAGCAAACGCCCGAGACTGTCGAAACATTCCCGCGCTAATGCGGCTCGCTCCTCGTCGCTTTTTTCGGGAAATGCGAGGCGCAGGTTGGTCGCCGCGGTCCGCCTGAGATCGGCGGCGAGCACGTACGCGAGCCTGCCCATTGCGCGGCCGATCCGCATGGCAGCCGCTGGCGGCAGCCCCCCAAGCGTCGTAAGAACCGACCTGGCTGCCGCGTACTCGACGAACGTTTGAAGCTTTCCTGCTTTGGCCATTTTTCGCGCGTTACATGATTAGCAGGATTCGGAGCATCCTGTAAATGCTGCCGTTCCTGTAAATGTTGGCGGGGTTTCTGATATATTTCGAACGCGGAGCGATAGATTTTCGTACAGCCAATCGAAATCTCTCCTCAACGATCCGATAAAGATTGGAGTTTGATGGAAAAACGTCGGATTCTCATCGTCGATAATAACGATGAGTTGCGTGTTCTACTCGAACAGGCTCTCGAACGACTCGGTCACGAAGTTATCGTGACGGGCGAACGTGCCAAAGCGCTCCGCCGTGACGACCTCGATGGCTTCGATCTGGTCATCAGCGATCTCTCCGAAGCGGAAGTCAACGGAGAACCAATCAGCGAGCTTCACCGCAAGCATCTCGTAACTAATCTCAGCGAGCAGTTCAAGTCGCCCGGCGTGATCAAGGCGTTCAAAATGGTAGCAGCGAACTATCTCCGGTTGCCTTACAACCGCGAGGAGCTTCGCCAAATCGTCGAGCAAACCCTCGCACACAAACTGCACGAAGTAGACGACCCCGATCTTCACGTTCACGAAAAAATCGAGTTTGAACTTCCAAGCGATCTTGGATTGATGAATGGCGTCCTCGAATACCTTCAGGAACGCGTCGCGAAGCTCGGTTTGATCCGACCCGAACGATCGAATCTCTTCATCGCGCTTGACGAAGCGTTTGTGAACGCGGTCAAGCATGGAAACAAAAACGATCCCGCGAAGCTGGTGAAGATAACTGCCGAACTCTCTTCCACAGAAGCGTCATTCACGGTCGAAGACGAAGGCGAAGGCTTCGATATCCGTGAGATTCCCGATCCGTGTGACCCCGCCAACCTGTTCAGAACGTCGGGCCGTGGCGTGCTCCTCATCTACAACATCATGGACGAAGTTGAGTACAATGCGCAGGGAAATCGCGTAAAAATGGTTAAACGGCCGGATGCGCCGGTTAAAGCTCAACTCGTTGACCCAAATACCCCTGACGACAAACACGTCTGATACCTTCAGCATCGACCAGTCCAGTGTCTCGCCTGGTGCTGCATCCTTTTGGCAAACGTGGCGGTGGTGGTTACCGCTCGCGTTGATCGCGCTGTTGCTCGTCCTCTACTTTGTCGATCCGTTTATCGGCGATTGGGACGGCATGGACTACACGATGCTCTCCCTCGTGGGATACCCATCGTCGATGGCGCTTGGCCGCAACCTTTTCATCTTCACAAATCACGGACTGTTCGTAGTCGCTCGCGCGCTGTTTGGTCTCGAGCCTGAAAGCGCGTATCTGCTTTTCAAATACGCCGTAGTGGCGCAGGCGCCGCTGGCTGCGATTGCGTGTTGGATACTCGCGCGCGATCTCAGTGGCTCGCTCTACACGGCGACGACGGCTGCGATGCTGATCGTTTTTTCGCCCGTGTTTGTGCTTTACGGCGGTCAGGTGATGACTGACGTTCCTTCGGTGCTATTGATCGCGACCGCGTTGATTATTCACCTGCGTGGGGTGCGTGAGAAAAGGTTTTGGATGGTGTTGATTGGTGCGGCGGTGATGGGTTTGGGTGTGAACCTGCGCGAGACGATCGGGTTATATGCGTCGTGGCTGGTGTTGGCGCCGTTTGCGATGGGGTGGAAGTTTCGGCGACGTGAAGTTTTGTGCGTCGTCGCGTCGTGCGTTGTGTTTGTGTTGCTGGCGTTTGGTTGGTTCGCGTACTGGTTCATCACGGATGAGAATTATCGTTTTATTTGGCATGGCTGGCGTGAATCGATGCGCGACGAGTCGGCGCGGCATCCGGTGACAATCGCCAATCTTGTTCCGTACGTTATGTACTACTTCATCAGCGCGCCGCTGGTGTTTCTAACGTTGCTGTTTGCTCCGGTGCTCGAATGGCGAAAGCGCGGGATGACGCCGATGCTGCTGTTGTGGCTGGTTGCGTTCGGCGCGAACCTGCTTTTGTTTTTCAACTACAGCACGACTGTTAACTGGCGTTATTTTTTAACAGGGCTGCCGGGACTCGTGCCGCTCGGTGCTTACTGGCTGCTTCGCATTGCGCAGGCGCGACTCGGAAGTCAGCGTCGTGCGTTCACGGCGTGTGTAGTTGTGATTCTTGTTTTGGCAGTGACGTTTGTTCTGCTGGTCAGACCGGTCACTTATGAATTCATTGAGCGGCGCGCGATGAGTAAGGAATATAAGCACCGGCTCGAAGCCGTGCCGTTGGACGCCATCATGATTTCGGGAGCGCAGACAATTGCCGTTAACTACTGGGCGTCGATCGGTTCGGGACGATGGAAGACGATCGGCACGGGCGGTGGGTGGCCGGGTGATAAGTTGTATTCGATTATTGAAAATCACCTGGAACATAGACGGCGTGTGTTTATCGATACCGATTCGCGCTGGTGGGTGCCGTGTGGCTGGCAGCGGGATGAGATTCCGATGATCGTCGATTTGGAGAAGCACTTCAGTTTCCGGCATGTCGAAGACACGATTTACGAGATAAGCTGGCAGGGAGATCCGAGCGCGCAGGATCATCCGAATCTGAGCCGCCTGTTGCCTGAGAACCGGCCTGAAGACATGAAGAAGTGCCCGCCTGGGAGGAAGTAAGACGCGAGGACGGGGAGACGCGGGGACATGGTGAACAACTCTCCGCGTCGCCGTGTCTCCCCGTCTCCGTGTCGGATTGCAAGAAGATGCCGTACGAAATATTTCTCGCCTTTCGTTACCTGCGGTCGCGGCAGAAGCGGCGGCTGGCTCGCGTGACGTCGGTCGCTGCGATACTGGGGATCTGCATGGGTGTTGCCGCGCTCATCGTGGCGTTTGCTTTGTCGAACGGCTTTCGCGACGAGATGCGTGAAAAGATCCTTCAGGGCACGTCGCACATCAGTGTCCTGCGCACGGATGGACATCCGATCGAGAACTACTCCGAACTTGCAAGCCAATTAAAACAAGTCGACGGCGTCGTGAATGCCTCGCCGACAACTTACGACGCCGCGCTTGCGCGAGGTCCAAAAGACTCCGGGTATGCCGTGATTCGCGGCATCGAGAACGGGAGCGCCCAGTTAGCGCAAGTGAATCAATGGTTGACTGAGGGTTCCGGCCGCGCGTTGTTTGAGACGACCTCCGAAACGAACGCCCTCGTCGGATCGGATCTCGCGTCGAGGATCGGAGTGGCGGTCGGCGACGTGGTCCAGATCGTTCCCGCGAGCGATGTTTCTGTTAATCACACGCATCACTGGCGCGTGGTCGGAATCTTTCGCTCCGGGTTATTTGAATACGACTCTACGTGGATCTACGTCGGCCTGGACAAAGCAACCGCACTCGCCGGAAACAATCACGTCGCATCGGTGATGAGTGTTCAGGTGCGAGACGCGGATAACGTCAAGCAGGTGGTCGCGAATGTTTCAAAAGCCATAGGGGAGGATTACGAGCTCGTCGACTGGCAACAAGCGAATCAACCTCTCTTCTCCGCACTCGCGCTCGAACGTCGCATGGGCCTGTTCATCATTGGTCTAATCATCGCGGTTGCGGCGCTGAATATCACGACGATGCTGATTCTCGTAGTCGTCGAACGCCGGCGCGACATCGCGATTCTCAACGCGCTCGGTGCAACGCGCACCGGAGTGATGTTGCTCTTCGTAATCGAGGGCGCTGTTGTTGGTGCGGTCGGTGCGATCGCCGGAGTCGTGCTTGGTCTGGTTGCCTGCTTCATAGCAAATCACTACAAGCTCATCAGCTTGCCGGCCGATGTTTACTCGATCAGCGATGTGCGGCTCGTCAGCAGGCCAGTCGAGATCTTGTTAGCTGCACTGATCGCTTTCGTGTTGAGCGTGCTGGCGACGATCTATCCCGCACGTGCAGCGTCGCGCATGCGACCAGTCGAGGCCCTGCGCGACTCATGATCAGCGTCGTCGATCTGCGGAAGAGTTTTACTGCGCCGAACGGTGACCGTCTCGACGTACTGCGTGGAGTGACGTTCGCGGCGAGCGCTGGTGAGAGTATCGCGATCACTGGAGCGTCGGGTTCGGGTAAATCAACTCTGCTTCACCTGTTGGGAGGTTTGGAAACGCCGGACCACGGGACGATCGATTTGGACGGGAGCAACGGCCGGCAAGAGATCGGATTTGTTTTTCAGTTTCATTACTTGTTGTCGGACCTCTCGGCGGTAGAGAACGTTGCGCTGCCGCTACTTATCGCTCGTCGCAAACCGCGTCATGCGTATGAACGTGCACTGACGCTTTTGAAAGAAGCAGGGCTGGAAGCGCGAGCGGATCATCCGATCTTGCATCTTTCTGGTGGAGAGCAGCAGCGCGTGGCAGTTGCTCGAGCGCTGGTTACCGAGCCGAAACTATTACTAGCCGACGAGCCCACGGGAAATCTCGACGATGCCATCGGTGAGGATATAGGTCTGACACTTATTAATTACGCTCGCAAACATTCGGCGATTACGATAATCGCAACACACAGCACGCATTTGACGCGGTTGTGCGATCGCGCGATGGTGCTTGAGGGCGGAAGAACACATTAGACAGGATTTACACGATTTTTCAGGATGTCCAAGATTCAATCCTGTAAATCCTGAACAATCCCTGTAATCCTGTCTAATTCATCTGAAATAAGCGTGCTCTTAGGACTTTTACTGTTACGAACAGAGACAATGCTTCTTGAGTCCTCATTCATAGGTTATAATGCCGCCAACCTTGCCGCATCTAACTTGACGGCAAGCGCAATAATAAGGACGTTTTACAGGGACAAAGATGTTCGAACGCTATACTGAAAAAGCGCGCAGAGTTATCTTTTTCGCACGCTACGAAGCGTCACAGTTTGGAGCTCCGGCTATCGAACCGGAGCACCTTTTGCTGGGTTTGATGCGCGAAGACAAGACCCTCACGGGTCGCTTTTTCCCGCGCGCGCAGGTCTCGATCGAGTCGATTCGCAAGGAGATCGAGGGTCGCACACTCCTGCGTGAGAAGATTTCCACCTCCGTCGAACTCCCGCTCGCACCCGAAACCAAACACGTCCTTGCTTACGCACACGAGGAAAGCGACCGCTTACAACATCGACACATCGGAACTGAACATCTCCTGCTTGGACTGCTGCGCGAAGAGCGTTCGATGGCTGCGGAGATTCTTTACGAACGCGGGCTGCGGTTGAATGCAGTGCGCGACGAGATTGCACGCCAATCGGGAGCCGATGCGCGCACATCACAAAAGAAAGACACGCCACACCTCGTCGAGTTTTCACGCGATCTGACGGACGACGCTGCTAACGACAAGTTGGATCCGTTGATCGGTCGCGAAGCCGAGATCGAACGCGTCGTTCAGATCCTTTGCCGGCGCACGAAGAACAATCCTGTATTGATCGGCGAACCCGGCGTCGGCAAGACGGCGATCGTCGAGGGTCTGGCACAGAGAATCGTCCGCGGCGATGTGCCGTCATTCCTCGAACACAAACGCATCCTGTCACTCGATCTCTCGTTGATTGTCGCCGGCACAAAATATCGCGGTCAGTTTGAAGAGCGACTGAAACAGATCATGCGCGAACTCGTCGAGAACCCGCAGTACATCGTGTTCATCGACGAATTGCACACGCTCGTCGGCGCAGGCTCGGCCGAAGGCTCACTCGACGCAGCAAACATTCTGAAACCGGCACTCTCGCGTGGCGAAATTCAGTGCATCGGTGCAACGACGCCCGCCGAGTTTCGCAAGTCGATCGAAAAGGATCGCTCGCTCGAGCGTCGCTTCCAGGCGGTGAAAGTTCCGCCGCCATCCGAGGCTGAAGCGGTCAGTATCCTCGACGGAGTGCGCGAGCGTTACGAGAGTTTTCACCAGGTTCGTTACACAGACGAAGCGTTGCAGGCCGCGGTTTACCAATCGCACCGCTACATTCCAGATCGCTTCCTCCCCGATAAAGCTATCGACGTCATCGACGAAGCAGGCGCGCGCGTGAAGCTCCGCGTCAGACGCGAACAGGGCAACCTTGCTGACTGGAACGAGCTGAACGAGTGGTCGAGATCTTATGGGGATGCTTCAAACCTGCGCGTTCACAATGAAGACGCACTCGTCGCAGCCGAAGTCACACGCGACGACGTGGAAGACGTGATCGCTCGCTGGACGGGTATCCCGGTCAACTCGCTGAAGGAAGAAGAGACACAGAAGCTTCTTCGTATCGAAGTCGAACTTCATAAGCGCGTCATCTCGCAGCGACCTGCAATCTCAGCACTGGCTCGCGCGATTCGACGTTCGCGCGCGGGTTTGAAGAACCCGCTGCGACCAGTCGGTTCTTTCCTGTTTCTTGGTCCAACAGGTGTCGGCAAAACCGAAGTGGCGCGTTCGCTCGCGCAGTTCCTGTTCAGCAGTGAACGTGCACTCATTCGCTTCGACATGTCGGAATTTATGGAGAAGCACTCCGTTTCCAAGTTGATCGGATCGCCTCCAGGATACGTCGGCCATGAAGAGGGCGGCCAGCTAACCGAGCGTATCAAGCGTTCACCATACTCAGTTTTGCTGTTTGACGAGATCGAGAAGGCACATCCTGATATTTTCAACATCCTGTTGCAGGTGTTTGAAGACGGCATCCTGACGGACGCGCTCGGCAACACTGTCGATTTCAAAAACACCATCATCATCATGACGTCCAACATCGGCGCCCGCTTCATCCAGAAGAAGGGCACGCTCGGCTTCCAGGCAAATACCGATGCCACGCGTGAAAAGATGGAAGAGATGGTGATGTCGTCAGTACGACAGACGTTCAACCCGGAATTTATCAACCGTCTCGACGAGATCATCATCTTTGATCAGTTGCTCGATAACGAGCTGCTCGAAGTCGTCCAGTTGCAACTCGATCAGATCAACAAGACCATGACCCGGCACGGGTTCGAGATCAAATTGACGGACGACGCGAAGCGCTGGATTGTCGAGAAGACCTGTGCGGACCGCTTGTACGGCGCGCGTCCAATCCGGCGTGCCTTGCAGAAATACGTCGAGGATCCGCTTTCGGAAGCGTTGATCCAGGGCCAGCTCGAAGGTGCGACGCTCATAGAAGTCTACCTGGACGGCAATGAGCTCAACTTCCGTCCAGCGGGCGTCGAGACCGCAGACGACGACGCTCTCCTGATTCACTAATTAGCCGCAAAAAAGCACAAAAAGCACAAACAACTGAATCCAATTCGAGTGTCTATTGGATTGACCATTATTTGTGACTTTGTGCCTTTTTGTGGCTGAGTTTTCTGTCTGACGGTGTGTGGCACTTTCAAGTTTTTTCGCTTATAATGCGCCACTTTGCTACTCAAAAGCTGGCAACTGGCTGTTATGACGATGAATCAAAGCTGCGGTCTTCGCGCCAGTACAGCATTCAAAAGCTCCCCGAAGTTTCTGAGGCCCGGTAAGAACTACTGAGGGAATTGGTGCCTATGCACTCATATCGCGCGTTCTGGCTATTAATTTTCGGACTACTGTCAGGAATCTTTATCGCGGCGCCCCGACGCGTCACAGCCCAGCAGCCACAGCCACAACCACAATCACAACAGCGACTCGTAGAAAACGTCGAGATCATCGGTAATCGCCGTCTGCGCAAGGACGATATTCTTTATTACATTCAGACCAGACCCGGCGACGTTTACGACGTCAACCTCGTTCAACGCGACTACCAAACGCTCCTTTCGCTTGCCTTCTTCGATAAAACCGCGACTCGTGTTTTCACTGAAAACGGTGTGCGAGGTGGCGTCAATGTCATTTTTGAAGTCAAAGAGCTTCCAATCATTCGTGACCTGACGTTTGAAGGTCTCGGCAGTGTTCAGGAATCCGACGTGCTCAAGGCGTTTCGCGAGCGGCGCGTCGGTGTGTCGAAAGAGAGTGTTTACGATCCCGTCAAGGTCCGCAACGCAATGCGCGTTATCAAGGAACTTCTCTCAGAGGGCGGCCATCCGAACGCAACTGTAGAGGAGCGCACGGAAGAAGTTTCAGCGACGTCTCTGGCGATCACTTTCGTGGTCAATGAAGGCGACCGCGTTCGTGTCGTCGACATCCAGTTCGAAGGAAATCAAGTCTTCAGCGACGGCCAACTGCGCGGCGCAATGAAGTACGTCAAAGAAGCGGGCTTGATCACGCGCTTCAAGAGCTCCGACATACTCCATCGCGAGAAGCTCGAATACGACTTGCGACTGGTCGACAACTACATGCGCTCGAAAGGCTACCTGCAAGCGCGTCACGGTGAGCCTCGAATCGAGGGTATCGGACGCCATCGCACGGGTTTCCCGATCTTGCCTCTGCCGTTTTTATCGTCTGTCGACGAGGGACTGCGTATCACGGTGCCGATCGTCGAAGGGAAAGTTTATCGTCTCGGCGAGTTCAAGGTAGAAGGCAACTCGATCTTCTCGGAGGATCAGATCAAAGCAGTAATCGGTCTCAACAAGGGCGACGTCGCCAACGGCGAACGAGTCAGCAAGGGTCTCTTTGAAAACCTCAAGAAGTTTTACGGTCAACAGGGCTTTATCGAATACACCGCCGAGCCGGTACCAACCTTCAAAGACAATCCGCAAAATCCAAACGAAGGCATCGTCGACTTCACCGTAACGATCGAGGAAGGAAAGCAATTCACGTTGCGTCGTTTAGAGTTTATCGGCAACACGTTTACGCGCGACAACGTGCTGCGACGCGAAGTGCTCGTCAACGAAGGCGACATCTACAACGACGCTTACTGGGAATACTCAGTCGTCAAGTTGAACCAGCTCGGCTACTTCAACCCGATTGACAAAGATAAAGACGTCGACCGCCGCACGAACGATGAAGAGGCGAGTGTCGATCTCACGTTGAAGGTGAGCGAACGCGGTCGCCAGCAGATCTCGTTCAACGGTGGTATTTCCGGCATTGGTGGTTCGTTCTTCGGACTCGAATACTCGACGAACAACCTGCTGGGTCGTGGTGAGGTGCTTTCGTTCAACCTCGCCGCGGGCAATCGTCAGCGCTCGTTTCAGTTCTCGTTCACGGAGCCGTACATTCGCGACAGGCCCATCAGCGCGGGCTTCTCCATCTTTGCGTTCTCGCAGAAGTTCTTCGGCGAGGGAACATTCCTTTCGCAGAACCTCCAGGCGCAGCAGGATGTTTTTGATTTCAACTTCAACGACGTAAACGAAGAGAACCTGTTCACGAGGGAATCCTACGGCGCATCGATCTTCGCCAGCGCGCCGCTGTCTGAGTTTTATCGCAAGCGACGGTTCACGCAGTTTTCACGCATCGGCGCTTCGTACCAGCTCTCGCTTTCGAGTGTGAAAGACCCGCAGGGGAACGATCCGAATAATCCTGAGACGTTCATTCCGGTGGTCTACGACCAGCCGAATATCTTGACGAGTCGCGGCACGTTGACTTTTTCTTACGACACGCGGAATGCGAGCGTCGATCCCACGAAGGGTCGTGAGCTTTCAACGGCGATCGCGCTGGCGGGTCTGGGTGGAGACGTTCGAACTTATCAGCCGACGATTTCCTACACGCAGTACTTCCCGATGCGGCGCAAGAAATCGGAACACCCTGAGGTCTTCGGGTTCCGCATCATCGCAGGAACCGTCGGAAGCTTCGCGACGTCGAGAAAGGTAAGGGAAGCAAATTCACTCGCATTCGTAGACGGCATTCCGATTTTCGAGCGCTTCTTCCTCGGTGACGAGTTTACGATTCGTGGCTACAACGTACGTTCGATCAGCCCGATCGCGCCGGTCGACACGTTTATCACGTCGCAAAATGTCGTCGTCGCAGAGAACGCTTCCGGCGATCCGGTTTCGATTCCGAGTTTGCAAGGCGCGGCGTCCCTGGGCACGTTCACGGGCGTTAGTGGCAGTAACGTTGCCGCATTGCCTCGCTCATTCACTTCAGTCGGAGGCGATACACAGATACTCGGAAACTTCGAGTACCGCATACCCATTATCGGCAATACTGTCGGTCTCGCGGCGTTTGCGGATATCGGAAGTGCGTTCAACGTGCGGTCCAAGGGAGATCAAACGTTCTCGAGTAACTTTCTTACAGACCAGCCATTCCTCTCGACGGTGGGGAGAATACAGTGCGACCGGTTCGGTCCGGTACTTATACCTGTTTCATTGAGTGTACTGGCGCTTTGTAACAACCCGAACCTCGCTGCACAGCCGTTTTTCGGCGCGCTTGTCGCACGCGATAACCGCCTTGTGACTATCGCTGAGCTCGAAGCAGCCCAAACCGGCGACGTCGACCCGAGCACGGGGTTGCCACGCGGGTTCCAGCCGGTCTTCCTTCGCGGACAAGCCCAGACGAACAGTATCGTCAAGTTGTCGCAGAGCTTGTTTGACTCGATCGGCGATTACCGGTCCAGTTTGGGCATGGAGGTGCGGGTCCAGGTTCCGGTCATCAATGTACCCTTTCGGCTGATCTTTGCGTATAATCCAAATGCCAGGCCAAACCAAGTCATTGATGGTTTTCCGTTCTTCTTTAACGAAAAAAAGAGAGTCATTCGCTTTAGCGTAGGGCGCACTTTCTAAGCGCCTGAGCCAACCAATGGCGGCCCGACAAACAACTAAAGGGTTTGTCCAATCGCCTCAACTTTAAGGAGTCATACAAGAAAGTCATGAAGATAGCTCGTTTTTTGGCTGCGGTCGCTTTGCTGTCGGCTGCTGCATTTTGCGTGTCAGCACAACAAAAGCCGGCGGCCCCCGCAGCGGCGCCACAGACAGTGGCCATTCCGGACAGTAAGATGGCTTTGATCTTTTCAAACGAATTCCTGACTGAGAAAACCGGTATCGCCAAATTCCACAGTTTGAGCGCCACCCTCGAGCGTGAGTTTCAGCCGCGCTCGGCCGAATTACAGGCATTGCAGACCCGCGTTAACACTCTGTCTAAAGAGATTGACGACACTCAGAACGTCGCCGATCCGAATGCGATCCGCCTAAAGAGAGATCAGCTCGCTCAGATGAATACCGACCTGAAACGGAAAACTGAAGACGCCCAGGCTGCCTACCAAAAGCGTCGTGACGAACTGTTCACGCCGCTGCGAAATGATATCGAAAAGGCAATTGAGGATTTTGCGAAGGCACGTGGTATCACCGTAGTTGTGGACGGAAGCCAGATGCCGATGCTTTATGCGGCCAACAGTCTCGACATCACTCGTGCGTTTATCAACGATTTCAACGCGAAAAACCCGGCGACCGCGGCAGTAACACAACCAGCAGGAACACAGCCTGCTGCTGCGGCGAAACCATAGTTAGTGGCAAGCATCATGATGAGACATAATCTGTTTCCAATAAGTGCATTGATGGTCCTGGCAATCGCCATGTCCGTCAGTGCACAACGACCGGCAGCTACGCCTGCTCCGACACGTCCTGCTCCTCAGCCGACGCAAACGCCGACTGCGACCGCACCTGTTGCTGACGCTGCGCTGCCGACGAGCAAGATCGCGCTGATCTCAACTGGTCTGTTTTTGGATCCGAAAGAAGGTATCGCCAAGTTCAATAGCACGCTGACGAAGCTGAATGGCGAGTTCCAAAAGATCAAAGACGAGATCACCCAGATGCAAACCCGGGCAGGCGCGCTCGAGACTGAGATCAACAAACTGCGAGAAGCGCCCGCTGGTACGCCAATCGATCAGAAATCGTTGCAGACAAAGATCGATCAATTGGAGCAGTTGAAAAAAGACACTCAGCGCAAGGCTGAAGATGCGCAAGGGTCTTACGATCGCAGGCGCCAGGAACTCTTTGCACCCGTTGAAGACGAAATTCGCAAAGCGCTCGAGGCCTTCGCCAAAGCGCGAGGCATCAACGTGATTATCGATGCGGCCCAGGCGCCTTTGCTGTATGCCGATCGGAACCTGGATATCACACGGGCATTTATTGCAGACTTCAACAGCAAGAATCCTGTAACCGCCACGATCACGCCGCCTGAATAGGGCCACAAGAAGGCACAAGAAT
>Ga0105237_10000839_pt1 | contig 42008 bp, 39 predicted proteins | sample KBSC24metaG_FD_81520 | JGI IMG/M metagenome (GOLD analysis project Ga0105237, IMG submission 81520) | Corn rhizosphere microbial communities from Kellogg Biological Station, Michigan, USA - KBS C2-4 metaG | ecosystem: Host-associated > Plants > Roots > Rhizosphere > Soil | place: Michigan, USA...
GCGATGCTGAAGGTGCAGGGCCACTCGACTTCGAACGCCAATTCGATCGCGCAATGGGCCGCGCTCGAGGCGCTGACAGGTCCGCAGGAATCGGTGAGTATCATGCTCGCCGAGTACACGGCGCGCAGAGCGTGGTTGCTGAACGAGCTGAGAAATATTCCGGGAATGAAGTGCAGCGAACCTGAAGGAGCGTTCTATGCCTTCCCTGACGTGCGTGGTTGTTTGAAGAAAGACTTGAAGACTTCCGGCGACTTCGCTCAGCGCCTGCTGGAAGAAGAGCAAACAGTCGTGACTGACGGAGCAGGCTTCGGAGCAGAAGGCTTCATTCGCATCTCTTACGCGACTTCGATCGAGCAGATTCAGGAAGGGACTGAACGTATCAAACGGTTCGCCCAAAGACACTTTTAGCCACGGATGACACGGATGAATGCGGATAGGGCGCTGAGAGTTCCCAGCGCCCTATCCGCATTCATCCGTGTCATCCGTGGCTTAGTACAGATTAAAGTTGTATTCGAGCTGCATCCACATCGAGACCTGGTGTCCGTCCTTGGTTGCAGGCACGAACTTGATCTGACGCGCTGCTGCGATCGCACGCTCAGTCAATCCGTTCGGAAGCCCCGAAACCGTTTTGATACTCGTCACCTGGCCAGACGATGAGAACACGCATTTCAACACGACTGTGCCCGTAATCTGATTCTTGCGCGCTTCCTCGGTGTACTGCGGCTCAGGCTTCGAAATCAGACGTGCTTTCGTCGTGACATCCTTGCCGGTGAAGATCCTCGAATAGTCACCACCGCCGCCACCGCCAGGTCCGCCACCACCGGCATTGAAGTCGCCACCGCCGATGTTACCGCCGCGACCTGGTCCAAGACCGCCGCCTTCACCAGGACCAATACCGCCGCCCTTGCCCGTTCCGATACCGTTTCCAGTACCCGGACCAGACGATGGATCGGTGCTCTTCGATTTGTAGTCACCGTAAGGCAACATCCGCGCATCAGGTGGCACCAGCATCGGATCAGCAACAACGGTCGCTGCCACCGGCAACGCTGGATTCTTGGGAACGATCGGCTTCGGATCAGGAGCTACCACCTGCGGAACTTCCAGAGACGCCTGCGGGACCTTACCAAACGACGCAGGCTTTTGTTCTTCACGTCCGCCACCACCACCGCCGCCGGGTCGCTCCTGTTTCGGCTTACTGCCACCGCCGCTGCCCTTGTTCAATCCGGCAGTACCGGGGTCGGGCGTCGGCTGTTCGGCCGGAATATCAAGCATCTGTTCGACCGTAAGTTCTTCGTTCGCCTGCGCCAGCATCTGCTGTCTCTTGTTCCTTTGATCGGCCCAAACGATTACGCCGAGAATCACAAACAGAAACGCAAACGACGAAATCATTGCCACGACTACGCTCTTCGAGTCAGACGGCTCAGCGCCCATCACTGCTGCGCCTTTATCGCGTCCAAGCCACGTCGAGAACAGCGCGACGAGCAAACCGCCGGCGAAAATCGCAAAAGTGATCAGACCGGCACGCGACGCGCCCGTCGACTGCGTGCGATCCATCAGCATGACCGCGCCGACCAGCGCCAGCATACCCAGCAGCGCCGCGCCCATCGCGAGCAGCACGTTCGGCTTGCGCAGGAACTTCATGAACATCTGCCCGTAACCAACAAATGTTCGCTTCGTAAATCCAAACGGATCACGTTTGAACTCGGGCCACGTCAGTTCATATTCGTGTGAAACATCTTTGATTTCGTGACTGAGACGAGCTACCAGACCCGCGTCGTCCAACATCGTGAGGTGATATTCGTCGCGCAGGATCATCGCCATGGAATTACCAGAAGCGGCATAGATCGGTTCGACCGGTTCGCTATCAGCCGATGTTTCCGACTGATTGAAAGGAACTTCGATCCTCGGCTTCTGCTCGCTCTTAACCGTTAGACTCGGATCCGAGATGGCTGTCACGCTCGGTTCGTCTACTACCTTCGGGGCGACCTGGGTTAAAGGCGTCCCGTCGACAGGACAAAAGCTGAACTTGTCAGCAAACTCTTCTTCACATACGGAACAGAACTTCATCGATACTACCTCTTCTCGCCTATGGGGGAGCAGCACCGACTGAGACAGTCTGTCTGCACCAGAAAATTCTCTTGCAAAACTCGTTTCGATTCGCTTGTCGAGAACTCTCGAAGGCCCTGGCGCGACCCAGCGTTTGAGCAACGACTTGAGCTCTTCGTCGGAAACAAACTCTTCTTCCGGCTCAACGCCCATCTCAGGCCTCCCTCAAAGTAACAATTTCCCGACCACTATTCAATTCCTGATTGCTTTCGAAGTACGGCCGCAGGAACCTTCTTAATCCCTCCCGCGCCCTGTATAAACGGGCCTTTATTGCGCCCACGTCGGTGCCCGCAATCTCGGCCACCTCGCTCAAGCTCAAACCTTCGTACTCGAACAGAATGACCGCCTCCCGTTGCAACGGAGGAAGACTGAAAACAGCCTCCTTCACGTGAGTCGCAAGCTCCTCGTCGAGCATCCTTCGCAAAGGCCCTCGCCTTGGCGAATCCTGCGGCTCGTGGGCGACCTCATCCATGCCCGCTTCGCGTCCCTGGTTCCTGAAGTGTTTCAGGGCCTGGTTCCGCGCCGCGGCGTACAAGTAAGTTTTCAATGACGCACGTTCGGGACGAAAGTTCTCAGGTTTGCGAATCAAACTGAGAAAGCAGTCGTGCGTGACGTCTTCAGCAATTTCGACCGAACCGAGCAACCGGTAAGCAAAACGGAAGATTGGCTCCCGGTAACGATCGTACAACTCCAGAAAGGCCGCTTGATCGCCCTTTTCCGCTTGTTGAAGCAAACGCTCGTCTGTGGTTCTCTCGGGCAATCAAGCACTCGATCCTGCAGGAATTGCTCCTGCTATAGTTACCGGCAATCGACGAAAAGTGACGGTAGCGTTGAAAAAAACCTGCGTGCCGCTGTGGATCCCAGGGCAAATCTTAATCCTGCAAAGGGCAGCAAGTACATACATTTTGCATTTTTGCCGGGCCAGATCGACCAGATCTCTTTATCAATCAGGGCTTAGGATGCAGTCAAAAGCCAAACGGTTGACGGGCAAACACCCGGCATCTAAGATGTTTTGGTCTGCAACATCTCCGGTATCTAACCAATGATTTCTCGCGCAAAGGCGCAAAGGCGCCAAGAAAGCAGGTCGTTGACGAAACAAGCTATCTCTTGGCGCCTTTGCGCCTTTGCGGGAGCACTTCTCCTTTGCTTTACGCCGCTGGTGCGTGCCCAGGATCTCACGTCGCCCGACCGGGAGCAGTTGTTGAACGGCCTGCGGCTGATGTTCTGGCTAAACCCCGGAACTCCGGACGTAACTCTAAAACTTCGGATTAACAGTGGCGCCGCTTTCGACCTGGCAGGTAAGTCGGGCCAAATGGCGCTGCTCGGTGATTTGCTTTTCCCGGATCCAGCCACGGTCGACTATTTCACCGATGAAATGGGCGGGAAACTCGACGTCAGCGTCACTTACGATTCGCTCACGATCACAATGGTTGGCAAAGCGTCCGAACTCGAGCGAATCGTCGAGGTTCTGCGCAACGCGTTGCTGGCCACGCAGTTATCACCGGACGTGGTAAAGCGTATGCGAGATGCACGCGTGAAGCTTCTGCGCGATTCTTCAATCGAGCCTGGGGGCGTTGCGGATCGCGCGATTGCGGCACGGCTCTATAGTGACTTTCCTTATGCGCGACCAGCCGGCGGCTCTCCTGAAGACGTCGCACGAGTTGACCACGGAGACCTGATGCTGGCCCGCGATCGTTTCCTGAATTCAAACAACGCGACGCTCGCCATAGTCGGTGGTGTCACGAAAGCGCGCGCGATGAAAGCCATACGCCAGCTACTCGGTCCATGGCGGATGAGCGAGCAAATCGTGCCGACCACATTTCGCCAGCCGACGGCACCGGATCCACGAGCATTGATCGTCAACGTTGCTGGACCAGGTGTTGAAGTTCGCTTAGCGGTGCGCGGTGTTTCGCGATCTGATCCGGATTATTTCGTGGCGACTGTTCTTGCGAAGCTCGCGCAACATCGATGGCAAGCGACCACGCCTGAACTCGCGTCGCAACCGGTTTTCGGTCGAAGTGATGCTTACGTATTGCCTGGCGCGTTCGTGATGGGCGCGTCGGTTAAACCGCAGAGCGCCGTCGATTCACTTGCAGGTGCGCGAAAAGTACTCGACTCGTTGATGAACACGGCAGCTACCCCCGCCGAACTGGAGCGCGCAAAACACGATGCCGTGAATGAGATTGCGGCTTTCGTCGCGAAACCGGAGAACGCGCCGGATCCATGGCTCGACGCAGACACGTATCATTTGCGTGAAACTCAGGATCAGATCGCTTCGCTGAGAGCTGTCAATGCTTCAGATATTCAGCGTGTTGCTAATCGACTCTTTAAGACCACTAGTGCTGTCGCTACAGTGCTTGCGGGTGAAACGTTGCAACTCAAACCCGCGCTGGAGGGCCGTCTTCCGTATGAAGTGCTCGGTGAAATTGTTACTCCACCACCACCGGCAAAACCGCCCGCCAAACCAGCAAGCAATAACAATCCCATGTGATCACAAATTGTTCGCAAGGGTTCTGCAACCAAACGTCCATCGGATTTGGCTTAACTGTGCCTGAGAACGGAAGAGCCGCAAAAGAGCATGCGGGCCGCGTTCGCGAAATGTTTGGAAGGATCGCGAGACGGTACGATCTTTTAAATCACCTGCTCTCCGGGAACGTCGACAAACGTTGGCGTAAGATAGTTGCGACGCGTGTTCGTGAAAAGCTTTCGCAGAACTCGAGAGCGCAGATTCTTGATGTTGCATGTGGTACCGGTGATTTATCCTTATCGCTGTTTGAAATTACAGGAGCTGGAGTTGTTGGGACTGATTTCTGCCGGCCGATGTTAGCAATAGCCGCCGGCAAGACGTCTGGTCGCATACGCTTGATCGAGGGTGATGCTCTGGACCTGCCCTTTCGAGATGGCACGTTCGACGTGGCGACAATCGCATTTGGATTGCGCAACCTGTCGAATGTCGAAAGCGGTCTTGCGGAACTCTCAAGGGTTTTGAAACCAGGTGGCTGGGTGGCTGTACTGGAGTTTTCAAGACCTGCGAATGCGATTCTTCGTCCGATGTTCAATCTGTACTTCAGGAGACTACTGCCGATGATGGGTGGGCTGGTCAGCGGTTCGTTGAGCGCCTATACGTATCTTCCGCAGTCGGTACAGAAATTTCCGGATCAGTCTCAACTCTCGCTCCTGATGGAGCAAGTGGGTTTCGATCAGGTTGGATATGAAAACCTGACGGGTGGTATAGCGGCCTTGCACATGGGCAGAAGGCCGGAATGAGTTTCGCGGAATTGGTTGCAGCTCTTTAATGGTTTGCAACCAGATACGTAGTCACGGGGTATGGTTTGGTAAGCGCGCGGTTGTCGGGGCTGTGCGAGTATTCGAACCTACCCTGGGCTACGTTTTTTCTTTTCTCTGCGTACCTCTGCGTATCTCCGCGTTCTCTGCGTTAAGAAGCCGGTTTAACGCAGAGATCGCAGAGATACGCAGAGGGCCGCAGAGATGCTATTATCCGCCGAAGTGCGCACCTCTCTTCGGTATCGGATCTTCGGCATTCTCAGACGACTGCTGATTCTGTTGCTGGTTGTTTGGACCGTCGTCTCTCTCGTCACGTTATTGATCGAGCTGGTACCTGGTGATCCGGCCGTTGCCGTGCTCGGCGAGCAAGCGAGTCCGGAACAGTTTGCACAGTTTCGCGAAAAGCACGGACTCGATCGTCCCCCGTTCTTCTTCTCATTCCCGCGCGACAGCAACGACGAACGACACTTTGTTTGGCATGGTGTCGATAATCGCTATACGGATTACTGGCGCTCGCTTCTGCGCGGCGACATGGGCCTCTCGTTTCGTAACGACCGGCCAGTTATCAGTCTCATCCTTGAACGGTATCCGGCGACTATCGAGCTCGCGATCTTTGCGATGGCGATTGCGATACTCATCGCGGTCCCGCTCGGTGTCATTGCAGGCACAAATCGAGGCACCATCGTCGATAACGTAGCTTCTGTGATTGCGTTGCTCGGAATCAGTCTGCCGAGTTTCGTGATTGGACCGATGCTGGTCTACGTGTTTGCGGTAAAGCTCGGCTGGCTTGCGCCTTCAGGGCGATTCGACTGGAGCGACATCATCCTCCCTGCCTTCACTCTCGGCGCCGCATTGTCTGCAATCATAACTCGCATGGTGCGCTCGTCTGTGATCGAAGAGTTGAGCGAAGACTACGTTCGCACCGCGCGCGCGAAGGGCTTGAGTGAACGCCAGGTCATTTACAAACACGTGTTGAAGAACGGCTTGATTCCGGTCGTCACGATTCTGGGTTTGCAACTCGGAGTCTTGCTCGCGGGTGCGATCATCACTGAAAAGATTTTCGGCTGGCCCGGATTGGGATTGCTGCTGGTCGAAGACGGAATCGGAAAGCGTGACTATCGCGTCGTGCAAGGGTGTGTGCTCGTGATCAGCATGACTTACATCATCGCAAACCTGCTCACTGACATGGTTTATCGTTGGTTGGATCCGCGCATTAGAGTGGGATGAATCGTCTAACAATCATCGGTTTGATCATTATCGTCGTTCTCGTTTTCGTCGCGCTCTTTGCGCCGTGGATCGCGCCGTACGACGTCGGCGCGACGAACCTCGTCATGCGCTATCTTCCGCCCTCCGCGGAGCACTGGTTCGGCACGGATGCGACGGGACGCGATATTTTTTCGCGCGTGGTCTTCGGCGCTCGCATCTCGTTAAAAGTCGGTATTGTTGTGGTTGCGGTCTCGGCATTTATCGGAACGATTCTCGGTGCGATTGCAGGTTATTACGGTGGTTGGGTCGATCGTGTCGTGTCAGGTTACGTCTTTAACGTGTTTCTCGCGTTTCCGGGACTGTTGCTCGCGATTGCGATGGTGGCGTTCCTGGGGGCTGGTCTGAACAAACTGATTCTGGCGCTTTGCATCATCGGCTGGGTTGGTTACGCGCGGTTGATCCGAGGCCAGGTTTTGAAAGTTCGTGAATACGACTTCGTGCAGGCGGCTCGCGCGCTTGGTGCGAGCGATCGCCGCATCTTATTCTTTCACATACTTCCGAATGCGATTCAACCACTCATCGTGCAGGCGAGCCTGGGAATGGCCGGCGCTGTGCTCTCAGAAGCGGCGCTATCATTCCTGGGCCTTGGTGTTCCTCCGCCCGCACCTTCGTGGGGAACGATGATCGAAGAGGCGCGCGATTTATCGACGCTGCAGGCAGCGCCACACGCGCTGATCTTCCCCGGCATCGCGATCGCATTGACTGTGCTGGCGTTCAACTTCATCGGCGACGGGTTGCGAGAATATCTCGACCCCAGGCAACGGGCTCGCTGAGATGGGTCTCGCCATTTCCATCCAAAACCTTTCGAAGACGTACCCTGTTCCGTTCCGGCGTGTGCGTGCTTTCTTCCGGCGTCCCGTGAAAGAGCCGGTTGAGGCGCTGCGCGACGTCTCATTTGAAGTTCAAACAGGCGAGATCTTCGGCTTGATCGGGCGTAATGGCGCCGGCAAGACCACGCTGACGAAGATTGTCGCGACGCTGGTTCAACCAACGAACGGCAGCGTTTCGGTGCGCGGGCACGACAGCGTGCGAGATGACGAGCACGTACGACGTGAGATTGGTCTATCGACGGCCGAGGAGCGAAGTTTCTACTGGCGTTTAACTTCTGAACAGAATCTTCTGTTCTTTGCGCGTCTTCACGGGCTCAGCGATCGCGCCGCGAAGCAACGCATCAGGGATCTGTTCGCCAAACTCGAACTCGAGGAAGTCGCGCGACGACGCTTCGGCGAACTCTCAACAGGCAATAAGCAGCGATTGGCCGTCGCGCGCGCGATGTTGTCTGCTCCGCCGGTGCTTTTGCTGGACGAACCGACGCGTTCACTGGATCCGCTTGCCGCACAGCGCATGCGAGAGATGATTCGGTCGCTCGCGCAGCAAGATCCGCCAATAACGATTCTGTTCACGTCGCACAACCTGGCTGAAGTTGAGACTCTGTGTGAACGCGTGGCGATCATCAGTCGTGGTCGTATTCGTGCGATCGACACGCCAAAGAATCTTCGCGACCTGACTTCCGGTTCCGAGGTCGTACACATCACAGTTTCAGACGGCGAAAAGATCTCGTTTACACGACAACGCGATGACGAACGCCTCGACGAGGAGCTGAGAAATTTGCACACTCGCGGCGCGAAAATCATCGACATCGAAACCGAGCGAGCCACGCTGCTCGACGTACTCGAGAGATACGAAGCAGAGCCACAAAAAGGCACAAAAGGAACACAAGATGTCATTAGTTGAATAGCTCGTTAGTTCAATAGCTCTTCAGTTGAACAGCTCTCTTCAGTTGAATAGCTCGTTAGTTCAATAGCTCTTTAGTTGGATAGCTTTTCAGTTCAATACGTCTTTAGTTGAATATCTCTTCTCTTCTTTGTGCCTTTTGTTTCTTTTGTGCCTTTTGTGTACTAACGTATGAACGCGTTTAGATTATTGCCCCGCCGGATATTTGCCTTCGTCGCACGCGACTTCCGTCTGTTCGTCAGCTACCGCATGCAGTTCTTCCTGCGGATAGTCTCGGTGCTGGCGGTCGTGACTACGCTGTTCTTCATCTCGAAGATCTTCGCCGGGTTTACCGATCCGCAATTCTCGCAGTGGCGCGATCCGCTCGCGACGTGGCTCACCGGCCTCGCGGTCCTCAATTACTTCATGACCGGCTTCTCGAGCCTCGCAAACTCGATCCGCCAGGAACAGATGCAAGGCACGTTAGAAAGCGTGCTGCTGACTCCCATAAACCTCCCCACCGTGATCGTCGCCAGCTCCGCCTGGGACTTTCTCGAAACCACGTTCTTCTCGTTCCTCTATCTCTTCTTCGGACGAGTCTTCTTCGGCGTCCAGTTTCGCGGCAGCTTCGTGCTCGCGTTTCTATTCCTGATACTCACAACCGTGGTGCTCTCGTGTTTAGGCATTCTCTCGGCGAGCTTCGCGATGGTCTTCAAGCGCGGCGATCCGTTTGGGATCTTCATCGGCGCGGGCTCGGCACTGTTTTCAGGCGTGTTTTTTCCAACGCAGTTACTCAAAACCTACGCCGGCCCGAAACTCGGAAGCATCTCGCTCATTCTTCCGACGACGCACGGTCTCGACGGCATCAGACAAGTCCTGATCGAAGGTCACGGGCTGCCAGACGTAACCCAACCACTGTTTACATTGCTCGGTTTTCTCGTCGTACTGCTTCCCTTCTCGCTTTGGGTTTTTAGTCGAGCAGTACGCCGCGCGAAGCGCGAGGGAAGTTTGATCCAATATTAGACAGGATTTGCCATTAAATCCTGTCTAATGTGCTACCATCATTTTGAATGTCGCTCGGCGTCGCAGAAAGCGTTCTCGATCTCATAGGCCGGACTCCTCTCCTTCATCTTTCGCGATTCGCTCAACCACCCCTCGCAGACGTTTACGCAAAAATCGAATGGCTCAACCCGGGCGGATCGGTCAAGGATCGCGCCGCGCTCGGCATGATTCTCGACGCCGAGGAAAAGGGCCTGCTCAAACCCGGCGCCACGATCATCGAGCCAACGGCCGGAAACACCGGAATCGGGCTCGCGCTCGTAGGAAATGCGCGCGGTTACCGTGTTATTCTCTGCGTCCCACACGGCTTCGCGGTCGAGAAGATGAAGTTGATCGAAGCGCTCGGCGGTGAGATTGAATACGTACCGCACGAGGCGGGAATGCAGGGGGCTATCGATCGTTGCCAGGAACTGGCGGCGAGTGTCAAAGGCAGCTTTGTGCCCCAGCAATTTGAGAATAATGCGAACCCGTGTTTTCATGAACTAACCACAGCACGCGAGATCATCGAGCAGATGAACGGCCGGATTGACGCAGTGGTCATCGGCGCGGGTACATCGGGAACGTTTTGCGGCGTCGCGAGAGCGGTGAGAAAGTTGAACCCGAACGTGCTCTGCGTGCTGGTAGAGCCGGAAGGATCGATTTACGGAGGCAAACCTCCGGGGCCGAAGAAGGTCGAAGGCATCGGTCAGCGCGATTTTATTCCGAAGATTTACGATTCATCGCTCGCTGACGAGATATTGATGGTGCAGGACGAAGACGTTTGCGCCGCACTCAAAAAGATCGCGAGACTTGAAGGACTGCTCGGCGGTTGGTCGTCGGGCGCCGCTGCGGCCGCGTCATACAAGATCGCCGAACGTCTTGGACCAGGTAAACGAGTAGTCACAGTTTTTCCGGACGGCGCTGAACGTTATCGCAGCCAGGGAATTTTTGACGAGTAACACAAACGAAAAGTTATGGGATTTGCAACGACAGCCATTCATATCGGATCGGAACCTGACGAGAGCACGGGCTCGGTGACGGTTCCGATTTATCAAACATCGACCTACGCGCAGGACGCGCTCGGCAAGAACAAGGGTTACGAATACGCGCGGACACAGAATCCAACGCGCTCGGCACTCGAACGAAACGTCGCGGCACTCGAAGGCGGACGTTTTGGTTTTGCTTTCGCCTCAGGCATGGCCGCGATCGACGCCACGCTGAGACTGGTAAAAGCCGGCGAGCACGTCGTCGTTTCCGACAACACGTACGGCGGCACCGCACGTCTCTTCAATCGCATACTCGCCAACTACAACCTCGAATTCGATTACGTCGACACCGCGGATCCACTGAACGTCGAGGCCGCGATCAAGCCGAACACGAAAATGGTGTTCATCGAAACACCGACTAACCCGGTCATGATTCTCACCGACCTCAAAGAGGTCTGCGAGATCGCACACCGCGCGGGAGCACGCGTCGTTTGCGACAACACATTCATGTCGCCATACCTGCAACGCCCGCTCGAGTTCGGTGTCGACATCGTCGTGCACTCGACTACGAAGTATCTGAACGGCCACTCCGACGGCGTCGGCGGCGTGGTGGTTTTGAATGACGAAGAAGACGCAAACTGGATCGGGTTTGTGCAAAACAGCGCCGGGGCGATTCTTTCGCCTTTCGACTCCTGGCTCGTAGTGCGCGGCACAAAGACGCTGGCACTGCGCATGGAACAGCACGATAAATCCGGACGCGCTGTCGCGGCGTTTCTCGAAGAGCATCCGAAGGTCAGGAAGGTTTATTATCCTGGTTCCGCGTCGCATCCGCAGCACGCATTGGCGCGTCGCCAGCAACATGGTTTTGGTGGCATGGTCGCGTTTGACGTGGGCTCGCTCGCGGCAGCGCGAACTGTGCTGGAGTCTGTTAAGCTTTGCACACTGGCGGAAAGTCTGGGAGGTGTCGAAACGCTGATTTCACACCCGGCAACGATGACGCACGCCTCGGTTGACGAAGCTAAGCGCCATCGTCTCGGCATTACAGATGGCCTCGTCCGAATTTCTGTGGGCATTGAAGATACGGACGATATCATCGCCGATTTGGATCAGGCATTGGAAAAAATCGAACAGGATTAACAGGATTTCAAGGATGGGTTACAATCTCCCGGTTCTCAGCCTTTAATTAACGACTTCCTTATAAGCTCTCCATATATGATCGTAGAGTTATACGCCAAATCAGATGTTGGCCGAGTTCGACGTGGCAATGAAGATAATTTTCTCGTACTCGATCTGACGTCCGAGCAAACATGGACTGGCGCCGATGGCGCGACCCCCCCGGAAAAGTTGACCCGTTTCAATTTGGGCCAGAAGGGCCTTGTGCTCGTAGTGTCTGACGGCATGGGCGGAGCACTCGCGGGCGACGTCGCGAGCCGCATGGCCGTCGATTCAGTGCGCCAGATGTTGATGGGCGAAGGCGAGACGAGCTGCGATCCGAACGTGGACCTCGTCGACTGTTTAAAGAGCGCCACTCATTACGCCAACCTCGCCATTCACCTCAGGAGTCAGGAAGACTCGCGCTGTGCGGGCATGGGCGCGACGTTCACCGGCGCCGCGATCCGCGGCGACAGTCTCGACCTCGTTCAGGTCGGCGACAGTCGCGGGTATGTGATCCGTAAAGATCAGATTCGACTCGCGACGAAGGATCAGTCGCTGGTGCAACAGCTCGTAGACGTTGGTCAGATCAGTGAGTCAGAAGCAGAGACGCACATGTTTCGAAACGTGATCCTGCAAGCGCTCGGAGCTCAGAGCGAAGTCACGCCGGTGACGGGCAAGATTCGTTTGCGCCAGGACGATCTCGTACTGCTTTGTAGTGACGGGTTGTCAGGAAAACTGCGCGCTGAAGATATTCAGAGGATAGTGATCGAAAGCAAAGGCGATCTTTCGAAGGCTTGCGATGGTTTGATCGACGAGGCTAACAATCGCGGCGGTGAAGATAACATCACCGTCGTGCTGGCCCAGTTCTCTGGCGACGATCTCGAAGCACCCGCGAGCGATCGCATCACCATCGAACTTCCACCACTCGAAGAAGACAAGACCCTCGACGACACTTACGAGGCCGACACCGAACCACAGTAAAAGCCAGCCGCAGATGAACGTGGATAAACGCAGATCTAATCTGCGTTTATCCGCGTTCATCTGCGGCTGGTTTAAGTGTTCAGCCGGCGCCAATCGGGTTCGCCACCAACCCGTTTCACATAGATCGACGCGCCTTCGACACTCTCCACACAAACGCGTTCGCCAGCCTCGAGCGGTGGCTCACCGGGCGCCGGATACGCCGTCCACGTCGAACCAAACACTTTTACTGCGCCTTCCTGAAGCGCTCCCCTGCTCGACGAAACAACAGTCCCGATCTTTCCCGGCAGCGCATCGACACCACTGCGCAACGACTGCCCGCTCTTCTCGCGTGAAAAGTAGTTGACGAAGATCGTCCGCGACGCGGCAGTCAATGCAATCGAGACCACCGCAAACGCCATAAACTGAATCGCCAGGCTATCGACACCGACGAACCCCAGAAAAGCCGCGGCCAATGCGCCGATTCCAAACCACAGCAGCACAAAACCAGACGTGAAAATCTCCGCGACGATGAGAATCGCGCCCAGCACACACCACAGAACCCAGAACCACTCGCTCATGTATTGTTTCGATCAGCCCTTCGCAAGATTCTTCATTACGAACCAGATATTCGCCGGCCGCTCGGCGAGCCTCCGCATGAAGTAAGGATACCAGTGTTTTCCATAAGGAACATAGATTCTCAGGTTGAAGCCGTCGCGCGCGAGCTGGTGCTGCAAGTCGCGCCGGATTCCGTAGAGCATCTGAAACTCGTACTTCTCTTTGCCGATACCTTCGCGCTGCGCGAAGTCGATCGTGGCATCGATCATCTTCGGATCGTGCGTCGCGATGCCGTGATAAGTCCCGCTCGACAACAACAACTGCATCACCTTCACGTAATTCGCGTCCACGTCCTTTTTTTCTGCATAAGCGACTTCCGGTGGTTCGAAGTACGCGCCCTTGCAGATGCGAATGCGTGCCGGCAGTTTGACCAACTCCTGCGCGTCCGCAAACGTTCGATACAAATACGATTGCAACACGATTCCGACGTCGTTCAGTCCGAATTCAGCGCGCAGTCGTTTGAAGATGTCGATCGTCGTCTGCGTGACACTCGAATCTTCCATGTCGACTCTTACAAAATTTCCACGCCGGTGCGCCTCTTCGACGACTCGTCGTGCATTGCGGTAAGCCAGTTCGGGATCGAGGCCGAGACCAAACTGCGTCAGCTTGATCGAGACGTTTGATTTCACCTTCTGTTCGTCGATCTTGGCGAGTATGTTCAGGTACTCCGCTACCTCACGTTCCGCTTCCTTTTCGCTTTCGACTGACTCGTTCAAATGGTCGAACGATGCAGTGCCGTTTTCACGATTGATCTCACGAATAATGGGGATAACTTCGTCGACCGTGTCGCCGGCGACGAAACGCGTGGTGAGTTTCTTGAACAACCGAAAGCTGGTGGCGAAGTCCTTTAACCCTTCCTGGCGGGACAACCAAATCAGCGCGCTTCTGGTGATCATGTGTGGTCCGTCTCTATGGTATCCTGCCTTCCGGGATGCGATTAAGGCTTGTAATAGCCGCTTCATTGCTCGCGGCGATTGCGGGCGCCGGTTCCTGCATCGCGTTGGTGTTGGGCGTCTTCTCCGTGAAGACTTTGTCCAGTCCCGGCCTGCTGGTGGCGTCCACTCTCCTGCTGCCGATACTGGCGATTACCTTCGCTTCGATCTTCGTTTACCGTCACACCGCACGGCGCCGCAGACTTCAGGCTGTTCTTACCGCACTACTCGCAACACTGCTCACGCTGGCTTTTTTTGTTTGCGCGTCAATTCTAAGCGCCCGTTGGAACAGGGTCGAACCTCCACAGCCCGCGCCACACATCGCCGCGTGACTCTCAAGAGCTCACGGTATTCAATCCAATCTCTTTTTGCACCGGACGCAAAGCATCGATCACGAAACGAATGTGCTCGTCGATACTGACTCCCAACTCTTCCACGCCCTGCTTGATGTCGTCGCGATTTACAGATCGCGCAAACGCTTTGTCCTTCAGTTTCTTCTTGACCGAAGAGACTTCCATGTCGTCGAGACTCCGTGACGGTCTCACGAGCGCACACGCGACGAGAAACCCGCAGAGTTCGTCGGTAGCGAAAAGCGCGCGCGCCATGTCGGTGTCGCGCGGCACGCCGGTGTACGTCGCATGTCCCATGATTGCGCGAATGATTCGTTCGGAGTAGCCGCGGCCGCAGAGAATGTTAGCGCCTGTGAATGGGTGCTGATCGGCCGAGGGAAACATCTCGTAGTCGAAGTCGTGAAGCAGGCCGACCAGGCCCCACTCGTCCTCGTCGGCCGGACCTTCCGCATAACGCTTTGCGCACGCACGCATGGCGGTTTCGACTGCGAGGGCGTGTTTACGCAGGCTATCGCCCTTTGTGTATTCACACAACAATTCCCAGGCTGCAGCTCGATCAGGCATGAGTGGGTTTTGTAGCACGGGCGAGGCGCGCGGGCAAGTGGCTTTCCTCTGCGGCCCTCTGCGTATCTCTGTGTCCTCTGCGTTAAAAGATTCTGTCAACCCAGAGGCCGCAGAGGTACGCAGAGGGCCGCAGAGAAAACTATTCAGCGCGAAGCGGTGGCGAGGTAGCCGGGCCGCGCGCGAATCACGACATTCTTCCGCGCAGTCGTGACCTTAATCTTTCGGTAACGCTCGTCACGCTCCTTCTTGAGCGGGTAATACCCAAGCATGTACTGCGTGCGTAGCTCCGCGGCAATCTGCGAAAACGCCTCGGGCAGCGACCCAAGCGTGTCGGCCCGCAAAAGCCTGCCGCCTGACTTCTCCGACAGCGCCTTCAGGTAACTGTCAGCAGTCAGATAAGCCTGGTCCAACATTCGCGTGATCTCGTCGTCTCGTCTCGGAGATCTCGGATCGACGACGATGGTGCCTGAAGGATCCGACGGGTCCGTCGAACCCGGAACCCGGACCGGCCGGTCGCGCCGGTTGTCGGGCGGCGCGGGAATTCCACCCGGATCTCTTTCACTCGGCAAACGTGGATCTCTGTTCGGATCATTCTCACGACGACGGCGCAAGATCTCGTCCGCTGACGGCAGTCCAAGTGGGCCAGTCTTTCGCACACTGCCTGTTGTCGGTCCCGTGTCGCCACCGGGAAATGTCGGCGCCGTGGTGCCGCTCGGAGGTGCGCGCACGACGTCGATGGTCGGCAACTGCGGCGTCATTTGTCCGGCCTGTTCGCGAGCGAGTCTCTCAGTAGTGGCGCGCGTGTCGTAACGAATCGGATAGACAGTCACGCCTTCTTCATCGAGCCAACGAATCGTGCCGTCGAACGTCGCCGAGTCGCTGTGCCAATCCATCCCGTCCGTAAAGATCACGATCGCTTTGCGACCTCTGATCTTGCGAATCGAATCCAGCGCAAGCGCGACTGCGTCGTAAACCTTGGTTCCCTCACCTGACTTCGTTGAGTAGATCGCTTTCTCCAGAGCGTCGCGATTGTTAGTAAACTCGTTGTGATCTGTCACTTTGTCGTCAAAGGAGATCACTTTCACGCGGTCAGCGGGTTGCAACTGATCCACAAACGCGCTGGCGGCCTGTTGTATCCGCCTCAGGTTGTCTTTCGTACTCGAGCTCGTATCGAGCATTAGAACGACATGAAACGGAGCCGCGACTTTGCCGAAGAAGGCGATCTGGTGCGGCACGTCGTCTTCGCTGATTAAAAATTCTTCCTGGCGCAGGTCCGTTATGTAGGTGCCGTTGCGGTCAGTCGCAATCACAGGCACCGTGACTAGATCGGTGTCGGTTTTCAGTGTATCGATGTCCTGAGGCTCTGCAGGTGTTTGTTCCGGCTGGGGTAACGGCTTTGGCGGCTTGGGATTCTGGCTTTGGCCGAAAGAGGCAGTCAGCGCCATCGCGACCACCAGAAAAGTTGAAAAGGCGCGACGCGACAAAGGCGAAAACATAAACCCCTCCTTCGAGGCCAATGAAGGTGAACCGGCTTTGTACTGAGAGGATAGCTTAACAGGATTGTAAATCCTGTGAAAACTGACTTCGGCGCTACGATGTCGCCCGGACTAATAACGTTTGCTAGAATGCAGTCTCCGATAGTTTTGCCCCCATGAGATCCCTACTTCTGGCAGTTTTGGCGGCGTATCTGATCGCCGCTATCCATTCCATCCTAGCGTTCGTCAACAAACGGCGCTCGCTGCAACGTGTTGCGGAATGGTCGACGGCTGTGGGTTTCATACTGCACACGATCGCCCTGATCGCCGATTGGGTGATCGACGGGCATTACCCTGTCTTCTCTTTGCGCGAAACACTTTCGTTCCTCGCGTGGGCGCTGGTGGCTCTTTATTCAGTCGTGCTCTATCGATACCGCGCGCAGGCAGTCGGCGCGTTTACAATGCCGCTGATTTCAGTGCTGACGTTCATCGCGCTGTTGCTCAGTGCGGATACGACCGGTGCTCCGGCGTCTTTTTCGGCGACGTGGTTGTTTCCGATTCACACAACGTTATTGATTTTCGCGTACGCGGCTTTTTTCATTGTGTTCATGGCCAGCGTGATGTACTTACTCCAGGAACGCGAACTGAAACTCAAAACGTTCAGCGCGATCTTTCATCGTTTACCCTCGCTGACGACGGTCAACGAACTGGCAACATACGCGGCCGCTTTCGGATTGACGCTGCTCACACTCGGCATCGCGACCGGAATGATTTGGTCGCGAGCGCGCTCGGGCCAACTCTGGCACAACGATCCGAAAGAGATTTTCGCCGTGCTCACGTGGCTGCTCTATTTCTTCCTGATCATCTATCGCTCGAGCGCAAACTGGCGTGGACGAAGAGCAGCATGGTTAGGCGTGCTCGGATTTGTGCTCGTGCTTTGTACTTTTTTCGGCGCCCCGCTCTTCGGGGGCTATCATGTTTTTGGATGAGCGATGAGAGATTTTCCTCGCGAAGACGCAAAGGCGCAAAGTTAAGATCTTTGCTTTGCGTCTTTGCGTCTTTGCGAGGAAAATTCTTCTAAGCTTGGTTAAGCAGATGTCCATACTTCTCGTCGGAGTCAATCACAAAACAGCTCCGGTAGAGATCCGCGAACGACTCGCCTTCAACGACGCGGCGTGCGCGGACGGTTTGCGCCGTCTCGTCGACGGCGAGATTGTGCGCGAGGGTTTGATCGTTTCGACTTGTAATCGCGTGGAGATTCTCGGCGCGACTTCGGCTGAGCAGTTGGAATTTGGAACGGGACAACTCAAGAACTTCCTCGACACGTCCGGCCATCTGCCGGCGGGTTTCCTCGATCAGCATCTTTATCGGCACACGAATGAAGACGCGGTTCGGCACCTGTTTCGCGTGGCGTCGTCGCTCGATTCGATGGTCATAGGCGAGCCGCAAGTGCTCGGACAGGTGCGTCACGCGTACTCGCTCGCGGTCGAAGCGGGAACGGCGGGGCGGGTTCTCAACCGGCTGGTCCATCACACGTTTCGCGTGGCCAAGCGAGTCAGAAACGAAACCGGAATTGCGGCGAACGCGGTTTCGATCAGTTACATGGCCGTCGAACTCGGAAAGAAGATTTTCGACTCGCTCAAGGGCGGAACTGTCATGCTCATCGGCGCCGGTGAAATGGCTGAACTCTCGGCGCGCCATTTAGTGAACGCCGGCGTTTCGCGCGTCGTGATCGCAAACCGCACCGAGGAAGCAGCGCGCCACATTGCAAACGAGCTTGGCGGCATCAGCGTTTCGCTGGATAGGATGGACCAGTATCTCGCGGAAGCTGACGTTGTGATCTGCTCTACGGGAGCGCCGAATTACGTGCTCACGGAAGAGCGAACGCGCAAAGCGCTGGAGCGGCGCCGCAACCGGCCGACTTGTTTGATCGACATCAGCGTACCGCGGAATATCGATCCCGCTGTTGGCAACGTGCCGAACGTCTTTCTTTTCGACATCGACGACCTGGAATCTGTTATCACTTCAAACATTCGCGAGCGCGAACGTGAGGCGGAGAGAGCAGAGCTGATCGTGCAGTCGGAGGTGATGCAGTTTCAGCAGACCTTGCGCCTGATGGACGTTGGACCAAGCATCGGCGCGCTGCGTGAGAAATTCCAGGACGTTGCTCGTGCGGAGATGGCGCGGCAACGGAAGCGCCTTGGTCCACTCACGAAAGAGCAGGAAACCGCGATCGAGTCGCTGCTCATGTCGACCGTCAACAAAATCTCACATCCCATCCTGAACCAGATGCGTCGCTTTTACGAGACCAGCGAGCCTGACACGTCGCAGGCGCCGCCGGATCCTTTTGGTCTCGAGGAGTGACTTCGGAAAATGGCTCGCCCGCTTGTAATCGGTTCTCGTGGTTCAAAACTCGCGCTGTGGCAGGCTGAACAGGCGCGAGAGCGTTTGCAACTGCTGAATCCGGGGATCGAGATCAACATCCAGATCATCAAGACCACTGGCGATGTTAAGAGCGATCCGTTGTCGGTGATCGGAGGCAAGGGTGTTTTTACGAAAGAGTTGGAGGATGCGCTTCTCGATGGCCGCATCGACATCGCAGTTCATTCGCTGAAGGACTTGCCGACGATACTTCCGGGAGCGCTTTCGATCAGCGCGATTTGCGAACGGGAAGACGCGCGTGATGCGTTAGTTTTGCCCGCGGGGTTGTGGGGCTCGCTTGCGACGCTCCGGGAAGGCGCGGTCGTCGGGACCTCGAGTCAGAGACGGCTGGCCCAGCTCAAGGCGTTGCGGCGTGACGTTACAGTTCGAGATCTGCGCGGGAATGTTGATACGCGGATACGGAAGCTTGATGAGGGACAGTACGACGCTGTGATCCTCGCGTCCGCGGGTTTGTTGCGACTCGGATTAAAAGACAGGATCAGCGCACGGATCCCGATCGTCGAGATGCTGCCGGCGGTCGGCCAGGGCGCGATTGGGATCGAGACGCGAAGTGACGACGAATTCACTGTTCAGACCACGTCGAGACTGGACCACCGCGAAACTCGCGTCGCGTGTTTGGCAGAGCGCGCATTTCTGCGAGGTCTCGGCGGTGGTTGTCAGTTGCCGATCGCCGCACACGCCACCATCGATCGTGACGTGCTAACACTCGACGGCCTCGTCGCAAAGCCCGACGGCTCCCAAATCTGGCGCGACTCTCTATCCGGAACTCTCGACAGCGCCGAGCAACTCGGCTCAACCCTCGCTACAACGCTGATCGATCGAGGCGCGGTTTTTTTGTGATCTTTTTTGTGCCTTTTTGTGGCCCAAAGGTTCCGAAATGCAGCAACCGCTGGAAGGACGAACGGTCGTTGTAACGCGCGCCGCGTCGCAGGCGCCAGAATTAACCACCGCGCTCGAGAGCTACGGCGCCAGGGTCTTCGTTTGCCCAACCATCGAGATTCGCGAACCCGACAGCTACGAACGTCTCGACGAAGCACTCGATCACTTGTACGGCTACGACTGGCTGATCTTCACGAGCACAAACGGCGTCGACTTCTTCATGAAACGACTGCTCGAGCGCGGACACAAAATCGAAGACCTCGACGAGATCAAAGTCTGCGCCATCGGCCAGCGCACCGCCGAAAAGCTCCACGAAACACACACGCACGTCGACCTTGTTCCATCTCAATCAACTGCCGAAGGCGTCTTTATCGCGTTGAGCGAATTCACCGGCGGCGCCACACACCTGCGCGGACTCAATTTTCTCCTGCCGCGCGCCTTAGTCGGTCGCGATGTCTTACCAAAAGCATTGGAAGAAGCAGGCGCGCGCGTCGACGTAGTGCCGGCCTATCAAACTGCTCTGCCTGAGAACTTCGATCGCGGCCGCCTTCGCGCCATGCTCGCAGGCAGCGGCGACTGCATCGCCTTCACAAGCCCGTCCACGATCAAGAACCTCGCTAAACTGTTCGACACGACCGATCTCGGCAAAACACTGCCCGGCATCGTCATCGCATGCATTGGGCCAGTGACCGCCGCGGCGGCTGCTGAATACGGATTGCGCGTGGATATTCAACCGCAACAACAAACCGCGAAAGACCTGGCTGCCGCGATAGCCGAGCATTATTCAACGACAGATTTACACGCATGAAGCTGTGCTAAACTGGCACGGATGATCGATCCCGCAGTCGAACTCGAACAAACCAGAATCGAAAACGAGACGCTGAGACGACAGCTTCAGGACCGTGGCGCGTACGGCGAGCTGGTCGGAAACTCCGACTCGATCCGCAAGATCTACACACTCATCGAACAGGTGGCGCCTTCATCCGCTTCCGTGCTCATTACGGGTGAATCCGGCACAGGAAAAGAACTCGTCGCACGCACGATTCACAACATGAGCCCACGTCGCGACAAACCCTTCGTCGCGATCAACTGTTCCGCGATTCCTGAATCGTTGATGGAGTCGGAGTTGTTCGGTCACGAGAAGGGCGCATTCACCGGCGCCGCATCGCGTCGCCAGGGCTGTTTCGAGTTGGCGGACACAGGAACGCTGCTGCTCGACGAGATCGGCGAGATGCCTGCGCTGCTTCAGGCAAAGCTGCTGCGCGTGATCGAAGAGCGAGCGGTACGGCGTCTCGGTAGTCGCAAAGAGATCAACGTCGACGTGCGACTGCTCGCCGCCACGAATCGTCCTCCGCAACAGGCCGTGTCCGAAGGCAAACTGCGAAGCGATCTGCTTTACCGTCTCAACGTCTTCGGCATTCATCTGCCGCCACTCGGCGAACGCAAGGAAGACCTGCCGCTGCTCGCGCAACATCTCGTCACTCAACTCGCCGAGAAACACGGTCGACCCGCGCGCTTTCTCAGTCCAGCAGCGATTACGGCGCTACAGTTTCATTCATGGCCCGGCAATGTGCGCGAACTTCGCAACGTGATCGAACGGGCGGTAATCATCTGTTCGGGGGAACAGATCGAGCGCCATCACTTCGCTCCTTATCCGATCGAGCAACGCGAGCGGCTGCGCAACGAAGACACGCTCACGCTCCCCGTCGGGACGCCGCTCGAAGAAGTCGAGCGACAGATGATCATGCGCACACTTCAAAAGACGAAGAATAACAAGACGCGCGCCGCCGAGTTGCTCGGCATCAGCCTCAAAACCCTGCATAACAAACTGAATCTCTATCGCGAGCGTGGTCTCCTTCATGACGACGACTGACGCTTCGGTCCTCCTCTTCTTCATCGACGGCCTGGGAATCGGCACGCGCGGTCCATTCAATCCTCTCGACAACTTGCCCAACGCCGCGCCGCTTGCAGTCTTTCAGAACGAAGCTTCGGATCCCGGTTTCGACGGAATCGTCGTGCCCACGGATCCGCGTCTCGGTGTCGAGGGACGCCCGCAAAGCGCTTCCGGTCAAACGACGATCCTGACCGGCGTGAACGCACCGGCCCAGCTCGGTTATCACAAGCAGGGATTTCCAAACAAACCGCTACGCGAGATCATCGAGGCCCATTCCATCTTTCGACAACTCCGCGACGCGGGTGTTGGACCGGTTACGTTTGCAAACGCTTACACAGATGGCTTCTTCACTGAACGACCGCGCTGGATCTCTGCGACGACGGCGGCAGTCGAAGCCGCGGGAATGACTTTCAGAAGCATCGCGGATCTGAAGAACGATCAGGCTGTGTTCATGGACTACACGAACCGCGTCTTGATCGAAAGAGGCGTCGAGGTCGTCGAGCGCAGCGAAGAAGAGGCGGCGGACGTACTCGCCCGGATCACGGCTGAAAACCGGTTTACGCTTTACGAATACTTCATTACAGACAAGGTGGGCCACGCGCAGGACATGCCGAAAGCGAAGGAGATCCTGACGAGTCTTGCGCGTTTCATCCGCGAGCTGCTCGCGAGGCTTGATCTAAAACGGACTACAGTTATACTCACCAGCGATCACGGGAACATCGAAGATCTTTCATCACGCAATCACACGCTGCACCTGGTGCCCACGATCGTCTGGGGCGCCGAACGCGAACGAATCGCAGCCACGATAAAGACGCTTGCCGATATCACACCTGCCATTGTGGCGTTGCTGAACGCTCAAGGAGATTAACTTAGCGCCTTTGCGCCTTTGCGAGGATTCTCGCGCAAAGACGCAAAGGCGCAAAAGGAAAACAAGCTTGACTGACAAAAACAATCCCCGCGAGTTATTCGGCTGGAAGATGTACGACTGGGCCAACTCCGCGTTCTACACGACTGTTGTTGGCGCGCTTTTCAGTCCTTACATAACGCGGCTGGCCCAGGCGGCGGTGGGCGAGAACGGCGTCGTCCTGGATCTCGGCCCACTCGGCGCGGTAACAGCTAAATCGTTACCAACACTGGCCGTCTCGATCTCGGTCGGCGCGCAGGTGTTGCTGCTCCCGATTCTAGGCGCCCTGGGAGACTACTCGGATCTAAAAAAGCGTTTGATGGCGGTGTTCTGCTACGTCGGCGTCATAGCCAACTGCCTGATGTTTTTCATCCAGGGAAATCTCTACGTCGTGGGCGGCGTATTATTCATCATCGCGAACGTTTCGTTCGGCGCTGCACTGGTTTTCTACAACGCCTTCCTTCCGGAAATCACAACCGAAGATCAAGCCGACAAAGTTTCAAGCCGCGGCTTCGCTTACGGCTACCTGGGCGGCGCGATCCTGCTGGCGCTGAACCTGCTGCTCGTAACGAAGGCTGAGCAATTCGGGATGTCGACCGGATTAGCCGTGCGTTTGTCACTGCTTTCTGCGGGTCTCTGGTGGGGAGGATTCGCGCTGTTCACGTTTTTTCTCCTCCGTTCTCATCCAGCGAAGAAAACACTTCCTCCAGGAAAAAACTACATCTCAGTAGGCTTTTCCGAGATCATCTCAACTGTCAAAGAACTGCGGCGACTGCCTCTCACCGCACGTTACCTGCTTGCATATTTGATCTACAACGACGGCATTCAAACGGTCATTTTTGCTTCCAGCGCATTTCTCGAACAGGAGCTGTTTCCCGGCGGAAACCCCGAATTCCTCCTCGAGATATTTCTGATGGTCCAATTCGTCGCCGTGGGAGGTGCGCTTTTGTTTGAGCGACTCGCCTACTTGATTAAGACAAAGAACGCGATCGTGGTGTCGCTCGTAATCTGGGCGGGTATCGTCATCTACGCCTTCCAGTTTCTGAACACCGTGCCGGAAGCGTGGTTTATGGCTGCGCTGATCGCGATTGTGCTGGGTGGTTCACAGGCGCTTTCGCGGTCGCTCTACGCGCGCATGATTCCACCGGGTCGAGAAGCGGCATTCTTTGGTCTTTACGAAGTCTCAGAGCGCGGCACTTCGTGGATGGGACCACTGCTGTTCAGCATTGTCATCGCTCGCACAGGCTCTTACCGGCAAGCGTTGCTGTCGCTGATCTTCTTCTTCGTCGTGGGTTTGATCGTGTTGTTGTTTACGAATACGGACAAAGCAGTGCAGCAGGCGGGCGCTGAACCCGAGAACGTCTAACCGGCGATCTTGCGTTCAGGTTTAGTTTTCGTCATGCACTCCGACGAGCAGAAGGTCGCCAATCCCGAGCTCAGGTTCAACGCACGTTCAGCGGGAATCCACGTTCCACAGCTCTCACATCGCACCAACTTATTCTTAGACGGAGTTTTTGAACTCGTGGCGGTGGTGGCGCTGACGTCAGTAACGACCTGAAACGACTTTATGACTTGCTCAATCAGCTTGAGGTACGGGCGGACGCGCGAATAGACGAGAACAAAGATGATGCTTAGCAGCGCGCCGATGATCAGGTATTTCATCACAGGATTTGCATGATTTTACAGGATTGAAAAATCCTGTAAATCCTGTCTAGGTTCGATCGCTGGTACCGGTGCCGTACGGTTCGTCGTTCGCCCTGCGTCGAGGCATTGGATCGGTAGCGCGACGCCGCGGCTGCGACTCTTTATTGCGGCGGTCAAGGCTTCCGGGCGGAAGACCGCGGCCATGCACTGCTTCTTCGAGGATGCGTGTAATTTCCTGCGAAAGTGTTCGGTGCTCGGCGGCCGCTCGGCGACGTAAGGATTCCTTCAGGTGGTTGGGAACGTAGGCGCCTATAAAAACGCCTTTGCGATTAGCCATCTATCTCGCCTCTCTCTAGCTGTCGGGTCGGACAAAATCTACCCTGCAAATGCGGAACAGGTCTGTAAGCCGAATTCTGTACTTCGATTAAATCGAAGTGGCGATCATTCATCTAGTCCAGCCGTTGCCGGCTGGCTCCAGCGACCTACCCGGAGGTCGTAGCAAACCGAGGTTCGCTTCGGGCGGGCAGCCCTTTTAACGCCTCCCTATTTGGTCTTGCACCGCGAGGAGTTTGCCTGGCCGCGCATGTCACCACACGCGCCGGTGCGCTTTTACCGCACCATTTCACCCATCACCCGCTAAGGGCTGGTTTGTTTTCTGTTGCACTTGTCGTCGCCCGGCAGTCATTTAAGACCGCCTGACGCCCCGCCGTTAGCGGGCTCGCTGCCCTATGGTGTTCGGACTTTCCTCTCCCGGCTTGCGCCGGCAGCGACCGCCCGACCTGTTCTCTTGCAAGGCTTACGAATTATAGCAAACCAGTGTTCAACGGGTATAGCCAAGGTAAATACGTTAGCCAAAGTACTTGAAGCCGACGCGCAGGTTGTTTGTCCACGTCAGTGGAATATAAAGCGCGACGGTGACGGAGGTCAGCCAATGTGACAATGCCAGCGCGAACAGATTCGGCTCTCGCTGGTAGATCGCGGCCCAAATCACGCCACCCAAAAAAGTGAGCACAAACAGGAGCGGGTTTGGAAGATGAAGGACGGCGAAAAGCAATGCGACCAGGAGCACGCTCTTCCAACCTTTGCCAAAAATGATCTGAGCGCGACGGTTCAAGTAGCCTTGCAGCGCGTACTGCTGGAAGAGCGCCCAGAGTGGGACCAGCAAGAATCGCCAACGCAACGGTCGCGGAGAAAAGTCAGTCGACAGCCACGAAACAAAAATGATCAACGCGATTGCGATGATCGTCGGTAAGACGAGGAGCTTTGCTGAGGCGATGAAGTTGTCGACGCGAAATCCGATATCGCGCAGAGTCTCGCCGTACGCGTTGTGAGAAAAGATCATCAGGGCCAACGCGAGTGCCGCCGGTATCGCGAGGGCAAATGATTTTGGACCAAGGAAAGCAAGGACCACCCACTCTGCGATCAAACACGAGACAACTACCGACGCGATCTCCCACGATGCGAGTGTCGGTGGACTGATTGTTTCCTGGCTTTCCATTCGTGTGCTTCTATGTGCAATCTTTGTGTCCTCTGTGTACTAATTACCAGTACACATAGGACACAAAAGATTGCACAAAGTCATTTCCAAGAACCATCCGCCTTCACCTCGAACCTGATCGGATCGCCTAACATCTGCAACGAGTAGCGCGCGCCGTTTCGACTTGGATGAAGCGCGTAAACCCTCGCCTCGTGCATTCCTGCAGACAGACCACACACGACGAAGTTGTACCCGTGCCATTCGTCTTTGGACCACCCAGCCGCGACGACGTCCGGACGAGAGTGATGGGCCACCTGCGTTGCCGTGTACTTTCCATCGACAAAAAGCTGCACCTCAACACGTCGCCACGGATCGTCGTCAGTTACCACCCATCCAGCAATCGTATTCGACGCCGCCACTGCTTCACCCCAGCCATGAAAATGTGGCGGGAACGCATTCATATACGCCCCGACCGCAATCGTACCCACCAAAAGCGTGTCGAGTATCGATTTTGCGATCAGCACGTTGATGAGTTTTTTCATAGGGCTTTTACTCTGCGTCCTCTGCGTATCTCTGCGCCCTCTGCGTTAAGAACGCCTTTTAACGCAGAGGACGCAGAGATACGCAGAGGACGCAGAGAATTCATTCCAGGGCCTTCGGCAGAGTATTCGGCGGAAACAGTTCCGGCCAGCGCGCCCTGAATTCGTTTCGCACGAGCTCTTCGACGTCATCTGCCGTGGCTAGACCCAGACACTTCAGCGCGACTTCCCTTGCCTCTGCCGCACTGATCTGCGAGAGCACTGCACGGACGCGAGGAATCATCGCCGGAATCATGCTGAGGTCGTTCGCCCCCAATCCGACAAGCAACACCGCGTAAGCAGGCGTCGACGCCATCTCGCCACAAACGATCACCGGGATCGACGCTTCTTCCGCCGCCTGCAACGTGCGGCTGATGCCATAAAGCACAGCCGGATGCAGCGTGCGAAACCAGTCGGACACTTTGTCGTTACCCCGATCCACGGCGAGCGTGTATTGGACCAGGTCGTTTGTGCCCAACTCGAAAAAATCCACCTCACTGGCGATCCGCTCCGCCGTCAGGACAGCCGATGGGATCTCGATCATTGCTCCGATTCGTACTTCAGAAAAACTCGCCTGCTCCGCCGCGAGACGCTCGAGCTCCTCGTCGATCACGTGTTTCGCGGATCGAATATCGGCAACGTCTGCAACCATCGGAACCACCAGGCTCAATCGTCCCGCGGCACCCGCACGCAGGATCGCGCGGACCTGCGTGCGCATGATCTCCTTATGCCGCAGGTTGAAACGCACCGCCCGCAAGCCAAGCGCTGGATTCCTCTCACGCTGTTTCGCGTCGGGCGCGACCTCACCTCCGACGTCGAACAATCGAACCACTGCGCCATATTCTCCAGCCGCCTGGGCCAGCGACTTGTAAGTCTCGTATTGCTCCTGCTCGGAACTCATCAGCCCCGGCCGCGACAACAAAAACTCCGATCGGAACAATCCGACTCCACACGCGCCGAAATCACGCACCGCTTGAAACTCCGCCGGCAGTTCGACGTTCGCGCGCAGCGCGATCTGAACACCATCCAAAGTCGCCAGCGGTCCACAATCGACCGGTCCCACGGGTGCAGGTGTTGGACCATACGCATCTTCCATCAACTGGTACTGCGAGAGCGTCTCTTGCGCAGGATGCAGCACGACCTCTCCACGCCGAGCGTCGACAATGAGCCGATCGCCCGTGCGTGTGCGGTGGTAGAAATTGCGCAAACCGACCACAGCGGTCAGACCCAAACCACGCGCGATGATCGCCATGTGAGACGTCCAGCCACCTGCATCCGTCGCAATCGCTTTCACGTGGTTCAGGTTGAGCTCGGCGATCGTGGAAGGAAGTAAATCAGGTGAGACAATCACTGCGTCTTCAGAGAGGTTCGGATACTTCGGCCCCTCGCCCGTGAGATTCGCGAGCAGGCGCTGGATAACGTCTTCGATATCCGAGCCGCGCTCGCGCAGATACTCGTCGTTGATCTGTGTGTAGATCGACAACAAGCGATCGCCTACAACCTTCGCCGCCCACTCAGCATTCGCGCGTTCTTTGACGATGTAATCTTCGACGTCGCGAGTAAGTTTTGCGTCCTCGAGAAACAGAAGGTGCGCGTCGAAGATGTAAGCGTGACCGCGACCGAGTTCCTTTTCTGCGCGGTGTTTGATGGCCTCGAGCTGGCGTCTCGAAAGTCTGACTGCCGCGCGGAAACGCCGGCGCTCGCGTTCGAGATCTGCTTCGTCGATCACCGCTCGATAGACGTCGCGGGTGCCTTCCTGAAGTCGCAGCACACGCCCGATAACGATTCCGTCGGAAACGCCCAGTCCCTTGCAGCGGAACTCCTGCGTGACCGGCGGAAGGTCTGCACCCGGCTTCTCTGTCTCGTCGAAGTCGCGCGAGAAAAGACCGACAACTGCATCCAGCGCTTCATGTTCGTCGACGCCGCTTGCGACGACGCGCAGCGCCGTGCCGCGACTCGCAGCGAGCGTCAGAATACTGAGGATCGACTTGGCATCGGCTTCTTCGCCGTTGCCGTCGAGACGTTGAAGAGTGAGATTGCTTTGAAACTTGCTGGCCACGCGTACGAGGTTGGCGGCAGCGCGTGCATGAAGACCGAGGCGACTGGTGACCTGGAGCCTGCGTTCCTCCACTTTCAATCAGCTCCGGCTTTTGGTGGCGTGGCGAGGAGCGCGCTCGCGAGATAGATTCCCTGGCGTCCCTGGTCGCAGATCTTCGGGGCGATGTCGGCGAGCGAGTCTTCGGCGGTCGCGGTCGCGAGTTTGATCACCATCGGCAGGTTAACGCCCGTTATCACCTCGACGGAGCCGTCTTCAAGGAACATCGAGGCGATGTTGGTCGGCGTGCCGCCAAACATGTCTGTGAGCAACAACACGCCTTTCTGTTGCGTCACGCGCGAAATCGCTCTTTGCACTTCCTCGCGCGCAGCATCGACGTCGTCGTGCCACCCGATCGACACGGCCGCAATATGCGAGATTGGACCGACTATCATCTCCGCGGCCGCGAGCAATTCACCCGCGAGATGTCCATGCGTCACAATCACACCGGCAACTCTTTTGACTTCCGTGCTCATCGTCGGATCCCTGCCTCAAAATGTTATGCCACAAAAAGCACAAAATGCACAAAATTGCTATTACTGATTTTTGAGCCTTGTGTGCCTTTTTGTGGCAAATACTTCCGTAGCCTATTAACGCGCTCGAATTCCTTTTCGCACGTCGCGATGCGAGGCGTGAGCGTCGAACCCTTCACGTCGCAACGCGCGCGCAAGTGCGTTCGCGATCATCACACTACGATGGCGGCCGCCCGTGCACCCAATGCCGACGGTCACGTACGATTTGCCCTCTCGTTTGTAGAGCGGCAGCAGGTAAGAAAGCAAATCCGTAAAGCGTTTCAACGTTTCCTTCACTTGATCATCCGCACGTAGATACTTGACGACGCGGCTATCGTGGCCCGACAGCCGCTTCAGTTCTGGAACAAAGTGCGGGTTGGGCAAGTGCCGGACGTCAAACAATAACTCCAAGTCGCCCGGACTGCCATACTTGTGACCAAAGCTCATTACCTGCACGCGCATCGGCGCGCCTTTTCGATCCGGGCTGAACCTCTCGAGCAAAAAGCTGCGAAGCGTGTGAACCGTATGGTCGGAGGTGTCGATAATCTGGTCGGCGAGCGAACGGATCTTCGCCATCGCGTGACGTTCGTCGCTGATCGCGGCTGGTAGTCCCTGACCTTTTTCAGCCGGATGAGGCCGGCGTGTTTCGCTGAAACGATGTTGCAGGACGTCGTCAGAGGCTTCAAAGAAGAGGACGCTGACCTTCAAACCAGAAGCTCGCAGCGCGACGAGCTCCTGTTCGAAGTCGGCAAGAAAACGACCTTCACGAATGTCGATCACGAGGGCCGCGCGACTGATCCCCTTGTCGTCGTCGTCAGTAACAAGGCGACCGAATGTCGGCAGCAGGGTTATCGGAAGATTGTCTACACAGAAGTACCCGAGATCCTCGAACGCGTTGGTAGCGGAGGACATTCCAGAACCGCTCAAGCCGGTAATGATTACGATATCGGGAACGTTGCTCAACGACTAATTATTTGTGCCTTTTTGTGGCTATGGTTCGATCAATCCATAGTTCCCGTCGTTGCGTTTGTAGATCACTCCGAGGCGCTCCGTATCGGCGTCGCGGAACACCAGAAATTGATCCTGCTCGCCTGACAGCCGCATTGCGGCCTCTTCAGCCGTCATTGGTTTCACTGCGTAGCGTCGTGCGGGAATGATTCGCGGTGGACGAGGCGCCGCCGCCAGGTTTCCGTCGGGTTGTGGCGCAACTCGCGACGTGGATGATCTTTTCTGGGTTCTGTCGATGATCTTCTTTTTGAGTTTTACCGCCTGTTTCTCGATCTTTGCCATGGCCCGCGTGAGTGCCATGTACATATCAGCATTCGTATCTTTTGCCGTCAGCGTGTAGTCGCGCCACTGCACGATGATTTCTCCGATCTGACGGTTCTTCTCAACATCGATGACTACATGAGTGCTTAGGGTTGAGTCTCCGTTGAAAATATGATCGAGCTTCTTGAAGTGGTCCTCCACATGACGCCGGATTGCCGGCGAGACTTCAACATGCCTGCCCGTGTATTCAAATTTCATCAGTCGCCTCCCTTGCTCTGCGGTCCTCTGCGCATCTCTGCCTTCTCTGCGTTAAAAACACTCCTTAACGCAGAGGACACAGAGATACGCAGAGGACCGCAGAGAAACAATCTGACATAACTAAACTTGAATTCGCGTCGTGCTCAGAGGGGCTTTAAACTACGGCGCGACGCTCGCGCGACCCGGGGATCTGCATTTGATCGCGATACTTCGCGACTGTTCTTCGCGATAACTTGATGCCATCCTTCGCCAGGATTTTAACTACCTGATCGTCCGTAATGGGACTATGAGAATCTTCCTCTTCTATTAGCTTTTTGATCTTCAACTTGATAATGCGCGTCGATATCTCCTCGCCCTCTTCGTTCAACATCCCCTCTGTGAAGAAGCGCCGCAGCTCGATGACGCCCTGTGGCGTGTGCGCATACTTGCGGTTCACGACGCGCGAAACAGTCGAAAGATGCATACCGATGTCTTCGGCAATGTCTTTCAACATCATCGGCTTGATGTATTGCACCCCATGGTCCAGGAAGTCTTTCTGGCGCTGCACTATCGACTCGACCACCTTGTAGATCGTCTGTCGCCGGTGTTCGATGTTGCGCAACAGGTCAACCGCCGAACGCATCTTCTCGCGAATAAAACTCTTCGTCTCGTTGCTGACTCCCTGGCTGAGCATCTGCTGATACTGCGCGCTCACACGGAGCCTCGGGCTGCCATCGTCGGCAAAATAGATCACGTACTCGTCGTCGTTCTCCTCGAGTTTCTCGATGTAGATCTCCGGACTGATCAGAATCGGTTCTTCCGAGGAATACCGCCGCCCCGGATAGGGATCCAAAGTCCGGATAAACTGCAACTCTTCGAGTAACGTTTCGACGTCGACGCCGATCTGTTTCGACAAGTGCGGCAGCTTGTGCTGTTGCAGGTCTGCAAAGTGATCTGAAATCAACCTCGCCGCCAGCCGATCGGTCTCGCCGAGGACTTCAAGCTGGACCAGCAAACACTCTTTCACATCTCGCGCGCCGCAACCGATAGGATCCAGGTGCATGACTGCCTGGCGCGCACGCTCCACCACCTCTTCGGAGACTTTCTCCATCGCCGCCATCTCTTCGTTTGTCGCATTGAGACGGCCGTCAGCATTCAGGTTGCCGATGACGCACACCGCCGGATCGATCAACTCGCTGTCGATCGAGCTCATGTGGAGTTGCCATTCGAGATGGTCTGCCAGTGATGGCGGGCGAGTCAGAAATTGTTCGAAGGTGGGAGCGTCTTCCTTGTACTCGATCTCCTGCGTCTTGTATCCGGGATCGAGATAGTCCTGAAATTCGCGTCCGAAATCGATCTCCTCAAACGCATCACGCTGCGATTCGTCGGCGACTCCCTCGTCGGCAACGCCTTCTTCATGTTCGGCGCCGGCGATGGCTGTTTCGCCGCCCGCTTCAACTTCCGCCGCCGGCGGTAAACTCGCCAAAACATCCGGATCTCCGGAGCCATTCGTCGACGGCGCGCCGTCTTCAGGAGTTTGAACCTCGAATGATTCGTTTGCGTCGGAGCTGGCCAGATGATCGAGAACCTTCTCAGCGATCTCCTGTACCTCTTCCTGCGACGGCACTTCCTCGAGCACGGGATTTTCCAACAACTGCTGCTGGATGAGATCCGTCAGCTCGAGCGAGGTCATTTGTAACATCTCGATCCGCTGGCGCAGTTGCGGCGTCAGCACGAGTCGTTGGGAGAGGCTGGTGGTTAACTTAAGAGACATTCCTCAGATCGGGGTTGCCGGGTAACTGTGCGCGCACGCGCAACTTCTTCTTTTCGGATTATCGCGGCTTTGGCCGCACGGGAGGATTATAACCGATCAGCGCTTCTCTGTGGCAGACTCTGTGCCACAAAAGGTCACAAAGAGAACAAAGTTACATGCGGAATTTCTCGCCGAGATAAAGCCGGCGTACCTCCGCGTCCTCTGTTAGATCGCGCGGCTGGCCGGAACGAAAGATCCGGCCCTCCGCCATTATATAGGCCCGGTCGGTTACACCAAGCGTTTCGCGCACGTTGTGATCTGTGACTAAAATACCAATGCCACGATTTCGCAAATAGAGGATCACGTTCTGGATGTCGTCGACAGCCTTCGGATCGATTCCCGCAAAAGGCTCGTCCAGTAAAATGTACTGCGGCTCGGTTGCAAGAGCCCTCGCTATCTCGGTGCGGCGGCGCTCCCCACCCGACAACGCATCACCACGAGTGTTTCGCACGTGACTGATGCCGAATTCCTCCAACAATTCTTCGAGTCGTTTGAGCTGTTCGCGCCGGCGCAGGCCAGTGGTTTCGAGCACCGCGAGAATATTCTGAGCCGCAGTCATCTTACGAAAAACTGAAGGCTCTTGTGGGAGGTAACCGATTCCGAGCCGTGCTCGCAGGTACATCGGAAGATTCGTGAGGTCCTGATCGCCGAGAAGCACGCTGCCGGAGTCGGGACGTTCGAGGCCGACGATCATGTAGAAGGTCGTGGTCTTGCCCGCTCCGTTTGCACCGAGCAGACCAACCACCTCACCTTTTTCGACTTGAAGACTGACCTCGTCGACTACTCGACGGCGGCCATAATTCTTGACGAGATGTGCGCAGCGAAGCGCGGTGTCCGACTGGGGAGTCATTCGTCTCTAGAGTATTTAGCCGCAGATGAACGCAGATGAAACACGGATTAAATCAGTGTTTCATCTGCGTTCATCTGCGGCTAAATACGTCAAGGTTTTCTGATCTTGTGTGTGGATCGCACGCGACCTGGCGAAAGTGGTCCACGAGCGTCATCGGCGGTGACTTTACCGTCCCGCACGGAGAGCGTCAAACGATTTCCTGATGTGTTGCCTTGCTCGACGTCTTCGACGCGAGCGGGATCTCCCTTGAGAACTGCCACCTCGTTTGCGGCAGTGTATTCCACCCAATCTCCAATTCCCTTTCTGTTGGGTTGCGTGAGCACGACGTTGCGCTGCGCCGTCGTCTTCTCCATCTCGTTTGTGTCTTTTGCGAGAAGGATATCGGCAACTCCGCTCGTGATGCGATCCGTTCCCTGCTTGATGTCGACGTTGCCTTCGTAATGAATCGTGCGATCCGGATCGGAGTAGAACATCGAATCCGCCGCTGCAAAAACAGGGACCACCGTCATGTTGTTCTCAACGCGGCGCTTCGAGTTGTAGATCGTGGTTTGCACATGACCCGCGGCTTCCATTCGTTTGTCGTTGACGTAGATGACGAGCTTGTCTCCGCGGACGTAGTTGTCGTCCTGCCAGGCGCGCGCGTTGCCGGAGTAGATGGCCTGGCCGCTTTCATGACGAAACTCGCCGCGGTCGCTGGCGATATAGACAGGGCTTTTCGTCTTCGAAAAAGGTGTTGCGCCGTTGGTCTGTTCCTGGCTGTAGTAGGTGGTAGTGGTTTTGCCGCGCGCGTATGAAACGTCGTTGGCGAGATCGGTATCGAGTTCGATCGCCTTGGTGCGCCCGCGCGAATCCCAGACCGTTGGATCGCCGCCGCGCAGTCTGACGGTTTGATCCGCGGCGACGTATGAAACGTTTGCGGCCAGGCCGTTGCGATCGTTTTCGTTGAACTTTGCGTCGCCCTGTGCATCGACGCGTTCGACGTCCTGCGTGTCTTTCACAAATACCGTCGTCATCGTTTGAGATGTTAGCGTTCGCGTGCCGCGGTCCTTTGCCGGTTGCACGGGATTGAGAACCGCCCTGGATCCTCCAGTGGCTTTGCAAGTACGCGCCAGGTTGCCGGTTTCGAAAAAGTCGCAATCAAACTGCGGCGCGTTGAGAGTCTTGCGTTCAGCATTAGGGCTGTTGACGACTGGTTCGACGAACAACTCTGCATCGCCGCTGGCTTCCGCTTTTTCGAGGTCTTGTCCTGAGATTCGCCATGTGAGTTTTACAGCCGACGCGGTCAGACGCTTGTTTGCGGCGCGCGGATCGTTTGCCTTCGACTTCGGCGCGCTCATCGTGATCACGGATCGACCACCCGCGTTCATCTGCTTCAAAAGACTGCTGTCGTCTTTCGCCTGAAACAGGACCTCGATCGAGTTGCTGCCGGTGATCTCAACGGCGGAATCGCCTTCGAGTGTGCGTGCTGTAACGTTGTTGTTTGCGACAGCTCGTTCCAGACGCTGGTCCTTGTCCATGAAGAAGTCCATGTTTTGCGAGCTGACCTCAGCGGCACGACCCGGGTCCATCACGCGCAAGTATGAGTTGTTTCTGATCTCGGCTCTCTCGAGCCGCTTTTGTTGATTGATAAAGGCGTTGAGGAATTCTCCGCTCAGGATGTCGTTTTCCTGCTCGACCGTGACACCGCCGTAAAAAGCCAGTTGCATCGACTGATGCTCGAAAGTCGCGCGCGCGGCTTTGATCAGAACCGGACGCGCACGCGAAGTCTTCGCGGCGGCGGCTGCATCAGGCGTGATCGTCAACTGAACGTTGTTCTTCAGATCGAGACGTTTGGACTTCTGTTCGACGAGTGCTCCAGTCGCTGTTCCTGAGACGTTTTCACGCTCGAAACTCACTGGCGAATCCGTTTGGGCCAGGCCGTTGTTCTGATCGAAAGATAAAGCCTCGGTGTTGACCTTCAGCTTGTCTTTCGTCTCGATCTTCACGTTACCGAGAAACGAAACGAGGTTCGTGTCGGGCTGGTAGATCGCGCGCGTGGCGGAGATTTGATCGGGAGTCTCGCCCTCGGGTGGGTAGACCGCCATGCTGACGTTTTCGAGTTCGTGATGGCCGTCTGAGAAAGTCACGTCACGCGAAGCTTTGACGAGGAGATAGAGGCGATCGTTTCTGGTGACTCGCTGTTCGTAGCCTTCGACGACGCCCGTCACATCCTTCGAGAGTTCCGGATTTTCTGACTTCGCCTTGAACTTTTCGACGTTCCGTAACTTGTAATAAGAGATGCCTACGACGGCGATTCCCGACACGAGTAACGCAAACGCGAGAAGACGCGTGATCATCGGCACCTTCGCCCGCAGGCCAAGGGCGAGGGCACGTTTGCGCATTAATTCCTGCATAAATCGTCGCTATCGAGAAAGTCATTTCACGGGATTTACAAGATTTTTCAGGATTAACATGTAAATCCCGTCTCTAATCTTGTAAATCCTGTGAAACCGACTTTAAATCAATCACATTCAACTGCATCTTATAGTCGCCATTCCACGCTTGCGTCTCGAGCGTGTAGGCGAGTTCGATGCTTCCCCGCAAGTCGGGAGTTTGCCCCGGCGACTCGATACAATTCCACCAAACGGCTTCCAACGGGCGGTTTTGCGGACCTGCCAGTCGCAGCTTCAGGTGCCTGTCCTTTATGACTGCCGGCTCCGACAAACTCCGCAGGTTCTTCGTCATAAACACCGGACGCGGATTGCCTGCGCCAAAAGGCTCCAAAGCCTCGAGCTCCCTTGCCAGTGAAAATGCAATAGCGTCCGGCGGCAGCTCGAGATCGATATTGACTGATGGCTGCAAATCCTGCGGCGTCAAGACCGACGATGCGTGGTCGTTTAAGCGACGGCGAAACTCCGCAATGCGCTCCGGCCTCATTGCTATTCCCGCTGCGTGCGAGTGTCCACCAAACTTCTCGAACAGATCGGAACACGCGGTCAACCCGTTCAACAAGTGATACGCCTCGATGCTCCGTCCCGAACCATGGGCCACTTCACCATCAATCGACAACACCACGCAAGGTCGATTCAAGCGTTCCGCAATCTTCGACGCGGCGATCCCGATCACGCCTCGATGCCAACCTTCGCCGGCGATCACTGCGACGTAGTTGTCCCGTCCGTCTTCGCCGAGTTCAGCGATGGCCAGGTCGATGATCTGTTGCTGAACCGTCTTGCGTTCCTCGTTGCGAGCGTCGAGATGGTTTGCAAGCCTGCGCGCCTCTTCCGAGTCGCGCGTATCAAAGAGCTCGACCACCGCGCTGGCCGCGTCCATTCGGCCGGCGGCGTTTATGCGTGGTCCCAGGCGAAACCCGAGATCGTATGCTGTCATGCCCTTGCCGTCTCCGCAACCGGCAACGCTGATCAGCGCACGCAAACCGGGGTTAGCCACCCGAGCAAGGTCCTTTAAACCTATAGCCACGATCGTACGGTTTTCGCCTGTGAGTTTCGCGACGTCAGCCACCGTTCCGATAGCGACAACCTTCATAAACGCTGGTACTTGCGCCTCGCGCCCGTTTTCCCGGAAGAGCGCGTGAACCAGTTTGAAAGCGACGCCGACGCCCGCCAGGTTCTTATCGGGATATTCACATCCGAGCTGGTTTGGGTTAAGCACTGCGAAAGCCGGTGGCGCGCCTTCTTTTTCGTCCGGCAGATGGTGATCGGTGATGATCACGTCGAGACCGACTTTGCGCGCCCAGTAGAGTGGTTCGTGTGCGCGGATGCCGCAGTCGACGCTGACGACGAGTTTGCAACCGTCCGCGAAAGCCTTTTCGAGTGCTGCCTGCTGGATGCCGTAGCCTTCGGTGAACCGATGCGGGATATGAAAGCCGACGTTTGCGTTCAGGAGTTTGAGCGCTCGAAGAAGGATCGCGGTGCCGGTCGTTCCATCGACGTCGTAATCGCCGTAGATCAGCACGCGCTCGCCGTTCGTGATTGCGTGTTGCAGGCGAGCGACGGCCTCTTTCATGCCGAGCATGTCGTAAGGCTCGTGAAGTTGATCGTAAGTTGGCGAGAGGAACACCCGCGCCGCACGCTCGTCAGCGTAGCCGCGGTTAATGAGAAGAGCAGCCAGGATTGGTGAGACACCCAGAACGCGTGCCAGTGAGGCGGCCCTTTCGGCATCATGCTCTCGCACGATCCAGCGTTTGGCTTTCATCTTAGCCACAAAAATTGGTTAGCCACAAAAAAGCACAAAAAGCACAAAACAATTAATGCACATGCCAAACTTGGATTCAAATTCATTTGTGCATTTTGTGCCTTTTTGTGGCTTCAAAAGTTTTCCGTGCCTTTTTGTGGCCCTACTCTGCAAACCATCCATTCGCATCGAGGAGCTTGACGCCGATGCGGCGATTGCCGTCGATGTCGTCAATCCACGATCCGTTTACTTCAGCCGTCAGCTTACCACCAAATGGTGGAACCAACTTTACAGTCGAGCCGACCACGACATCAACATCCAGGAGGAGCGTGGCGCCGCCCCGGCTGATCTTGGTCGCTTTCGCTTTCGCCTGAAAAGACTCTCCCGCCGCGTCTGTACCTTCAACTTCCAGCGCAAACTCGACCGGAACTCGCGGGCTTCTGGGCCGCTGTGAGGAGGCAACATCGCCGCGCGGATCTTTCTCACTCATTAGAATCACCGCCCTTTTTATCTGCTGGCTTGCGGGCGAGCTGCTGCTCCGACCCGGAGAGGAGGGGCGGAGGTAGTGTAACACAATGGTCTATATGCTCGCCGACATGTATCCAAAAGCCAGCGCCGCCAGAATCACGCCACCGACGATCACGCGATAAACGATGAAGACGCCGGTCGAATGCGTGCGCAGGAAGCGCAGTAAAAACCAGATCGACGCATATCCCACCGCGCCCGAAACAACTGTCGCAACCGCCAGCGAACCATAACTCCCGGCGGGCAATTTCTCGATCGCCTCTTTCAACTCAAGCAGTCCACTCGCCGCGATCGCCGGTATGGAAAGCAGGAACGAAAACCTCGCCGCCGTTTCGCGAGTGAGGCCCGCGAACAGCCCACCCATGATTGTCGAACCCGAGCGGCTCGAACCGGGAATCAGCGCCAGCACCTGTGCAAAGCCGACTGCCAGCGCGTCGCTGATTCGGAGTTGGTCCATCCCGTGATCTCTTTTGCCAACCAGCTCCGCGATCGTCAAAAGCACGCCGACGACGATCATCATCGTCGCAATCACCCACAAGTTCTTCGTGAATGGTCCTTCGATCTGTTTCTTCAACAACAGCCCGAGAGTGCCGACCGGAATCGAACCGATGATCACGAGCCAGCCGAGCCACGCGTCCTTCGAGAGCTTCGGGCGGCCCGGTTCGACGCGCCCGCTCAACCATGCGGTGTGGTCGGCGAGGAAAGCACGCAGGATATTGACGATGTCGCGCGCAAAGTAAATGAGCACGGCGAGCAACGTGCCGAGTTGAATGACGGCGATGGTGGCCGTCGTCTGTTCTGCCTGGAGCGTCTTATCCATGCCGCCGTAAAGATTGATGAGGCGGGCTGCGAAGACGAGGTGCGCGGTTGAGCTGACGGGGATGAACTCGGTCAGCCCCTGGACGATGCCGAGGATGATGGCTTGAAGAATTGTCATTGATAGGACCTATTCGCGATAAGAGTTTCGTCCTGCGATCCAGTCGTACATCGAGGCGGGCATAATCAATCCGCTGCGAACGATGGCTGCAAGTTGCCAGGGAAAGGCATACGTTTTTTTCTCTTTCTCGATTGCTGAGACGATCTTTTTGACCGCGTAGTCGAGCTCCATCAGGTAAGGCATCTTCGCGGCTCGACCCGCGGTCAGGTCTGTCTTGATAAATCCCGGGTAGATGATGGTCACGCCGACGTCCGTGTTGCGCAGATCGATGCGCACGCTTTCGAAGTAAGACGTGAGTGCCGCCTTGCTCGCACAATAGGCGGCGGACTTCGGTAAACCTCGGTACGCAGCCAGGCTGGACATGGCGACCAGCCGTCCCTGGCCGCGAGCAACCATCTCGGGCGCGACTGCCGACACGCTGTTGATCGCGCCGAGCACGTTGATATTAATGACGTCCGAAGCGTGTTCAGGCGCTAACTTCAGCGCGTGATCGGCGGTGCCGATTCCGGCATTCGCGATCAGAACGTCGATTGGACCAAGCTCGTTTCGGAAACGATCAGCGGCGGCTCTAACTGCCTTTGCATCGCGAACATCGGCCGACGCGGAGACAGCCTTAACGTTCAGGGCTCGCGCAGCGCTAACAATCTCGTTCAGCAAATCCTCTCTACGGGCGAGTAAACCAAGGTTTGCGCCGCGTGACGCAATCTCCAGCGCCAGTCCCCTCCCAATGCCGGATGAGGCGCCGGTGATCATCACGAGTTTGTTGGTCCAATAGGCCATCCTAGACAGGATTACCTGTAAATCCTGTGAAACTAAATCAAGACAATCACAGCCGTGATCACCGGTCGAGCGCCGGTTTGCTTCTGAATGAATCGCTTCAACTCCACGCGCACGTGCTCTTTCAAAAGGCTTTCGTCGGAAAGCGTCTGCCGCGAAGCACCGCTGATAGCAGCTTTGACAACTCGCTTCGCGTCTTCGAATAAATAGTTTCCGTCTCGCGCACCAAAACCATTCCCACTGTTCAACCCACGGACGCCACGCGCGGCGATCTTCGGCTCGTCCTCGAGTTGGCCGGTCTCTCGATCGATCGTCACCACAACCGTTATCGCGCCCTCATACGCCAACTGCTTGCGCTCGCGCACAGTCTCGCTATCGATCTCCTGGAACCCACTCTCGTCGATGAACGTGCGCTTGATCTCGCGCTTGTCAATTACCGCCGCACGCTCGCCATCCAGTTCCAGCACATCACCATTCTCAATGAGTATGATGTTGTCTTCAGAATACCCGAGATGGTTTTTGACAAACTCCTTGTGCCTAAACAGCATGCGATACTCGCCGTGAATCGGCACCACGAACTTCGGACGCACGGCTTCCGTCATGATCCGTATGTCTTCCTGCGAAGCGTGACCGCTGACGTGCACCAACCGCCGCTTCTCTTCGATGATGTTCGCGCCGCGTTTGTAAATGAAACCGATCATCCGCGAAATCAACCGCTCGTTACCCGGAATGATGCGCGCGGAAAGCACGACGGTGTCGCCTTCCTCGACCATCAAGCCCTTGTAACTCTGCGTCGCCATCTGCGACAGCGCCGCACGCGATTCACCCTGCGAGCCGGTAACGAGAAACACGATCTCGTCGTCGCTCATCAGCTTTGCTTCATTCAGCGACACGAGCAACCCATCGGGGATGTCGAGATAGCCCAAACGATCCGCAACCTCGACGTTCTTCTGCATCGAGCGGCCGAGCACGCAAACGTGCCGGTCGAACTGCTGGGCCACGTCGAGCACGATCTGTAGACGGTGAATCGACGATGCGAAAGCGGCGACAATGATGCGGCCCTTCGCCTCCGAGAAGATCTCTTCAAACGCCGGAATCACCGCACGTTCCGACGGCGTGCGTCCAGGCACGGTCGCGTTCGTGGAATCGGAAAGCAGCGCGAGCACTCCGTCCTGGCCATAGCGCCGAAATGATCGCAGGTCAATCGGTTCGCCGATCACCGGCGTTTCATCGACTTTGTAATCGCCGGTATGAATGATCGTGCCGACGGGTGTCTTGATGCCGAGTGAAAAGCAGTCGACGAGCGAATGTGAGACTCGTATGAATTCCACCGTAAAAACGCCGATATCGACGACGTCTCGGGGCTCGACGCGATGCAGCAAAACGTCGCCGAGCAGGTCGTGCTCTTCGAGTTTGCTTTCAGCGAGGCCGGCGGTGAAATGTGAACAGTAAACCGGGACGTTGAATTTTTTCAGAAGGTACGGGAGCGCCCCAAGGTGATCTTCGTGACCGTGTGTGAGAACGATCGCGCTGATGTCCTCGCGATACTCGTCGAGGAAACTGAAGTCGGGGATGGAAACGTCCACGCCATATGCCGTCTCTTCGGGAAAACCCATCCCGGCGTCGAGAATTAACATCTCGTCGCCGTAACGCACCGCCATACAATTCATTCCAAACTCGCCGATACCGCCGAGTGGGATGATCTCAAGGACGCTAGCCATAAAGTGTCAGAGTATAGCATTATCCGTTGTTATGAAACTTATCTTAATAGCCATCACACTTCTTCTGATTGTCACCAGCGCCAGGGCCGCAGAAACGATGCGGCTCGACTACTACCACACGGGTGACGCTTCGCAGGAGGTCTTCAGCGTCGACCGCGTCGTGATTGAACCGCTCCCGTGGCCGGGCGACATGGCGCAGGCGATCGATACGTCAAATCTCGGGAAGTATCTCTTCGAGATTCGCGACGCAAAGACAAAGCAGCTTTTGTATTCGCGTGGCTTCGCCTCGATCTACGGCGAGTGGGAGACGACCGATGAAGCGAAGACGTTGAAGCGCACGTTTCAGGAGTCTTTGCGCTTCCCTGCACCGGCGGCGCCGGTCACGGTCGTGTTGAAGAAGCGCGACGCGAAGAACGTGTTTCAGGACGTTTGGACCACGACGATCAATCCGGCTGACCAGTTCGTAGATCGATCGAAGCAAACAGCGCCAGCGCCCGTCATCACGATTCAGAAAACAGGCGAACCCGAAGCACGTGTGGACTTTCTGATCCTCGGCGACGGCTACACAGCCGCGGAAGCACGGAAGTTTGAAGCCGATGCACGCCGGCTAACTGAAGTACTGTTCTCGACATCCCCATTTAAAGAGAACCGCAAGAGTTTCAACGTGTGGGCGATGGCGCCACCGGCGGCGGAGTCAGGGATCTCGAGACCATCAACCGGGATCTATCGCGACTCACCGATAGGCGCGACGTATGATGCTTTTGGGTCGGAGCGTTACGTTCTGACTTTCGATAACCGCGCGTTGCGGAAAGCAGCGCAGTTTGCGCCGTACGAGTTCA
>Ga0105237_10000840_pt1 | contig 41881 bp, 39 predicted proteins | sample KBSC24metaG_FD_81520 | JGI IMG/M metagenome (GOLD analysis project Ga0105237, IMG submission 81520) | Corn rhizosphere microbial communities from Kellogg Biological Station, Michigan, USA - KBS C2-4 metaG | ecosystem: Host-associated > Plants > Roots > Rhizosphere > Soil | place: Michigan, USA...
CTGCACCATCGCGTTGACATTGGCTGCCAAAGACGCTTATACGGCTGTGGGTATCCTGGCGATTCAGAGTATATCGATCATTACCGTTATGACCACCTACGGGTATCTGTTCGCCATATCCGCGGGTCGTTTTGCCAGCAAATGGCAGCCTTCCGTGAGGGTGATCAACTATGTTGTGGGGACGTTCTCCGTAGTTGTGGGAGGTTTTATTCTCATCGAATCCATCAAAAATCTTTGACTATGAATCGGCTTCTTTATCCTTTTGCGGCCGTCGTCGGCCAGGACAATTTCCGGAAAGCATTGCTGCTGGCGACGATCGACCCCTCCCTCGGCGGGGTGCTGGTTATGGGGGACAAAGGGTCGGGTAAAACCACGACGGTGCGGGGGCTGGCTGAGCTGATGCAGGGGGGCGGCTTAGCCGCTGAGGACTCTCCGGCCGCGGATTCACGCGCCGGCGGCTTCCCCTTCGTCAACTTACCGGTCGGCGCCACCGAAGACCGGGTACTCGGCAGCGTCGATCTTGAACACCTGATCAATCACCGGCAGTTGAGCATTCGGCAGGGGCTGCTTGCTACCGCGCACAACGGCATTCTTTACATCGACGAGATCAATCTCCTGAATGACTATGTCATGGACACCCTGCTGGATGCATCGGCCAGCGGCGGTTATTATCTGGAAAGAGAGGGGCTGTCCGCCTGGCAGGACAGCCGGTTTATCCTGGTCGGGACGATGAACCCGGAGGAAGGGCAGCTGCGGCCGCAATTGCTCGACCGGTTTGGACTATGCGTTCACGTGTATACCTCATCCGACCCGGCGGAACGTGCCGAGATCACCCGGCGACGTCTTTCTTTTGACACCAATCCTGTGACCTTTTCACAAGATTATGCCGGTGAAATGACGGCCCTGAGATCTTCTATAATGGAGGCAAGGGCCAGGCTTAATGCAGTGGTTATTCCCGGGAATAGTTATCCTGAAGTAGCAGCCTTGTGTCTTGCGGCCGGAGCGGAAGGAATGCGTGCGGATATCCTTATCCTGAAAGCGGCCCGTGCGCTTGCTGCCCTTCGGCAGAGGGGCAGTATTAACGGAGACGATATCCGGGAAGTAGCGCCGCTGGTGCTTCTCCATCGCAGTAAGGAGCGGGATGGCGGCCAAGGCGGCGGCCGTGGGCATGGCGGGAATGAAGGGAATGGAGATAAGGGCGGGCATGGCGATAATAACGCGGCAGGCCATAGCAACACCCCGCTGCAGGAATACCTGATAAAGGCGACAGACAGTGCCCAGCGGCTACGGCCCCCTCGTAACACCATGACGTCCGTCGCCGCACAAAATATAAAACCGTTACCTCTGCCCGCGGCAGCCGTCCATCCGGAAAAGAAAAATTTGCTGGCAACAGTGCGACACTATCTCATTCACCAGCGCTGTCGTATCCACTATCATCAGCATCAAAAGGAAGAGACACGTTTGCTGCTGCTGGTCGATAGCAGTCATTCGATGGCCTGCCAGATCGGCCAGGTGAAAGGTTTGCTTGCTGCGACGCTGAAAGAAAGCCGTTACCGGAAGGTGAGGATCGCCCTTGTCGCGTTGATGCAAGGTGCGGCCCGTCTTGTATCGGGCTTTACGGATAACAAAGAACAGATCTTACGTCTGCTGGATGTCTTGCCGACCGGGGGTAAGACGAATCTGAAAGCAGGGTTTGAGGAAGTGGACGGGGTGTTGTCGCATCATCGGAGTGATGCGTATCAGCGCCAGGGTCAGGGACCCCACCTTTATATTTTTACGGACGGGCGTATCAATGCGGGAAGTTCCGGCGAACCATTTGCAGCAGCCGTGCACTTCTTCAGACGGCAGCTGCATTATCTGCGGTCGACCACCTGTGTTATCGATACGGAAACCGGGGTTCCCCGGCTGGGGATGGCCCGGCAACTGGCTACGGCCCTCCATGTTAATTATAAAAACTTGTAGATATGAAAATATACACTAAAAAAGGCGATAAAGGCACTACGGCCCTTTTTGGCGGCAAGCGGGTATACAAGGACGATACCCGTGTCAACTGTTACGGGACGCTTGACGAGGTCAACTCTACCATTGGCCTGTTACGGGCTAAGCTGGGGCCGGAGCATGTCTGGCAGCCCAATCTGCACCGCATCCAGAAAGACATGATGGATATGATGTCACACCTGGCGCGGCCTTCGGACTGTAAAAAGGAAAATACAAATCCCAGACCCATTGACGGTGCGGATTTTTGCGAACAGTGGATCGACCAACTGGAAGGGGCTATGACGACAGCTTCCGACTATTTCCTCCTGCCCGGCGGCAACGAGATCTCGGCGTTGTGTCATGTCGTCCGCACACAGATGCGACGGGGCGAGCGATTATTGGTGACATTGATGAAGGAAGACGAAGTAGAAGAGTATATCGCGGCCTATATCAACCGGCTCTCGGACCTTTTCTTTATCCTGGCCCGGGCAGAAATGGATAAGGCGGGGCTGGCAGAAGAGAAATGGCAGCTTTTTTTATATAAAAGAAAAAAATCACTATGACAAAGAAAATTCCTGTAACGATTATCACTGGTTTTCTGGGTTCAGGTAAAACGACGCTGGTTCGTCACCTGATCCGCAACAACAAAGGCCGTCGCCTGGCCATCATCGTCAATGAGTTTGGCGAGATGGGCATCGACGGTGATCTTATCCGCAGCTGTTGCGACAATGAAGGCGACGTATTGGAGCTGAACAATGGCTGTGTCTGCTGTACTGTCCAGGAAGAATTCCTCCCTGCCATGCTCCAGCTGATGGAACGCAAAGAGTCGATCGACCATATCATCATCGAGACTTCCGGTCTTGCCTTGCCCAAACCCTTGCTGCATGCGTTTAACTGGCCCACGCTGAAACCCCAGATCACAGTGGATTCGGTAGTGACGGTCGTTGACGCGGTGGGACAGGCCACGGGAGAGATATGTAACCGGGCATTGGTGCAGGCGCAACGTCTGGCAGATGACAGTCTCGATCATGAGACACCGATAGAAGAATTGTTTGAAGATCAGTTGTCCTGTGCCGATCTCGTCGTCTTTACAAAGACCGATCTCATCGAAGCACCGGAGTTACAACGGGTAAAGGAGATCATTACGCAGGAATTGCGTCCTGGTGTCCGTACGATCACGGCTCAACAAGGCGTTGTGGATGCGGACCTGCTTCTGGGCATCGGCGCGGAAGCGGAGAATGATCTTGACAGCAGGCATTCTCATCATGAAGAAGATCATGCCAACGGTATGGATCATGAACACGACGACGACATGATCTCTTTTGTGGCAGAATTGGAAGAGGCATATACGGCTGCGCAACTGGTGAAAGCCCTGACGGCTTTGATACAACAGTATGAAATATATCGGGTGAAAGGATTTGTCAACGTACCGGGCAAGCCGATGCGGATGGTGTTGCAAGGCGTATCCAGCCGTTTCGATCATTATTTCGACAGACCCTGGGGCGCCGGCGAACGGCGTGTTACATCCCTGGTAATTATTGGACATGATTTAGATCAGGCGGCGGTGACAGCAAGCCTGCAATCGTATCTGGCTGAAGCGTAAAAAACTATGCATCTATTAGCAACTATACCCGGCGGGTGGAATCCCGATACGGAAGGGGTGTTTATCGTCGATCAGCAACCCGGTGATATTGTTTTTATCACTGCGGCTGATTCCGAGATCAGCCTTTTGAATCAGGTGTATCAGGCTTGTTCGGCGACCTTGGGTAACGGCAGGACGCCGGCGCCGGCTTCGGCGGAGACGCCCTCTGCTGCCCCCGCGCCTTCTTCTCCGCTGCCCTCGCTGCGTATGGCCAACAGCATCTATCTGCGTCAGGAGCTCTCCATCGACCACTATGTCGAACGGGTAGTGCAGCATGCCCGTCTGGTGGTATGCCGTTTACTGGGAGGTAAGGCATATTATCCTTACCTGATAGAACAGGTAAAAGATGTTTGTTCGGCGGGGGGCATTCCGGTGTTGTTTCTGCCGGGATATGACACACCCGACTGGGAATTGATGCAGTTGTCGACTGATGTGGAAGCGGCGGATAGGGTGTGGCGATACTTTTCCGCGGGTGGAGCTGACAATTTGGAGCAGGCTTTGCGGTATCTGTTCCACCGGTACTTTGCGATAGCCTGTGACTGTCTGCCGCCAGCTCCTTTACCTGAATTGTTTATAGCCCGCAATGGAACGCAGCGGGTGAGCAGGGAGGAGTTTGAGCAGGGGGCTGGGGGACGTCCATTGGTGGCTATCCTGGTGTATCGCGCGCATTTTTTGGCGTCGAATACCCATCCCATACAAATGCTTTGCGCAGCGCTGGAGCAACAGGGTCTGGATCCTATGCCGGTGTTTGTCTCCAATCTGCGGGATGCGGACAAGGTATGGGCTTTACAGCAAATCCTGCAGGAGGATGGGCAGCGTCCGGTGCGGCTGATCATCCAGACGACGAGTTTCTCCATGAAATCGATGGCGCAGGAGGGGCCTGCAGGGGGGGCTGCCGTGGGGGGAAGCGAGGGCGTTTTCCTTTTCGACCGGCTGGGCATCCCTGTTATCCAGGCCGTGCTGGCCGCCGGCACCTTTGAACAATGGCAGCAAGGCCTTTTTGGCCTATCGCCGACGGACATCGCCATCAATATCGCCTTGCCGGAAATGGACGGCCGTATCATCGGGCCGGCAATATCTTTTAAAGAAGCTACGGCAGAGGGTGCGTCCACGGACTCCAGCGTAGTGGTCTACAAAGGGTATGAGCCGGCCTGTCGCCGGCTGGCGGCGATGGCCCATCGTTGGGTCGTATTACAGGACAGACCCCAGGCTGCTAAACGGGTCGCCATTATCCTGCCCAATTATCCCAATAAGGATAGCCGTCTTGCCAATGGGGTAGGGCTGGACACACCGGCGAGCGTGGTCCGTCTTTTACAGGCGCTGGCGGCGAATGGGTACGATACCGGCGATTATCTGCCGGCGAACAGCGATGACCTGATGACCCTGATCGCCAGCTATATCACGAACGACGATACGGCGCTGTACAACCGGCCTTATCAGGTGAAACTTCCCATAGCCATCTTTCGTGCGTACTGCGATAGCCTTTCCCCGGTGTTGCTCGAGAAAGTGCAGACGCAATGGGGGCCTTTGGATAAATCCCCTTACTACCAGGGCACTCATATGGCGCTGCCGGGTTGTTTGCTGGGAAATATATTCGTCAGCATTCAACCAGCCCGGGGATATCATGCCGATCCCAAAAGCATTTATCACTCACCTGATCTGCCGCCCACCTATGAGTACCTGGCCTTTTATTGTTGGTTGAACGACTATTATGGTGCAGACGCCATCGTACACACCGGCAAACACGGCAACCTGGAATGGCTTCCGGGCAAGAGTGTGGCGCTGGATGGAAGTTCCTGTTTCCCTGCTGCGATATTGCCTCATCTGCCGCATTTTTATCCCTTTATCATCAATGACCCCGGCGAAGGGACGCAGGCTAAACGGCGCAACCATGCGGTCATCATCGATCATCTGATCCCTCCGATGGCGCGGGCGGAGACCTATGGCTCCCTGGCCAAGCTGGAACAACTGGTAGATGAATATTATGAGGCTGCGGGCATCGATGTACAAAGAACGACGCTTATCCGTAAACAGATAAGGCAATTGGTACAGGAGCAGCAACTGGGGGAAGAGTTACAATATGCAGGCGACGATATCGATGAGCTGTTGTTGCGGCTGGACGCCTATCTCTGCGAATTAAAAGAAGCGCAGATCCGGGACGGACTGCATATTCTCGGACAGGCGCCTGCGGGAGATCAGCTGGTGTCTCTCATTGTGGCGTTGCACCGGTTGCCTTTTGGAGATGTGCCGGGGCTGACGCAGGCGCTGGCATCGGATAAGGGGTTGGGTTTCGATCCGCTGCATGTCGAATATGCGGCGCCGTTTGGGAAAGCTGTTGGCGAGAAGATGTGCCGGACCTTTGGGGATGTGGTGGAGGCGCTTGAGCTGGAGGCGCATAGGGCAGTAGAGGGGCTCGTTGCAGGAGGGAATGAAGGGGAAGAGGGGGAGGCCGGGGCGATGAATGCCGGAACGGCGGAAGGGAAGACAACGGAAGGGAAGACAACGGAAGGGAAGACGACGGCTGTCCTGGATATCATCCGCAGATTTACTTTGCCCCGTATTCAATTGACGTCGGAGGAGATCGGCAATTTGCTGATGGGCCTGCGCGGCCGCTATGTTCCATCGGGCCCCTCCGGCGCACCCACCCGCGGTGGTCTGCATCTTCTGCCCACGGGCCGTAATTTCTACTCTGTAGATGTCCGTTGTATCCCCACGCCGACGGCGTATACGTTGGGGGAGAAAAGCGCGCGTCTGCTCATCGACCGGTATCTGCAGGAGCATGGCGAATATCCCGTCAGCATCGGCATTTCTGTCTGGGGCACCGCCACCATGCGCACCGGCGGAGATGATCTGGCGCAGGCCCTTGCCTTGTTGGGGGTCCGGCCGGTGTGGCAGGAAGGAGGACGACGGGTTACCGATTTTGAAGTATTGTCGCTGCTGGAATTACGGCGGCCCCGCGTTGACGTCCTGTTGCGTATATCCGGATTTTTCCGGGACGCCTTCCCCGATGTTATCCATTTCTTCAATGCTGTCATTGAAAAGATAGCGCATCTGGATGAACCGGAAGCGCAAAATCCCATCCGTGCCAAATACCTGCGGGAAAGACAGCAGTGGATGGACAAGGGGCTCCCGGAAGCTACGGCCCGGCAATATGCATTATACCGGGTCTTTGGATCCAAACCCGGCGCATATGGGGTGGGGTTGCAGGCACTTATTGACGAGAAGAACTGGAAGACCCGGGAAGACCTCGCCCTGGTATATATGAATTGGAGCGCCTATGCCTATGGTCCCAACCGTGAGGTCGTCTCCTCTTTTGAAGCGCTACAGCAGCGGCTGGGCCAGTTGCAGGTGGTCATGCACAACCAGGACAACCGGGAACACGATATTCTCGACTCCGACGACTATTATCAATTCCAGGGCGGTATGGCCAGTGCTGTGGAACAGGTCAGCGGCCGCCAGCCAGAACTGTATTTCGGCGATCATGCGCGTCCCGACCAGCCGCGGGTAAAAAGTCTGCGGCAGGAATTGCAAAAGGTGTTCCGGAGCCGTGCGGTCAATCCCAAATGGATGGAAGGCATGCGCCGTCATGGGTATAAAGGTGCTTTTGAAATGGCGGCCACTATGGATTATCTTTTTGCCTATAGCGCCACTACCGGTCTTGTCGACGACTTTATGTTTGACGGCATCACGCGCGCCTATCTGCTCGATGCCTCCAATCGCGCTTTTATTGAAGCGCATAATCCACAGGCACTGAAGGATATGGCTTCGCGAATGCTGGAAGCGATCCAGCGCAGGTTGTGGCAGGCGCCAGAGGAGGACATTGTGGAAAGTCTGCGTGATCTGATCCTGGTGGGGGAGGGATGACCCGATTTGTTAGAATTGTAATGGCTGTCCAATTCCGTCTTCAGGTCATTTGTATATTCAACACCTGATTCTTCAATATCTGACTTCATCAGGGTATAAAACGCTTTTATTTTCTTATGATTGCCTGCCGCCTTGACGGGTCGTCTCGCGGATCTTCGCGGCCCGCTGTTCTACTGAAAGGTCTCCTCGTAGCTGTAGTAGGGGATAGGAGAGCGTTCGCATCCAATTCTCATGGGCCTGCAGCGTTCGCCCGTGGGCGGTATTGTCGTCATAGCCTGCGCACCAGTCGATGAATTCTTCATATTGGCTTTTCCTGTGTGTGTAAATGCTGTTGCCATATCGCTGGTATTCGCGTGCCCGGATACGTTGGAGCCGGATGTCCGGTGGTATCCAAAGAAAAACGGCGAGATCGAAGGTGAGATCCAGTCCCCACTGGAAAACGGAGCCTCCCATTATCCACTTATCGCTGGTGGCGAGGCTTTCCAGCATCAGCTGGTTGCGCAGGGCGGGCTCGCGGCGTACCGTAAAGGGGATGGCAGAAGTTTCCCAGAAAAAACTATCGCTGTCATAGTATGGGACGCCTAATTGTCCCGCCAGGTGAGTGCCCAGGGTGGTGACACCCGAGCCTGCTGCTCCGAAAAGATGGATTTTCATACGCCTCCCAAAGTTCGCGTATATTCGCGTCCTGGAATTTATTTTTCTATGAAGTATTCGCAATGGATTGGCGTCGCAGCGGCGCTGCTGGTGGTTGGCGCTTGTTTTATGCCCTGGGCTTATTATCCTGATCTGGACAAGGAATTTACCGGTTTCTTCTCCGAACTGAACAGGTATGGCAAACCCGGAAAAATATTTATGTTCTTTAGCAGTATAGAGATCATCCTTTTTCTTATCCCGAGAATATGGGCAAAACGCGCCAATATCCTGGTGGCGGGGATGGCCATTGCCTTCAGTGTCAAATCTTTTATTTTATACTCAGCCTGTTACCGCGGCATTTGTCCTGAGCGGCGGGCAGGGCTTTGGCTGGTGCTGGCGGCGTCGGTGATAGCGGTGATCGCGACACTGGTGCCCAATCTTCCGGTGAAGGAAGACAGGGCGGAGGGGTGAGTGAAGGAAGATAAGGCGGAGGGGTGATCTACGCTTGTATCATTTTTGCCACGGCAAATGCGCAGCCTGCGGCCAGTGCGCCGATCACCATCACGCGGATGGCGCCGCCCAGGGGATTAACGCCGGTGAGTTTACTCTTGAAATAGCCAAAAACGAACAGACAGCAGAGGGTGATGGCTGCCGACAGCTTGAGCCCGGCGAGCCCGTCGCTGACAAAAAAATAGGGACTTAATGGAATAAGCCCTCCGATGACGTAAGAGATGCCGATATTGAAAGCGCTTTTGCGAGCCCGTTGTGGATCGGGCTTATCCAATCCGAGTTCGTATTTCATCATGAAATCGACCCATTTGTCTTTGTCCTTCGTCATTTCTTCCACTGCCTGGTCCTGCAGGTCCTTGCTGAGTCCCAGCCCGGAAAAAAACTCCCGTACTTCATCGCGTTCTATATCCGGCACACGGTTGACCTCATCGTATTCACGCCGCAACTCGGAATTATAATGATCTACTTCGGTGCGTCCTGCCAGATAGCCGCCTAGTCCCATTGCAATAGAGCCTGCCGCTATTTCGGCCAGCCCGGCAATCCAGATGAGATGGTGCTGGCTTTGGGGGACGGCGCCGCTGAGACCCGCGGCAAGGGCGAAAGGTACGGTCAGACCATCGGACATGCCGATGACGATATCGGTGAGGATAGCCGAACTTTGCATATGCTCCTCGGGATGTTCCACCGGGGCTATCGCCGGGGGGGGCACTGGGGCTGTTGCCGGGGCCGTCGCCGTCGCCGTCGCCGGGGTTGTCTGACCGTCTGCTGGATTTGAAGGTATGCTCATATCAATTTATAAAGCTAACACTTTTAGACTTTCTTTTACGATGTCTATGCATTCCAGCAGCTGCGGTTCTGTGATCACCAGGGGCGGGGCCAGACGGATCTTATCTCCATGTGTGGGTTTCGCCAGCAATCCATTCTCTTTCAGCGCGAGGCAGAGCTCCCAGGCGGCTTCCGGCCGGGGGTGATCGATCACGATGGCATTCAGCAGACCTTTCCCGCGTACCAGGCGGATATAGGGAGATTGCAGCGTCTGTATCTGCTGCCGGAACAATTCGCCCAGGCGCTGGGCATTTTCTGTCAGCCGTTCGTCTTTCAGCACCTGTAATGCTTCCATGGCCACTCTACAGGCAAGCGGATTACCGCCATAGGTGGACCCATGTTCGCCGGGGCGTATGGTTAGCATGATGGCATCATCGGCCAGTACGGCTGATACGGGCAGGACTCCTCCGCTGAGCGCTTTGCCGAGGATGAGGATATCCGGTCTTACGGCCTCATGGTCGCAGGCCAGCATCCGGCCTGTCCGGCCCAGGCCGGTCTGTATCTCATCTCCGATAAAGAGGACACCGGCCTGTTCGCAGAGTCGTTTGGCCTGGCGCAGATAGCCCTCACCGGGTACGACGACGCCGGCTTCGCCCTGGATAGGCTCTACCAGGAAACCGGCGACCTGTTCGTCTTCCAATGCCCGGGCCAGTGCGGCGGTATCGTTATAAGGAATGATGACGAATCCCGGTGTATAAGGGCCAAACTGCCGGTTAGAGTCAGGGTCTGTACTAAAAGAAATGACGGTCGTGGTGCGTCCGTGAAAATTGTCGGCGCAGACGACGATCTTCGCCTTGTTATCCGGGATGCCCTTCACCTGATAACCCCAGCGGCGGCAGAGTTTGAGGGCGGTCTCCACGGCTTCGACGCCGGTGTTCATGGGCAATACTTTTTGATACCCGAAATAAGTGGTGATATAGTGGGTATATTCACCCAGCAGGTCACTGTGAAAGGCACGGGACGTCAGCGTCAGCCGGCTGGCCTGTTCGGTGAGGGCGGCGATGATGCGGGGATGGCAATGACCCTGGTTGACCGCAGAATAACCGCTGAGACAATCGAAATACCGTTTGCCGTCCACATCCCAGACGAAGACGCCGGCGCCCCTTTCGAGGACCACCGGTAGAGGATGGTAGTTATGGGCACCATATTTTTCTTCCAGTTGCAGATAATGGCGGGATAGATCCGTCAAAGACGATGATGTAGCGGTCGTTGGCATAAATGGGAATAAAGATGAATGAATAGGGAGTGCGTGCTCAGCAACAGGGGGCGATATCGTTAGGAGTGATGATCGAGGAAGTCAAGGTTCCCGCCGAGGAATAATATGTAACGATGGATAAAAATGTCTTATAATTTCCAGCAAGATACTCCATTTTTTTCAAAATGGAAATCGGGGATCTTCCCTTTTTCAAATATGCCAAAGACACCGGACCCGCTGCCTGTAAGAGAGGCATAGAGGGCGCCCTGCGCGTATAATTCGGTTTTTATTTCACCCAGAAGGGGATGTAACCGGAACACCGGGGCTTCAAAATCATTGATGAGGCGATCCCGCCAGGTATTGACAGGTTGTTGGATGATATCGGCTGTGGCGGGTCCCTGATCGCCGGGAGTACATAAGGCAAAGGCCTGTGCGGTGCTGATATGGAGGCCCGGATCAACAAGGGCGAAACTATAATTGGAGAGGTCCAGTGATATGGGGGTCAGCTTTTCGCCGCGGCCTCCGCCCAGGCTGGGGGTATTCAGAATAAAAAAGGGACAGTCGCTGCCTAATTGTGCGGCATAGTTCAGGAGTTGTCCGGTGTTCAATTCCAGGTGAAACTGTTGGTTCAGCAGGAGCAGCATGAAGGCTCCATTGGAAGAGCCGCCGCCCAGGCCGGCGCCGATGGGAATATGTTTATACAGGTGAATATGGACGAAAGGGAGTGCGGGAAAGTCCTTTTTCAACAGCCGCCAGGCTTTCAGGCAAAGATTTTCGGTGGGATCGCCGGGTATGGGGAGGCCATAGGAGGTGAAATTAAGTTCTGGATCGCGATGGATCTCAAGGACATCTTTGATAGGCAGTGGATAGAAGATCGTTTCCAGGTCGTGGTAACCATCGGCTCGTTTGCGTAGGATCTTCAGTCCGAGATTGATCTTGCAGTTGGGAAAAATTACCATGCAGCCTTACCTGGTTTTGCGCCGGCTATTGATCTCGTCGCGGATGGCAATGGCACGGATATAATCTTCCTGTTCCAATACTTCATTCAGCAAGGAAGTCAGATCATCCATCGACAAGGCTTTCAGGTCTTCCCTGGAGCCGCTGCTTTCCGTAGTAGAGACGGTAGCTGTTGCGCTGGTCTTTTTCTTTTTGGAAGAACTGTCTTCCATCAGGATACCGGCGCTATCGAGAATATGTTCGTAGGTAAAGATGGGACAGCCAAAGCGTACGGCAAGGGCCAGCGCATCGGAGGTGCGGGAGTCGATCTCGACGGTATCGTGTTCGCTGACGCAGACCAATTTGGAGTAGAAGATACCTTCCTGTAGATCACAGATGATAATCTCCTGCAGGTCGATAGTGAACGCGCTCATGAAATTTTTCATCAGATCGTGCGTCAGAGGACGGCTGGGGTGCATTTTTTCAAGGGCTACGGCAATTGCCTGAGCCTCAAATCCCCCGATGACGATGGGAAGGCGTCTTAAGCCATTCACTTCGCCCAGTACAACCGCATAGGAATGGGTTTGCGTTATACTATGTGATAAAGCCACTATTTCCAATTCTATCTTCTTCATAAAATAATACACGAAACTAAGGCATTTTTTTAAATAAACAGACCCCGCTCCGAATGAAAAAAATCGAGCGGGGTCTATTTTAATCAACTATCCCTCAATGCTTCGCATTGCCGGGGGGCGATGCCCGCCAGGGGTATCGCCTGCTTTTTATACTATTCCTTTGAGTTTTTTTACGGCGTCAATCATTTTGGGCACCACTTCAAAAGCATCCCCCACAATTCCATAATCGGCTGCTTTAAAGAATGGGGCCTCCGGGTCTTTGTTGATAACAACGATGACCTTACTCCGGTTCACTCCCGCCAGATGTTGAATGGCGCCGGAGATACCGATGGCTATATACAGATTGGGGGCTATGGCGATACCTGTTTGGCCTACGTGTTCGTGATGAGGGCGCCAGTGGGCATCTGCGACAGGGCGGCTACAGGCCGTGGCGGCCCCCAGCGCTTTTGCCAGGTCTTCGACCAACCCCCAGTTTTCCGGTCCTTTGAGTCCCCGGCCTCCGCTGACCACGATCTCGGCCTCTGTAAGAGGTACCTGTCCCGAGGCTTGCGTTGCCGATACTACCTTTACTTTTGGCGCCGGGGCCGTAACGGACAGCGGCGTTACCTCTGCTGTTCCTTCCCCTTCTTTTATGGCATAGCTATTGGGGTTGAGCGCAATTACTTTTATGGGGCTATTCAGCGCGATGTGGGCAAAAGCCTTACCCGAAAAAACATTTTTTTTGACGACAAACCCATTTGCTGTATCCGGCAGCGCTACGGCGCCGGATACGAAACCTGCCTTTAGCCGGACGGCCACGCGCGGGGCTATGGACTTACCGGAGAGATTATTGGAAAAAACGAGGACTGTGGCGCCGTTGGCCGATGCGGCGTCGGCGATGATCTTCGCATATACCTGTGCATCGAGGGCGTTGAGGCTGTCCTGGGCCGCCTGATGGACCTTTTTTATCCCATACTTGCCGAGAGCGGCGAGGTCAGTGGATACGGTGCCGAGCAGGATGCCTTCTGCCGTTGTCCCCAGCTGCGCGGCCACGGCTGCGCCATAGCTGAGCGCTTCCAGGGATGCTTTTTTTATCTGTCCTTCCGAGTGATCGATGAATATGAGTACTGACATAAGTTTTTTTTGATGGTTTTGTTTGCGCCGGCGGGCGTGCGCCAGGCTAGAATACGCGGGCTTCTTCGTGGAGCAGACGGATCAGTTCGGCAGGGTTATCGGCCGGGACCAGTTTGACGCCGGCTTTGGCGGGCGGCAGCTCGAAGGAAACGATGCTGGTGAGGGCGTCTGTCGCCAGGGGTTCTACGACCTTCAACGGTTTGGTCCGGGCGCTCATGATGCCTTTCATATTGGGAATGCGCTGTTCGGCAACGCCTTTCTGACAGCTAACCACCAGTGGCAGGCTTACTTCATCTGTTTCCTCGCCGCCTTCGGTTTCCCGGATGACGGTGGCCGTAGTGCCATTCAGATCGAATTGAGTTGCCAGTGAAACATAGGGCAGGTCGAGCAGTTCGGCCACCATCCCGCCAATGGCAGAACCATTGTAATCTATGGTCTCTTTACCTGTAAATACCAGATCGTAGGCACCCTGCCGGGCGACCTCCGCGATCTGTGTGGCTATATAAAAAGGATCCTGGCTGTCTGCATTGACGCGGACAGCTTCGTCACCGCCGATGGCCAGAGCCTTGCGGATAATAGGTTCGGTGTCGGCCGCGCCCACCGTTACGAGATGTAACACCGTGGAGGGGTCTTTTTCTTTCAGTTCGATGGCCCTTACCAGGGCATACCATTCATCATAGGGATTGATGATCCATTGTACTCCTTCGCTGGCAAACTTTGTATTGTTCTGAGTGAAAGCTATCTTCGCCGTTGTATCCGGCGTTTTGCTGATGCAAACTAAGATCTTCATCGGCGCTCGCATTTTGAAGTGATTAATAATGTGGGGCGCCCTGGGGGCGCCGAAAGTTGTTTATGCAACTAAAACAAAGATAAGGTTTGGCGGGGTAATTCGGGAATAATTTATAAAAAAAATTAACGGTTATGGACAGGATAGGGAAATTGAAGGAATTCCTGCGAATAGACCCTAACGATTCATTTTCTAAACATGCCCTGGCATTGGAATATAGCAAATTGGGCGATGAGGCGACGGCCCGCCGTCTGCTGGAAGAAGTGTTGACGGCTGATCCCGGGGCCATCGGCTCTTATTACCAATTGGGCAAATTACTCGAACGCACAGGCGAACAGGCGCTGGCGCTGCAATGGTATGAAAAGGGGATGGCGGCGGCGCGTGCGGCAGGGGAGAAGCGGGCGTATAACGAGCTGCAGGCAGCGTATGATGAACTGGCGGACTAGCGTTGCGTGTGAGGTATAGTGCGGGATTCAAAATTTGATACATGGACATTCTTCAGGACTTTACTACGTTCATAGCAAAGGAAAAGCTTTTCACGTCTGCCGACCGGCTGCTCGTGGCTGTCAGCGGAGGGATGGATTCTGTAGTATTGTGTGAATTGCTGCAGCAGGCTGGTTTTGCCTTTACTATTGCGCATTGTAATTTTCGATTGAGGGGGGAGGAGAGCGGGCGCGATGAGAAATTTGTCCGGCAGTTGGCTGTAGACTATGGAAAGGAAGTGTTGGTAAGAGAGTTCGATACGTCGGAATATGCTGCGGCACGTGGAGTGTCTATCCAGGTGGCGGCAAGAGAGCTGCGCTATGATTGGTTTGGGGAGGTGTTGGAGAAATGGGGCGGCGGTCGTATCCTCACTGCGCATCATCTCGATGACAACATCGAAACGTTGCTCATGAATTTTTTTAAAGGGACGGGTATAGCCGGTCTGCGCGGGATCCTGCCCCGCCAGGGCGATGTTGTCCGTCCTTTGCTGTTCACAGGGCGTGCTGTCCTGCAGCAATTTGCGCTGGAGGCCGGGTTGAACTGGATGGAAGACAGTTCCAATCAATCGGATAAATATACCCGCAATTATTTCCGCCACCGGGTGATCCCTCTCATCGGGGAAGTGTATCCTGCCGCGCTGCACAATCTGGCGGAGAATATCGGTCGTTTCCGGGAGATAGAATACATCTATCGTCAGGCGATAGACGGGCAGTTGAAAAAGCTATTGGAGCATCGGGGTAATGAGGTTTTTATACCCGTGCTCAAATTGAAACAGTCTGCTCCGCTGACAACGCTGGTGTATGAGATGATCACTCCATACGGTTTTTCTGCACAACAGACAACGGCCGTTATTGCGCTGCTGGACAGCGGCTCGGGGAAATATGTTTCTTCGGCTACGCACCGGATACTCCGGAACCGTAACTGGCTGATCGTTTCACCGTTGCTGACGACGGAAGCTGCCAATATACTCGTGGAGGCTGCTGGTGCCAGCGTAGTTTTCGCCGGGGGAGGATTAGTTTTGCAAAACCTGTCTGTGTCTGAGCTGCCGGAAGACCTGGGAGACAATTGGGTTGCCTGGCTGGATGCTGCGGATATTCAATTCCCATTGCTACTGCGTAAATGGCAGGCAGGGGATTATTTCTATCCGCTGGGTATGCGGAAGAAAAAGAAGCTGGCGCGTTTTTTTATCGACAGCAAGCTTTCGCTGGCGGATAAGGAGAAGGTATGGGTGCTGGAGATGAATAAAAAGATCGTTTGGGTGGTGGGCATGCGGATAGATGACCGGTTTCGTATCGGCGAGGGAACGAAGCAGGTGTTGAAGGTGGAGTGGAGGCCGCGTTGAGCCCCCGAATTAAAACCGGGGGTTTTTCATTTCATTAACAAATGTGTTGATAATATCGGGGTGTACGGCAACGGTAAAAACAACCCCATAAAGCGCCCCCCACAAATGGGCGTCGTGGTTGACATTGTCGCCTCCTCTTTTGGACATATAGATCGAAAAAGCCAGGAAGAGGACAGAATAGAGGATCGCCGGCATCCGGATGCCATAAACGTAGAGTGTTTCCCAGGGGCGTATGAGAATGACGGCGAACATGACAGCGCAGACCGCGCCGGATGCACCCAGGCTTCTGTAGTTATAATCATCCTTTCGTTTGAGATAGGAAGGGATATTCGATGCGATGAGGGCGGTGATGTAAAGTATTGGATAGTAATAAGCCTGTAATCCAAGCTCACCGCGGTAGAGGACTTCGAGGCCTTTTCCGAAAAAATAAAGGGTGAACATATTGAAAAGCAGGTGAACAAAATCGGCGTGGATCAATCCGCAGCTGATAAAGCGATAATATTGATGACGCATGCTGATGGCCGGGGGCCAGAAGATCAGGTCATCGATGATTTTTGAACTGTTAAACGCGGCAATGGAAACGAGGCAGGTAAGGATTACGATAGTCAGCGTAACTGTGAACATTCAAATTTTTTTTAAAGATAAGCCATTTTATGAGTAAATGAAAGGGGCGGGGCGCCTTTGCAGGGGCCTGATGACGGCAGCTGCGGTCGGGCCGCCGCCTTGCGGTCTTTGGTTGATCCTACCGGCAGTCGTTGGCTGCCGATACCTTAGGCGTGGTGATATTTTTCGTTGCGCAGGATCGTGCAGGCCCGGTAGATCTGCTCGGCCAGCAGCAAACGTACCAATTGATGGGGGAGGGTCAGCTGGGAGAGGGACCAGCGATAGTCCGCCCTTTTCAGGACCGTCTCATCCAATCCATACACACCGCCGATAAGAAAGATCAGTTTTTTGGTGCTGTCATTGGCCCGGGTCTGGATAAACTGGGCAAGGCCCTCAGAACCCATTTGTTTGCCCCGTTCGTCGAGAGCGACAAGGAAGTCGTCTTTGGCGAGGGCTTCCAGGATGATCTCGGCCTCTTTCTTTTTAAGGTCCGGTTGTGACAGGGTGGCTGCATTTTTGGGAGTGGGGATAAGGGACCATTCCACGGGGTAGTAGCGGGAAATTCGCCGGGTGAAGTCGTCGACGCCGGGTTTTACATAGGGTTCGTGGTCTTTGCCGATGGACCAGAATTGTATTTTCATACGGCAAAATTAGGGAACGGGGCGCAAACCTACCATCATAACAGGCTTTGAACTATGGACCAACTCTTGTCGGCTGGGATGGATGATAACATTCATAGCTTCCATCGGGATGGCTCCCAGTAGAGGCTCTGCTTCGCCAGGCAATACGACGGCGCTGCAATAAGCAGTATATTCTCCAAAGCGTACTTCCAGGGGGCCTACAATATCATATTGGACGACCTGGCCACTCGCTAATTGAGTTTTTTCTTTACCAATTACTGGTAATTGCAGTACCTCCTGGATGTTTTCGTTAATGGCCATATGCAAAGCTCCAGAATCTACCAAGGCCAATACCCGTATTTTGCGCATTTCATCCGGATCCATATGTCCCCGCCGAATTAATTCCTTATCATTTCCATTGATCAGATCGATCTCCGCATGTATCAGTCCCATCTTTTTTGATTTAAATTTTCATAAAAATACAAAAGTGAGAATGTGAAAAAAATAAACCTGTCCTCTGTTCCACAGCGTTTGTTCCACGCGGGAAGATCGGGATGAGTGGTTGGGAATTTGCATGACGTGCGGGGGGCATGGTGGGAGCGGATGGAACGCGGAATGGGCGCGGGCGAGGAAGTAGTGTGCAGCGTTATTCTGCTGCGGGTAATGTAACGGTAAACGTGCTTCCTTTGCCGGGTTCGCTTTCGATGTGCAGGGCTCCGTCATTGCGGGCAATAAACTCTTTGCAGAGCATGAGTCCCAGACCTGTACCGGATTCTCCGGCTGTGCCTTTGGTGGTGTAGAAATTATTCAGCTGTATCTTTTGCAGCGCATCGGATGGAATGCCCATACCCGTGTCTTTGACGAACATTTCAATGCCGGTGACGGATCTGCGGGCCCCTACCTGGATCGTGCCTTCATCCGGTGTGTACTTAATGGCGTTGGAGAGCAGGTTGCGTAAAATGAGGTTCACCATATCCTTGTCTGCAAAGGCAATCACAGAATGGTTTACTTTGAGACTTATCCTGATCTTTTTTGCCTCGGCCTGAAGGCGCAGCAGACGCGCTACCTCTGTCATTAGTCCGGAGATGTCGATCATCTGCGGCTTGACGGCGTCTGTTTGCATCTGGCTGCGGGCCCATTGTAACAGATTTTCCATGAGGCTGGTCGTATAGGTGAGTTCGTTCACCACTTCCGGCACCATGCCTTTGATCTCTTCGGCAGGAAGATCCAATAGCTGCATGTTGCGGAAAAGGTTCCGCAGGGCATAGATAGGGGATTTGAGGTCGTGGGCGATAATAGAGAACAGTCTGCTTTTGAAGGCGTTGAGCCGGGTTAACTCCTCTGTCTGCTGCTGGAGCAACAGGCCATTCAGGGTGATCTCTTCTTTTTGTTGCAGGATGCTTTGCTGGTAACCGGTGTTTTCTTTTTTAATGAGGAACAATCCGTAAAAAATGAAACCAATAGCAAGCGCCTGATTGAAGAAATAGAACCATACATTGGCCGTTTCCAGCTGATAGCGGTAGTTCTTACACAGAACGGCCAGGACAAAATAGCTCACCATGGACAATCCCAGGGCAAAAAGCATCTGGCTGAGGTCCTGTATAAAAAACACAGAAAGGATCCCGTATAGAATAAACGATAATTCGATGCCCATATTGATCCCCCAGAGATAGACGATACCGGTGACCAAAGGATATAATACAAAATAGGCTATCTGCGCCAGGTCATACCTTCCCCGTTGGTTCAGGGACAGGACAAGGACGCTGATCAGGGCAGGCATACAGGCCACTATCCAGGCAATGGGAGGAAAATGGCGGTTGCTGACGCTACCGGCTATCGGAATAATGATACCGGTGAGCAGCTGAAAAAAATTAAGTTGGTTGAAGATGCCCAGCTTCCTTTTTTCATATTCGTCAATGGCAGACTCCGACCCGATGGCCTTGACTTTTTCAAATAATTGTTGAGGATTGATCCCGACGCTTTTTAGTTTGTCCTGCCAGTCGCCGTCCATGCCAAATGTTTTGGCGCGACTGTGGAGCAGCAGGGGCTTCTGCGTGAGGAATTTCATCGGGAGTTAACAGGTTTTCAGTGGACCGATGCCGTCGCCCAAAGGGCTTTTTGTCATCGGGGCAATATTGGTTTATTTTAAGGTCCGACACCGCCAGTTCCACCTATCAACGGTGCATATTGATTTTTAGTCTACTGGCAGGTAGCCAATTTATACATTAAAATCCACACCGTCAAGTTCACCGCATGAAAAAAGGCAGTTTCACTATACAGACAGCATTAGAATATGATTAGAAAATAAGGATAAGTCCTTATTCCCCAAGGGGGAACTATCTTTGCAGGCGTTGGTACAACGCATTCATTATGAAATTTATCGGGAGTTTACGCTATCTGGGAAAAAGGACATTTGATCGTATCCGTAACGAACGGTTGAAGAACAATCTTCTACAGGCCATACCTTTCTGGATCGCCTCTTTGTTCACGGGTGTCGTTGCGGTGATCTATGCCCGACTTTTTGCCTTTGCCGAGAAAGGGACGGCCTATATCATCCATTGGCATCTATGGCTGTTATTTATCGTTACACCGGTCTGTTTCCTGGTGGCCTGGTGGTTGGTCCGCCGTTTTGCCCCTTTTGCCCGGGGCAGCGGTATCCCCCAGGTGATGGCTTCCATCGAGCTGGCGACTCCCAAATACAATGACAAGGTGAATAAGCTGCTCAGTCTGCGTATCCTTTTCATCAAAATTTTATCCAGCCTGATCATGGCCCTGGGTGGCGGGATCATCGGAAGGGAGGGGCCGACTATCCAGGTGGCCGGGTCCATCTTCCGTAAAGTAAATGAATGGCTACCGAAATGGTGGCCAAAGATATCCAAGCGCAATATGATCATGACGGGGGCTGCTGCGGGATTGGCTGCAGCGTTTAATACACCTCTCGGCGGGATCGTCTTTGCAGTGGAGGAGCTGACCCGTACGCATATCAGTTATTTCAAGACAGCGTTGTTCACGGCCGTGATCATTGCGGGGCTGACGGCTCAGGGCTTGCTGGGACCTTATCTTTATCTTGGATATCCCGATGTCAGCCATCTTTCGGGGAGCATTTTTTTAGTAGTAGCGCTGGTGGCGATACCTGCGGGACTGGCGGGAGCAGGTATGGCAAAATGTATGCTGAAACTGCTCCAATGGAAAGCCGCTTTCACATTCACCCGTCAACACATATTCTATGTAGTTGTCTGCGCCCTGCTGGTGGCCGGACTGGCCTTCTTCGTGGATGAACGCGTGCTGGGCTCAGGAAAGGAATTGATGACCACTTCGCTGTTCAGCGGGGATAAATACAACAGTTGGTATATGCCTTTGCTGCGTTGTGCCGGACCGTTATTTTCATTTACCACAGGGGCATCCGGCGGTGTATTTGCCCCTGCCCTTAGCGCCGGAGCCAGTGTCGGTGCGACCATATCGGGATGGATGCATTTGTCGGCTACGGATACCAACCTGGTCGTACTGGCAGGCATGGTTGCTTTTCTCAGCGGGGTGACGAGGACCCCTTTTACTTCGGCCATCCTGGTGCTGGAAATGACCGACAGGCATAACGTCATCTTTCATCTTATGCTGGCAGGGATGATATCGAGTCTCGTAGCGATACTCATCGACAAACATTCCTTTTATGATCATTTAAAATATCAATACCTGCGGGAGGCCGTTGGCGGTGAAGATGAAGCATTGACGCGGCCGTACGAGAAGACGGCGGAGCCAGAGGAATAGGCTGTGCGGCACCACGCGGGGCGGGACTATTTTTTCAGGAAAAGATCGAAGGTATCTCCCCTGAGACCTACGCGCATAGCTTCCAGCGCGATCACCTCGGCCGGGTTGATATTGCCCAGATTGGCATTGGCGCCGATGAGCTGCAGGAAGTAAAGTTGCTGGTCTTTTTGCGGGGCTTCCCAGAGTATCTTTTCGGCCGGCACTTTGGTGAGGATCTCCTGCACCAATCCTTCCCGGACTTCCCCGGAATTACGATAGAGGCCTACTGTCCCTGTCTCGCGGGCCTCGGCAACGATGTAAGTGGCGCCGGCTCCCAACTCGGCCTGCATCAGCTGGATCCATTGATAGGGGGGGGTGATATGCTCCCTGTCCTTGTCTTTGGAACCCACTTCGCTAAGCACTATTCCGTATTTGGACAACTTTTCGATATACCCGCATTTTTCCTTATGAGGAATATCAATGCTGCCGTCCGACACTTCTATATAAGAGATATTGTATTCTTTCAGAAGAGAAAGATAATCGTCAAATTGATTGCGGATGACAAAAGCTTCGAAAAGCAAACCACCAAAATAGACGGGGATGCCGGCTTCCTGGAAAAGCTGGATCTTCTCGTGCAGGCCGGTTGTAACAAGGGGAGTGCCAAAGGCCAGTTTTATCAGGTCGACGTGCGGACCTGCGCCGGACACAAGATTACGGGCCTCGGCAACGCTGAGACCTTTATCGTTGACCATGGTCAATCCATAGGTGCGGGGCCTGGCCGTCCGTTCGGGCATCTGGGTAAGATGGAAGTTCATGTCTGCAAGATAGGAATGCATTGGGGGATTACCAAGGAACTGCTATTCCACGGGACGATCCTGCATTCCGCAGGCCGGCCCGTAAAGTTGGGGTCCGTAAGAAATTATTGTAACTTACAGTAAAACTTGTCATATGGCGCAGATGGATGCTAAACAAGCGGAAAAGATCTCCAAGGCTCTTTCCGATCCGACGCGGCTTAAGATCCTCAGCGAGATCAAAAAAAAGAATGACTGGCTTTATTGCGTCGATCTTTATGATAATATCAATTTGGCGCAGCCTTCCATTTGCCACCACCTCAAGCAACTCACCGAAACCTCGATCATCCTCCCCGAAAAAGAAGGCCGCAATATCAAGTATACCCTGAACAACGAGGTCATCGATGAGTACATCGTTTTTTTACAGGGGTTGAAAAAATAACCCCCCGGGGCGGCGGGCCATGCTCCGCCGAAAAAAATAAATTAATTCATTGAAATATTTCAATATTATTCTTATCTTTGTGTTGTCATAGGGCCGGGCGGCCCTTTTAAAGGCTCAGATACATAGAAACATTTAAATGAATTAATTAAAAGGTAGTATTATGAATGACAATTGTTTAACCTGTGGCGAAGACTTCTTTTCTTCCCCGGTGATCGACGAAAGGGCCAAAAGTTTTGGCCGCAATTTTCTTTACACGGTGCTGGTATTTGCGGCCTTGTGCGTTGTATCTTATATGTTCAACGCATAAGGGGGCGGCCGGGGGCGGGGGGCTTCAAGGCGGCGTACCCGGCGGCCGGCGGCTTCAACGCGGCGTATCCGGCGGCCGGGCGGCAAAAGCATAGTTTAATTATTTAGTAATCTTTCGCTATGGCATTCTTGCTAGTTTTGGTCGCAAGATCAAAAACTATATGTCCGACACACGAAGAGATTTTCTTAAAAAAGCCGCTTTGCTTACGGGCGCAGCCAGTCTGGCCCAATTGTTACTCGAATCCATCCAACGCGCTCTCGCCATTAATCCACCGGTGGGGAGTACCTGGCACGATGCAGAACATGTCGTTATCCTGATGCAGGAGAACCGTTCGTTCGACCATGCGCTCGGTACGCTCCGCGGTGTGCGGGGCTACAACGATCCCCGGGCCATCCGCCTTCCCAACCGCAATCCCGTATGGCTGCAGTCCAATGTGGCGGGAGAGACCTACGCTCCTTTCCGGCTGGACATCAACAAAACTAAGGCCACCTGGATGCATTCCCTGCCGCATTCCTGGTCCAACCAGGTGAGTGCGCGCAACGACGGTAAGTACGACCAATGGCTGAACGTCAAAAAGAACAGCACTCCCGAATATTCCGCTATGCCTCTCACCATGGGTTATCATACCCGGGAGGATCTGCCCTTTTATTATTCCCTGGCCGATGCCTTCACCGTTTGCGACCAGAACTTTTGTTCATCGCTGACCGGCACCAATCCCAACCGGCTGTATTTCTGGACGGGCACCATCCGCGAAGACCAGCACGACAGCTCACGGGCGCATGTGTGGAATGAGGACATGGACTATGGGACATTGAAGTGGAAAACCTTTCCCGAGCGGCTGGAAGCACTGGGCGTAGGCTGGAAGTGTTATCAGAATGAAATGAGTATCGATACGGGGCTGCGGGGCGAAGAAGATCCCTGGCTCTCCAATTTCCAGGACAACCCGCTGGAATTTTTCGCGCAATATAATATCAGGCTGCACGAGCGGCATGTTCAATTCCTGAAGGATTCGGCGGCCGCCGGGGGCGGGGCGGCTCAGGGTGCGGCTGCGGCAGGGGGCGGAGGGGCTCAGGGCGCGGCTGCCGGAGCGGTATCTTCTTTTGACCAGCTGTCGCCGCAGCAACAATCCCTTCATCGCAAGGCCTTCGACACCAACACCGGCGACCCTCATTATCATCACCTCGAAGACCTCACGTATAATGATAACGGTACCGAACGAACGATGAAGGCGCCCAAGGGGGATGTCTTACATCAGTTCCGCCAGGATGTGCAGACCGGCAAGCTGCCTATGGTGTCCTGGCTCTCGGCGCCGGAAAATTTTTCGGATCATCCCAGCGCTCCCTGGTATGGCGCATGGTATGTCTCGGAAGTGCTGGACATTCTTACGCAAAATCCAGAAGTATGGAAAAAGACCATTTTCATCCTGGCGTATGACGAGAATGACGGATATTTTGATCACGTAGCCCCCTTCACTGCGCCGCATCCACACCAGCCTGGCACGGGTAAGGTATCGGCGGGCGTCGACACCAGCGTGGACTTTGTCACGCTGGCAGAGGCAAAGGAACGTAATGGCTTCCCCGAGAAATTCGAGGTGGAGAGTCCCATTGGACTGGGATTCCGCGTGCCGTTGATCGTTGCCTCACCCTGGACGCGCGGCGGATGGGTCAATTCCCAGGTATTTGATCATACCTCGACCCTGCAGTTCCTCGAAAAATTCCTCTCGCATAAAACGGGGCGCACCGTTGCAGAGCCCAATATCTCCGACTGGCGACGGCTGATCTGTGGAGACCTTACGTCGGTGTTCCGCCCCTGGAATGGTGAAGCCATCCCGAATCCCGTATTTCTGGCGAAAGAACCTTTCCTGGAGGGCATCCACAAAGCAAAGTTCAAAAAACTGCCCGATACGTTCAAAGCGCTGACACGGGAAGAGATCGCGCTCTTCAAAAAACAGCCGCATCAATCTCCTTATAGCACTCAACAGGAACCCGGCACCCGCCCCTCCTGTGCCTTGCCTTATCAACTGCAGGTGGAAGGCAGGCTCAGCGCCGACAGGAAGCAGTTTGAACTGGCTTTCACCAATAGTCGTCAACTTTTTGGGGATAAGACGGCGGGCGCTCCCTTCAACGTATATGCGCCCGGCAATTATGTCCGCCGCGACCAGCCCGGTGTTTTTGAGCCGGTCCGCACCTGGGCCTATGGCGTCAAACCCGGTGACAGCCTCTCCGACACATGGCCGTTGCACGAATTCGAGCAGCAACACTATCATCTCTGTGTATATGGGCCTAACGGATTTTTCCGCGAATTCCGCGGAGACGCTGCCGACCCCATGGTCGATATTCACTTCGATGGTCAGGCCGGGGCGAGCAACGGTCTGCTGCAACTGAAAAATGCCGAATCTCATTCTGTTGTCGTAGAGATCGTCGATCACGCCTATGGCGCCTCTTATGCGCCTAAGACATTGGCAGCCGGCGGCTCGGTTGCATGGCCCCTGTCTTTTGCCAGCAGCCACGGCTGGTATGATCTCAGCGTGACGATACAAGGCTATAAAAGCTTTGAGAAGAGATATGCGGGCCGCATCGAGACCGGTAAGGACAGTATCAGTGATCCCTTTATGGGGCGGGCGGGGCAAGCAGAGCGCACACCGATTGTATCAAAATAGAACACTTTTTTGCGATGCCGATGAGGCAATTTGATGAATGCCAGTAGTTTATGCTACTGGCATTTTTTTTCGTGGCAATAGGCGGAATCAACGTTTCATACCATGCTGCTCAATTATTTAAAGATCGCCTGGCGCAATCTTCTGAAAAACAAGATTTTTTCTTTTATCAATATCTTCGGTCTTGCTGCGGGCCTCACCTGCTGCATGCTTATCTCGGTGTATCTGCTGTATGAGTTCAGCTATGACCGTTATCAGCCGGACGTGAAGAATGTCTACCAGATGGCCACGACCTTTCTGATGAACCATAAGGATTTTATCCTGCCGGATGTCCCTGCGCCAATGGCTTCTGCCATAAAAAAAGAGTTTCCCGAAGTGCTGCAGTATACCCGGGTGATGAAGATGTCTCTTTTCGAAGACAAGACCATGTTGCAATACAGGGCGCCGGGCGCTGCGCCCATCTCTTTTTACGAAAACAGGGGAATGATGGCGGACTCTGCGTTCTTCCGGATGTTCGCCTATCATTTTATAGAAGGCAACCCGATGAATGCACTGGATATGCCCAATACGGCTGTTCTGTCCGAAGAGATCGCGCACAAGCTATTTGGCAACAGTCCTGCATTGGGTAAAGTGATCCATATCAGCAGCGGCACCAATGGTGATCATGACTTTACCATCAAAGGCGTTTTTCGTCCGTTGGACAAGCCGTCGCATATAGACGGCAAATTCTTCCTCAGTTTCGCAGGGGGCGATATGGAACAATTCATGCGCGGTCAGGAAAACGATTTTGCGACGAACAACATGTTCATAGTATACTTGCGTCTTCGTGCGGGCTTCAATCCTGCAACGCTCGAAGCCAAATTTCCGGCTTTCCTGGATAAATATGCCGGTAAACAAATGAAGGCGCTGGGTTTTGAAAAGCGCATGTTTTTGGTGCCGGTGCGGGATATCCATCTGAGATCAGATGTTCCGGACAATATAACGGCTTCGGCCAGCAAGACCTATCTCTATATTCTGGGTTCGATCGCTGTCTTTACGCTGCTGATCGCCTGTATCAATTTTATGAATCTGGCTACGGCCCGCAGTGCCAAACGTTCGGCTGAAGTGGGAGTCCGTAAAGTGCTGGGCGCGGTAAAAGGATTGCTTATCGGTCAATTCCTCGGAGAATCCGTCCTCATGAGCTTCCTGGCTTTCTTTTTAGCCTGGACATTCACTCTGCTGCTGCTGCCCGGATTCAGCTATATCACGGATCGGAATCTCTCCCTGACCCTTCCGGAACATTTACCTCTGCTGGCGGGTTTCTTTGGTCTGGCGATATTCGCGGGGCTGTTGGCCGGCATCTATCCTGCGTTCTATCTGTCTTCCTTCCAGCCTGTCAAAGTGTTGAAAGGGCGATTTTCCAATTCATTGGCAGCGGTGTCCCTGCGTAAAGGGCTTGTCGTCTTTCAATTTATTATCTCCGTCACGCTCATCGTCTCCACGGTGATCATCAATGATCAAATGCAGTTTTTGCGCAGCAAGGATCTGGGTTTCGACAAGATATCCCAGATAGTCGTGCCCCTGCGCAGCTCCACAGCCAAAGGGCTTTGCCCGGCACTGGAAAATGAATTCCGGCAGAATACACAGGTGATCAGCGCGGGCGGGGCACTCTATTATCCCGGCATTAATAACCCTGCTGATAACATGCTATACCGGGACGGGCAGTTTGCCCAGGACGGCAAACGGACCCGCAACAATTATGTCGATTTTGATTATTTAAAAACGCTGGGCATTAAGCCGGTCGCCGGTCGATTGTTCAATAAGGAATTTCCGGCCGACACCGCCAATCGGGTCATCCTCAACGAGAGCGCCATCCAGGCGCTTGGTTTTACCTCCGCCGCGGCTGCTATCGGCAAAAAGGTTCATACCGATTATAAAGGACAAACCTTCACCAATGAGGTCATCGGGGTGGTCAGGGATTTTCATTTTGAAGACCTGCACCTGCCGATAGCGCCTTATGCATTTATGATGAACAGGCCGACCAATTGCAGCTATATTATCGTTCATGCCCGTCCCGGCGAACCCGGCGCCCTGCTGGCTTCGCTTGGCGCTGCCTGGCACAAGCTCGATCCGACGGAGCCTTTTGAATATTCTTTCCTCGACGAAGACTTTCAAAAGAATTACGCCGCGGAAGAAAGGCTGTCTACAATGATCCGGTATTTTACGGTGATGGCCATCCTCATCTCCTGTCTGGGTCTTTTTGGGCTGGCCAGCTTCAGTGCCGAACAACGTATCAGGGAGATTGGCATCCGGAAGGTGCTGGGGGCCAGCGTTTGGGGTATTGTCTTGTTGTTATCAAAAGACTTTTTACGTCTGGTAGCGATTGCGATCGTCATCGCCTGTCCGCTTGCAGGGGTTGTCATGCACAAATGGCTGCTGGATTTTGCGTATCGCACGCAGATACATTGGGGAGTATTCGTGGTGACCATCCTTTGTACGCTGCTCATTACTTTATTTACGATAAGCTTCCAGGCGATAAGGGCGGGGATTGCCAACCCGGTGAAGAGTTTAAAGACGGAATAAGGGGCCGGGGCGGGCGACCCGGGACCCTACTGATTCTTTACTTTATTCAGCGAATCTTTTTCCTGTTGTTTCTTCTTATCTCTTTCTTTCTTTTTGAAGAAACCGCGCAGCAGGAAATTATGCTGGGCTGCCTCCATGTTCTCATCCAACTTCTTAGTGCTGGTATTCAGGTGACGCATCGTGCTGCTGAGGTTAGTAGACAGGGTGGTATCGTGCAGGAGCTTGCCCAGCGCGCCCTTGCCGCTTTTGATACGCGAAGAGATATCCGCCAGATTGCCCGTGATGATCGCGGCATTGTCGGCAGAGGTCTTCAGGCTGGAAATGATGGCGTCCGTCTCAATGGGCGGGATCGAGCTGAGCGAGTCGCCGTTACCCACGATGGCCTGGCCCGGCGTGCCTGCCGTAATAGTGACGACCTTATCGCCCATCAGCCCTTCTGAACTGATGCCGGCGCGGGCATCTTTTTTAATGAATTTCTGCACCTTTTTCTGAATGATCATATCCACCCGCACGGTGGTGTCCGTCGTCAGGCTGATGGCATCCACGGTGCCCACGTCGATGCCGCCAAGCCGCACGTTACTTCCCGACTTCAGTCCGCTGACGGAATGAAACTGGGCATATATATGCAACACCGAGCCGAATTTATTCTTCTGTTTGCCGATGTAATAGATCGCGGCGACCGCTATCACCAGGGCCGCCATCGAGAAGGCGCCTAATTTCCATATGTAATTTTTTTCTTTTGGCATAGTATAAAAATTTATAGCAAGGGACAGTTAGTAAAAGAAGGTTTTGATCCATTCGTCATCCGACTTTTCCAATTCTTCATAACTTCCTTCGGCGTATACCGCTCCATCCTTCAACATGACGATCCGGTCGGCAGTCATCTTCGCGGAGAGCATGTCATGCGTGATGGTGATAGACGATATCTTATATTTTTCTTTCATTTTGATGATCAATTCGCTGATCTCGCGGCCGGTGCCGGTGTCCAGCCCGGTGGTAGGCTCATCATAGAGCATGATCTCCGGTCGCAGGATGAGGGTCCGGGCCAGCCCGATGCGTTTGCTCTGTCCGCCCGAAAGCTTGGATGGCAGCTGGTCTATCGCATCTACCAATCCCACGTTTTCCAGCATTTCCATAATGACGGCGTCCTGCTTGTCCCGGCTCATTGTCTTTTTATGCTGTCGCAGGGGAAAGGCCAGGTTCTCACGCACCGTCATGGAATCATAAAGGGCTCCGTTCTGGAACAGAAAACCGATGCGGACGCGCATGGCATTCAGCTCGTCATAACTGAGGGTGGAGATGTCCTGGCCAAAGATGATGATCTGGCCGGCGTCGGGGGTTTCCAGGCCAACCATGCATTTGATGAGCACTGATTTTCCTGAGCCGGACTTGCCAAGGATAGCGAGGTTCTCCCCTTTATAGACATACATGTCCACTCCATTCAGGACATGATGGCCTTTAAAAGACTTATACACACCCTTTATCGTTATGATGGGTTCTCCTTTACCGCTTTTGACCGGCTCGGCCTCTGTTGGCTGCAGGTGGGGGTCGGGGGTGGTGGCCGGAGGGGGAGGAGGGGCTTCCGAGTCGGCGTCGGGAGCTTCCGTGTCGGTGGGCTGACCGTCCGCATCGGCGTCCGGACTTTTCGTGTCGGTGGGCTGACTTTTCGCATCGGTCTTCTCCTGCGGCTGAGCCGGATCGTCCTCCTCAAAAGGATTGTCTTCAACGATGTTTTTATTTTTTATAGGTTCTTTCATATTAGCAGCTTATAAAAGGTCTGTTATCTGGGCCGCCAGCATATCGATAATGAATACGGCCAGCGAAGCCGTTACCACAGCAGAGTTGGCGGCTACTCCGACACTTTCCGTCCCTCTGCGGGCATGGTAACCTTTATAACAACCGATGATGCCGATGACCCAGCCAAAAAAGAAAGTTTTAATGATGGCTGGAAACACGTCGATGAATTCGAGATGACTCATTGCGGCTACAAAAAAATGCCGCATGGAAGAGGTGTCATGAATATTCATGGCGATATATCCGCCGTACAAGGCGATGAGGTCAGCAAAAACGGCGAGCAAGGGCACCATCAGCGTAGTCGCTATGGTACGGGTAACCACCAGGTAACGATAGGGGTTAATGGCGGAGACTTCCATCGCGTCGATCTGCTCGGTCACTTTCATCGAGCCCAGCTCGGCACCCATTCGTGAACCGATCTTACCGGCACAGATGATCGCCGTAATAACGGGCCCGATCTCCCGGACAACGGACACAGCAACCATACCGGGTATCATCGATACGGCGCCAAAAGCAGCCATGGAAGGCCGGGTCTGAATGGTGAGCACGGCTCCCATGATAAATCCGGTGAGACCAATGAGGAATGTGGATTTATAACCTACAAGGTAACACTGATATAAGACCTCCCGCCATTCATACGGCGGCTTGAACACCTCCTTGAAGAAGCGGGCCATGAAAGATACCATGTCTCCGAAGTTGTAGAAGAAACTCTTCCACTGACTTCTTTTTTCCCGGACACGGACCTTCGCCCGTTGATAGGTATCCCGCTGAAAGATGGTTTGCATATGCGCCAATTGATTATACAGATGTTGACTACATAACAAATTCAATTATCAATCCAGGCCCAAAACATGCTGGAAAAAATTGGCACGGCGTTGGTTTTGCTAAAAATCGTAGAAATACTTCCCCACTACTTCCTGATTATGAATCTCTTTATCGCTTACATTTGTCTTTACACTTATCCCCTGACACCGGTATTTAATATATTCCTGTATGATACTGATTGTGGATGATAAGCCTGAGAATATCTTTTCGCTCAAGACTATCCTGGAATTGCATTCTTTCCCTACCGACACGGCGTTGAGCGGAGAAGAGGCGTTGAAAAAGATCCTCCGGCAATCTTATGCCCTTATCATTCTTGACGTGCAGATGCCGGGTATGGATGGTTTCGAAGTGGCGGAGGCCATCAGCGGTTACAGCAAGGCGCGGGACATACCGATCATATTCCTGTCTGCGGTGAACACCGATAAGAAATTCATTACGAAAGGGTATAGCTCCGGTGGGATGGATTATATCACCAAACCCATCGACCCGGATATCCTGTTACTGAAGGTAAAGACCTTTTACCGGCTGTATGAGCAGAACAGGGAGTTGAATCGTATCCAGGCCAGTCTTCGTTCGGAGATCGAATTCCGGAAAAAGGTAGAAGGGGAGTTGCAGGAGCGTGCAGGCGAACTGCATTCCATACTCGAATCCATCCCGCAGATAGCTTTCACGACGCGTGCTGATGGAAAGATCGAATTCGTCAATGAAAAATGGCTGAAATACGCCCCTTCCAAAAACGCATTTCCTTTAACGCATCCTGACGACATAAATCTGGCGAAGCAATGGGAAAAGACTGTCGCCTCGGGGCAAGCGCTCGAACTGGAAGTCCGGGTGCGTCGCATCGACCACGAAGAATACCGTTTCCACCTGCTGCGCGCCATCCCCATCCGCGAAGGCGACACCATTACCAAATGGGTGGGTACCTTTACGGATATTGAAGATCAGAAACAGGCCGTACGGAAAAAGGACGAATTCATCAGCATCGCCAGCCACGAACTGAAAACGCCTCTGACGACGATAAAAGCCTATGTGCAATTGCTCGACAGGCAGATAGAAGACGAAGACCCCAATAAATTATATGTGGAAAGGGCGCTGGTGCAGGTGAATAAACTGGATGACCTTATCGTCGATCTGCTCGATCTGTCCAGGATAGAGAGCGGGAAATTGAAATTCAACAAAAAACTTTTCCGGTTTGACACGATGCTTAGCAACGCCATCGATATGATCCGGCAGACCTATCCGGATTATACCCTCATCCGTAAAGGGGAGGCCGATATCGAATTATATGGTGACGAGATGCGCATCGAACAAGTGATCATCAACTATCTGACCAATGCGGTCAAATATTCGCCGGATAACAAGGAGATACATATTGAGGCGTATACGACATCCGATGACCGTCTGTTCGTCAGAGTGCGGGATTTTGGCATCGGCATCCGCAAAGACCATCAATCCAATATCTTCAGCAAATTCTATCGCGTAGAAGAGTCCGCGAATCGGTTCCAGGGGTTGGGCATCGGACTTTATATCTGTGCGGAGATCATCCGACGGCATGAAGGGGAGTATGGTGTAGAGAGCGAACCGGGCGAAGGGGCCGTGTTTTATTTTTCGGTGCCGATGACCGATGGGCCGTTGCTCCGCCCGGCCCAGGCTGTTGGATAATACAACCACCTGCATCACCGCAATAAAAGATAACCCCAAATGAACATAATATCTCGACCCGGGCTACTCCGCAATTTGCAAGTCGGGTTTGGACTGTCCCTGTTAATTCTCGTCATTACTTCTGTTGCCTCCTGGAGCAGTATCCGCAATCTGATGGACAGCTCGGCACAAGTGGACCATACCGACTCCGTGATCGGTCTGTTGAATACTACGCTGTCCACGTTAAAAGATGCCGAGACGGGCCAACGGGGTTTTCTGCTCACCGGGGACACCATTTTCCTCCGGCCCTATATCGGGGCACAAGAAAGGGCCCTGGTGCAGATCGATCATATACAAGGCATGACAGCTGGAGACCCCGTCGAGCAGGCGAATATAAAAGAGTTGCGGGAGGTGGTGGCTATCCGTCTGTCCATCCTGCAGCAGATAGTCGATCAGAAGAGGAACGACAATATATTCAGTCTGAATGACGTCAGGAAAGGCCGTGATTATATGGACCAGGCCCGCCGTATCGTTCAGCGTATGATCGGCGAGGAGCAGCGTCTGCTGGCTTTCCGCGTTGAGAAGGTCCGCCAGTTCTCTACCTATACCCCAGCCCTCATCGTTATCGCTGCCTTGCTGTCCATTGCGATCGCCTTGTTCTTTTATGCCCGTGTGCACAAGGATTATCTTGAAAGAAGCGCTCTCTATGCCGAACTACAACAAAAAGAGGCCGATATTTCCCGGCGCATCGATATCATCAGCGCGATAGCCGGGGACATATCCGAGGGCAAATACAAGACGCGTGTCACCGATGAGCAGAGCGACAGTCTGGGGGAGCTCTCGGAGTCACTTAACAAAATGGCGGAGTCCCTTGAATATTCCTTTGGCCTGTTGTCCGACAAAGAATGGCTGCAGACGGGGATCGCCCGGCTCAATGAGGTGATGATAGGAGAGACGGACATGAACAGTCTGCTCACCCATATCCTTGATTTTCTTATAACATACAGTTGCAGTAAAGTTGGGGCTATCTATATACAGGACGCCGCTACGGGAATGCTTAGTCTAAGCAGCAGTTATGCGCTGGCTGCCCATGTCCGTCAGCAGGTGCAGCCCGGTGAAGGATTAATTGGACAGGTTGCCGCCAGCGGACGGCGCACGTTGTTAAAAGATATACCTCCGGGAGATTGGGTGATTGCCCTGGCCAGCGGGGATATCCGGCCGCGCACCATCGTCGCCTTTCCTTTCTTCTTTGAGCGGCAGGTAAAAGGCGTCATCGAATTGGGTTCGCTGGAATATTATACGGATCGTGATCTGGAATTCTTTAAAAGCGTCAGTAACAATATAGGTACGGCGGTCCAAAGCATCGAAAGTCGTATCCAGCTGCAGGATCTGCTCGAAAGAACACAGGCCCAGACCGATGAACTGCAATCCCAGCACAGTGAGCTGGAAAGTCTCAATTTCGAATTGGAAGTGCAGACCGAGAAACTACAGGTATCAGAAGAAGAGCTAAAAGTACAGCAGGAGGAGTTGTTACAGACCAACCAGGAATTGGAAGAGCACAGCCGTTCGCTGGAAGAAAAAAATCAATTGATCCTCGTCCGTAACCTGGATATCCAGAAAAAGGCGGAGGAGCTGGCGCTGACGACAAAGTACAAGTCGGAGTTCATGGCCAATATGTCCCATGAATTGCGGACACCCCTGAATTCTATCCTGTTACTGTCCCGTCTGCTGGCCGAGAACAGCGGACAGAATCTGGCCGAAGAACAGATAGAATATGCCCGTGTCATCCAGAACTCCGGTCAGGGTCTGTTACAATTGATCGATGAAATACTCGATCTGTCCCGGATAGAGTCGGGTAAGCTGCCACTGGAACATACCATTACCCCTGTTGCGGCCGTGTTCGAAGACATGCGCATGCTGTTCGGGCCTATTGCAAAGGATAAAAACCTGGATCTGCATATCGTTATAGATGAGGGCGCCCCGGCTCAACTGGAGACCGACAAGATGCGGCTGGAGCAGATATTGAAAAACCTGCTGGCCAATGCATTTAAATTCACGCAAAGAGGGTTCGTCACATTAAGAGCTGCGTCTTCTGCCACACAAAAAAATTTCCTCGACTTTTCGGTACGTGACTCCGGCATTGGTATTCCCGAAGATAAACATCAATTGATCTTCGAAGCCTTCCAGCAGGCGGATGGATCCACCCGTCGCAAATACGGAGGCACAGGACTGGGGCTTTCCATCAGCCGCGAACTTGCCAAACTGCTGGGGGGAGAGATCAGCCTGGAGAGCGCTGCCGGAGAAGGATCGACATTCACCGTCTCCATACCGCTGTTCAAGATGGAAGCGGTTCCCGAAATGCCTGTTCCGCCATCTCCCGGAGCAGCGCCACCTGCTACGACGATCAATAGAACGCTCTTTACTTTATTGGAAGTGCCGGAAGAGATACCGGATGACAGAAATAATCTTTCGCCGGGGGACAAATTGCTGCTCATCGTCGAGGACGACACGCTGTTTGCCCAAACCTTGCTGGACTTCGCTCATAAAAAGGGCTATAAGGGTATTGTTGCCGTCAGCGGGGACGCAGGTATCCAGATGGCCCGGCGTTACCGGCCGATGGGTATACTGTTAGATATCCAGCTGCCGGTGAAAAATGGATGGGAGGTCATGGAGGAATTGAAAAAAGATCCCCAGACAAGACCCATTCCTGTTCACATTATGTCTTCCTATGAAATGAGAAATGAAAGCCTGCTGAAAGGCGCTGTGGACTTCATGTCCAAACAGGCTCTTTTTGAGAACATGGACAGCGCTTTTGAAAAGATCGAATACTGGCTCAACCGCAGCGCAAAAAAAGCGCTCATTGTAGAAGATAATAACCGTCATGCGCAGGCGCTGGCATATTTCCTCAGCACCCACAGCGTGGATATGCAAATAGCGGCTACCATCAATGACAGCGTCGAGGCGTTGGCCAAAGAAGAGGTACATGGGGTTATCCTCAGCAGGGAGACCGGGAAGGAAGAATTGAATACATTGGAAATGATCCGGCAGAACCCGGCCCTGGAAAATGTTCCCGTCATAGTATTCACGGGGATGAATATCTCCAAGGCGGAAGAAGCGCGGCTGCGGCAATCTGCCGACTCTATAATTGTAAAAACCGCGCACTCGTACCAGCGGGTACTGGATGAAGTATCGCTGTTCCTGCATGTGGTAGGAGAGGGGCAGGATAAAACGCCGGCCGGTAATTACGGCAGACTGGGCGTGCCCGATGAAGTGCTGAAGAATAAGACGGTGCTGGTGGCCGATGACGACGTACGGAATATCTTCTCCCTCACCAGGGCGCTGGAGCAACACAAAATGAAAGTGTTGTCGGCGATGGATGGAAAAGAGGCGCTGACCATAGCGGAAGGAGAAGGAGCCGACATTGTCCTTATGGACATGATGATGCCCGAAATGGATGGGTTCGAGGCGATAAGCCGTATCCGGAAGAACCCGCGGTTGAGAAATCTGCCGATCATTGCCGTTACGGCCAAGGCCATGGCAGGCGACAGGGAAAAATGTATCCAGGCGGGGGCATCTGATTATATTTCCAAACCCGTGGATATGGATCAACTCTTATCTTTATTGCGGATATGGCTTTATGAGCGATAGTTTTTTAACCATACACCAAACTTTAATTGAATGGAGATCAGCCCCATACAAGATGAGGAATTGGAGTTGTTGTTAGACGACCTTTATAAGAGGTATGGATATGACTTTAGCGAATATTCCAAGGCCTCTTTGCAGCGGCGGGTAGCCAGGCTATTCACCCTCGATAAATTTCCCAGTTGGGCAGAGTTCCGGTACAGGTTGCAAATGGATCCTCATTATTTCCGTCGGTTCGTAGAAGAGATAACGGTGAATGTTACCGAAATGCTCCGGGACCCTTCTTTTTACCGTACGCTGCGCACGACCATTCTGCCGGTACTGGCAACCTATCCTTTTATCCGCATCTGGCATGCGGGATGTTCAACAGGGGAGGAGGTTTATTCCATGGCTATTTTGTTGAAAGAAGCGGGGCTTTTGCATAAGTCGCTGTTGTATGGAACTGATATCAACCCGCTGGTGATAGAAAAAGCCCGTAAAGGCATCTTTCCCGTAAGCCAGATGCAGAAATATTCGGAGAACTATATTCAGTCCGGAGGCGTCAATGACTTTTCGGCTTACTATACGGCTAATTATCATCTGGCAAAATTTGACAGTTCGCTTACGGGGAAAATGATCTTTTCGACCCATAATCTCGTCTCCGACTTTTCTTTTAATGAATTTCAACTGATACTCTGCCGTAACGTGCTCATTTATTTCGAGCGCGATCTGCAATCGAAGGTGTTCCGTCTGTTCGACTACAGCCTGGAAAACTTTGGGTATCTTGCTTTGGGCTCGAAAGAATCACTACGTTTTTCACCGATCGCCCACCGGTATCGACAGGTGGGTAAAGAAAAGATATGGAGGAAGGTGCATGACCATGATGCCCAATAAATTGCTGGTCATTGGAGGCTCTGCGGGGAGTCTGCAGGTCATTTTTTCGGTGCTGGCGGCTATCGGAAACGATACTCCGTTGCCGGTGCTGATCGTGCTGCACCGCAATAGCATTTTTGAATCCAGTCTGGAAGAACTGCTGTCCGCCCGGACGGGTCTTACTATCAAAGAAGTAGAAGAAAAGGAATCCCTGCGGCCAGGGATTGTTTATATCTGTCCGGCAGATTATCATGTGCTCATCGAGAAAGACCATAGCTTCTCGCTGGACTATTCCGAAAGAGTACATTTCAGCCGTCCCAGCATTGACGTGACCTTCCGGAGTGCGGCTGACGTATATGGACAGGGGCTGATCTGTCTGTTGTTGTCCGGCGGCAATGTCGATGGCGCCGAAGGAGCGGCTTATGTGCAGTCGTGTGGAGGCCTGGTCATCGTTCAGGACCCGGCGACGGCGGAAGTGCCGTATATGCCGCAGCAGGCTATTTCCCGGATGAAGCCCGATCGGGTACTGCCGGCAGATGAGATACCAGGGGTTATGCGGGGGCTGGTCCGGTAAGGCAGCCGCGCGGCTGGTCTACAGATAACTCAACCATTTGTGCTGTGCTGAATGGCTGCGCTTGTATTTGTCAAACCATTTACAGAGAGGGTAGAGGAGGAGCACCACCCCGATCCACACCGCATACACAACGGTCAGATCAAATCCATATCCCTTCAATTGTGCATTGTCCGTCACCCAGGTCGTTAAATTGAGCATGTCCGAAGCGCGATGTCCGGACAATATGGCGCCCATGACGGCAAGAGCGTGAAAGAGGTAGATATGGACCAGGTAATAGAACATGGGTACCCGGCCGAATACTGCCAGCTTGCTGGTGAGGGCATTCAGGGGTCTTTCCGTATAAGAAAGAAACAGCAGGGCTGGTCCGATAGTCATGAGGACATACAGCAGGGATGGCGGATATTTTGTTAGGTTGAGAAAAGAAAGAAGCGTGAACAGCCTGTTGTGTTGAACCGACCACGGCGCCGGATCTCCGTAAAGGTTGGAAGCTCTTAGCAGGATGAAAAGGCCGATGGCTCCCCAGCCCAGGTAACGCAAGGTCTTTTGGCGGGCAGCGGGGTCCTGGTCCGGGGCATAGAACCGGCCAAAATAATAACCCAGACAGATAAGGCCGATCCAGGGGAGGATCGGGTAGCCGACGAAAATAAAAATGGGTCCAAAAGTAAAGGGGCGTTGTTCGTGGAGAAAGGCCCAGGCAAAGGCGCCGCCCCCGTTGCCGGCGACATGTATGCCATCCAGCAGGTTATGTCCGGCGAGCAATACCAGGGCGATAGCCAATAATCCTTTCCGGCTGACATTCAGCAGTGTGGAAAGAACGATCATGCTGACGCCAAAAGCCCATATTACCTGCAGGATATAAATGGTGAGGTGGGCGTTGAAGGTCCAGCCTACCGTGACGATAAACAGCTCGGCGAAGATGAGCCAGAGACCGCGGGTCAGCAGGAAAAAAGACAGGGCCTTGCGTCCATTCTTTACACCATAGAGATAGGCGGAAACCCCGGAAAGGAACATGAATATTGGTGCACAGAAATGGGTGATCCAGCGGGTGAAGAAGAGCAGTCCGTTGGTATGGGTAAGATCGGTGGGGTTGAAGACATAGGCGTCGCTGTGAAAATAGTCCCGGGCATGATCCAGCGCCATGATGATCATGACCGTACCTCTTAACAGATCGATAGATTCGACGCGGCGGGATCTTGTTTTGATACCCGGTGCGGTATAGGCAGCAGTGGCAGTAGCGGTTGACATAGCGAAAGCAGGTTTACAGAATAAAATGTTGCGATGATGTAAAATTGCAAATTTTATTCGGAAAACCAAGTCTAAAAAAATACTTAATTCGGGAATTCTTTTATGTTACTGTGGTAACCCCCTGATTGATAGCGATTTGTACAATAGCTTCTAACTCATTGATGTCAAAAGGTTTTTGGAGAAAATAGTCGGCCTGGGCTTCACGCGCGAGTTGGGTGACATTGCTGTTGGCGCTGAAGAAGATGACGGGGATATCGTGTGTTCCGGGAGTCAGTTTGAGCATGCGGGTGGCTTCGATGCCACCGGGGCCTGGTATCCAGTTATCCATGAGAATGACATCGGGCTGATAGGATAAGACTTGTTCGACCACCTGGTTGGAGCTGTTGAGGGTAGAGACGTCAAAGCCTTTTTTTTTGAGGACGATCGCGCAGATCTGGAGGATGTCCGGATCGTCATCCAATATCATTACCCGTTTGTTCATAGTGTGCTATTATGCAAATATCTACCTAAAATCCCGTGCCAGCAAAAAGCCCCCCCTGCGCGGGAGGGGGGATGAATCGTTCCGGCAAAAAGAAACCCCCTGCGGGGGACGCAGGGGGGTATGAATAAAGCCTTTTTTAAATAAAGCCATTCTATTTCTTAATAAACAATGGTTTCAGCGTGAACCAGGCCAGGGCCGGGAAAAAATGCATTGGGATGACCATGCCGGGAAAGAGCTCCGGAGCCTCCAGGTCCAGCGGCAATTTCACTGCAAATGGGGCAAGCAGCGTGGCAAAGCTGAGGATGGAAAAGAGAAGGTTGAAGACGATCTCTCCCTTATCCTTTAGCACTTTATCCAGCAGTCCAAACCCGATGGCCGCCAGTACACCGCCGAACAGGCTTGATACGACGATACGGATGGACGGCGCCACTTTTGAAAAGTCCGCTCCGAGAGAGGAGTGATAGACCCGGGCATAAATGATCCCGGCTATGCCGGCCAGCAGGCCGGATACGATCCCAAGAAGCAAAGATTTTTTGAACATATATTTTAGATTATTTGGTCACAGGCACGGATATGTCCAGTTTGATCTGTTCTCCTACATCGCCGCCGGGTTTGCCGACTTTGAAATCATTTCTATTCACCGTGAATGTGGAGGCGAAGACCCCACCTGCTGCCGTCTTTTTAAAGGTAAAAGGGATAGTCACTGCCTTTTTCACGCCATGTATCTCCAGGTCGCCCGTCACCTGGTAGCCGGTGCCGGCTTTGATGATCTTTTGGGAAGTGAAGTGTATCTGGGGATATTTTGCCGCATCGAACCATTCGTCACTTTTGGCATGTTTGTTTTGCAGACCGTTGCCCGTATTGATCGTAGCCACTTCGATAGTGACGTCAAATTTTGAGGCTGCCGGGTTCTGTTCGTCAAACGCTACATTTCCCTTAAATCCCTTGAAGATACCGGAAGCGTCATCGCTGGAGAAGGCGATGGAATAACCTTCAGCTATCTGCCAGTTCTGGGCTGCGATGAAGGTGAATGCGCTACCGGCCAGGATCAGGACGGCCGCGATGGGATACATTAATTTCTTCATATACTATGCTTTACAATTATCCTTTCACGAATTCTGCGTTGGCGTTCAGCTTCACTTCGTCGCTAACACCTGTGGAAGGGAAGGAGGGAGCGATACCGAAATCCGTGCGTTTGATAGAACCGGTGACTTTAAAACCGGCTACCAGCTTTTTGTTCATGGGGTTGGTAACGGAACCGTTGTAAACGACATCCAATACTACGGGTTTGGTTACGCCATGCAAGGTGAGGTCGCCGGCGAGTTTGTAATTCTTTCCACCTACGTTCTTGAATGAGGTGCTTTTGAAAGTCAGCGTGCCGAATTGAGCTGCGTCGAAGAAGTCAGGGCTCTTCAGGTGGCCGTTGCGTTGTTCATTGCCGGTGCTGATGGAGTTAACGTCGGCGGTCAGTTCGATCACGGCATCGGAGAAATCTTCTTTGGAAGACGCGAGTTTGGCGCTCACCGTGCCAAAGCTGCCGCTAATTTCATTGATGGTCATGTGCACGATGGAGAAATTCAGCTGAGAATGTGCCTTGTCCCAATTCCAATCCTGGGCGAAGCTGGCACCTGCTAAGAGTAAAAAGGCTGCGGTAATAGAAACGATCTTCTTCATGTTTTTTGTTTTAAAGTGTTCTGTTTAACTTATTGAATATAACATTATTGTTTGAACATTGATGTGGTCAAAAAAATGTGCTGTAATTTACAGCTCGATGACCAGTTCTTCTTTAGGACGGCGAACTTTTTTCAGATTGGCCAGCCAGTCATTGGCTGTATCCCGGACGCCGATGGTCAACAGGCTGGTACTACGCAGGCCTTTTTCGTGTAAACCCAGCAGCTGATCCAACTCTGCGTTTTTGAATCCTTCCATAGGGGTGGCGTCTACCTTTTCGGTGGCTGCAGCGGCGACGGCTACGCCAAAGGCGATATAGGCTTGACGGGCGGCCCAGTTGAAACGTTGTTCGGGGGTCTGGGCGGCAAAGGTCGCTTTCAGGTTGTCTGTGTAATTTTTCAGGGCGTCAGCGGGAAGATTGCGTTCGGCAACGATCTGGTCGTATACATAGTCGATCTTTTCCGGGGTCACATTATCCCAGGCAGCGAAAACAAGGATATGAGATGCTTCGGTGATCTGGGGTTGATTGTAGGCGATGGGCTGTATTTTTTCCAGCAGCTGTCTGTTGGTGATCTGCACGATGCTGAACGGTTGGATACCGTTGCCCGTGGGCGCCAGACGGGCTGCTTCCAGTATAATATTTACTTTTTCCTGTGGGACCTTATCCCCTGTCATTCTCTTGACGGCGTAGCGCCAATTCAGTGATTCTAAGAGACTCATAAAGTTTTTTTTAAATTTATTATTAAGTGTTTTTCATGTTAGGCCGCAACTTATGCTACTAGGATTATTTATTATAACAGTGTTATATTGTGGGGCAAAAAAAAGGTTCCTTAGTCTGTCCTTTCTTTCTCCATGGCCTGGATGCCCCGGATGAAACTGCACATGACGTCTTCCAGTACCATCTGCTGCAATTCTTCGTCTTCGCTGCCGGTAAGCTGTCTGCCTGGCTCACTGCCGAGTTTGCTCATATTGATAGACACCAGTCCATGCAGCATCGACCAGAAAGACTTGTATTTCAGGAAGGCATTGAAAGCGGGCTTTTTCCCCGGCTGGGCCATGGCGACAATGCTACTGGTGATCACTTCGCTGAAAGAGGATATGGCAGGGATCTTATTGACCACGTCACAGGTGGGGATACCCAGCCCGAACATGAGTTGATAATATTCCTTGTTGTCAAAGGCAAAGTTCCAGTAGGCCCGGCCCATCACCCGTAACTGTTCCGCCGGGTCTTGCTGTCCCGTCTTGGCCTCTTTTAAGGCTTCGGTCAACAATTGGAATCCTTTTTTATTGAATTCCAATAGGATAGCATCTTTATTTTCAAAATGGCTGTAGATGACAGGAACACTATATTCGATGGCATCGGCAATTTTCCGGATGGAAAAGGACTGCCACCCTTCGGCGACGACCATTTCCCAGGCGGTGTCCAGGATGCTGGCCCGGACCTCTTCTTTCTGCCTTAATTTTCGATCTGTGATTCCCATTTTCTACC
>Ga0105237_10000843_pt1 | contig 41798 bp, 36 predicted proteins | sample KBSC24metaG_FD_81520 | JGI IMG/M metagenome (GOLD analysis project Ga0105237, IMG submission 81520) | Corn rhizosphere microbial communities from Kellogg Biological Station, Michigan, USA - KBS C2-4 metaG | ecosystem: Host-associated > Plants > Roots > Rhizosphere > Soil | place: Michigan, USA...
ACCCAGCGACGGCGAGTGCCATGTCTGCGGGTGTTGAGAAGCTGGGTCGTAAGACTTTTCGTAGTCTGTCGTGATGTTGGTTGGTGAGACGATAGCAGGATTCGTATCCGTACAACGCCGAAGGCGTTCGCTAATTCGAGCCCAGGGTTGGCGCGCAGCGACAACCCTGGGTCACAAAAAGGGCTACGACAAACGCTGAAAGCGTTAGGCCTGTGCGACATTAACCCCTTCAGGGTTAAAACGATGATGGTTGACTTATCCCAGGGTTGTCGCTGCGCTCCAACCACTGGGCTGGAATTAGCCAACGCCTTCGGCGTTTATCACTTTTCATAGTCTGTAGTGATGTTGGTTGGTGAGACGAGAGGATTCGTATCCGTATAACGCCGAAGGCGTTCGGCGTTTATCAGCGCTTACCCGGCGGCGGCGGTGAGTGCCATGTCTGTGGGCATCGAGAGGCTGGGGCGTAGGACTTTTTCGTAGAAAGATTGCTCGGAGATAGAGACGGGTAGGGCTAAATACCTCGTTCGAGTGTCGTCCTCCCATGCCACCATCAAGCGCAATCCGACAAGCTCCTGCAAAAACCGCTCGATCCATTCAGCTTCGGCTTGCGGAAACGCACGTTCTATCTCCGCCTGCGTGCGGGGCTGTTCGCAAAGACGGAAGAGATCTTTTTCTGGACCACCGATGCGCAGCAGGTTCAACTCTGACTCGCGGCGGTCGGCCACGTAAAGCTCACCTTCGATCTCAGCCGCTAGCAACCCATCCGGGCGGAAGTTCTTCTTCCAATCATCCACGGCATCGGCAAATCGCTGCCGCGCGATCTTGAGCTCCTCGATCTGATCCGAGTCGTGGTCATAGTAGAAAACGTACCCAATGCGATCGTACTCCAGCGACCGGCCGCCAAACATCACCGGATAAATCGGAGCCGGACGGATATTCCGAATCTCGAACCGTTCCGGCGTCATGAAATACGGACTGAACCTCTCAAGAAAGACCGCAACAGTGTAGTTCGGCGGTGGCAGGTGTTTGATAAAAGGAACAAGATCGGCCATGCGGTGATAATCGTCTGGCGTCTCGCCCGGATTCCCCCAGAGGATGCCGTAATGCGTCTTGACGTCAAAAGCACAACAATCGCGAAGGAACCGCACCTGGTTCAATCCATTCGTGCCTTTGTCCATGAGTTTCAGGACGTGATCGCTGAAGCTTTCAATCCCGGGTTGGATCTCATTCACTCCGGCTTCGCTCAGCGCGCGGATCTGGTCCGTGCGAATGTTTGATTTGGTCTCGTAAAAAACGTTGATGCCGTACTCTTCGTGGATCGCCTTCAATCCCGGCAAGAGCGTGCCGAAGTAATTCATATCGAAAATGTTGTCAGTGGCGAGAAAATTCTTGCGGCCATAGCGAAGATGTAAGGCGCGGATTTCGGCAAGCACCTTCTCCGCGGACTTCGCTCGATAGGCGAGGCTGGTGCCATTCAAACCGCAGAACGAGCAGAGATGCTTTTGTCCCCACCAGCAACCACGCGACGACTCAAACGTGATGCGCGTGGTGTCTTCCAATTCGAATCCGTCGATCTCACGGAAATAGTCGTCATAATCCGGGATCGGAAGATCGTCCATCGCGATTTTTGACTCGCCATTAGCGGAACTCGCTTGCGCAAGAGCCTTTGTCACAACCACGCGTTCACTGCCGCGCGCGTGAACACGCGGCAAGCCGTTCACAGGTTGCCGCTGTCGAAGTGCACGGATGAGAGGAACGATCACCGTGTCAGCCTCACCACTGACGACAACGTCCAGGACGTCGAAGTTGTCGAGGAGTGCCGGTCCCATGTCGCCGTCGCACGCGGCGCCGCCAAACATGATGATCTTTTCCGGAAACCGTGCGCGGATACGATGCGCCAGAGCCAGACTGGCGACGGTTTGGTGATAACCGGTTGAGAAGCCGACGATGTCGTAATCATCCCAGTTGATTTCGTCCATCGCCGTGTCGAGCAACTGGGGAGCCTTGCGTGCCGCAATGTTTACGAAGTCGTTTTCCAATTCTGCCAGCACTTCATCCGAACGCGTGGGCCCATCGTTGGCCCGAAGGTAATCACGCCACAATTCCTGCGGCACGACGTCCGGATAGAGCGCGACGGTAAAACAGATCTCCGAGTGAATTCTTTCTCTTAACTGGTTGTAGCGCCTCTCACCAATGGCTTTGACGAAGGGAATGTTGAGGTAACGAATGTCAGACTCGATTCCCTCGCGTCGTCCGATGGCTTTCAGCGTGCCAAGCGCAAGGCTCCCCCATGACGCGGCGGCGAAGGGCATGCAAATGTAAAGCACCTTTTTCATCATTCTGCTCGCTGTTCTGCCTGTCCCACCAACGTCAGGAGCAATAGCCACTGCGCGGGATTCGCGAGGATCATCTCCTCCAACAATCGCGCCACGGTCGCGGCGACGAGGTGCATTAACCAGCGCCGATCGACCTCACCTTCTTCGCGTGGAGGTATCTGAACAGGCTGCGCGAATTCAACCGTTATGTCGTTGGCCTCGCGCCGGAAGTGACAGGGTAGCAACATGGTCCCTGGAATAGCGCAAAGGGCGATGAACGAAGAGGAGAAGGGCCATTTCATTCCGAAGAGCCGGCTATGCTGGACCTTGTGACCACGGTAAACGAAGTCGGGATAAGTCAGGAAGTAGCCGCCCCGACGCAGGATGCGCAACGCCACCCGCGCTGAAGCAGGACTGGCGCCCACCAACGTCACATTCGTCAGCCCCAGGATTTTTGCAATCTGTGAAAAAACTCCTTCTTCGAATACATCTTCTCCATAGAGTGCGACGTCACGCGAACCGCTGAGCGAGTGAGTCATCCAGAGTGCGTCTTCAAAGGCGAGCATCATCGGTGTAATCAACACTGTGGGATGGCCCTCGGTGGCATCCCTGTGTTCCCGGCCTTCGATGTTTAACTTGCAACCGACAGATTCAGCGGACTGAATGCGACCGCTGCGCCACAACGCCTGCCGATGCTCGACCCATAACAACTGCTCGAGGTGTGGTTGCACTAACGCGTCCTCGCGCAACTCGAGTGGCAGCAGTTTTGTGGCGCTGCGAATCGCCGTCGCATAGTGCAGTAGATCTTTCTCCGCGACCAACTGGGCCAACTCTTCGATTTGAGCAGGCGTGGCGAGTTCCAGTGGAATCCCGCCGACCTGTTGGGCCAGCAGTCCTGCGAGCGTGCTTTGCAGCGAGACTTCAGTTTCTTGAAGCATAACAACCGTTCAGATAGTCGCTTAACCGCGTGGATTCCGAGAGGTGACTGGAAATCCGATCGAAAGCGTTGAGAGCTAACTGGCACTCGTCTTCGCAAATCCCGTCGAGCGTTTGCGCGCGCGCCAGGCACGTCCCGCCGCATACGGCCAACCAGATGCAAGTCCCGCATCGTCCTTTTTCAACGTCGCGCGATCGAATCAGCTTTGCCGTTTCGGAGTTGTGGGCCCTTGTAAGCGTGACGAGCTGGGTATTGCCTAAGTTAGACAGTGGTCCATGCGGATCGATGCAATCGCATGCCTCGATTTGGCCGTCGGACGAGATCGAAAGCAGATCGCGGCCCGCTCCACATGCGTGCCGCATACACATGTTCCGGCCCGGTCCGTTAATGAAGTTGTCGGCATACTTGATAATCGGGGAGACTGCGAAGCCGTCAAACTCACCGGCGACTACGGCATCAAACAGCTCGTTCCAGGAGTCGACCAACCTGTCGACTTCAAAGCGGACCTGCGGATGCGAACGCCCGCGTCCGATCGGTTGAAACAGTGACCAGTCCCAACCGCGCAGCCCGAGAGATTTAAAATACCGGGAGATACCGAGCAGGTTGTCGTAATTGGCAGAGGTGATCGTCGCCATCGCACTGCAACCCCGCACAAACTCGGGAAACTCCGCCAGGGCTTTGTCAAATCTGTCGTGTGTTCCCGCGCCGCTCCTCAGCACGCGAAAGACGTCATTTTCCCGCGTTGGACCATCCAGTGAGAACCCCCAGTGAATGGCGTGCTCGCGCGAAAAGCTAATGGTCTCCGCGGTTAACCGGCTCAGGTTTGTTTGCCCGGCAAACGCTAAGACTTTGCCGAGACGGCGAGCGACGTTCTCCCCCGCAACGACGATCTGCTTGATGTGATCGAACACCAGGAACGGCTCGCCGCCGTGAAACACAACTTGCAAACCCTTATCACATGATTCGAGGCCTTCGGTTACAGAACGTATCGCGATATCGAGATCGAGCGTCGTCGCCGTCTCTTCAGGCTCGTAGTCGTAGCAGTAAGTGCAAGCGTAGTTGCACGCATTGGTGAGTTTAAGGATCAGCGTGTTGAGCGTATCGGAACGAGCGGGGAGAGGGCCGCCGATCCCGTATTTCGCAAGCTCCGCCTTCAAATTACGACGGACGCCCGCGACTTCAGGAGGTAGACGATCCTCATCTGTTCCGAGCAATCGAAGTGCCTGGCGGCTGGACTTCGGCGTGAAGACCGATCTACCAGTAAACCGGTCCATGACCAGCAGCTTGGAGCCTCTTTCCAGGACCGCGATGCGCTCGGATGGGCCTGGGGATAGCTGCGTGTCGATCACTGCTTACTTCTTTTTCGATCTCTTCTCGGCCTTTTTCGCGGCGGCTTGTTTGATTGTGACTCGGGCGGACTTGCCCGCTATGTCTTCGAACCGGATTGGATCGACGAACACTTCCGGGTTCACGACGAGCCCTTCCCGGCTCAACTCTGCGCGGTCGCAAGCGCGCGACCAGCCAATTCCGATACCGAAGCCCGCCTGACCTCCTTGAGTAAGTGTCACGCCCTCGATGCCGCTCAACTCAGTCCCTTTCGGGAGCGTTGCTGCCATTCGGCGCGACATATCCAGTGCTAATTTCTCCACTTCGTCGTCCGACATCTTCTCGAGGTTTGTATTCTGGGGGACTTTTAGGGAAAGGCGTCGCGGTTTGCTCGCTTCACGTGGGTCATCTTTGGCCATGGAGCCTCCTTTTGAGTGTTGTGTGATGGTTTCTATTTGAGAATAGACACTAAGCTCTTGGCGAGGTTTGGGGGGATATTCAGCCTGAGCGAAAATTTGAGCGGCCCAACGTAGTCCAAATCGTTTGGAATGTCAACGAAATTTGAGTAGCCGCAGATTTACGCAGATGAACGCAGATTTGATCTGCGTTCATCTGCGTAAATCTGCGGCTGAAACAAAATGTTGACGTGCGTAAATCGGGGGCCGTAGTATTAGATCAGCGGCCCAGACCGACCTCGTCGCCGCCTCGACACGCACATTCCTTGGCAGTCTCACCGCAACCTGCCAGCCCCAAAGAGGAAAAATTATGAGTGCACAACCTGAACTTTGGCGTGTGAGTACGCCCGAAGGCGTTTTCGAGGCTGACCTCGACACGCTGAAACAGTGGATCTCCGAAGGCTGCGTCCTGCCCACCGACAAAGTTTGCAAAGGCAACTTGAGCTGGATTGAGGCGGGTCGCGTCCCGAAACTCAAAGGCGCGTTCAGTGGCGAGCCGGCGCCTGTGTCAGAGCAGAAGGCCGTCTCGTTTGAGACGTTCGTAGAATCCGACCCTGCTTTCGCGAATTCACAAAAAACAACTGTAGAACCGCCGGCAGTCGTAACGCCGCACAGCACGAACGCTTGTCACAACCATCCTGATACGGATCCGGCATACGTCTGCCGGATGTGCGGTGCGCTGTTTTGCAAACAATGCCCGAAGTTCGTTGGCACCGTCGCGGTTTGTGCTTTGTGTGGTGATCTCTGCCGCGAATATAAGGCAGTTAAAGAGAAGGCAGCGCGCGTTCAGCTTCAGAGCTCCGGCTTCGGGCTCGGTGATTTTGGTCGCGCGATTAGTTATCCGTTTCAACACAAGGCCGCATTGATCGGCGGCGCCTTGATCTATGCATTCCTTCTGTTGGCAGGGTTCCGCGGTGCTGCGCTGGCGGGCGTGCTTATGTTCGGTTGCGTTTCGCACGTCATCAACCAAATCGCGTGGGGCAGGCTCAATCGCAGTTTCATGCCGGACTTCAGCGCGTTCTCGCTTTGGGACGATCTGATTGTTCCGATATTTCTCGGACTCGGAGTTTTCATTGTTACGTGGGGCCCGTTGATGGTCCTGGTGTTCACACTGATGTTTGGTGTGATAAGCGCGCATGTCGCGGGTGGATTCGGCGGCGGCGGCGAGCAGGTTGCGCAGCAGACTGGACCTTCGTCAGAAGACCTTTCGGTGCTCACCGATCCCAACGCCGATCCGGCGAAACTCGCTGAGGCAAACAAGAAGCTTCAGGAAACGCGACCCGGAGTTGAGATCGCGCAGGAAGCTGAAAAGTCCAAAGCTGAGACCAGTGATCCCGCCGCTACCGTGAGAAATTTATTGCCGTTGCTCGGCGCGGGAGTGTCGATCGTGATTTTGTTGCTACTGTTTGCTGGATGGGGGCTGTTCTACTACCCGATGGCTCTGACAGTCGCCGGCTACACGCAAAGCTTTGGTTCAGTCATAAACCCGCTCGTGGGATTAGACACGATTCGCCGCATGGGTATTACTTACTTCAAGGCATTCGGCATGGTAATCGTGGTCCAGATCGTCGCTTTTGCGGTGGGCGTGGTAATTGCGGTGATAACGGCGCCGCTGGCACTTCCCTTCATAGGGAACATCGTCGCTACCTTCATCAGCGCGACAATTAGTTTCTACTTCAACCTCGTGGTTGCGTGTATTCTCGGCCTGTCACTCTTCAAGTCCGCCGATCGCCTGGGCATTAGCGTCGATTAGAATATCGGCCTCAAAAGACCGTAACTTTTCCGCCGCCCGGCAGTTTTAGTAAAAGAAAACGGGCGCTGCGAGGACTAAGTTAGACTTGAGCCAGGCAACTGAATCCGACGAACGGCTCCTGATCGAAGCTGCTCAGATGGACCCGAGCCGCTTTGCAGAGCTGTACGAACAGAATTTTCACCGCGTGTATGCCTACATCGCGCGGCGAGTTCGTGATCGTGCGGAAATTCAGGATCTTACCGCCCACGTCTTCCATCAAGCACTCGCAAACCTCGGAAAATTCAAGTGGAAAGGCTCGCCATTCGCCGCATGGCTTTATCGCATCGCTTCAAATGCGATTGCGGATCAGGCGAAGCGAAAGGTGCGTGAGTCGAGTGACCCGGCGGCAGATCCATCTGCTGAAAGCTCGAGCGCAGCGGATCTGGAAGAAGTTGAACGTCGCGCTCGTTTGTTCAGCGCAGTCGACAAGCTGCCGGAGGACCAGCGCCGCGTGATCGTGATGCGTTTCGCAGATGAGAAGAGTATCCGTGAAATCGCGGATGAGTTGGGACGCAGCGAAGGAGCAGTGAAACAACTCCAGTTTCGCGGATTGGAGAATTTGCGTAATCGACTTCAAGAGAAGTAAAGACCGATGGCCGAACGTTCTATCATTGACCAATTAGATGACGCTGTCGCAGCGCTCGCTGAAGGGCGTCAAATAAATCCAGGGCCGGAGTTGTCTGCGCTCGCCGGGGTCGCGCAGGATCTTATTGGTCTGCCTCGCGACACGTTCAAGGCTGAACTTCAACAGCAATTTATAAGGAGAGATTCCATGAGCAGTCCTGCAGAACAATTGGAAACGAATTCCGTGCAGTCACTATCGCTTTATATGTGCATAGCAGGTGCGAGCGCAGCCATCGATTTCTATCGAGAAGCATTTGGAGCAAAAGAGTTGTCGCGACTTGCCGAACCAGGTGGAAGGATTGGTCACGCCGAAATACAAATCGGCAATGTCGTCCTGATGATCTCTGACGAATATCCGGACTACGGTGTGTTAAGTCCACAAACGATCGGTGGTTCGTCGGTGAGAATTCACCTGAAGGTGCCCGACGTCGACGCGTTTGCCCAACACGCTATCAAGGCCGGCGCAACTCTGGTTCGGCCCATCGAGGATCAGTTTTATGGAGATCGGTCGGGTCAAATAGCAGACCCATTCGGTTACACGTGGATTGTTTCAACGCATAAGAAGGACGTGCCTCCGGAGGAGGTGCAGAAGGAGTTTGATAAGTTTACGCACGAACGGACGGCGAAGAATTCAGCCGAGGCTTATGCGGTGAATGAAGACAAGATGAGGCGCGAAAACCGCCGCGCCGTCACGCCATATCTGACTGTTCACAAACCAGCGGAACTGATTGATTTCGTCACTCAGGCGTTCGGCGGGATCGAGCATTTCCGGGCCGGCGGTTCAGCGGGCGGGATGCACGCCGAAGTATCGATTGGAGATTCAGTAATAATGATTGGCGGGGCCGAGCACATCGAGCCGAAGCCCACCGCGATTCATCTTTACGTGCCGGATGTGGATCGGGTTTATGAGCGCGCGCTCAAAGCCGGTGCGAAGTCGTTAATGCCCGTGGTTGATCAGCCGTATGGTGAACGTTCCGGCGGAGTAGAAGACGTTCACGGAAATCGGTGGTACATCGCGACGACGTTCGCACCGCTGCAAACAATCGCGCCGGATCTACATACGGTGACCGTTTACTTTCATCCGATCGGCGCTCAACGTTTCATCGACTTCGTTACAAACGCGTTCGGCGCTCGCGAGCTGATGCGCCATGCAGAAGGTGACATGGTGATGCACGCGAAGGTTCAGATCCGCGATTCAGTGATCGAGTTGGGCGAGGCTCGCTATCCAACACAACCTCTGCCCACGGCTATATATCTCTATGTGGACGATGTTGACTCCATTTATGAGCAAGCGCTGAAGGCAGGAGGCGTCTCGATGCTATCACCAACTAATCAGGCCTTTGGCGATCGAAACGCCTGGATAAAGGATCCGTTTGATAACGTCTGGTACATTGCTGCACCGATTAAGTAAAGCCACAAAAAGGCACAAAAGACTTCAGCCCGGCATGTTCCTTGCACACTCGTGATTTGGTGCCCAGTTGCTCGATGAATTGTTCGAGGAAGGTTTCGAGAGTCAGATGTTTCCGGCACCTGCGAGGAAGTAATGAATTGTCAAAGTTGTCACTCGAGAATCGTTTACCTTTACGAAACAAACTGTGCGCAATGTGGAGCTGAAGCAACTCAGATCGATGCTCCTGCAATGCTTGCGTCAGTCGGTTTGGTCCAACAATCTCTCACGTGGAAACAACGTGTGGCAAACCTTGCTTACGTCTTAGCGAGTGCGGGAGCGGGGATGGTTTCAGGCGCTGTAACGATCTACTTTCTCGGCGTAATTTTTTACATGACTTTCCTCAGTGCCCCCACCGGCAACCCCAGTCGAGATTGTGCGCGAGGAGCAGCAGTTGCGTTCCTGTCGATCGTTTCAGGCGCATTCATGGGAACAGTAGGGGGCACCGCCTTTGCGATTAAGAAGCCACTGTGCCGTGCTATACTCAGCCCGTGGAGCAACACGATTTAATCGAAAAAATAGAGAGACTACCTCCAAATCGCGTAGCTGAAGTCGAGGCATTCGTCGACTCTCTCTCGCGACAACCTGGTCTCGATCGAAGAGCCTTACACCAGGCCATTAGTGATTATGCAAATCAAAACGTGGGAACAAACGCCGACCTGGATCCTGACCTCGAGGCGGCAGCCACTGAGCAACTACTCAACTTAGATCAAGATTGATTGGGCGAGTTTAGGCCACAAAAAGGCACATAAGTTACAAAAAGGGGGTTATAACAGTAAACTCGCTTTTGTGCGTTTTGTGCCTTTATGTTGAATTCACTTTGTGTACTCGTCTTAACCGTGGCAATGATGCCTTTCGTGTGCCAGCCCAACGTTAAGTGGCGGCTCGTGTGGGCGGAGGAGTTTGAATATAAGGGACTGCCGGATCCGGAGAAGTGGGGATACGACGTTGGAGGGCATGGTTGGGGGAATAAGGAGTTGCAGTACTACACGCAGGGGCGCGAAGAAAATGCGCGAGTTGAAAACGGGCGCCTAATCATCGAAGCCCGCAGAGATGCGTGGGAGGGTCACGAGTACACATCGGCGCGTCTGGTATCGAAAAGCAAAGGTGATTGGACCTACGGTCGGTTCGAAGTCAGAGCGAAGTTACCTTCGGGCCGCGGCACATGGCCCGCCATCTGGATGCTCCCTAGCGGTAAGGACTACGGAGGTTGGCCCAGCGGTGGCGAGATCGACATCATGGAGCACGTCGGGTTTGATCCGGACGTGGTCCATGCCTCGGTGCATACGAAGTCGTACCATCACACGATCAACACTCAAAAGACCGCGAAGATCAGCGTTCCGACTTCGCGCTCGGAATTCAACATCTACGCCGTCGAGTGGACGCCGGAAGAGATTCGCACGTTCGTCAACGATCGTCACTACTTCACATTCAAAAACGAACGCCTGACAAATCCCAACGCTGATTACAAAGAGTGGCCGTTTGACAAACCCTTTCACCTGCTCCTCAACCTCGCAGTAGGAGGCACATGGGGCGGCGAGAAGGGAGTGGACGAGAGCGTCTGGCCTCAGCGGATGGAGATTGACTACGTTCGTATCTACCAGCCAGTCAATTAAGCCACGGATTACACGGATGAAAACACGCCGATACATCCATCGGTGTGTTTTCATCCGTGTAATCCGTGGCTTAATTCAACTGCTTTCGAAAGCGCCACGCACTCACGCCGACCAAAATAACCGTGAACGCTAGCAGTGCGAGGAAGTTGGGATAAAGCACTTCGAGGCCGACGCCTTTGAGCATTACGCCGCGCGCGAGTACGGCGAAGTGTTTCACCGGATTCAGGTTCGTCAATGGTTGCATCCAATGCGGCATGGCTTCGATAGGCGTCGTGGCGCCCGACAACATCGACAACGGCGGGTTCACAAAGAAGCTCAACAACTCCGCCTGCTGTTGTGAACGTGTGAACGTGGCGACAATCGTCCCGATCCCGATTCCGGAAAGGACGCAGAGCATCCCTGAGCAGTAAAGCAACGCGAAACTGCCGCGAATCGGCACGCCAAACACGAAACTTCCAACCGCGGACGACACTCCAATATCCAGCGACAGCAGCAGGAAAATCGGCGCCATTTTGGCGAGAATGATCTCGGCGCTGCCTGCCGGCGTCATCAAAAGCTGTTCGACCGTGCCCACCTCTTTCTCTTTCACCATGGACGCGGAGGAAACGAGCGAGCCGAGCATCACGAGAAGCATTCCGATCATGCCCGTCACGATGAACCAGGAGTTTTGCAGTCCTGCGTTGTAGAAAAGCGAAACACGAGAGACTGCGCGTGCCGGCCGGACGCTCGATTTATTCAAAGCGATCTTTTCGTTCAACGCGCCGATGATGCGCGCTGCGTAACCACCCGAGATGCCGCCCGTGTTGGAGTTCACACTGTCGACGAGGAATTGCACTTCAGCAACTTCCCCGCGCGTCCGCTTCGTTGCAAAGTCAGACGGTACAACTATGCCGGCCTCGAGTTCGCCCGCACTCAGCGCACGACTCAACTCGGCGATCGACGAATAGTGTCCGGCGGCGACAAACGATTTGCTTTCAGTGAACGCGGAGATCACTTCACGACTTTCCGCCGTGCGACTTTCATCAACAATTCCCAGGCGCAAATCCGTGACTTCAGGATTCATCGCAAAGCCGAGCAACACAAGATTGACCGTCGGCGGCACAAGCATCATCGCGACGAGCCTGCGATTGCGCCGAAGCTCGTTCAGCTCTTTGAAGAAGAGCGGCCAGAAACGCCAGTTGAGAATTTTGTCTAACATCACTACGCCTCGATCTGCATCTTCCGCAAACTCATCCAACCCTTGAACAGAAACACAAGACTCAACACCGCAAGCAGAACCGGCACGTGCCACGTCGCGGACCAGCCACCACCTCGCACAAACACATCACGCGACACTTCAATGAAATACCGCGCCGGCACCAGCCCGGAAATCCATCGCAGCCACGGAGGAATGTTCGAGATCGGAAACACAAACCCCGCGAGCAGAAACGAAAGCAGGAAGCAGACGTTCTGCACTGCCTGAATCGCCGCGGCCTGATTTGGAATTGAGGCGCCCGCCATCGCTCCAAAGCAGACGTTGCAGAACAAGTAGAGAAACGAACTGACCAAAAATGGCGTTGGATCGCCGTGGAACCAGATCCCAAACATCGGAATTGCCAGCGCCAGCGTCAACACCCATTCCGCGACGGCGACGATCATGTACGCGAGAATCTTGCCTAACAGATACTCGTGCGCGTGAATACTCGCCACGTAAACCTGAAGAATCGTCTTCTGCTCGCCCTCGCGTGACATTGCGAGCGCAGCAAGCAACGGTGGAAACAGTGCCAGCACGAGTCCGAAGACTGCTGGGCCAATATACTGATCAGAATCGTGACCCGGATTGAACCAGAAACGCATCTGCGCATCGATCGCAGGCGCGCCCGATGGTCCATTTTGTCGATTAAACGCTTGCGCGATCATCGCGGCGTCGTTGCGCATGATGTTGGCTGTGTTCGCGTCAGTGCCGTCGATCAGCCATTGCACTTCCGCTGTCCGACCACGCTCGAGATCCGCTTCGAATTTCGCGGGGATAATGATCGCAGCACGTGCTTGTGCCTTGTCGAGCGCGCTCTCAGGCGCGGCAGTGATGGGCAACGAAACGATTCTGAATGTCAGCGACGCGCGAATGGTTTCCACGTAGCGACGGGAGGTTGGCGTCTGGTCAAAGTCCTGAATTACCACCGGCAGATCGCTGACCGTGAGCGAAACGGATGATCCGATGAGCCACATCAGGATCAGCGGCAACACAAGCGCCAGTACAACCGTCAAGCGATCGCGCGAGAACTGCGTCAATTCTTTGCGTGTTTGAGCAATGATTCGTTTCATGATGATTTCTTCCGCGCTCTCTCAACCACGGATATAAAAACGTCTTCCAACGAATATGGCGTTTCGTATGCACGCAGCACGTTGATGTTCGCAGCGTTCAATTCTTTCTTCAGCCCCGCAATCTCATCGGCTGGATCCGCATCTACAACCACGTGAAGTCGATCTCCGAAGAGTGAAATTCGCCAGCGCTCACGAGTCTTCTTCAGTAGATCTGCGGCCGCTTGAGGATCATCGGTAATCAGCTCGAGCAAGTGTCCGCCCTGTGCCGCCTTCACACCCGAAGGCGTGCCCTCGGCGACGAGCTCGCCGGCCACCATGAACCCGAGTCGATTGCACTGCTCCGCTTCTTCGAGATAGTGCGTCGTCACCAGCACAGCCACGCCGCGATCGGCAAAGCTATTGATCATCTTCCAGAACGCGCGCCGCGCGAGTGGATCGACGCCTGATGTCGGTTCATCCAAAAACAGAACACTCGGTTCGTGCATCACGGCAGCGCCGAACGCGACGCGTTGTTTCCAACCACCAGGCAAGCTGCTCGTCAACAAGTGGCCCTTCCCTTCGAGCCCTGAAATCTCGAGCACCCAACGCTTCTTCTCTTCGCGCTCCGCGCGCGGCACTTGATAAACTCCGGCGAAGAAGTCGAGGTTCTCTTCGATCGTCAGATCGTCGTACAACGAAAACTTCTGCGACATGTAACCGATGCGCTGTCGCACAAAGCTCGAACGCAAGCTGCCGCTTTCACCTGCGAGCTCCATCCTTCCACTCGACGCAGCCAACAAGCCGCACAGAATCTTGATCGTCGTGGTCTTGCCGGCGCCGTTTGCACCGAGCAGTCCGTAAATCTCGCCGTACTTGACCTCGACGTTGATGTTCTTCACCGCGTGAAAACTTCCGTATCGTTTGCTGAGGTCATGCGCTCCGATCGCCACAGCATCCACTGGCCGCTCACGAAACTGGCGCCGGCGCGGAAACGGTGCGACCTTCAGCTCACCACCGAGTTCCCGCAGTTTCGCGACGAACGAGTTCTCGAGCGTCGGTGCGCCGGCCTTGAACTCCTTCGCCTGAATCCCCGCCGCCGCAAGCGCTTCGCGCGTGGTCTTCTCACCAACCTCAACATCCGCCACCATCAGATCGAGCCGATCTCCAAAACGCTGCACGTCGTTGATCGCCGGAACTCGATTCAAAATGTCTTCCGCCTGGCCCAACTGCGCGAGATCGGCGGCGCGAACCTCCAGCCGTTGCAGACCCAACTGTTCGCGAATCTCCGCCGGCGTTCCCGTTTGACGAATCACACCGTCGTACATCAGCGCGACGCGATGACAACGCTCCGCTTCGTCGAGATAAGGCGTCGCCACAACCATCGTCATTCCCTGGTTCGCAAGACCAGCGAGCGCATCCCAAAACTCGCGCCGCGAAACCGGGTCGACCCCGGTTGTCGGCTCGTCGAGCAGGAGAATTCTGGGTTGAGCAATCAACGCACACGCCAACGCGAGTTTCTGTTTCATGCCGCCGCTCACGAGGCTTCGCACCTGGATCGCGGGCCCGGAAAACTCGTCGTTCGCTGCCAGTGCACCGATGACGGGACTCGTTATGGTTGTCTCAATCGCGCTCATGGTCCCGCGTCCCTCAATCGGTGATGACTTCGCCGTCGGCAGGCATACCCGGCTTTGCGTATCCAGCCCCGTTCTTTAGCTGAAGCTTCACGCCAACAACCTGCTTCACGCGGTCGTCTTTGAAATAAGTGTTCTCCGGTGTGAACGAAGCTTCGGGATCGATGCGCGAAACAATTGCTTCAAGTGCGCGATCGGGAGCAGAGTCGAGATAGACGCGCGCTGTTTGCCCCGTGCGCACTCGTCCGATCTCACCTTCAGGGATGAAGCCGCGCAGGTAAACCGCGTTGAGATTGACGAGCGTGACGAGCGTCGTGCCTGCCGCAACGACTTCACCGGGCTCAGCCGAGCGCGTCGCAACCGTGCCGTCGATCGGCGCTACCACCTCGAGATCCTTTCGATCGGCTTCCACTTCGCGAAGCTTTGCTCGCGCGTGTTCCGTCTGTGCCTCGGCAGCAAGGATTTCCGACTGCGTTTGCAGGATCTGTTTGCGAACCGCAGTTGCTTGCGAAGTTCTCATGGCGGCGTTGGACAAATTCGCCTTCGCCATCGTCAACGCACCGCGCGCGACGTCGACTTGTTTGCGAGCCGCGTGAACGGCGGCTGCCTTTGCCTCGGCAGTGGTTTCCGCTTGCTTTCCGGTGCGCTCAGGCACGTCGCCGTCTTTCGCCAACGTCGTGTAGCGCTGTTCGTCGTACCGCGCCTGGCTGTAGTCTGCTTCGGCCTGGGCGAGTTGCGCTTCAGCATGGGCCACCTGCGCCTCTGCCTGGCTCACGCGACCTTGCGCATCGAGTCGCGCCTGGTCCACGCCGATATTGCTCTCTTCGAGTTGTGCTTTGAGCACGGCGATCTGCTGTTGCGCAGCCAGTGCGCGGGCTTCGGCTTGCGACACGTTCGATCGTTCCTGCTCTTCGCGCGCTCGAACCTGCTCGTCGTCGATCAGTGCTATGACCTGTCCGGCTTTGACCTGATCGCCTTCGCGAACCTGTATCTCGCGAATGCGACCTGCGATCTTGGTCGAGACTGTCGTGTCGTCACCTTCGATCCGGCCGCTGAGTTTGATCAAATTTCGCGGCGCGGGCGGCGTTCGAATCAGGAAGTACCAGATGGCGCCCCCTGCCATCGCAAGAACTAATAACGCCAGTATTGGCTTCAGAACTTTCTTAGACATATCTGTTCTCCTTAACCAGGTTTGCCTCGCAAAGACGCAAAGGCGCAAAGTCTTCAGAATCAAACTTCTTCTTTGCGCCTTTGCGTCTTTGCGAGAGAAATCCCTTCATTGACCGCTCTGCTCGAGTCTCAAACCATCTCGCGCTACCGCGACGTTTCGATACCTGAACGTGTTGCCGATTGCGCGCTGAAAATCGGCGATGGCTTTGTTGAGATTCGTCTGTGTTTCAACTTCGCGGCCACGCGCCGTTGTGAGATCTGTCTGCCGTTGCAGCACCAGAAACACTGTCGACATTCCCGCCTGAAACTTCCGCTGCTCGCTCGTGTAACTCTGTTCCGCAGACACTCGCGCGGCTTCTGCCGCAGCCTTACTCGCCTCTACCGAACGCACTCTTTGAATCGTGTTGCGAACATCAGCCTCGATCAGTTGCTCCGCCTGTGCGCGAACCGCTTCGAGCCGCCGGCCTTCCGCGAGCGACTGCCCAAGGTCGCCCTTCGCAGTGCGATTCTTCAGCGGCAGCGAAATGCGTACTCCGACTCGCACAGTCGGATTGTCCTGTCCCAACAGATTGGACCACGCGCGCGCATAACCGCCCTGGAAATCGGACGGCACTGCACTGAACGTGGTCACAGGTAACACCGGCAGGCCCGCAATCGTCGACAACTCGGCAACGCGGCTTTCAAGCGACATAAGACCATTTAGAATCGGGTTTTCGTTGTTACTCAGCGTGCCGGCGTAACCGTTGCTGCTGTAACTGACCTGCAAATCGATCTGCGGTTTCGTTTGATCGCGATAGAAACGGTTGTTGATCTCGTTGATGTCTTTATTCGTGCGCAGCTCGGCAAGTTCGAAACGGTTCTCGAGCGCCGTATTGATCGCCTCGTTCAAAGGCATGCGTGGCGCTTGAAGATCGACCGGCGTCACTGGCAGCAGTGCGCGCGACCAGAGCGGGGCCTTTCTGTCAGGCAGCATGAGCGTCTTGAGCGCATTCTCGGTTCGCGTCACCTCTTCCTGCGCCGCGTAGACGTTCTGTTCGTAGATCTTCACTTGCGCTTCGGCTTCAACGACGTCGATTGGCGCGAGCACGCCTTGCGCGACTTGTCGTCTGTTTGTTTCAACCTGCGCGCGCGTCTGTTTCACTGCTTCGGTCTGCACTTGCAGGCTCTTGAGTGCATGGACCAGCTCCCAGTAAGCTTGTTCGACTCGCGTGATGACTTCAGTTGCCTGCTGGCGAAACTGAACGTCGGTTAGCGTCAGGTTCTTCTTCGCGATCTCGATTTGACGGCGGCCGTCGTCGGTGCGAAGTCCGCGAACGAGAGGTTGCGTGTAGCTAAACGAAAGGCGCTCGGACATAGCAGGGTTGAGCGCATTGAAAAAGTTGTTACTTGAAAGGCGTGTGGAAGACAGGTCAACTCTATAGGAGCCGCCGAACTTCGGCGTCAAACCACTCAGACCGACGCGACCGGTAAAGTCCTTCTGTTCGAGCGAGCCGCTGTCGTTGCCGGCGAGAAACGAAGCAACGGGCGTCGAGCTCCGTTCGAAGTAAGACTCGGAAAACAACTGCGGGTCGTACGCGCCGCGGCGAGCAGTCAGATTGTGCTCAGCCTTTTCGACATCGATCCGCGACGTGCGGATGTCGTTGTTGTTTTCGAGTGCGAACCGGATGGCGTCGCTCAAACTCAACGGCAGCGCATCTGCATTTTCTACACCAACTCGCTCCGGAAGCTTATCCGTCTGTGCCTGCGCGCCGATTGACATCACCGCAACGATCACCACGAAAAAACTGCGAATTAACTTGCGTTGCATAAACGTTGGACTCCTTACTCGTTTTCAGCCGCTTGAAGAATCTGTTGGACGAAATAATGAAGACCGATCAACTCGACACCGCTTCGCTTGAGCCGGCAAAGGACCGACGCGCTATCACTGTCCAAAAAATTCGTGCCCGCGAGGTCGATGGCAATTCGTCCGTCCTGCTTCGAGATAAGCTCCTGGTATGTCGATTCGAGCAATTCCGCGTCGGCCAAACGGAGCGAGCCTTCAACTCGGAGCGTCGTTATCTTTCCCGTTTGACCATCAACTTGAGTAATTCTTGTCGTCATGAGTGCTTCTTCTTTCGTTAACTATCGTGTTGCCGGTTGGGTGTAGTGCAACGCGAAGGCCACTGGTGAAGTCAAGCCGAGCGGTGCTTGTAAGTTGTTGAAGTAACAGGGGTAAGCATCATATGGTGAGGAGTAATCAAACGCGCGACCAGCGATTTCGAAGCCACATTTGGCCTCCGACGCCGGATGTGGCGTCAACTAAGAACAAGCGAAAGCTTGAACTCTGAACGCAGTCGCTGTATAAACGCGCCACAATCAAGGAGGACAAATTAAGATGATGAGTTTCATTTGGTGGTTAATCATTGGGTTAATCGCGGGTGCACTCGCTCGTCTGATTATGCCGGGTAGAGATCCCATGGGAATTATCGCGACGATCCTGTTAGGCATCGTCGGATCGATTCTCGGGGGCCTGGTGAGTTGGGGAATCTGGGGAGCTGAAACCGAGCGCGGCGGATTTCGCCCGGCCGGTCTGATCCTTTCGATACTCGGCGCTATCATCGTCCTTTGGATTTGGCGGATGGTTAAGAGCCGTAGTTCGACGGTCTAGACAGTCCCTGGAATTTAGTGCCTGAGCTGCCGGACATCGTCGTTTATATCGAGGCTCTCGAGAAGCGAATCCAAGGCAGTGTTCTCGAACGTGTGCGCATCGCTAGTCCTTTCCTGTTGCGCACTGCCGTACCTCCTCTGTCCAGCGTTGAAGGCAAAAAAGTTATCGAGCTGCGCAGGCTTGGGAAGCGGATCTGCTTCGGCCTCGAAGGAGATCTCTGGCTCGTGTTGCACCTGATGATTGCAGGGCGGCTGCACTGGTACAACGAGCGCGGCAAGGCTGCGAAGGGTCGTGGACTGGCCGTTTTCGACTTCACGAGCGGCAGTCTGGTGTTGACTGAAGCAGGTACACAGAAGCGCGCGTCACTTCACGTGGTCCAGGGTGAAACTGGTCTCGAGAAGCTCGATCCCGGCGGGATCGAAATCTTCGACGCAACGACGGACGAGTTTGCGCGTGCTCTACGCGCGAAGAACCATACGCTGAAACGCGCCCTCACCGACCCGCGTATTCTCAGTGGTATCGGCAATGCCTATTCGGACGAGATACTCTTCGAAGCTAAACTTTCTCCGTTTGTACTGACTCAAAAACTCAGCGACGGCGAGATCGAAAAACTCTTCGACGCGATCAAGAAGACGCTGACAGCATGGGTCGAGCGTTTGCGTGCGGAGTCGCGCGAGCGTTTCCCGGAGAAGGTGACAGCATTCCGACCAGACATGGCGACGCACGGCAAGTACGGCGAACCGTGTCCACGTTGTGGGAATAAGATTCAACGCATCCGTTACGGATCGAATGAGACCAACTACTGTCCGACGTGCCAGACCGGGGGCAAACTCCTCGCCGACCGCGCCCTCTCACGGTTATTGAAAGACGATTGGCCCAGGACACCCGAAGAGCTCGAGATGCTCACGAAAAATTAGCCACAAGAAGGCACAAAAGGCACACAAAAAATGATTTCTGTTATGCACCGCTGTTCTGCTGAGGCCTGGCTATTCGGATGATGCCTGGCTCTTTTATGTGACTTTTGTGCCTTTTTGTGGCTGCTGATAAAGGTTGTCGCTGCCGACGTCGAAGACTCTATTCAGCCGCGCGCGGTAGTTTTCGAAGGCGATCTGCCCACCGAGTTGGAGCAATTGTTCTTCGGAGAATTTTTCACGCAGACGCCCGTACAAATCATCTGAGATGTTCGACGGCGTGTTCGCCATCGCGTCCGCGAGTTCGATCACCAGTCGCTCGACGTCTGAGAACACGCTTAGGTCGTCCCTCACCACGGCCAACAACTTTTCATCAGTCAAGCCGGCTTTTCTGCCGACGGCAGAATTGATGTCCACTCAAAACGGACACCCCACACGCGCGGCGGTTCGCACCTTCGCCAACTGCACGAAACGCAAAGAGACGCGCCGCTTTTTCCCAAGCCCCGCCTCCATCGCGATGCTGCCCCACACCAGTCCAGGCACGCGCATCTGTTGCTTCACAGGCGTCAGATCTTTGCCAAACATCTTGCGCATCGTCGTGTAGAACCAGCGCAGGTGCCATGGCGCCTGATTCTTCTCCAAACCCGAAATCCGATTCATCGATCAACCTTTTGCTCTGTGTTCGCAAGATGCCTTGTCGTGTGTTCCGTAACGCTCATACTGGCGGGAATGAACTCCGACGTATCCGGCGTACGCAACCCGCGCGGAGCCGGAGCATCGTCCAGCGCCTGTGCCTTCTTCTGTTCTCGCTCCATCGCTTCGACGATTTTTTTACTCACAACCAGACCATTGATCATGAGCGCCAGACCAACCATGAAAGGGATGACGCCAACAATCCATAAGCGAGTAATGATCTCCGCGGTATCGTGGTCAACCTTGCCCACGATCCCTTGCATGAACAACGCCAGGAAGATCGCCAGACCGATGCCGATGCTGCTGACGATCACGCCCGCTTTGATCTCGTTGTAGCGCTTGACTTCGGGCGTAATCCCCATGCGCCGTTCCAACTCGAGCTTGCGCAGTTCATTGGCCTGGCCCGACATGAACATTTGCGCAACCCACGTGTCGCTCCAGTCAAGTTTGTTACCAGGACGCTCGAGCGCCTCGCGCACAGCCTCGAGGTTCGCTCCGCAAAAAGTACAAAACTTTATGTCGTCGTTTTGGTTTGACGAACAACGCGGACACAGCATAAGCAGCTCCTTCTCAGTCGCTCACGGATACGACAATTCTACGACCTTGGTTCTTGTTGGGTAAAATAGCCCGTATAATCTAGCACCTGACCCATGAAACCCCTCCCCGCAGAAACGATAGCGCACTACCGTATTCTCGAACCGATCGGCGCGGGCGGTATGGGCGCCGTCTACAAGGCTTACGACAACAAACTCCAACGCGTAGTCGCGCTCAAACTGCTCCCATCTGAGTACGTCTCGCAACAGGATCGGCGGCGCCGTTTCTTTCAGGAAGCGCGCGCCGCGTCGGCGCTGAATCATCCACACATTCTCACGATTTACGAGGTCGGCGAGGACGATGGCAAACCTTACATCGCGATGGAGTTTGTCGAAGGCGAAACGCTGCGACACAAGATCAAAAACAGAGTCTTACAACTCAAAGAGACACTCGACATCGCGATTCAGATCGCCTCCGGTCTCGAGCGTGCACACGAACTCGGAATCATCCATCGCGATCTGAAACCCGAGAACCTCATGCTGAGTCGCGACGGCTACGCGAAGATTCTCGACTTCGGTCTGGCAAAACTCGTCGCGGAACGAGACCGCGCGCTCGTCGCCGATAGCGAACAGAAGACGCTCGTGCTCGGCGTCCAAACTGAGTCGGGCACGTTGATGGGAACCGTCAACTACATGGCGCCGGAACAGTTGTTGGGCCAACGTGTCGATCGGCGCTGCGACGTCTTTTCGTTCGGTGTTGTCTTGTGCGAAATGCTCACGGGGAGAGCGCCGTTTGTTCACGACAACCGCATCGACACGATGCACGCGATCCTTCACAGGGACCCGCAACTCCCGAGCGACGGCCGGTCGGAGCTTCCGTTCGAGGTGCAGAGAATTCTCACGAAGGCGCTCGCAAAAGCGCCAAAGGATCGTTATCAAACTGTTGCGGAACTCGCCGCGGATCTCAAAACCATCAAACGCGATATGGAGCTCGGTAAGACTCTGCCCGTTGCGCCTCGTACGCGTTTGGTGTTGCAACGCGTCTCCGGATCGCGCGCGATCGATTACGAGAAGGAGCTGAACGAGGCGCAGTTCAAAGCTGTAACGACAACCGAAGGGCCGCTGCTTATCGTCGCGGGCGCGGGCACCGGGAAAACCCGAACGCTCGTCTATCGCGTGGCGCGCCTCGTCGAAATCGGAGCGAAGCCGGAATCGATTTTGTTGCTCACGTTCACGCGTCGCGCTGCTGCGAGCATGCTCACGCGTGCGGCAGCACTGGCCGACGCGCGCTGCCAGCGCGTCTCGGGCGGCACGTTCCACTCGCTCGGCCATTCGGTGTTGCGCAAGTTCGCTGATGAAGCCGGTGTTCAGAAAAACTTTACCGTGTTGGACCAGGGCGACACGGAAGACCTGATCGATCTGCTGCGACGCCAAATCCGCATTACAAAAGCACAGCACTTTCCGCGCAAGCGAACCATCGCCACGATCTTCAGCATGATCGTCAACAAGGTCCTATCGCTGAAGCAGGTCTTAAATCAGGATTATCCGCAGTTCGTGGACGAACGACGGAATCTCGAAACGTTGTTCAAAGCATTCGAAGACTTCAAGCGCAGCCGCCACATGCTGACTTACGACGATCTGCTCGTGCGTTTCCGCGAGGCTCTTGAAGCGAGCGCGCAGATGCGCGAGAAACTCTCAGACCAGTATCGCTACATCATGGTCGACGAGTATCAGGACACAAACAAACTCCAGGCGCAGATTGTGAAACTGATGACTGCGCGGCACGAGAACGTCGCGGTCGTGGGCGATGAGTTTCAGTCGATCTACTCGTTCCGCGGTGCGAGTCACCGCAACATGCTCGAGTTTCCGAAACTGTTTCCGGCAGCGCAGATCATCAAGCTGGAAGAAAACTTTCGCAGCACGCAGCCGATTCTCGACGTCGCAAACGCGATCATTGCCGACGTCAAAGAGAGTTATAAAAAGCGACTCTATTCGCGTATCGACGGTGGAGAAACGCCCGTCGTGGTGAGTGCGCATGACGAGAATGAACAGTCGCGTTTCGTGGCGCAGCGCATTGCGGATCTGCGTGAAGAGGGTGTGCCGCTCAGTGAGATCGCGGTGCTGTTTCGCTCGAGCTCACACTCGTTCGATCTCGAGATCGAGCTCGGTAAACACGGCATTCCGTTTCGCAAGTTTGGCGGGATCAGGTTTGCAGAGTCGGCGCACATCAAGGACGCACTCGCGTTCCTGCGCGTCGTCGTCAAGCCTTCCGACACGCTTTCATGGTTTCGTGCGCTGAAGCTGATCGATCACATCGGCGACGCGACGGTTTACCAGATACTCGAGCATCTCGGAGTCGAGCAGAGGGAGTTTCGATCGACGAAGAGTAAAGAAGGCCTGTTCAAAAGACTGCATCGCTTCCCTGCTCGCGCTGCTTACAAAGCTGATTTGACGCGGCTCACGCGCGTGTTCTGCACGATGCTTGAAGGCAAGACGCCGGGCGAGCAGTTGTCGACCGTGTTGCGGTTCTACCGGCCACTGTTGAAGAGCAAGTACGACGACGTGCAACGACGCGGGCGCGATCTCGAACACTTGCAATCGATCGCGAAACGTTACAAGACGCCGGCGAAGCTGCTCGACGACATTGCGCTCGATCCGACCGAGGCAGTCCAGGACAACGCGCCTCGTCGCAGCACCGGCTTCGTGACGCTCTCGACCGTTCACTCAGCAAAAGGGCTCGAGTGGGACAATGTATTCCTGATCTGGATGACCGATGGCTGGTTTCCTTCGAACAGGTTTCAGGATGAGTTTGACGACTTCGACGAGGAACGGCGGCTGCTTTACGTCGCAACGACGCGCGCGAAGAAACAACTTCATTACGTCTACCCGGCGGTTGATGTTTACAGAGGCCCGGAGACCGACGGCACCCCCACTCTCTCGCGCTTCCTCGAACCAATCCCACCGTCAATCCTCCCGCACGCTTCGTTACTGGGAGATTAAATTGTGCACGGATTTCACAGATGAATGCGGATCATCAATCCGCCTTTATCCGTAAAATCTGTGGTATTCTCTCGCGCAATTGTGCAGCACTATGACCCTCGGCACTGAATGGCTCATCGACGCAAGCGGATGTAACCCCGAAGCGCTTGCAAACCTCGATCGAATACGTGCAGTTTTCGATCGCGTCATTCGCGATCTCGATCTACACGTACTTGGAGAGATCGCGTGGCATCAGTTCGATCATCCGAACGGCGTGAGCGGTCTCGCTTTGCTTTCGGAGTCGCACCTCAGTTGTCACACCTATCCCGAATTTCGTGCCGCCACATTCAATCTCTACTGCTGCCGGAACGTCTCTGCATGGCCGTGGGAGACAACGCTCAAAGAAATGCTCGGCGCAACTGAAGTACACGTTCGTGTCTTCGAGCGAATGATTCACGAAGATGCAAACGCGCGCGCGGGAGTCGGTAAATGAGCGTGCTCGTCGCGAATTGTCCAGCGTGCGGCGGGCCGGTTGAATTCAAGAGCGGGCAATCGATCGTCGTCATCTGCCAGTATTGCCGTTCCGCCGTCGCACGAACCGATCGCGACTTGAAAGATCTCGGCAAGGTCGCCGAGCTCGTCGAAACTGGTTCACCATTGGACGTCGGCTTGCGCGGCAAGTGGAAAGACGTTCCGTTCGAGTTGACTGGCCGCGCACAGCTCGGACACGAGATGGGCGGGCAATGGGACGAGTGGTACGCAACGTTCTCGAACGGGTGGCTCGGCTGGTTGGCGGAAGCGCAGGGTCGCTTCTATCTCACCTTTCAATACCCAGTGCCCGAAGGCCAACAACTTCCTTTGTTCGAACAACTTCAACTCGGGCAACACGTGCCGGGTCTTCCATGGCCCACGCCGCTGATGGTTGCCGAGACCGGACGAGCAACCGCGCTCGGAGCGAAAGGCGAGATTCCATATCTCCTGACGCCGGGTGAAACGTACTACTACGCCGATCTCTCAGGTGTGAACAACTCGTTCGGAACACTCGACTACAACCAGTCACCACCACTCATCTTCCTGGGCCAACAAGTAACACTCGAGGAAATCGGGATCACAACCACGCGCGCGCCCGAACGTGAAGAGCGACGCGTCGGCGCCGCGCAGTTGAATTGTCCGCACTGCGCGGGACCGCTCGAGCTTCGCGCGCCTGACAAAACCGAACGCGTGACTTGTCCGAATTGCAATTCTCTGCTCGACGTAAACCAGGGGCGCCTGGAGTTTTTGAAGACGATCGACAAGCAGTGGTTTCAACCAGTCATTCCCATCGGTACGGTCGGTGAAGTTCCTGAAGGCAAGATGACCGTGATCGGCGCGATGGCTCGCAGCGTCACGGTTGACGGCGTGCAATATTTTTGGAGCGAGTATCTTCTTTACAATCCGCAAGTCGGTTTCCGCTGGCTCGTCGATAGCGACGATCATTGGAATTACGTTCGCGCCGTGCCGCCGGGAGAGGTTGCCGAATACGGAAAGAATGCAAGTTACGGCGGGAAGAATTATCGAATCTTTCAGGATGCGCAGGCTACGGTCGAGGCTGTGGTCGGTGAGTTTTATTGGAAAGTCGAGGCGGGCGAGAAGGTCCAGGGCGTCGATTTTGTTTCTCCGCCGTACATGCTCTCAAAGGAAGTCTCGACCGTTTATGTCACTGATCCCGACGATGCGAATAAAACGCGGCGAGCAATGGGCGAGATCAACTGGTCGCTCGGAACCTACATAGACATTCCACAAATCGAAAAGGCATTCTCGGTCAGCGGGCTTCCGCGTCCTTCGAACGTCGCGCCAAATCAACCTTACAAGCATTGGTGGGTCTACAAATACTGGCTCGTGTTCATCGGCGTGATACTGGTGGCGGGTTTTCTCGCTCTGATTACGTCAGGCTCGACCAGGGAAGTGTTTTCACAACAAGTCACGCTGCCGCCGTTGCCGAATGCGGATGGGACGCAGGTGTTCTTCAGCAATTCTTTTGAGTTAGCGGGCAGACGCAACATCCGCATCGTCGGTCAGTCGCCGGTGCAGAACACGTGGGTCTATCTCGAAGGAGATCTGATCAACGACGAGACGGGCGTGGTCCAATCGTTTCCGATCGACATCTCTTACTACCAGGGCGTCGAGGACGGCGAGTCGTGGTCGGAGGGCGGTCAAACAGATGCGGCCTACACGTCGTCGATGCCCGCGGGTCGATATGTTTTGCGGTTAGAAGGGCAATGGGAGAAATGGCAGGAGCCGGCGGTTGTGTCGATCAAGGTCGAACAGAACGTGACTCATGGTTTCAACCTGTTGCTGGCGCTGATCGCTTTGTCGGTTGGTCCAGTCGCGATGGGCATTTATCACATCGGCTTCGAACGAAGGCGATGGTCGGAGAGTATGTTCAGTAGTAGTGGCGGGAGTGACGATAGTGATGACGATGAATAGTTTCCTCACAAAGACGCAAAGGCGCAAAGGAAGACTTCTGTCAAAGCTTGGCGCCTTTGCGTCTTTGCGAGGAAAACAAACCTAAGGACCTTATATGCTTAAGACACTCTACACAATCTTCGGCGTCGGCGTGGTGGGTTTGTATACCGCGGCGGCGATGTTGGGTTGGGAGCTCGGCGCCGGTTCGCGCCACCAGTTGCCACCGGATGCACGACAAAACGGCTACCGGTCGTTTCATTTCTGGCACTACGGCTTACACGGAGGAAAATAATCGTGACTGATTCAATTTTTGGATTGATAGTTCCAATGGAGAGCCTGCTGCCGATAGTCATCACGACCGTGGTTTTCGTCGTGCTGGGCCTGATCGTTTTTGCGCTCGCTTTCGTGATAATCGCAAAAGCTGCACCGTTCTCCGTGCGGAAAGAGATCGAGGACGATCAAAACATCGCGCTTGCCATTGTGATCGGCGCCGTGATTCTCGGCAGCGCAATCATCATCGCCGCAGCTATTCACGGGTGAAACGTCCGCCGCTACTCTTTCTTAACGTTCTCATCGTCGCTACCTGCGGACTGATCTACGAACTTCTCGCAGGCACTCTCGCGAGCTACGTACTGGGCGACTCTGTAACACAGTTCTCACTGATCATCGGTATCTACCTCTTCGCGATGGGAGTCGGCTCCTGGCTCTCGCGATTCATCGAACACGGGTTAGCACGGCGATTCGTCGACGTCGAACTGGCGGTCGCGGTTCTCGGCGGTTTCTCTGCACCGCTTCTGTTTATCACCTTCTCACGCGTCAGTTATTTCTATGCTTTGCTTTACTTCGTCGTCTTCGCGATCGGCGTGTTCGTCGGACTCGAGATTCCGCTGCTGCTGCGCATCCTGAAAAACGAGATCGAATTCAAGGAGCTCATCTCCCGTGTGCTCGCGTTTGATTATATCGGCGCACTCCTCGCATCGATCTTGTTTCCGATCTTCTTCGTTCCGCGTCTAGGTTTGATTCGCACGTCGCTGATCTTTGGAATGGTGAACGCCGGTGTTGCGCTGTGGGGTACGTGGCTGCTGCGCCCGCTCATCAAGGGAAGCATCCTCAGCCTGCGAGTGAAGTCGGTGATCGTTTTGGCGCTGCTGCTGGTTGCTTTGGTGAAAGCAAACAAGATCACTTCGCTGGCCGAAGATGAGATGTTTGCCGACGAGATCGTCTACACGAAAGATACGCCGTATCAACGAATCGTCATCACGCGGGGGCGCGCTGGGTTTCAGTTGTTTTTGAATGGCAATTTGCAGTTCAGTTCGACTGACGAATATCGCTATCACGAGGCGCTGGTCCATCCGGCGATGTTGCTCGCGAATAATCCGAAGCGTGTGCTGGTGTTGGGTGGTGGGGATGGTTTGGCAGTGCGCGAGATTCTGAAATATCCGTCAGTCGAGCGCGTCACGCTCGTCGATCTCGATCCGGCGATGACGCAACTCTCGAATCACTTCCCGTTGCTGGCTGAGTTGAACAAACAGTCATTCAACGACCCGCGCGTGCAGGTTGTTAACGAAGACGCGTTCATTTGGGTGGAAGATTCAACAGAGGCTGCTTACGACGCGGCGATCGTCGACTTTCCGGATCCGAACACGTTTGCGCTTGGGAAACTCTACACGACGCGCTTCTATCGTCTGCTGCGAACGCGACTCACACAGGATGCAGCGGTGTCGGTGCAGTCGACGTCGCCGATGTTCGCGCGCAATTCTTACTGGTGCATCATTCGCACGCTCGAAGCCGCGGGGTTCGTGGTGAAGCCTTATTACACTGCGGTGCCGAGCTTTGGGCTGTGGGGGTTTGCGCTCGCGCGATCTTCGCCGTTTGAGATTCCGAGGAATCCTCCGCCGGGTTTGAAGTTTCTGGACGACCAGACGCTCGTGGCGATGTTTACGCTCTCGAAAGACATCGAGCCCGTACCGGTGGAGATCAATCGTTTGGACAACCAGGCGCTGGTTCGGTATTACGAGGGCGAGTGGAAGCGGTTCGAGTAGAGCCACAAAAAGGCACAAAGAAGCACACAAAGAGGTGCGTTTTTCTAACAGTGCCTTTTGTAACAGTGCTTGTAAGGTGCCTTTTTTCTAACAGTGCCTTTTGTAACAGTGCTTGTAAGGTGCCTTTTTTCTAACAGTGCTTTTTTGTGTGCCTTTTGTGCCTTTTTGTGGCAAAAATTATGAATAGGCGTGAGGTTCTTGCAGCGTTCTTAGGTGTGCCGTTTGCGCTCGCGGCGTGCCGGCGAAATGAGGTCGCGGCGCTTCCGCCGGGCGAGATCGTCGGCACGTCCGATGTCTTTGGTCATCGTGTCCGTGATGGCTTGCGCGTTGACGTGCCGCAGGATGCATGGACCAACGTTCCGCTCGTGATCGTCGGCGGTGGTGTCGCCGGTCTCACCGCGGCATGGCGACTAAAGAATTCCGGATTCAACGATTTTGTTCTCGTCGAGCTCGAGAGTGCGCCGGGTGGAACGTCGCGCTCGGGCTCAAACCGTTCGATCTCCTTTCCCTGGGGCGCGCACTACATTCCCGCGCCGATGAAAGAGAACGCCGCGCTCGTCGCGCTTCTTTCCGAGATGGGCGTCGTCGAAGGAAAAGACAAAAACGGCGAGCCCGTGATTGCCGAGCAGTTCCTTTGTCGCGATCCGGAAGAACGCGTCTTTTACAAAGGTCGCTGGTACGAAGGGCTTTACCTTTACGCCGGTGCGAGTGACGACGACAAACAGCAGTTTCAGAAGTTCAACGCCGAGGTTGACCGGTGGATTGCATGGCGCGACGGTCAAGGCCGCCGCGCGTTTACGCTTCCTGTGTCTGCTTGTTCAGATGACGCTGAAGTCACGGCTCTCGATCGCATATCCATTGGTGAATGGATGAACCAGCGTGGTCTCCTGAGTCCTCGGTTGCGCTGGTGGGTTGATTATGCGTGTCGCGACGATTACGGAATGATGCTCGATCAGACGAGCGCATGGGCTGGTCTCTTTTATTTCTGTTCGCGAGTGGAGAAGCCCGGAGTTGAATCGCAGTCGCTGATCACGTGGCCCGAGGGCAATGGACGCCTGGTCCAACACCTGTTCGAGAAAGCGAAAACAAACATTCAACTCGATCGTGCGGCGGTGGAATTAATACCGGTGGATGATCGCGTTGACGTGGTCACGCTCGATCGAGAAGGGCGCAACCCGCGTGGTTTTCGCGCGCAGCGAGTGATCTTCGCGGCGCCACAGTTTATCGCGCGGCACGTCGTGCGACCGTATCGAGACAATCCGCCGCCGCATATTTCGGAGTTTCACTTTGGGGCGTGGATGGTGGCGAATTTAACGCTTCGAGACCGTCCGAAGGCGGCTTCAGCTCGTGACTTTCCGTTGGCGTGGGACAATGTGTTTTACGAAAGCCCGTCGCTCGGGTATGTAGTCGCGACGCATCAACGCGGGTTGGATCGTGGTCCAACTGTGTTCACTTACTACTATCCGCTTTGTGACGAGAATGCGCGCGCGGCTCGCACGCGGCTCCTGGAGACTGATTGGCATGGCTGGGCTGAAGTTGCGTTGAGTGACCTCTCACGCGCGCATCCGGACATTCGCGGGTTGGTTGAAAGATTGGACGTGATGCGTTGGGGACACGCGATGATTCGTCCGAGAACGGGATTCATGTGGGGAGAGGCGCGACGCGAAGCCGCGAAGCCGTTTCGCTCGATCCACTTTGCGCACTCGGAGCTGAGTGGTGTGGCGCTGTTTGAGGAGGCGTTTGACTGGGGTGTGCGTGTAGCGGACGCGGTAGTCCTCGCGCAAAGACGCAAAGGCGCAAAGGAAGAGCATTGACCTAGCTTTGCGCCTTTGCGTCTTTGCGAGGGATGCCTGCATGTCTGATCACTTGTAAAGCCTCCTCGAGTTCGACGCCGGCGAGTTCGAGGCGTGGGGGACGGACGCGCGCGTTGCCCATTCCAACTTCCTGTTGGACCAGCTTTATCAACTGCACGAACTTCGGCACGGTGTCCATCCGCAATAGCGGCAGGAACCAGTTGTAGAGCGCGATAGCCTGCTCACGCTGCCCATTCATTGCATAATTAAAGAGGTCGACTGACTCTCGTGGTAATGCATTGACTAAACCCGCGATCCACCCGACTGCACCAACCGCGATCCCTTCGACGATCGCATCGTCAACGCCAACGAACACTGCCAACCTGTCGCCAACCAGTTCTCGGATCCACGTGATGCGACGCACATCCGTGCTCGACTCTTTCACCGCCTCGAAATTCTCGTGCTCGGAAGTAAGCTCCCTGATCTGCTCCGGCAGGAAGTCAGTGCCGTAAGCAACAGGATTGTTGTAGAGCATGCACGAGAGCTGCGTCGCTCGAAAGACAGCTTCGATGTGCGCTTTCATCTCGCGCCAATCGCTGCGGTACACGTACGGCGGCAAAACCATCAAGCCGCTGCATCCTGCGTCGGCTGCACGCTGCGCGAGTTGCACCGCTTCCGCCGTGCTCAACGACGCGATCGCCGCAACGACCGGCACGCGCTCTGCCACCGCATCGATCACCGTCTTCCAAATCTTCAGTTTCTCGTCGAAACTCAGCGTCGCACTCTCGCCGAGTGAGCCTGGCGTCACGATGCCCGTACACCCATGATCTATTAACCACCTGGCGTGCCGCGCCACAAAATCGTAATCGACGTTGAGTTCTCCATCGAAAGCTGTTGTCGTTGCAGGCATCACGCCCGCCCATTTCATTTTCATCTCAGACTCTCCACGCGCACGGGAAGCACTGGCGGCCGCACAGATTCTGTCCGCCACCCAAACAAGAACTCAACCGCGCCGCCACAAACTCTACCCTGACACGGCCCCATCCCACAGCGCGTCTGTAGCTTTGCCGCACGCCACGAACTGTGATCTCGCAGGCGCTCGAACGTCACGTCCTCACACCGGCAGACAATCGTGTCGGGTTGCACCAAATACCTTAATTCATCACGCAGCGCAAACGTGCGATTCAACAGGTCCGCGAACCTCATCTGCTTCGCGCGCGCCGGAAAAAGTTTACGCGCTTCATCGAGCCTTCCTGCGGCCGCAAGGCCTGCGATCTCGCCTTCGACGAGCGACAGCTCGAGGCCACCGATGCCCGTCGTTTCTCCTGCACTGTAAACCTTCGCCACAGTCGTCTGTTGAAATTCATCAACACGCACAGTGCCGCGATCGACTGCACAACCTAACAACTCCGCGAGTTCCACATTCGGCACAAGATGAAATCCGCAAGCGAGATAATCGCACGCAACCTGCCAACGTTTCCCGCGCCGGAACAACGTAACACTCTCGAGTTTGTCCTGGCCGTGCGCCGCCAGCGCCCAACACCCACTGAAATACTTCACGCCGCTCAATTGCCGTTTCAGACTCAACGCCTGCGCCGCTTTACCAAGCAATCCCATACCGAACCGCGCGAGTCGCGGTGACGACGCCTGCTCCGCTATCAACAGCACTTCCGCACCACGCCCGCGCAAGTAAGCAGCGACAGCCAACAACAATGGACCAGTGCCCGCCACTACGACGCGCTTTCCAGCGATCGGCAATCCAGTCTTGACGAGTGCCTGAAGACCACCGGCGCCCATCACGTTCGGCAGCGTCCAACCCGGAAACGGCAGGAACCGTTCGCGTGCGCCCGTCGCAAGAATCAGACTGTCGTATCTCAGCTCGCGCACGTCCTGACGCGTTTCGGCGAGGAGGATTCCGGGTCGCGGTTGTTGAAATACCCGAGCGCCCGCGACGAATTGAATCTCGACGCTGCGAATTTTCTCGAACCACGCTCGTGCCTCAGGAGACGCAGGCTTTGCCTGTTCTCCACGCCAGATCTGACCACCCGCGGCAGGATTATCGTCGACGACAGTTATCCGCAGTCCATTCTTTGCCCCGTGATACGCGGCAGCCAGCCCTGCGGGTCCAGCTCCAACGATGAGCAAATCGGACTCACCCATCGGTTCGCACGTCCATGCCGTTTTCACAGAGCGTCTGACAACTCCGGCAGTGCGCTTCGCCATTGATAACTACGCGACACTCGAAACAGATCCCCATGCCGCACAATGGACCACGCACTTCACCCGTCGCCGATCGTCGAAATGCATGTTTACCGCTTTTCAAGATGGCAGCCCCTACCATGCTGCCCGCGGGCATCGTGACTGAAACACCATTAACTACCAGCGTCACAGTTTCAGGCATGCGCAAGCTCCTGCGTCATTCGCGACGGCAAATACGGCGCAATGGGAATCGCGGCCTGGCGATTCATGATCTGCGCTACGAGAAGTTTAGCCGTCCCGGTTGACGTCGTGATGCCGAGGCCTTCGTGTCCCGTCGCCAAATAGAGTCGCCTGTGCTCGGCATGTGGTCCGATCAACGGAAGCTTGTCCGGAGTCGCAGCCCGAAACCCGGTCCACGTCCGCAACGACGAGAGCTTGCCCAACGCAGGCAGATACTCAATCGCGCGATCGAGCATGCGCGTTACGATCTTCGTATCTACGTTCGTGTCGTCGACGCCAAACTGTCTCGACGAACCAATCAACAACTGCCCGGTCTTGCGCGGTTGAATGTTGAATGCAACGGACTCCGCCGTGAGCGAATGGGCGCTCTTCAAGTAGCCAAGCTCGACCAGTTGATGTCGCAAAAAGTTCGGATAGCGATCCGTGATGACGAGATGTCCTTTGCGCTTCTTAACGTCGACTCCCGGCGTCAACAGCGGCGACCAGCTACCTGCCGAGTTCACGATCACTCCCGCGGAAATCGACGTCCCATCCCGCAGGCGAACCCCGTCAGCCGTGATCGTCTCAACAGCTTGCCCCACGAAAAGCCCTGCGCCTCTTGCGACCGCCTGGTCCACAAAAAACTGCGCAGCGCAAGGCGGATAGATCACGCTATCGCCCGGAACGCGAAGACCGCCCAGCAACCCCGGCCGCAAATTGGGCTCAGCTTCTGCGAGAGACTGCGCGTCAAGCACTTCAACCCGGACGCCACGATCCGAGTAGAACTTCTCCTTCCGCTTCACCTCCGCCATCTCTTCGTCGTCGACAGCGATCCAGATCGTACCGCAAGCCTCGTGTTCGACTTCGCGAGGCAACTCATCGCTGATCTGATCCCAAAGCTGTTGCGAGTAACGCGTCAGTGCAAACTGAGCTTCGGAGTCATCCATCACGACGAGGTGGCCCATGCCCGCCGCGGTCGCACCTCCGCCGATGATGCCCGCTTCGACGATCGCGACGCTCAATCCTTCTCGCGCACACTCCGCCGCACACGCAGCGCCGACGATTCCGGCCCCGATGATGACTGCATCGTATGTGTTCGAAGCCATCAGCGAATGCCCACGGCAAAGGGATCGCGTTCGTCGATGATCAGATCAGCTTCCGCGGTGATGAACGCAGACCCTTTGATTCTCGGATGGACCACGTTGTCTCGCACCGACACAGCTCCTTCAAAAACACTGCCGACAATGCTCTCCTGTCTCCAGATCTGTCCTTCGCTCAGCTTTCCATCGGCAACAAGACACGCCAGCTTCGCGCTCGTGCCTGTCCCGCACGGTGAACGGTCGTATGAGTTGCCGGGACACAGGACAAAATTCTTGCTGTCGACGCCGGGAATCTGAGATGGGCCAAAAAGCTCGACGTGATCGATCTCCCGACCTTCGCGTCCCGTGATTCCGCCGCGCGCCAGAGCCTCGCGCGTGCGACGCGTGAAGTCCATCAATCTTCCGAGATTCTCGATCGCAAGTTCCTGGCCGTGATCGTTCACGAGGAAAAACCAGTTGCCGCCCCACGCAACGTCGCCGGTCACGGGACCGTAGCCAGGCACCTCCACCGTAATCTTCGTTGCAAGCCGATAGCTCGGAACGTTTGCAACTTCGACCTGGCCCTCCGCGTCGAGATGTGCGACGACGACTCCGACAGGTGTCTCGATGCGATGAGCGCCTGGCCCGATCCGATTCAGGTGTGCGAGCGTAGCGACCACGCCGATGGTCCCATGCCCGCACATTCCGAGATAACAAACGTGATTGAAAAAGATCACTCCGGTGACGCAGGAATCGTCGACGGGAGCGCACAAGAGAGCGCCGACTACGGCGTCCCAGCCACGCGGCTCGTTGATAAGCGCGCGGCGAAAATCGTCGTGTTCAGTTCTAAACCGCTCGATACGATTTGAGAGCGCGTCGTGGCCGAGATCGGGGCCGCCGCTGATAACCACACGCGTCGGTTCGCCGCCCGTGTGTGAATCGATTACCTTGATGCGTCTTGAAGGCATAGAAACGGAATCAAAGCTATCATAAAGCTTCGGGAACACGTATTATGGTCTAGCCCAGTATAAGATCTCACAAAATCATTGGTCATTTATCATTTGATATTTACCAGTCTTTCCTCTGCGGCCCTCTGCGTATCTCTGCGTTCTCTGCGTTAATGGGCCTTTCAACGCAGAGAGCCGCAGAGATACGCAGAGGCCACAGAGAAAACAAATCAGATTTGCCACTTTTTGTGCAAAGCTAATGACAAATGAAAAATGTCAAATGATAAATGACCAATGATTTTGCTCCCGCTAGACGAAAGGCATTTAGGTCCAATGCGAAAGTTGCTCCTCCTCCTCCTTCTTCTATTCGGCTGCGCTGCTGCTCCCGCGAGCGCCCAGGTAACTCCCCAACAGGAACGTGAAGCGGAATGGAAAGCTTACTCGCTGCCGCAAACAAACTTCGTCCGCCAGATGGACGCGGACAAGCACTTCATCTTCCGTGTTCCAGCCAACTGGCAACGACAACAAGGTTCTGATCTCACGTTCACCGGCCCGCACAATTCGCGACTCGCGGTCATCGTCGAGAAGATACCTGATGGTATTCCCTTGCAGGATTATTTCGGATCGATCCTGCGGCAGGTTAGAGACACGCCCACCGCCGACACGCCGATCACGCGCAAGACTCAAATTCAAGGCGTGGAAGCTCGTGAAATCGTCATCGAGACGCCAAACACTGACGGCGAGATCTATCGCAGCACATCCTGGATTACGGTTAAGGGACCGGCAGCAATCACGTTCATGCTTCAGGCGCCTGTTCCTCACGCTGCCGAACTCGAACCGTTTTTCAAGGCCGTGGTCCAGTCGGTGATCTTTGTCCCACCCGGATATCCGGCATTTGAAGCGTTGCGTACAGCGATCAAGCCGGCCACGTCTGTTCCGATTCAGGAGATCGAAAGCATCGTCGCATCGCTGAATGAGGTCAACGCAAACCGCGAAGCTACGACGGCGCGAATGTCTTCGCTGTTTTCATCACACACCGATGTGATGGTTGACCTGTTGCTCGATCGTCGACCGTTTGTACGTACTGCGGCCGTTCAAGCACTCGCGCAGTCCAACAACGCCACGCTGATGCCGTTTGTCTGGTATGTGTTAGACGATGACGAACCCCTCGTCGCGGAAGCGGCCGCGCGCGCTGTTGCAAACACACCCGATGTGGTTGCGAGAACTCTCGACGCGTCAATGTCAGGATTCAACACTGACACAATCGCGCGTGTCTGGTCGTTCATGCCGAAAGACAAACGGATCGAGTTGCTACAGAAGATTTTTAGCGACGCGGCAGTGATTAAGATTTCCCCTCCGCCGGCAGCAAAGCCACCAACGGGAAAAGCACCGTCTGACGTGAAAGTCACCGCTGGTAAGCCTGTTCTCCCAAAACGCGCAGTGCGTATTTCTGGCGGTAGTGTGGGAACTGCGGTTGATCCAAACGTTCAGATGGGCGCCTTGACGCTCCTTCACACCATCACGCCCGAAGAGTTCAAGTTGCCGCTCGCTCGGATTATGGGGTCGGAGTTCAATCCCATGATCGCCGTTGGACTGCAAGTCGCGAACGCGCGTGGAGAATCGCTTCCGGTAGATTCCTTGTTCAAGCTTGTCTCATCTTCCGACAGCCACGTGAGCAAATTTGCGGCCCAGTGTTTGGGTTTGTCTGCAACTGTTACCGACATTCCCCGTATCGAGGCGCTGCTCTCGAAAGATTCCGCGAGTTCTCAAAAAGCCCTGGACGACGAACTAAAGCTGACGGTAAAGAAAATTCGTTTTCGACACGAGCTCGGTAGCGCGAAGTCGGCGACCGAATCCCGCGAGATCATTCGTAAGGCTTTGTCTGAGTCTTCACTCGCCGATTTCGCCTGGCGTTACGATTGTGAACCAACAGTCGCCGGCTGTTCTCCAAATCAAGCCCCGTTGCAGACCGACTTCACGGTTAAGCCTTTCGCCGAAAACCTGTTTCCGAAAAAAGTTCGGCACTACACGGCTATCCCAAACCCCGGACAAACCGTGCAGAAGTTTTACGAAACGCTCAACGGCATGCAGTTGGAATCGGCACGCGCGCAGTCGAATCTAATCCTCACGATGGGTTACATCCGGCAAAGCCTCGCGTTGGAGCTGGGTGCGCCAGCCGACGCAACCACGCTGATTGAATACACCGGAATCGATCCGAACTCGCCGATCGCACTCGGCGCCTGGACCGCTGAAGGAGCTCTCGATAGCACGGCTACCGCGGAGCGACGAGCAATCGTGTTGCGCGTTAAGGATCGCGCGAGGTTTGAACGAACAGTAGAATGTGTGCAGCAGTCTGCCGGTGCGTTCACGAACTTAACTGATTACGTTGCCGCCATCACGCGTGCAATGGCGGCTTTGCCTGCCGCGCTTCCGCTCACCGCACAGTCAGTGCTGTCCGAAGGTACGAAGAAACCAGCGAAGAGCATTGTGCTTCGTTATGCGATAGTTGGAGAAAAACTCTGGAACGGATTGCGTGTCAAAACAATCGACCATTACTGGGTCAACTCCGACTGGGAAGCCCAAAGCGCCTCGACTCACATACTTTTCATCGGCGATACCGTGATTCTGGCGCCAGACCTCGCCACGATTCGCGATCTGCTCAGCAACGCAACTAGTCAAACAGATCGACATTCCCTCGCCGAAAATCCCGAGTTTCGCAACGCGCTCGAGAGACGCGGCGACGTTGTTTACTTCAGCGATCTCAAGGCCATAATGGCGCTGGAAACGAAAACCGCTCAGTACAAACTGGATGAAAGCGGAGCGTTGAACTTCAACAGCGCTTCATGGGAGAACTCTCACCACCTTGCTATCGACGAAGGTGACTGGTCGAAACCGCTGCTGCCCTTTCATCCAAAGGAGTTGTCGGCGCCGCGCGATCTACTACCGGCGAAGACGATTGCTTACTGGTTGATGAAAATCGATCTGCCGACGTTCTGGTCCACCAAATTCCGGTCTGATTTACTTGGCGACAATCTGCAAAACGCGTCGAAGCTGTTGGCCGTCGACTTCAAGCAGGACGTGCTGACCGAACTCGGACCGGAGTGTGGCGCGATCTTGCTGGACCTTTCAACGCTCGAACGGTTCGATAAAGACGACCCCACCTGGGCCATCTTCTGCAAGTTGAAGAGCAACAAGTTAGTCGACCTGTTGCATGCGGGTAAGCTGCTGACCGGTGCTGGTCCAACGAAGGATTTTGCGGAATTCAAAGCTGGCGGCAGTTCCTATTTTGTTGGCGCGCGAAACGGGTTTCTCGTTGTTTCCAATCACGAAACGGGCCTCGTGGCCTTCGACGGCAAAACCAGTCTCGCGACCACGCGCGATTATTCGAGAGCGGTTGAGAAAGTACCGGCCGGCATCGTCGCGTTCGGCGGATACAATCTCGAAGCAGCGATCGCCGCCGCAATCAATCCCTCTGCTCGGGGGGAGGAGGCGATGGTGGCAAACATGATCTTCTCCATCGCGAGCGCCTTTCACAGTCAAAACTTCTTTGCCACTGCCACCGCGGGAACAATCGACGCTCGATCGTCAGTCGCCATGGACCGCGAGGGACGATACGCGGTCGCCGATTTGTCGGACTTGCCGCGACCGACCATCACTTTCGCCACGCTGGAGCCGACCGGTGTCCCAATCAGTAACGCAAACCAGTTGAGCAGTCTTGTCGTGAAACTTCGCTCCAAAGCGGCCGGCCCGATCGACAACATCAAGGACGACATAAAAACCGCCGATCAAACAGTCGAACAAAAGTCGGCAAAAGAGTTGCTGCTGACGATCGCGGCGCGGCGAGGCACGAGTGATAAACCAATCGAGTTGCCGGTTAAAGACCCGCAGTTCGCGGAGTATCTCAAGGCGACACCGGAATTTGCGGTCGACGACCAACAGGTTAAAGACCAGGCGCGCCAGATCGCCGGAGACGATAAGGACGCGTGGAGCGTCGCAGGTAAACTTGCAGACTGGACGCACAAGAATCTCGAGTGGAAACACGTTGTGAGCGCGACCGCGGCGCAAACTCTGGCAACGCGCGAAGCAGACTGCTCCGAGTTTAGTGCGCTGTTTGTCGCGATGGCGCGATCGTTGGGTCTGCCGTCGCGCATGGTGACAGGACTCGCCTACAGCGGCAATTCGTTTGGCGGACACGCGTGGGTTGAAGTGTGGGCCGGCAAATGGATCGAGCTCGATCCAACGTGGGGAACACATTTTGTCGATGCCACTCACATTCGCAACGAGCTAAACACGCTCGTGATGTCGGCGGCGTTGAATTTGATCGACTTGGAGGTTGTCGAAACCCGGCGAGCGATCGCGGATTTTCAAAAGAGTCCCACCGCGTTGATGCAACACCTCAGTAAAGCGATTCCGACAGGGGCGCGGTCGGACATCGAAGCCGCGCTCGATCTGGAAACACTCACTGACGAGTTCATGGGCGCAGGCTCGTGGTTGAAGATGAACGAGAGTGAGCGGCAGCAGATGTGGTCGGCGTACCGCAGGCTCTTGGGGGAAATCGTTCAGAGCTTCGGCAATCCAAAGTCACCATTTCCTGCAATGCGGGTGCTGCGTTTGGAAGAAAAAGGAAACGTCGCCGAAGCCATTTGCTTAACTGGGAGTGCCCAGTTTCTGAAGCTGCGGCTGGTGCGTCGCAACGATCTGTGGTCGCTTGTTGAAATACTGGAGACGGACTCCAATCTCCAGACCGCGTCAGAAGCACTCCGGCCCACGATCAAGCACATCGAAAACTCGCGCGCCGGAGCAAAGACGCCAGAGAGCTTGAGTGACTTCGCGCGTGCGATGGTATTGCTTCAGACGGATGCGGTGAAAGCCCACGCAGCCGCGGACGCGGCACTCAAGGTCAAACCGGGCGATCAAAACCTGCGATGGGTTAAAGCCATCAGCTTGCTTTCAATGGAAAACCGCACTGAGGACGCGACAAAGCTGCTGAGAGAACTCAGCAACGAGGCGTTCGCTCCCGCAGTTTACAGGCTCGCGCTCGAGTTGCGAGCGTCGGAAGAGGAGAAAGACAAAAAAGAAGCGATCGGTTTGTACCAACAATACATTTCGCTCGAGCCTCACGATCCTCGCGCATACGCCTCACTTGCCGGAGCTTACGAAGGAGTGAACGATGCGGTTAAAGCCGAAGATGCTTATCGGAAAGCGATCGAACACGATCCCGACAACACTGATCGCTATCTTGACCTCATACTTTTTCTAATCGTGAATGACCGGATTGACGGCGCACGGGCGGTGCTGCTTGAGGCCGAGAAACACAACGAATCCGATCAAGATCTGTTCGGGATGGCTTTTGAAGACCTTCAGGTCATGGAAGTGACCGAAAACGCCGGAAAGTTTGCTGCCAGCGAACCTGCGAGGATGAAAACGAGTTATCTGGCCAACCTGACGCTGGGCCAGATTTACTCTGTTGACGGACGGAACGCCGACGCGCTGCGACTGCTCCAAACAGCGGCACAGCTCGACAAAGAAGCGATTGACCCACACATCTCGATGGCCGTGCTCTACCGAAAACAGTCGCGCTGGGCTGCGGCGCTCAAAGCCGCGCAAAAGGTAATCGAGCTTGACGAGGAAGACAGTGAAGGTTACTACCAACTGGCGTGCGCATTGACGCGCCTGGGACGGACGAAAGAGGCGCTCGCCGCCATCACGAAATCCGTCGAACTCGATGCGAACCAGGTTGAGTTCATGGTCGAGGAAGCGGATCTAAAGGCGCTATCGTCACTGCGGGCGTTCAAGAAGCTCATTCCTCCGAAGTCGAAACAGTAACAATTGTCGGAATTTTTTTGCGTCACTCTCACTCGATGCCGCGATAATTCACCAAAACGAGCAGGAACGATGCTTGCACTTGTTCTCTTTGCAGCCTTCGCTGCCAAAGGAGAACATCGTGAAGCACAAATCAATTTCGCTATTGCTCGTCGTACTGTTTCTTTCGAGCTACTCACCGCTGGCCCATGCTCAGCAGGCGTCGTCGAACGACTGGGCGGTCGTAAAACAACTCCGAACCAACGAAAAGCTGGTTGTTAAAAAGAAGGATGGCAAAGATGTCAGCGGCGAGATGATCGAAGCGTCAGATACTGCTCTGACGATCGACCGCGACGGCAAGCCTTTGAGCATACCGCGCGCGGACGTCCGCCAGGTTTACGTGATCACAGGGAAAGCGGCGAAAGGAAAGTGGGCGTTGATCGGCGCAGGGATCGGCGCCGGAGCCGGAACGGGGATCGGCGCAACGCAGTATCGGGCGGACCGGGACGACTACGGGATCTACATTTATATGGGCACTCTGATTGGGACCGGCGTAGGCGCCGTGAGTGGTTTGCTGTTCGGCCAAACGAGACGCAATCGTGACCTGGTCTACGACGCGCGCTGAGGTTAAGCCTGCTCCGTTAAGGATTGCTTCGCGGTTTCGAGCGACTTCAGATCTTCTGCGCCGAGCGTTGGGTAATCGAGTTTGAGTGCGTTCAGGTTCTCGACGATCGCGGCAGCGACGACTAAACGCGTGAACCATTTTTTGTCCGCCGGGACGACGTACCAGGGCGCGAGCCTGGAGGCCGTGTGTCGAATCGTTTGCTCGTAAGCGTGCATGTACTGGTCCCAATGCGCGCGTTCGTTGACGTCCTTGAGTGAGAATTTCCAGTTTTTCTCGGGGTGTTCGATGCGTTCGAGAAAGCGCTGTCGCTGCTCTTCCTTCGACACGTGCAGAAAGAACTTCAACACCAGCGTGCCGTTGTTCACGAGATGTTCTTCAAAGGCGCAGATGTCGTGAAAACGTTGTTTCCAGAGATCCTTGGGTTTGAGATTCTGCGGAAGTTTTTGGGCGGCGAGATACTCCTGATGGACGCGCACGACGATCGTTTCTTCGTAGTAGCTGCGGTTGAAGATTCCGATACGCCCGCGTTCGGGTAAACGCCTGGCGCAACGCCAGAGAAAATCGTGGTCCAACTCTTCTGCCGACGGCCCTTTGAACGACGACACCTCACATCCCTGCGGATTGACGCCCGACATCACGTGCTTAATCGCGCCATCTTTCCCCGCCGCATCCATCGCTTGAAAAACAATCAACACGGCCCAGCGATCCTGCGCGTAGAGCTTCTCCTGCAACTCCGCGAGTAGTTCCGTCCCATGCACCAGCGCCTCCTTCGCCCGCGACTTATCGTCGGACCCCAGATCCAGCGTATCGCCGGGATCGATCTTCTTCAGACGAAACTTGCTGCCGTTGGTGATGCGAAACGGTCGAGAATACTTTTTGGCTTGCTTGAGAAAGTTTTTGTCGGTCATCGTCGCCCTCGATTTAATACGAGCCATTACCTCGGTCCATCCAGGCGGTATGGTTCCTGCGTTGATGAATTATAGCTTTAACGGACGCGACGTCTTTATTCAACCTGAAGTACATGGAATAAGGAAAATGTTTTAGGTGTGCCCGGCGAACTGGGTCGCTGAAGTACTTGGTGGCTTCGACGATGGGAAATTGATAGGGAAACCGCTCAATACGACGCCGAGTAGCGCGAATTTCCAGCATGAAGCGGAAAGCTTGATTTGGATCTATACGTTGGTACCACCGAACGGCTGAGCTGATCTCAGCCTGGGCGCCCGGTGAGAGGACGCTGCGATATCTCATTAGCTATAAAGTGAGGTTCTAGCCTTTCCTTAACATTTCA
>Ga0105237_10000845_pt1 | contig 41727 bp, 35 predicted proteins | sample KBSC24metaG_FD_81520 | JGI IMG/M metagenome (GOLD analysis project Ga0105237, IMG submission 81520) | Corn rhizosphere microbial communities from Kellogg Biological Station, Michigan, USA - KBS C2-4 metaG | ecosystem: Host-associated > Plants > Roots > Rhizosphere > Soil | place: Michigan, USA...
GGATTGATTGGTCCAGCCAAATTTTAGGCTAAATTTGCCCATGACTATCGACCAGCTCTATCAAATCTTCCTGCGCCACCCATCCGTGCAGACCGATACCCGCAAGCTCAAAGAGGGGGATCTCTTCTTTGCCCTGAAAGGCCCGAATTTCAATGGCAATCTTTTCGCCGCCCAGGCCCTCGAGCAGGGCGCAGCCTATGTCGTCATCGACGAAGCTCCCGCCGGCGATAATATGCCCCCCCCTTATCATTCCGACAGGCTCATTCTTGTAGAGGATGTACTGACCACCCTCCAGCAGCTGGCCCTCCACCATCGCCGTCAGTTCGATATCCCCTTTATCGCCATCACCGGCAGCAATGGCAAGACCACCACAAAGGAATTGGTACATGCCGTCCTCGCCTCTACCTATATCACCTATACCACTCAAGGCAATCTGAATAATCACATCGGCGTCCCCCTCACCATCCTCTCCGTCAAAAAGGATGCACAATTTGCCGTCATCGAAATGGGCGCCAATCATCAAAAGGAAATAGAAAGTTATTGTACATACACCCTCCCCACGCATGGCATCATCACCAATGCCGGCAAGGCGCACCTGGAAGGTTTCGGCGGACCCGAGGGCGTGAAAAAAGGTAAAGGAGAACTGTACGACTTCCTCCGGAGCCATCAAGGCACCGTATTTGTCATGTGGGATTATGATTACCTCCGCACGATGAGCCAGGGCATCCCTCACATCATCACGTACGGTACCCACGATGCAGATGTGACTGGCAATGTCTCGAACACAACAGACACGGGTTCCTTTCTCTCTGTCAACATCACCGGCACCCCCACCATCCACACCCAGCTCGTCGGTGACTACAACCTGCCCAACGTACTCGTAGCCGTGACAGTAGGACGTCATTTCAACATACCCGACACCGCCATCCGGGCAGCCATCGAAGCCTACACTCCCAGCAACAGCCGCAGCCAGCTCATCCAGCGCGACAGCAATCACATCATCCTCGACGCCTACAATGCCAACCCCTCCAGCATGCGTGCCGCTATCGAGAATTTCGCAAGGCTTGTTCCCGCCGGTACATCAGCCAGCCCTGAACGAACCAATAACAAAATACTCATCCTGGGCGCCATGGCCGAGCTCGGCACAGAGAGCCTTGCCGAACACCAGGGCATCGTCGACCTCATCGGGCAGTATCCATGGAAGGAAGTAGTACTGGTCGGTGGAGATTTCCAAAAGCTGCAGCATCCCTACAAACGCTTTGACAATAGCAAGGATGCAGCAGCCTGGTTCCGTCAGGCGGACGTTCACCACGCGTATATTTTGATCAAAGGCTCGAGAAGCACTAAGATGGAAGAGGTACTCCAACCCCCAACGACCTGATCCTCTTCCCCCTCTCCTCCGCCGCATCCCCCTGCAATCTGTATTCTACAGAGAAATCATCCTTATTTACATCGAACACAAAAAGGATCTCTTCATTCTTGTCCGACAGGACAAACCGTTCATTGTCCTTCCATCCTCTGTTCGCAAAGAACCAGAAGAACACTTCCGGGTCCTCATGCCCCTTTAGGAATTTTATCTTCCTCCTCCACTTGTTCTGCCGGGCTGAAAAGATCAGGTAATAGTCCGCATGATCCGGATAAAGATCACAAAAGAATTCTACCTTATGCTGCTTGTCCGGCGACATCAATATCTTCTCATAAGGCACTTTCACAAAAAAGCCCTCACGCTCCATTCTATGATAGAGTTCCCGCAGGTCCGCAACAGGCCATTGCTTCTGGGTCCAAAACAACTCCAGCGCGCTCAGTATCGTCTTATAGACAAAGGGAAGGTTCAGACTGCCGTCCTTTGTACGCCACACACGCGCATCCACATACCACCGGATATCCGCTATCCTCCCATCATCCCACCACAGCCCCATCCTTGAAGGCTCATAATCCGCGTCGTGGATCACCTGCAGGGAAATTCTTTTGTAATGGCAGTATTTTAAGCCATTGATGTTCTTTTGAATATTGTATTTAACATGGGTCAGATCCGGAATATGCATGTCTGCGCCCACACTTAAAAGGAAATGGGTAAACATTCATTTATCAAATTATCCTAATAAGATAATAGTTTCCAGCCTTTTATTATCATTTTGGGGATTCGATTTGATAATCGTGCCGAAATTGGCAATAACTGTGTCGATTTGGGCAATAAGTGTGCAGCCCTATTGTACCGGTCCCAGCAATAAATAACCCCTCAGATCCGTCACGTGCAGACCCTGATCCCTCCTGATACCATTGATCGAGGTAAGGATCAGCTTTCCATTCCCCCGCGGGCAACGAATGGGCAGGATCATTTTTTCCAAAGGGAACCTCGTACCATACTCGAGGGTTACAGAGGCGTCCTTGAACAAAGATTGTAATTCAATGACACAGGCGCTGTCTTTCGCCAACGTCTGTGTACCTCCGGAGAACGTGATATGCAGCTGGCTCAGGGATGAATCCAGGGACAGAGCAATGGAATTCTTACCGACCTGGTACCGTTGATCCGCGGGATCGCTCCCGATGGAAATATAAAAATTGGGTATCAGATAAGGCAGCCCCTCCGTTGACAGGACAACATCATCCCTCCCGGAATATATGGAAAAACCCCCGCCCGTTACTGAATCATCATAACGCGAAGTATAAGATATATGCATCAGCCGCAGAACGGCTTCCGCCCTTTCCCTTTCCTCATATTTGCCCATCAGCGAATCCCGCCGCATTATGGAATCCAGGTTCTCCCGGAACCAGGGCTGCAAGCCTTCATATCCATGCGTCCCCACGAGGTATTCCGTAGTAGAAGAGATCTCCTTTCTGTCCACAAAAGAGAGCTTGGCCGGACTATTGGTGATCTTTCCCTCTTTTAAAATCCCGTTCTTTTCCAGCAATCCTTGCAGTCTGTGCAACTGACTGTATTTACTGACACCAAATACGCCCCAGGGACCAAAGGAAGAGAGGAAGGCGAAAAGACACAGTGACAGGGGTATCAGTAGGATATTCTTCTTCCTGCTGGCAAGGAAATATATCGCCGCCAGCAGCAGCCACAATGCCAGTAACAAAACAAAATAGCGCAGCTCTGTGATCCCATACGCCTTTATCCTTTTCGAGATGGCAAACCCCAGCATCACCAACAGGGGCAGCAAGGCAAAATAAAAGAACTTCGAATAGCCATTGATCCATTTATTTTTTTCGTCATTACGTAAAGGGTAGATCAGCAGCAGCGCCAGTATGCCCGCCACCGAGAATCCCAATACCAGGTAGGCCACCCAGCCCGAAGGCCAGTGCGCCGTAACGATGATCTTGAAAAGGTAGACGTACAATATTCCCATGTACACCGTCAGTATAGGCAGCAATACATACTGGGTGAAGATCTTCAACCCCTTGGGGTAGTTCAACGTGGCTATATCCCCGTATTCCGATGGGAAACCCGAAAGAAAGAACCAGGTGTTAAAAACGCCGATGAGCGCAGCCCAGGTATCCGCATACCATTTGTAGCTGAGGTCCACGTTGAAGAGATGCTCGATGGCTTCCAGCGCCAGCGCAAGCCCTGCGTATAATACTACCGTATACAGCAGGCTCGTGAGTATACGTATGAACAGGTCCTTGTTATACTGCCAGAAGGCTTCGATACGATGACTGCCCGCAAATGCGATCACCGCTATCAGCCAGTGCAGACCCAGCGCATACAGCGTCCACCGGATGGCCGTCTTGAATTCGAAATGGTCCGGCATTAAAAAGTAATATAGCACCGTTAGCGCCAGCACCCCCAGCTGCACACCCACAGCAACCTTCCGTCCCCATGCCTTGCGCTCCATCCATACCCCTGTCGCAACGGACAGCAGCATACCCAGGTAGCAGCTGATGATGGCATTGCCGCAACGCGTAAGAAGCTCGTCATCGAAGTGCTTTTCGGAGTTTAGGAGAAAAATGGATATCGTCGTCCCCGTGGCGGCTAATAAAATAGCCAGGGGGAATCTTAAAAAGCTGCTACCGGCTCGGACAAACAAGGAGGACAAGGAAGGGAACTTCATACAGATGGTTTAGAATGAGGGTTGTATACAAATAAACGAAAAGAATCCCAAATTGGTATACAACCCCCATCAGCCCCACTATACTTCAACGGCCTTCCGCTCGATGGCATGGATGGCCCGTATGGTCTTTATCACCGAATCCGGCGTCACCGATATGCTGTCGATCCCCTCCTCTACCAGGAACTGGGCAAAATCCGGGAAGTCCGACGGACCCTGTCCGCAAATTCCCACCTTGACCCCACATTCCTTGGCAGTACGGATCAGCATACGCAACAGCGTTTTCACCGCCTCGTTACGCTCGTCATAAATATGCGCTACCAGCGAGCTGTCCCGGTCCAGTCCCAGCGTCAGCTGCGTAAGATCATTGCTCCCGATGGAGAACCCGTCTATATGCTCCGCAAACTGCCGGGCCAGGATAATATTGGAAGGTAGCTCCGCCATCAGGAATATCTCCAGCCCTTTGACAGCCGCATGACCATTTCCACTTTCCTTCCCGCTCTTGCCCTGCACCAGTCCGTACTCGTTCATCACCTGCTTCACCTTATGCAGCTCCTCCACCGTCCGGCAGAAGGGGATCATCACCACTACATTGTCCAGCCCCATCTCCTCACGCACCCGCCGGATAGCATGACACTCCATTCCAAACGCTGCCTTGTATTCCGGCGAATAATAACGCGAAGCGCCCCTCCAGCCTATCATGGGGTTCTCTTCATGCGGCTCATAATATTTGCCGCCCAGCAGGTTGAAATACTCATTGCTCTTGAAGTCGGAGAATCGTACGATGACCTTTTGCGGATAGAATGCCGCCGCGATGCGCGCTATCCCATAGGACAGCTTGCGGATAAAATAATCCTCCTCATCCGCGAACCCCCATATCTTCTTCTTTATCGTATCCGACAGTACCTCATCCTTTAATGTTCGGTGGGTCAATAACGCCACCGGGTGCACGCCGATGTAATTGTTGATAATGAACTCTTCTCTGGCCAGCCCCACTCCGCAATGCGGCAGATGGGAATAATGAAAGGCCATGGCAGGTGTACCCACATTCAACATCATAGGCGTACGTATCTCCGGCAGCCCCTTAAGGTCCGTCTCGGTCTTGATAAAAGCCAGCTCTCCGTCATAGACCATGCCTTCATCGCCTTCCGCGCAGGAGGCCGTTACAGCCTGGCCGCTGGCAAGCAATTCCGTGGCATTCCCACAGCCTACGATGGCGGGGACCCCCAGCTCCCGGGCTACAATAGCCGCATGACAGGTTCGCCCACCCTTGTTGGTGATGATGGCAGCCGCCTTTTTCATGATGGGTTCCCAGTCCGGGTCCGTCATGTCCGTCACCAGCACATCTCCCGCGACGAACTCATGTCCATCCGTCACCCGCTTGTCCAGCGAATGCATGATATTTACTTTCCCGGCGGCGATCTTATCTCCCACTGCAATCCCCTTCAGGATAGGCTGGGCAGCCTTTGCCGCATCCGATAGCTTATATTCCGTCAGTGTGCCGTGCTCCTTGCGGGAATGGATCGTCTCCGGCCGGGCCTGTACAATGAACAGTTCCCCCGAAAGACCATCTACCGCCCATTCCACATCCATCGGGCACCAGCGTTGTTTTACATGAGAATAATATTCTTCTATCTGGCTGACCCATTGGGCCAGCTTCAGGATCATCGCCTCCTCCAGGCAGAATCGATGCTGCATCTGTCTTTCCGTTGGTATCACCTTTACCCGCTCGTCCGGGTCGTCGCCATATACCATCAGCTTGTCCTTGGACCCCAGCTTCTTTTCGATGATGGAGGCAAACCCTTTTTTCAGGGCCGGCTTAAATACGATGAATTCATCCGGCGACACCGCCCCCTGCACGATCATCTCACCCAGTCCATAGGACCCATTGATCACCACCACATCGCGGAATCCCGACTCCGTGTCCAGGGAAAAAGCAACACCCGATACCCCCAGGTCGCTGCGCTCCATTTTCTGTATACACACCGAGAGACCGACTTCAAAATGGTCGTAGCAAAAAGTTTCGCGATAGCTGATAGCCCTATCCGTAAAGAGGGAGGCAAAACAGTTACGCACCGAATCCATCAGCGCGGCCGGACCGCGTACGTTGAGATAGGTCTCCTGCTGACCCGCAAAGGATGCATCCGGCAGGTCTTCCGCCGTAGCAGAAGAGCGTACCGCCACATCCGTGTCCGTCTGGTCATACTGACCCGAAAGATCATGATAGGCTTTGATAATAGCCGCACTCAGGGATGGAGGGAACTTGCTGTTACGGATCATCTGTCGTATCTGAAGGCCCGCGCGACGCAGCGACTCGACATTGTCGAAGTCGATGGACTTGACCAGCCGCCGGATCTCAGACTCCAGTCCGCTGGATTCGACAAACTCACGGTAAGCATGCACCGTAATAACAAATCCGTCCGGGATCTTTATCCCCAGATCGTCCAGGTTGTTGATCATCTCCCCAAGGGAGGCATTCTTTCCGCCGGCAATACCAATGTCAGATAGGCCGACCTGCCGTAAAGGCAAAATGTAAATGGGTGTTGTCATATGTGAATCGTTTAGCATCGGCCGACAGGCCATATTTAATGAAAAAAAATGTGGGTATTGGTCTTGTCCGAAAAATAGCCCAATCCCCGCATATCAGACCTTCGGCGGAAGAACTTCGTCAGAGCTCCATGTATTCGCTCTTCCTTGTTCGTACCCTTCGTACCTCGGGTACTTCGAAAGCTCCTTCTCGGTCGGAACCTTCGCATGGCTCGGTTCTGTCTGTAGGCCTTCGTCCGAGCTCCGGGCACTCGCTCGTCCTCGGACGGGACCTTCGGTCCTGGACGAACCGCTTTCAGCGGTTCCTGCGCAAAAAAAGCTCGAAAAGATGGTCTACAGGGAGATATGGGAATTGTGGGCCGCCAGCATCTGCATTCGCAGGCAGTAACGGGTGCGTTTGTCAGAGAATATTTTGGTAGGATAATCAGGTCTCATTTACAAGAACAAAGATAATAAGCCCTCCGATATATTAAAACAATTTCACTTATGTAAAAAGGACACAATAAACCGTTTTAGCAGCTTTAGTAACCAAATTATAGTGGTAAATAATTACTTCCCCTATCTTTACGCCCGATGAAAAAGCTTGTCTACCCCATCATCCTTGTTGTCATCGTTTCTTTTACCCATCGTCCCCTCACCTGGGTTGCTATCGGGGATTCCATCACCTATCTCAACGACCATACCAACGAGACAGGCAGTCGCATCAAAAAAGGGTACCTGTCCCGCGTCACGGAAAAGCTTTCTTATATACAGTATGTCAACCAGGGGCATAATGGATGGACTTCCCGCAGGATCGCCGACTCCATCGAAAAGCTTGATATTCCGAAGGCCGATGTCTACAGCATATTCCTCGGCACCAATGACTGGTGGCATGGGGATCACATCGGAAGATGGGAGGATTACGTCCATGCGACGGGTGACACCACCATCTATGGCGCCTTTCGTACCATCACCAGTAAGATCCGCTCGCTAAACCCCGACGCCACCATCGTTCTGATCACACCCCTGCAGCGCAGCGATTTTGTCTATATCAACAATGCGAAGAACAATGCGTATGGCTCCTATAAGGACAAGGCCGGGCAGACCCTCGAGCAGGTGGCGAACGCCATCCGTGACATCGGCGAACATGAACACTTCAAGATCGTCGACCTCTATCACAACAAAAAGCTTTCAATTCCCTATCTTGTTCAGTACAAGCGTCTCCGCGACCCACAGACAGGGGAATATAAGAACTATACCTATCCCGACTATACCAATATCCCCTTTGACCCCGTAAAGGACGAGTATCCTTATCCCGCGGAGGCCATAGGAATGACCTATGATGGGTTACATCCTTCAGACAAGGGAAATGAGGTGATTGCAAAGAAGGTGATTAAAGTGATGAGGAAAGTGAAGTAATATTATTATTCAATGACTGTAAACAAACTGTCCAACAAACAGCTCGTGTTAGCTGGTGTTATCATTATCACCATTATTTTTGTTACAGCCGTCCGTATTCGTCCATTTTGCCTTGACATCATCGTCAGGAGCTTTTCCAGGATACATTATTTTGACGACAGCGACACAACAGACGCCATAATAAACAGCTTACTGCTGTTATTTTTCTTTAGCGCTATCACATTTTACTGGAATGCACGTGCCCTAAAGAGCATCAGCAGATTGACCATCGCCCGTCTGAGCCTGGAATCTCTATTGGATCTGTTGGCCCTGCCCTTATGTATCCTGATAATGGTGATAAAGTACAACAGCCGGAAGAATATGCCAAACCTGAGCTCCCTGCTCAATCCATTTGCGCTGGCCGTATTTCCTGTATGCAAACATGTTATTATGGCTTTGATCCCGCGAAAGAAGTGAGCGGCAATTTCACCGTCAGCACACACCCATCCCCCGGCTTCGACTGTATCTCCACCTTCCCCTTGAACAGCTCCGTCCGGCTGATGATATTCGTGATCCCCACCCCCTTGCGATGCCGGGTCATATCGAACCCTATCCCATTATCCACCACCGTCAGCACAATATCCTCCCCTTCTACAGACAGCCGGATCATGATCTCCGTCGCCCTGGCATGCTTCATGATATTATTCAGCTGCTCCTGGATGATCCTGAACAAGGTCAGCTTGCGTTGCTCATCCACCTCCGCCTCGATGATATTATGAATATCCAGCTGTATCTGAATACCCTTTGCCAGCTTCATATCGTCCGTAATATCCTCGATGGACTCCAGCAGCCCTATCTCCCGCAATCCCGGTGTGATCAGTGATTTGGATATCTTCCTTATCTCGTTGATCGCCCTGCTGATCAGTTCCGTGCTTCGCTGCAGCAGCTCCTGCCGCATATCATCATCCGTCATCGCCGTATTGACATAGAGATTGCTGGCCCCCAATATCTGGTTCACATTGTCATGCAGCTCCTTGCCTATCTCCGTACGCTCCTTCTCCTGCGCCACGATCACCGCTTCCGTTATCTGCCGTTGACGCGTCATCTGCTGCTCGTTGAGTTCATTCTCCAAAATGATCCGCTCCGTCACATCATTGGCCACCGCCAGTACGGCCGGATGACCCATATAATCGACATTATGCCACGCCATCTCCACAAAGATGATATCTCCATTCTTCCGCACATGTTCCAGCAGACCCATCTGCTGCACAGCGCCATCTTTCTGCAGGTCCGTCACCTGGCGTTTAAGGGTCTTTAGGTCCCCATTCCGGCGTATATCCGCCGGGGTCAGCTTAAGGAACTCTTCCGGCGTATATCCATAATGATCCACCGCCGCCTCATTGGATTCCAAAAAATGCATCGTATACACGTCAAAGACCCACATCGGCATCGGGTTGTTATTGAACAGTTCCCGGTATCGCACTTCGCTCTCCTGCAGTCTTTGCAGGTTACGCTTACGTTCCAGGCTGTAACGGATAGCCCGCGACAGCAGCTTTTCGTCGAAGTCTCCTTTGACAAGATAGTCCTGTGCCCCCATTGACAGCGCCTGCAGCGCGACGCTCGTGTCCGAAAGCCCCGTCAGCAGGATGACTGGCAGATGCTCCGCCTCCGCGCTCAGACGGATATAAGAGTCAAGCCCAAAGCTATCCGGCAGGGACAGGTCCAGGAATACCAGATCGATGTGCTGCTCCGCCAATACCCGCTTGGCCTCGGACAGGCGGTCTACCTCGAAGATATTCCCGATATCCAGGTCAGTCGCATGCAGGAATTCCTTTAGCAAAAAAATATCCCCCGGGTTATCTTCTACTACCAGGAAGGAAAGTTGTGTGTTGATTCCGGACATCTATGCCGTTTTTGGAAGTTTGACAATACTGATCCAGAAGTCCTCGATCGTACGGACGACGTCCATAAACCGTTCGAGGTCCACTGGCTTGGTGATGTAACAGTTGGCATGATTGTCATAAGAGGTCAGTATATCCCGTTCCGAAGAGGAGGTCGTCAGCATGATCACTGGAATACGCCTCAGCTCGGGGTCTTGTTTGATAATACCCAGCAGCTCTGTACCATCCATACGCGGCAGGTTGATATCCAGCAGGATCAGGTCGGGTGATTCATGCTGCACAAAGGGCGGCTCTTTTTTTAGGAAGCTCAGGGCCTGCACCCCATCGTAGGCTACGGATATACGATTGACGATCCTCGCCTCTTCAAGGGCTTCCCTGGTAAGGAGGATATCACCTTCATTGTCATCTACGAGAAGAATATGGATCTCTTGCATAAAAAGGATAGATTTATGATTGTGTTATTATCGTGAAATGGAATGTGCTGCCCGCCCCCGGCGACGACTCCACCCAGATCCTGCCTCCATGCCGCTCCACGATCTTCTTACAGATCGCCAGCCCGATGCCCGTACCCGAGTAGTTGCTCTTATTATGTAGCCGCTGAAAAATGATAAATATCTTGTCGAAGAACTGGGGGTCAATGCCAATGCCGTTGTCCTTCACCGAAAACTGCCACCCCCTGTTTATCTCCTTCCCCATCACCTGTACATGGGGCGGAGCCTCGCCATGATATTTTAGCGCATTGCTTAACAGGTTTTGCATCAATTGCGTCAGCTGTACCTTATCCCCCATGACCACCGGCATTTCCCCAATGTCTATCCGCCCCCGGCTGGCAATGATCTTCTCACTGAATATTTCGCCCACCCCCTTCACCACCTCGCACATGTTCACCGATTCAAAAGCACCCTTGCCCGTACCCACCCGTGAATATTCCAACAGGTCGAGAATGAGCGCCTTCATACGTTCAGCCCCATCCACGGCATAGCGGATATACTGGTTGGCCTTTTCATCCAGGTGTCCATCATATTTCTTCTGCAGCAGCTGCAGGAAGCTGCTGACCATACGCAAGGGCTCCTGCAGATCGTGCGATGCGATATAGGCAAACCGTTCCAGCTCCGCATTGGAAGCCGACAGTTCCGAAGCCCGCTTCTGCAAGTCCACATTGAGCTGCCGCAGCAGCTCATCCGATCGCCGCCTTTCCGTAATATCGTTGATGATGACCATCCGCGCCTTCCGCTGCCCGTATTCGATGGCATGGGCCGTCAGCTCCACGTCAATAACCTCCCCGTTCTTCTTGATATGCCGCCAGCTATTATCCACATAGGTCCCCCCCGAGGCTCGTACGTCTTCCATATCCTCCATCAGCCTTGGTATATCTTCCGCCGGTCGGATATCCCTGATCGTCATATTCTTAAACTCATCCTGACTATACCCATAGTGTTGTATGGCCGCGTCATTAACCTCCAGGAACTGGAGGGTATCCTGATCATAGATCCATTTAGGAAGGGGACTCTTATAGAATAAGGTCTTATATTTTTCTTCAGAGGCCGCCAGGTCGGAGGTCTGTGACCGGACCCTCTCTTCCAGCGCTTTATTGAATTGATTGAGCTGTGTTTTTAGCTGCCGCTCCCGGACCATGTCGATGCGGATCTTTTTCAAGACAGTAAATACAAGAAGGAGGGCAGCGGCAATGAGCGCCCACAACACATATTGCAATTCTGATGCCCTGTGCCTGTTGTCCTGCCGGCGTATGTCCAGCAGTCTGCTCTCTTCCCCCTTGAGCCGGTCCGCCAGCTTCTCGATCTCATTGGAATAGCCTGCGGAAGCGCCCCGGGTGATCATCCTGCCCGCCCCTGTAATATCCCTCTTCTGGCTTAAAAAGATAGCGCTATCCAGCAATGCCTGGTTGGCATCCGCGTATTGGAGCAGCGTGTCGATACGTCGTTGCTGAATGGGATTGTCGCTTGTTAGCTTTTTTATATCCGCCAGACGGCTATGCAGCCGTGAAGTGAGCTCGGTTATGCTGTCGAGTGAGATGGTGACACCCGTAAGGAGAAAGCTCTTTACCCCCAGCTCATACCGGAGGTTCAGATCCTGTATATCCTCCACACCGGTTAATATCTGGTTCGTATGCCTGACCCAGGTCGTAGTATCCTGCAAACGCCTGGATTGCCAGAATGATATCACCACAAAAGCCACCACACAGATCGTCACCGCAATAAGACCCTTGACCAGCGTTTTTTCGATGGTTTGTTTTTCTTTCATTGGTTTTTTTACGACAGAGGGTCAGGAAATTTACAAAATTTTCATCAATGCACCATCCCTAATGAGTGCATTGCCAAAGAAAAAGCCCGTTCATTTTCCGCCAGGATCAGCAGGCGGTCGTCCCCCCTCAGTACCGTGGACCCCACCGGCGTGATATAGTCCTTACCCCGTACCACCAGCAGGATCTTGGCCGTCTTGGGGAAATTGATCTCCACGATGCGCCGCCCGTTGACTATCACGTGATGCGGCAGCACCACTTCCTCCCTCACCGACATCGTGGGGTCGATAAATTCCAGGTCACTGTCTGTCCGCCGCTTGGCTCTACCGGGAACGGTCAGATGCAACATTTTTGCCACCGCCGGCAGCGTTGTGCCCTGGACAAGGACCGAGGATACCGCGATAAAAAAAACCAGGTTAAAGATCATATCGCTCTGGGCAATACCCGCTATTTTGGGATAGGTGGCAAATACGATAGGTACCGCGCCGCGAAGCCCCACCCAGGAGAGGAAAAGCTTGCTCCGCCGGTTGGCCTTATGAAAGGCCAGGCTTCCGAATACCCCTATCGGCCGGGCCACCAGGATAAGAAAGGCTGAGATCAGCAGCCCCTGCCAGCCCACCGCCAGCACCTTGGAAGGGAATACCAGCAGCCCCAGCGTCAGGAAGAGGATGATCTGCATCAGCCAGGCCACGCCGTCATAAAATTGTATGAGGCTGCGCTTATGTATGAAGTTGGACGAGCCCAGCATCACCGCACAGATATAGATGGACAAAAAGCCATTGCCTCCAAAAAACTCCGTCGCCGAATAGCTGAAAAGGGCCAGGGCCATCAGCAGCACAGGATAAAGACCCTGACTGTTGAGATGTATACGATTGATCAGCCAAAGGCTGAATTTCCCCGTACAGTATCCCATGGCGCCCCCGATGATAAAGCCCTTTATAAAAAGCATTAGCAGCTCGCCGACAGGAAAATGCCCTTCTTTTACCACCGCCGTCAGCGAGATGGTGAGGAAGTAGGCCATCGGATCATTGCTGCCGCTCTCCAGTTCCAGCACAGGACGCAATGCGCCTTTCAGACCGATGCCCTTGCCCCGCAGGATAGAGAATACCGCCGCAGCATCCGTGGATGAGACAATAGAGCCCAGCAGCAGCCCCTCCGGTAGGCTGAAGCCAAGGAGATAATGTACAAAGATCCCCACCGAAAGGGCAGTCAGGAGCACTCCCAGCGTCGACAGCGCCAGACCCGTACCCAGCACAGGGCGGATGGATTGAAAGTCCGTGCTGAGACCACCGGAAAAAAGTATAAAGTTCAGCGCTGTAATGCCGATGAACTGGGCCGTATGCATGTCGTCGAAGGGAATACCGCCTACTCCTTCCGATCCCGCCAGGATGCCCACCAGCAGAAAGAAAATCAGTGTAGGAACACCCCATTTGCTTGTCGTCTTCCCGCCGATGATGCTCAAAAGCAGAAGGACGGAGATTACCAGTAAGTTGTGCTCCGCGGTAATATGCATGACCGCAATTTAGGGAAGAATGTGCGGAAAACTGCCTAGTTCACCGACCAGTCGCGTATAAGGCTCCCGGGCCTCTTGTCCCGCCCTTCATTATGGACGGGCAGGTCCGCATATGAGATAGTATGACGGTGGTCGATGATGAGACGCAGCTTCCGCTGCAGGTCCTTTCCATCCTTGTCGATGAGGTCCCCGTATTCATCCAGCACCGGATGGACTGCGATCTCGACATATTTCCCCGCGGGACGCCGCTTCTCCGGCAGCTTCAGCCAGTCGCATACGCATCCTGAAAGGTCTGGGCCGCAGATATCAGGGTATCTTGTAATCAGGTGGTTGAACAGACGCCGGTAGTGCCCGCCGATGCCACGCATCACAGGACCCATGCTGCGGGAAAAACGTACCCGTTGGATCCCATATTCACGCGCCAGCGACGCTACCACTCCTGCAATGGGCCATTGCCGGTGGAGAGAGTGATGGATATCGAGATGGGTCGGATGTATGCCTGCCAGCAGAGCCTTCTCCAGCTGCGTCTTCATTTCTTCATAGACCGCCTGTTTTTCGCGTTTGGTCAGCGCCAGCAGGTGGCTGCGCTCTTTCAGAATAAAAAATCCCGACTCATGGCAGAAGGAAGTATTGTCACGGATGTTCGAAGTGAGCGAGAAGCCTTCGGTGAGGTTCAAACGAACGCCTATTTTCCCCGTCAGAAGGGAATTGGCATGTACCATTTCGACCGCGCCCTCGAATCCAGGCATGTTCACCAGGAGAGAAGCGCTGGTCACCAGCCATTTTTGAAAGCATTTCAGGACAGCGCCGTTGACGGCATCGCTATATCCGAAATCATCGGCGTTAATGATAAACTTATTAGCTACGAGCATACAGGGTTAGGTCAGAATAGGTCTTGAGCAAAAACGAAAGATTTGGGGAATTATTTCCACAAACACTTAAAAAAAGTAAGGGTTAGTACCTATCGATATTTCACCCTAAACCTCCCATCCTTGATCACCACCGACTTGTCCGTACTCGTCTGTCCATAGATCGTACCCTGGAACGTACCCTGTATCACATCATTCGCCACCGATGTCACCGTGGCCTTCACCTCGCTGAAAGGGAAGTCCAGATAGATATAGTAATTAGGCTGACTGGTAAAATTCAGATATTGCCCGTAGTACAGCAACGCCAGGTCTTTCCGCAGGAGGGCGGTGTCCGTATGTGCCCCTTCAGCCAGCGGACTGCCATATGCATACCCGATCCGCAGCAATATAAAATCCGAAAAGGTCTGTTGATATCCCCCCGAATAGAACAGCGTATCCATCCCCGGCACTCCCTTGTAGCCCGACAGCTCCAGCAGCTGCACATTTGAATCTACCAGGGCCGTCACCAGCGTGTCGAACTCTACCCGCACGCCATTTATCGTAGCCTCTATATAGTTCTCCGGAGGCCTACGTACATCCTTCTTGCAAGAGTAGCAGATGGCTGCCAGCAGCAATCCCGCGAACCATAATTTTTTCATAGCCCATCTATTTGACAAATGATCAATTTTTTATCCAGGTCTGGTTTATTGCATAGGTAACATATCCCAATCCGAAATAATAGCTCAGCGACAGCGAGTCCTTACCCAGGATCCGCACCAGCGCCAGATCGCCATAGGCGCATATGATCGTATCCTGTCCGGTAAAAAGCGTGTCCTTATATATCTTGAAAGTGATCGTGTCCGAGCCGTAATTAATTTCTCTTCCAGGCAGCACCCACGCAGGAGCAGGATTCCTGCCGGATTGTACAAAGGAAATGATATTGATCGTATCCGTAAAAAGAAGGCCATTCGGCAATATCGTTCCCAGCGTGGAATGATCCCGGATGACCTGCCCGGCAAATTCAATAATGGTATCCCCTCCCGCCGGATAATACATCGACGACTTTTCTATGACATGATAGGAACCTATATATTTTTGGGCTTTGTCTTCAGCATTGGGGATCGAGCGGGCAGGCGCATGATCGGCAGACTTCTTACAGTACGCAAAAAGCAGTAAGAGGACTAATACCCATCTCGCCGGTAGGACAGAGGGAGGAAGCAGTAGTTTCATAAACAATTTTAGGAGTTCCTGAATTTACGGAAATCCCGCCATACATACAAAGATTTTACGATATTTCGCCAGACCGCCATCCCGGCCCATCCATCGGTTGTATTGATCCAACCGGGTCTGCATCAGCATTCCCCCCCCTTTAAGCCCCGCACCTGGTGTTCATCATATTGATCGCCCTCGTCATTGCCGCAGACTTTAAGGACTTCGTCGGTAAAAGAGCCGGGGCAGCCCTGCCCCCCGAAGAGATGGTAGGCCAGGCGAAGTCTATACTTTCCTTTTTCGCTCGTTCTTAGGGCGTATGCTATACCCAAAAAAATCGTACCTTGCCCCCTCCACAGCCACCCAGAGAGGCGTCATCTTATGTTTGAATTCCACAAGGACAGGAAACAATACTTCGACATCCAGGTATCCAATACCGCCAAATACGTCATCCCCTTCATCCGGGAAACCCTCCCCCTCCCAAAAGGAGCACGCGTATTGGAAATAGGCGCCGGCGAGGCCGGTGTGCTAAAAGCTTTTATCGACGAAGGCTGTATCGGAGTGGGTGTGGAGCTGCTGGAAGAACGTGTCGTCAACGGCCGCAAATGGCTCGGCCCCGAGCTGGCAGATGGCAGGCTCACCTATATCGTCAGCGATATTTATAATGTAGACGTCGAAAAGGACCTCGGCGGCAGGTTCGATCTCATCGTCCTCAAGGATGTCATCGAGCATATCTATGACCAGGCCAAACTCCTCCGCAAGCTGCATTCCTTCCTTCTCCCCCACGGAGCGATATTCTTTGGCTTCCCCCCCTGGCAGATGCCTTTCGGCGGTCACCAGCAGATATGTACCAATAAAGTCCTTGCCAAGCTGCCTTATTATCACCTCCTCCCCGAAAGGTTGTATAAATTCATACTGAAAAAATATAACCAGCCCGTCAAAGACCTCATAGAGATACGGGATACCCGCCTGTCCCTGGAGAAGTTCGAACGCATCCTGAAGCAGACGGATTACCGCGTCGTGCAGAGACGACTCTTCCTTATCAACCCCATCTACCAGTACAAGTTCGGCTGGAAACCCCGGGTACAGTCATCCCTGATAGGCCGTATACCCTGGTTCAGGAATTTCGTCACCACCACCGCCTACTACCTCGTGACACAGACCAAAGCATCCATAATATAGCCTATCTCGTCATCCGTCATCGTGGGATGTATGGACAGCCTCACCCAGCCTGGCTTACGCCACATTTCTCCCGCTCGCAGCGATCTCAATATTTCATAGCTCCGGCCCTCATCGATGCCTAACAGTACATGTCCGTAAGTGCCCGCGCAGCTGCAGCCGCCCCTTGTCTGTATCCCATATCGGTCGTTTAGCGTCTTTACGACCACATCATAATGCATATTTTTCACCGTAAAAGAAATAACGCCAAGCCGTCGCCGGCTTGCACCCAATATTTCGACGCCCGCCATCTTCTCCATCCGTTCAAAGATCAGTCCCAACATCTCCTCTTCCCGCTGCAAGATCTTATCCACTCCCATTTCTTCCTTTAGCGCAATACACATCCCCGCCTTGATGGCCTGGAGGATTGGCGGAGTACCACCATCTTCCCGCTGTTCAATATCGCTGATATATTCACGTCCTTTCCATGGATTGCTGTAAAATATGGTACCGCCACCCGGCTGATCAGGTATGCGATTCTTATACAGTTTATTATTGAAGATCAGGACGCCCGGCGTGCCCGGACCGCCCAAAAACTTATGAAAAGAAAAATAGATGGCATCCAGATCCGCTGAACTTCCTTCAGGATGCATATTTATAGGGACATAAGGCGCGGAACACGCATAGTCCACAAAACATAGCCCCTCATAGGCATGCACCATTGCTGCAATGGCATGCACAGGCGTTTCGATCCCCGTGACGTTTGAGCAGGCGGTCACTGCCGCGATCTTATTCTTCCGATGGCGATACCGCTCCAACAGCTGCCTGAGATGTTCCAGGTCGACATTCCCATCCTCCGCCGGCCTGATGATCTCCACCGTGGCGATGGTCTCCAGCCAGCTGATATGATTGCTGTGATGTTCCATATGGGTCACTAAGACCAGCGGTCTTTCCTCCTCGTCCAGCCGCAGACATTTTACATAGTCCATAAACCGCTCCGGCAGCCGGAGGCCCATAATTCTTTGCAGCTTATTGACAGCAGCCGTCATGCCATTGCCACAAAAGATCAGGACATCGTCCTCATTTGCATTGACATGCTCCTTTACCAGCGTCTTTGCTTCCTCATACGCCGTGGACATCGTCTCCCCCGTAATAGTTGATGTCGTATGGGTGTTTGCAAAAAAAGGCAGTATTTCATCCCGCATCCTCGATTCGATGGGTTCATATCCTCTGCCGCTGGCCGTCCAGTCTGCATATAATATTCTTTGGGGCCCAAAAGGGGTAGTAAAAGACTGGTCTTGACCGATGATCTTTTTACGGAAAGGCGAAAAATAATCCTCTGCATCCATCTCCGCCTATTTGGTTTTTTCAGATGCGGCAAACAGCTCGTACGGTTGTTTGCTATAGTACTTGTTAAAGTAGACTCCGAGCAGGATCGTAAAGGCGGCAAATGCAAGAACGACGACCAGCTGGGACAGCGAGGTTTTTTGAATATCCTGTTTTGAACGCCTATCGCAAACTTCTCCCGGGCAGTACTGTACCTTCTCTTTAAAAAAGAGTGGATAGAACTTGCACCCCAGACAGATCCCAAAGGCTGACTCGAAAAAAAGGAATATCAGACAGATCAGGCAGATAATACCCGTTATCGGGCTGTAGGAGTTTACCAACACCATCAACACGAACATAGTCGCCGACAGGACCAGGCCAATGATCCATGCGAATTTTTTTTGGCGGGCGCCTACGTATTCGGGTGTTTGCCTGCCCACGATGAGCCGGCCAATGATCAATGTGGGAGAATAGCGGGGATTTATAAACACCCGGATGGCAAAGTCGGTAAAGAACAATGTTATCACATATTTTATCGGCAGGAAATTACCCTTGAACAGAATGAACATCAGTGAAAGGAATGTCGCCAAAAACAGTATTCCCGCAGCCGCCCTGATCTCCCGCTCGTTCAGGACCCGGATGTTATAGCCCGCCACATCCTCCCCAAATTGTATGGTCTTATTCATGGTCGTTCGTTTTCATAATACTACCTAAATTATTCAGATGCTGCAAGTTACAACAACAGAAAGGGGATGACGGTATACCAAACCGCCTTTTGGGTCAATGATCGAGCGTCCTTGGAAAGGACGGAAAGATTTCCCGATATTTAGTGGATGAAGTCCCTTCTGGATTGGCAGCGGTTTAAACTCTATGCGTGGATTGGCCTTGGCTATCTGCTACTGGGCCTCCTGTCCAATTTGGCGGGGCACCCTGGAAGTGAGGTTGGGGGAAGATTCCTGGATGACGCCTGGAGAATTCCCTACGCCACCATTCTGAATTATATACTGTTTGAATACACACTCCCAAGGCTCCGCTGGAAGAAGTTCATGCGATCGTCACTGCTTATCATAGCACATCTCTTTTTATACTCTGGCGGCCTGTTTCTTTGGAGACAGCTGGGCATCGCGGTGCATGTCTATACGCCCATCCCCGCAGGGTCACATGATGTTTCGACGCAAATGGGATACAGCATGGGTTCCCTATTGTTCTTTGGCATCATCCGGCATATCTATAATCATATCAAGCTGAGACAGACGACCCAACAATTAAGGATCGAAAAGCAGCAGGCCGAATTGAACTATCTCAAATCCCAGACTAATCCGCATTTCCTTTTCAATACATTGAACAATATCTACTCGCTGGCCAGGGACAAGTCTGACAGGACGCCGGAAACAATATTGCGACTGTCCAAAATACTACGGTATATGCTGTATGAAGCCGGAGGTTCCTACATCGCGATCGAGCAGGAGCTAAAGATCATCGAAGACTATATTTCTCTTGAAAAGCTACGCTACGATGACTCATTACGCATCAATTTCAATTACAATGTCGAAGATATGAAACAGGCTTTGCCGCCATTGCTGCTGATGCCGCTGGTCGAGAACGCTTTCAAACATGGAGTTTCCGAAACAAGATATCAGCCCTTTGTCGATATCCATCTTTCCGTCGCCAGGCGGCAGTTGTCTTTTTTTGTGAAAAATTCAGCGGAAGGCCTTGCCGGCGGAGGAAAAGTAAAAGAGAACATCGGTCTTTCCAATCTCAAACGTCAGCTTGAATTGCTATACACCGACTATGAGGTATTGCTGGAGCAACGGGACTCCGAATTCCTGGCCACCTTAAAGATCAACCTCGCAAGCCATGTCTAAAATAAAATGTATCGTCATAGAAGACGAACCGTTGGCGGTAAAGGTCTTGACGGATTATATTGCACAGGTGCCATTCCTGGAGCTGCAGGCGTCTTTTAAGGACGCTATCTTAGCCACCGACTATCTCCGGCACACGGACGTCGATCTTATTTTTTTGGATATACACCTGCCCAGGCTAAAAGGCATGTCCTTCTTAAAGACTCTTTCCAATCCTCCCGCGGTGATAATTACCACAGCCTATCACCAGTACGCGGTGGAAGGTTTTACGCTGAACGTGACGGATTATTTGTTGAAGCCCATCGAGTTCGAGCGGTTCCTTGTAGCGGTCAACAAGGTCAGGACCGCGCAAGCCGTACAGCAGGAGCCCGTAGATGACACCGGGCACAAAGACTTTGTCTTTATCAATGTTCAAAAGAGAAAGGTAAAGATCCTCTTTGCAGACATCGTTTATATCGAGAGCCAGCGGGAGTATATCAAAATTACTACCACGGACAATGAATATCTTTCAAAGATGAGCACCCATGAGATCGAGGCCATTTTACCTACCCATCTTTTTATACGGGTACACAGATCATTTATCGTCAGCATACGCAGGATCGAGTCCTATACCGCCGAGATGATCGAGATCAATGGAGTGTCTATTCCCATCGGGAAAGGTTATAGAGATGGTTTGACCAGGTTGTAAGTTCCCCGCCCCCGCACAAGTCTGGCGCCCCCGTCAAAAATGGGTGTTTTTCCCGTTTTTCAGGCCCCCGGAAACCGTAACTTGTTCAGGCTCCTACATTCTAAACCATCGTTTATGAGACTGCTTGTATCAACTACCCTCCTTATCCTGTCGCTGTCTGTGCTCACCGGATGCAGCAATGGCATCGTTGGCAAGAACGGGGTCAGCGCCATCAACCATGCCGTCGGAGCTGTAAACCAATTAGATACCACCCTTGGCCGCTCAGTGGTTAATGCGACAAACATCGTCAACTGTACACGGGATTCCCTATTGTTCTTTCTGCGTTACAACTCCGCATCGGTGGCGCACGACTTCTCCATGGCCCTGTTAAAAGGTACCATTGGCTTCCTCGACGACCCTGCCAACCGGGATGCCCTGGCCCACTTTCTCGATTCCATCATAACCCACACCGCCTCGCCCATTCGCCGGCAACTTATACTCTTCAGAGACTCGCTATTCGACCAGGTATTTATCACCCACACCCAGCAGCTGCTCCGAGGTATCATGCAGGAGCTCGTGGTCAGACCTACCAGCAATTTACTGGATCTGCTAACCAACGATACAAGGCTCGGACAGCTGCACAAGCTGCTGTATATGATCATTCCTTCTGTACTCAACGACAGCAGCATCGCGCAGATCGGCAAACTGCGCAGCGCCCTTCTTGGACTCCAATTGAAAAAGGACATCGCCGGCTGGGTCGATACCGCCCTGTACGTAGCCAATCGCCGGCTCGACTCTACCCTCCGCCCCACCATTCATAGCATCGTCGACGAAAATACCAGCACCATCAGGAAAAATGCCGGCTGGATCATAGCAGGACTCAGCATCCTGGCCATCATCATCGGACTTGTCATTTATTTTGTCCAACACAAAAAGGTGATGCTCAATAAAAGAATGCTCCATTATGTGACCCTGCAGATCGAGAATATGAAGGACACCGACAAGGGCAAATACGATGAGTTGACGACGAAGATCCAACGCACTATGCAAAACCACCAGCTCGAAGGGCAGTTGAACAAATTCCTGAAAGAAGAAAGGATCAGTTAGCCATCTTTTAATATAGACATCATGCCTACACTATTCAACCTCCGAGGCTATACACGCCCCGACCCCCTCGATAAGGCCACAGGCGCCGCCCGGTTTATCATCCTGGCCCTCGTCAATATTCTGCTCAGCATCATACTCATTCCGCTGATAATCCACTATAAGATCGTTTATTTCCAGGGGTTTACTCTTTTCGGTCATAGCTTCTCCGCGCTGTATACCGAGATACTGGAAGTATTCATCAACGGCATCGTATATACGTCCCTGATCCTGGTCGCCCGCAAATGCTCTTTTATAGTTCCCTTCCTCATAGTGTTCGTTCCCTATTACATCCTCGACCTGTATATACAATCGCATTATCGCCTCCCCTATCAGGACAACAGCAAGGCATTGTGGATGTACTTTAACGATAGCCCTGTCTCAGCCATCCATCCGGCCGCATTGAAGTTCGTTGTTACCATATCCGTAGATGCGATCCTCTTTGGCGTGATCTCCCTATTTCTCGCCCGGCTTAGTGCCTCCATGATCTATGCAAAAAAAAGTTACCCCCCGCAGCCCACCCGGCAGCAGTACGCAAACCTCTTCCGGCCGGCCTGGAGCCAGGAGAATATCCAGCGCCCTCATCGTAACGCCGCCTTCTACATCCTCCGGCTCCTGGGCATAGGATATGCCATTTATCTCCTTTTCCTCGTCATTGGCATCGCCGGACCCGGTGCATGGCCCGCCGGAATGGGACATCTCATTGTCGTCACCTATTCCAACACCGCGCTTGCCATCAATACTTTTTTCAAGATCTCCCTGATGACCATACTGACCTTCACGGGGGCTTACAATCCGGCCATTCGATCCTATTGCTGTGTGGGTCTTTTCGCAGGCCATCTGCTTTCCGCTGGATTTTCACTTGTCTTCCATTTCTTTATCCCACATGCCACCGAGACCTCTTTCCTTCTCCTATCAGGCATAATCGACGGAGTAATAGCCATTGCATTCCTCGTCATCCTCATCGACTCCCGATCCGCCGCCATCGGCTTCAAGCCGGAAAAGGATTCTCCCTCGGACTGGTCCATCCCCCTCTTATTACAAAGAATAGTCTACCGGGTGCTGGGATTTTTTTTCCTGGCCCTGGTGGCCTTCATTATATACATCCGGCTCGGCACGGATGGGACGTCTGGCATCAGCGCCATCTTTGGCTATCCTGACCCGCTGATCAGCAACACCATTACCTTTTATGGCACCCTGAGTGTCCTGTTCTTTATCCAGGTACAGCGGGAACAGCTCCGATCCTTTCTGTTCAACCCCGTCGTCATTCCCCTGCTCGCCGGCAGCTTACTGGCATTGCTATGGCTCATCGTGGGAGCCATGCGGGCCAAAGGTATCCTGATCACCACTCGTCATAATACATTCGTCCATGTTGATTGGTATTTTGCGCTGGAAGGCGCCATCGGATTGGCCATTTGCTTCACCGTCATTGGATTGCGCCGTTGGTACTACGAATCCGATTACAGCATCAACTCCCTAAATCCATCCTCAGCCATTTGCTTCCTGGCCATGTCCGAAGCCTTTTTCGATGGCGATGACAAACAGCGGACCCAAATGCTGCAGGCCGTAGATAGTTATATTGGTAATATACGCAGCAGGAAGAGAGGGCTGCTGAATGCGCCATTTGGCGTTTTTGAGAATGGGCTCAACTTCATATACAATTTTCATCCGCCCTTTTCCTCCATGAGTCCTGAGGAGCGGCGATATTATATCAACAAGTATTTCCTCCGGGATGAATGGCAGCGAAGACGTGCCCTTCTACCGCCACTGGCCGAAGTGGCTTATCAGATAGGCATCGCCCTCAACACACTCGTCAGCTTTGCGCATTTCAATCATATCAACCCCCGCCACCGCATAGGCTATGTACCTGTCAATGCCCGCGACAGGCTCCAGGGCGACTGCGCCAGCGGCACACCTCCTTTCACCCAGGCCGCCCCCCTGCCAAAGGATCCGCATGACAAGCTGAATTTCAAATCCGCCAGCACTTGTGACGACGGCCCTCTTCTTGCACCCCGCCTTACCACGCCCATAGAAGAGCCCGAGATCCCCGATGAGGCAGACTATGTCATCATCGGCAGCGGTGCAGGCGGCGCCACCGCAGCTTACCGGCTGGCCTGCGAGGTAGCCCATCCCGAGCGCATACTCGTAGTCGAAAGAGGGAACAGGTTCCAACCCCTGCAGGATTTCTCCGACGATGAGATGAGTATGTTTGGCAAGCTGTATAAAGAAGGAGGACTGCAGCAGACAAAAAAATTCACGATGACAGTCGCACAGGGAGAATGTGTCGGCGGCACCACCATTATCAACAATGCAGCCTGTCTGCCTATGCCCGATGAGATAAGAAAGATGTGGGCGGAGGACTTTGGTCTTACCCTCAACGGCCTGGACCAGGCCTATGCACAGATAGAAAAAGAGCTTAGCATAAAGCCCCTCGGTCCCAAAGGTGTGAATACTGAAACAAGATCGCTCTTTGTCGATGCCGTCAATAAATACAACACCCGCCTGGCACCATCCGATAAATTGATCCTGGAAGACCCCATCAAGGTCAATCACCTGAATAACAACGGCGATGGCAATTGGAACCTCGGTAATAAGAGAATGCAGAAGCGCTCCATGCTCGAAACCTACCTGCCGTGGGCCGAATCCAGGGGCGTCAAGATCATCTCCAACACCATCGTCGCCGGATTTACATCCAATGGCTCGCGTGCAGAATATGTCGTTCTTCGCGCCAACAACGGAAAGCTGACACGCGTTAAGGTTAAAAAGGCTATCATCATTGCAGGCGGCGCCATCGCCAGCTCTCACGTGCTTATGCGCAGCGATGCAGGCGGACCCAATGTCGGCAAAAGGCTGAGCTGTAACTTTGCCTTCCCGCTGACACTCGACTTCCCGCATGAAGTACGCGCCTTTGACGGCGACCAGATCACCATTGCAGCCATCGATCCCCATCTTCGTTCCGCCTTTGAGACCTACTTCAACCCGCCCGCTACCTTTTCCATTACCAGCGTGCCATTCTTCTTCGACAGGAGGGACACCCTGATGAACAGGTACAAGCACCTGCTTAATTTTGGTAGTCTCATAGGATCAGAGCCCAATGGCATAGTGCTCAAAACCCCCGACCTCCTGCAAGGCAGACCTTTTGACTGGGAACTTGGACCTAAAGACCAGGCCAATATAAAGTATGCCCTTGTCACCATGCTCGAACTCGGTAGACTCGCCGGCGCCCGCCGCGCTTATATTCCTACCAAGCCGGGCATAGACATCGACCTCAGTATACCCGATGCCGTGAACGAATTTGCAGCCGCGCTGGAGAATTATCCCTTGCGCATCTCCGACCTGTACATCGGCACCGCTCATCCGCAGGGCGGTAATCTCATGGCAGCGCCCACCAGCAAAATGGGTACACATGTGGTCGTCAACGAAGATTTCCGGGTGGCCGGATATGAGAATCTGTTCGTGGCGGATGCATCTCTCTTCCCTACCAGCATCACCGTCAATCCGCAGTGGACCATTATGGCCATGAGCACGCTTGCCGTAAAACATGTACTCCAGTTATAAGAAAATACAGCACCTATGTCATCCACCCAGCCCAACAGGAAAATGAGCAATTACCTTCTTCTTACACACAACGGAAGAGGTAATATGAAATACTCCGCCAGAGGGCGAAAAGGGGAATCAAGAAAGCCCCCGCCTACCCGATTTCATAAAATGAGGGATTTTCTGGAGAACAATATCCTTGCCTGGTTCTTTCACACCTGGCATATCAAAAAGCGCTGCCCTTACCCCGCCGCCGCAGGCGACAGCATCCATACATTAAAGAACAGTCCGGGCAACTCATTTATCCAGCTGTGTATAGCCGCCGACTGGGCTACAGGCACCCCACAGTCTGTCTTTGTAGGAGGTTGTATCGGAGACCATGATCCCGACTACACCATTCACATGGGTGACACCTATTATTCAGGAGCAGATGACGAACATGTCGAGAATTTTGGGGCGGGCGGGAAGGACGATTTTGGCGCATGGCCCAGAGGGAGATTTGGCAGCTTTGCATTGACAGGCAATCACGAGATGTTCTCCTCGGGAGCCGCTTATATGAACATGATCCAGGACCCTGAAAGAGGATTTGGTCCCAGGCTTACCAACGGCAAGTTCGCAGGTCAGCCCGCCCCCTTTGTATGTCTGCGCACCGAGCATTGGTGTATTCTCTGTCTCGACACAGGGTATGACTCTTTGCACCAGGAATGGTGGAGACGCTTCTTCAACCCTCATCCCAACAACAAGGACCTTTCCTTTCCTCCCATGATGCAGCGCTGGCTGGAGGATATTGTTGACATCCGGAATGAACATAGAGGTCTCGTCCTATTGACCCACCATCAGTATATCACCGGATTCACGGATGAAGAGGAATTTCAACAACCCGCCCACTATCTCCGGTCGCTGCTGCCCGGCAGGGAGATCATCTGGATCAATGGTCATGAGCACCGGTTTGCCATGTACCGTAAATACCAGCCGTCCCCATCCGATGTCGCCGCATGGGTGAGATGTATCGGCAATGGTGGAATGGTCGATGAACATTTACCAAAAAGACATGTCGATCCAGCCAAGGCGGACCGTGGACTCGAGTGGTATGACAATCGTGTCGCCGACGTCTTCCATTTCGACCTTAGGGAATCGTTGAAAGTGGGATATAACGGCTATGCCCAACTTACTATATACGACAAAGCCCTGGAAATTACCTATTGGGCCGCCTATTGGAATGGAGAACCGCGGAACCTAAAGTACCACGACAAGATAATAACAGAGTTCTGGCGGGCAGACAATGCCACAGGGATGATCTCCCGTCTGGGTTTCGTCGACCACACCATTAAGGATGGCAGCAGCGGGCTCGAGCATCTTTAACATGCCCCCTCATCACTCCGTCCTCAGACTCTTCACCGGATTGGCCAGCGCCGCCTTGATCGCCTGCAGGCTGATAGTGCCCAGCGCCGTCAGCAAAGCCGCGCCCGTCGCCAGCGCAAACACGGTCCAGTTGATGCTCGTCCTGTAGGCAAAATCCTGCAGCCATTTATGCATGATCCACCAGGCCAGCGGAGACGCCACCAGGATGGCAATAAACACCAGCTTTAAAAAATCCCTTGTCAGCAGCGAGAGAATACCGCTCACGCTCGCCCCCAGCACTTTGCGGATACCGATCTCGCGCGTACGCTGCTCAGCCGTGAACATAGCCAGCCCCAGCAATCCCAAACAAGCGATAAAAATAGCCAGCGCCGCGAACGTAATACACAGCTTGCCCGTTTCCTGTTCCGTACGGTACAGGTTCTCGAAATCCTCGTTCATAAAGGAGTAATGGAACGGCTGCCCCGGAGCCATCACTTTCCATCTCGACTCTATCTGTGCTATCAGACCCGCGGTATTCTGGGTAGTGATACGTGCGGCAATTCGATTATTCTGTCTTCTCCATCGTATAGCCAGCGGCGTTACCTGATCCCGAAGAGAGTTGAAATTGAAATCCTTCACCACCCCCAGCACATGCAGCCGTGTCAGGTCCGGCTTGGGGAAATTGTCAAGGGCATAAAGGTCCTTGTTTGCCACATCCCTCCAGCCCAGCTGTCTTGCCGCCGACTCGTTGATGATAATACCCATACTGTCCGTGGGGAAGTCGCGGGAGAAATTCCTGCCCTGTACCAGCTGCATACCCAGCGTAGGGATATAGTTCTCATCCACATCCCACACCTGCATGGACGCCGCCTTGGAGGCATCTCCGCTTGGGTCCGTGAACAAAGGATAGTCCGACCGCCAGGTAGACGTAGGCAAATAACCCGTCATCGTCGCACTCTGAACGCCATTGATCCGTAAGATATCTTCCCTAAAGGCGGCCGTCGACTCCTTCAATGCATTCGTATTTTGCAGGACCAATACCTGCTCCCTGTCAAACCCGATGTTCTTATTGTGTATATAGTTCAATTGCCGATAGATGACGATCGTCCCCACCATCAGGATCACCGAGATGCTGAATTGGAACACCACCAGCCCGCTCCGCAGCCACCCGCTCCGGAAGCCTGCCGCCAGCTTGCCCTTCAAGACCTGCGCCGGCCGGAATTTGGAAAGGAAGATGGCCGGATAGCTGCCCGCCAGAAATCCTACTACGATCGTCAACCCCAACAGCGCCGCTATCAGCAACGGCTTGCCAAAAAGAGAGGGGCTCAGCTCTTTAAATGCCAGCTGGTTGAACAAAGGCAGCATCGAAATGGCGATCACCACCGCCAGCAGCAGCGCGATAAAACATACCATCATGGACTCTATAAGGAATTGCCGGATAAGACTCTTGCGCGTAGAACCCAATACCTTCCGTACACCCACTTCCTTGGCCCTGCCGGCGCTCCGCGCCGTCGACAGGTTCATAAAATTGATACAGGCTATCAGCAGTATAAACACCGCGATAGTAGAGAATATATATACGAATTGTATATTGCCATTGGGCCCCAGCTCGGACGTCTTGCTGGAGTAGAGATGGATATCTGTCAACGGAAATAACGAATATTTTACATAATTGCCGCTCTTGTAGAACTGGTCCATGTCTATATGCATCGTAGCCTGCGCCTTCGGACCGACGTATTTATCTACGATTTGAGGGAACCTCGCTTCGAACTTCCGCGGGTCCGTGCCTTTCTTCAGCACCACATAGGTATTGAAGTTATTGCTCAGCCAATCGTCCAGCTCCCAATTCTGGATGGATTTATTCGCCGCGATAAAAAAGTCGAAGTTGAAATGCGATTGTTTGGGAATATCTTTGATGACACCCGTCACCTTTAAATTGGAAGTGTCATTGACGACCAGGTATTTCCCCACCACGTCCGTCGAGTTGAAATATTTCCGCGCCATGCTTTCCGTGATGACCACCGATTTCGGCTCTACCAATGCATGTTTGGGATCACCCTCGATCATCGGCAGCGTGAAGACATCGAACAAGGTCGAGTCCGTATAGATTACTTTGTCTTCTTGTAAGTTCTGCTCCCCCTTTTTTACCAGCAGGCCGCCATATTGACGGAATCGCACCTCCTGCTCCACATCCGGGTAGTCCCTTTTCAATGCAGCGCCCATCGGCTCCGGCACCGTGGCGATGATCCAGTGGTTACCGCCGAAATGCAGGTTACCGTCCACCCGGTAGATCCGGTCCGCCTTTTCGTTATATCTGTCGTAACTCAATTCATCCACCACATACAGCAGGATCAACAGACAGGTAGCCAGCCCGATGGCCAGACCCGAAATATTGATAAAGGAGAATGCCTTGTTGTTTTTCAGGTTCCTCCAGGCGATGAGCAGGTAATTCTTAAACATGGTGCATAGGTTTGTCCCCTAAAAAGCAGAAAAAAAGATGCCTTGTTTTTTACACATTATAAATCAGCCGCCTATCCAGCCGTCCTCCTAAAAGGAATGTACGATTTTGATACACCCCCTGTCCGCCCTGGCCCAATCGGCCCGTCCCCCCAAAATAGCTTATAACCCGGCCAATCCGCCTGATCGTCCGCACCCTCCCATCATTTATTTTACAGGTAAGATACCACCATGAAGAATTTTATATTGCTTGCGTTGCTCCTCATCGGCCACGCCATCGTTACCACCGCCCAAACCACCGTCAATTCCCTGTCCAGTCTGCAGGACGCCATCGACAGGGCCGGCCCCGGAGCTGTCATCACCCTGGCCAATGGGGTCTATACCGCCAGCACAGACATTACCATCAGCAGGCAGGGCGCCCCCAATCAACCCATTCTTATCAAGGCCCAGACCATCGGCGGTGTCGAGATCACCGGTACCGCAGGGTTCAACCTTATAAGCCCCGCCGCCTATATCATTATCCAGGGTTTCAAATTCACGCACAGCGCGTCAAAAGCCGCCATGGCCGCCGGTACCAGCTTCTGCCGCTGGACCCGCAATCTTTTTCAAACACCCGGCGATGGAGAAGACCTGCTCCTCAATGGCAATGATCATGAAGTAGACCATAATACCTTTCAGCATAAGAATGCCATGGGCCGTTTCATCGCCGTCAGAGGCGCCGGCAGCCAGATCGCGCAACGCCTCCATATCCATCACAACTATTTCTTCGACCAGCAGCCGCAAAAGGGCAACGGCGCCGAAACATTGCAATTTGGCCTCAGCGGTTTCAGCCTGTCCAATAGCAATAGCATCATCGAATACAACGTATTCGAAAAATGCGCCGGAGAGAATGAACTGGTCTCCGTAAAGGCATCCCAGCTCATCATCCGCTACAACACCATCCGCAACTGCCCCGCCCAGTTCACCCTTCGCCATGGCAATCGCAGTAAGATCTATGGTAATTATTTTGTCAACACCCCCGGTCTGCGCATATTTGGTGATGATCACGTGATATTCGATAACTATTTTGAGCATTGCAGCCCCGCCATCATGGTCGGCAATGGAGACGGCGAAGTAGCCGATGGAGCGCAGCTGACAGCTCACGACAGGCCCGATCGTATCCTGATAGCCTTTAATACCCTTGTCGACAATACTACCAATATCGTCCAGACAGGACGCAATGCTGGGCTTGGCGCGACAGATATTACTATCACCGGTAATATCATCCAGGGCGGCGGTCCCGCCGCCAGCATCGCAGGTCCTTACACCGGCGGGGTCTGGTCCGAAAATATTCTTTTCAATACCGCAGGCGCAGGGGACATTCCCCCCGGTGGATACACCACGACAGACGCTCAGCCCGGCCACATCGCTACGCATGCCCTTTCAGCCGCCCAGGTAGGCTGCACCTCGGATACAAAGCCCGACTAAAAGTATCTCGACAGGCCCCTCCCCGGCCCGGCCGTAACCCGCCGTTCCGGACAGGCCCCCGGATGGCCGGTCAAAGTCTCAGCAACCCATGAAATTCCAGGTGCGTACGGGCGGGCGCCCTTCCCAGCAATGACCTGGCTTTTTCTATCTCTTCCCTCAGCTCATAATACGGCAGCATAGAGAATATCTTATCAACCGTTTCTTCAAAGGACATGTCTTCGGGAATGACCAGCGGCTCGATCCCGTCCAGGAAAGGATCATCCTCCGCCGCGGCGATCTCCTGGACCACCTGCAACAGCTTTTCTTCATCGCCCAGCCATTCATACACCATCATCTTCCCGTACAGCGCAGGCAAAAACATCCCGCACGCGTCGAAGGATTGTAAAGCCTCTGGCAGATCGTTGTGCAGGAGGAACAGCTGTCCTGCGTAATAGTTGTCCATCAGCCGGTCTGCTGACGGTCTGTCCTCCCCTTGCTCGCGCCCCCTCTGCCTTGCCTGCTCGATAGCAAAGGCCAGCCCATTATCAGGCTCCTTAAAATCCACGGCAGCCAGCGCCAGATAGTATTGATCCCGCAGGCTCAGCGGGTATGGGTGCTCGTCAGAGTCGAACTGAGTATCGAATATCCGGTAGGCAGTTATAGGATCCCCCATATAATAATGCACAATGGCTTCCAGGGAATAAAATTTTTCCGGGTGCGTGGCAGGATAACCCTCTCCGCGCAGCCGGTCCAGGAACGCATCCCAGGTCTTACAGACAGCCGTCAGCCACTGGATGGTGGAGAAATTGGCTTCCACGCCCTTCCCCTCCCCGCTGTCTGCAAATAGCGTCTTTGCAATAAAGGGAGCCGGGAGCTGTTCCGTAAATATCCTTGCCAGCTGGGTTTTGTCAAAGCCCAAAAAGTACGCACGCTTGTAATGGATAGAGGCCAGCTCAGGTTCTTTTATGGCTTCATATATAAGCCCCAGACCGAAGAATGTCCTTCCATGATTGGGTCTTAGGGCGATGGCCCTGTTATAGTCCGCGATGGCCTTTTGATATTCCCCTTTCTTGCGCCAGGCCGATCCGCGATTGTGGTAATGGTCATACGCCTCCGGCTCCAGCTGGATGACCTTATTAAAGACCTCGATGGCCTGATCATAGTCCTTTACCTGCAACAAGGCGTTGCCCAGGTGACGATAGGTAGATACATGATTGGACCGCAGCTCGATGGCCTGGTTGAGGTCTCCGATGGCTTTGCTATACTTCTTTTTGAAGGACCATGCGAGCCCCCGGTTCTGCCAGGCCCGGAAATAGTCCGGACGCAGGTCGATGGCCTTGGTCAGGTCGTCGATGGCTTCGTCATTTCGTTGGATCTGCATCCAGGCGATGCCGCGGAAAAAATACAATTCGGGGGAGGTGCTTTCCTCGAGGATGGCTTGGTTCAGCAGATCGATCATTTCCTGGTATCTGCTGTCCTTGAATAATTGGTCTGCGTTTCGCAAGACTTCGTCTGTCTCGATCATAAGTAGGTAAGGTTTAATGCTAATTACCTCTAAAATACGAAATTTCCGGCGCATCCCTCGCATGACCAAAGACCACTGCAGTATTGATCCCCAGAGGAGACTTTTTTCAACAGACGGGAGGTAATGATCCTGATAAATTAGATCACATCCACACCACCTTCTGTTGGGCAACATGAGGCGCTGCAATGATGTCTCCGTATAGTTCCGGTCTGCGTGCCTGCCGGTAACGGTGCCCGCCTGATTTTTTGAGTTTCTCCGGCGTTAGCGTGGCGATGACAAAATCATTCCCCAGCGTGCGGCATTCCGCGATGACATCCCCATAAGGGTCCACGATCATGGAACATCCGTTCTTCAGCTGGTCGTCATCCATGCCGATGGGGTTGGAGAACACCGCATAGATGCCGTTGTCATAGGCCCTTGCCGGCAGCCATTTCATAAGCCAGGCCCGTCCCTTCAATCCGTCGAATTCCATACGCAGCGAAGTCGGGTCCGCTTCCCGGTTGTCCCACAAAGCAGGGTCGACAAAACCCGCGCCCGGCCGGGTAGAAGGCGTACACATCGTCACATGCGGCATAAAGATGATATCCGCCCCCAGCAGGGTCGTCGCACGCACATTCTCGATGATATTGTTGTCGTAGCAGATAAGTATCCCGCACTTCCATCCCAGCAGGTCAAAGACCACGTATTCATTGCCCGGTGTAATATGTGGATTGATAAAGGGGTGTAGCTTCCGGTATTTGGCCACCAGCCCATGCTTGTCCACACACACATAAGGTTTGTAGATCTTCCCATCGGCGCCCTGCTCGAATAGACCCGCCAGCACTACAATATCCGACGCACTCGCTATTTCCGTCAGCCTTTGTATGCTCGGCCCATCCGGAACAGGTTCCGACAGCTCCCACAGCTCCTCCCGTGACAACCGGCGGGCATGACTATAGCCCGTGATGCTGCATTCGTGCGTGGCGATGACATCCGCACCCGCCTCGGCCGCCCTTGCCGCCAACTCCGCGATGATACCAAGATTATATTCTTTGTCTCCGCTGCGGCTCTCAAATTGGGCCGTTGCGATTTTCAGGTTATCCATAATCAACATCTTTTTTTAACGTTCCTCGTACAACCCAAACTCACTCTTTATCTCCTCTATCTGCAGCACATGCCTTGCCGTATGCGCCCCTTCCAGCAGAAGGAACTGATAAAGATTCACCGTCCCGACAAAAGGATGGAACGCATGCCGGTCCTTCAGTCCATCTTCCGTATGACGCACATAGTCGATAAGCCGGTCCCGCTGCTCGATAAAATGCGCCAGCGCTGCCGCCGTATCCGCAAACCTACCCGCAGGCAGCAATCCCGACAAGGAACTCAATTTTCTGCTCCTGTCCGACATGATACAGATTATCCGTTTGATGCTCACCCTTACCAACTCCCTCCTCTCCGGCGTCGGCCTCTTCCCCAGCAGCTCATGCAGTATCTTCCAGGTGATATCACCCGCCAGCGCCAGATGCTCGATATTCTCCGCCATGCTCCATCTATCCGGTTCCGTCCGGGCACCCATGGCGGCCCTGCTAAGACCCGCTATACTGTCCAGCAATAGATTCTTTGTAAAAGCCAGGTATTCACAGGCAAATTCCCGCTCACCCCTGGAAAGGGACGAAGGCAGCACCTCCCCGTTGTACAATGACAAAGCTTCCATATTTTTAAGTTTTAGCCAGCGTCCCGCAGTCCGCCGTGTGAACAATTCATTCTTCTAATGACTATCAGATCGCTCCAAATGGGACAAAAAAGTAAATTTAATTTGGGTATACGCCCTCACGCAATGGTCTCAAACAATCGTTCCACATCCCTCAGATCATTATATAAATGCGGCGCAACCCGCATATTACTCCCCCTGAAGCTGATATATATCTTATTTTCAGCTAATTTCTTTTGCAGCGCCGCTATCCTCTCCGCCCCTATCCGAATCCCAAGCATATGCCCCGCCCGCTCCCCAGGCGCCACCTCTAATCCCGCCTCCCTGGCACGCTCCACCATCGCAGCCGTCAGGACAGACAACGACTCATGTATATTCTCCACTCCCCAGGCCAGTATCTGCTCCAGCGCCGCCTTCGCCATCGGAATATGAATAAAGCTGGCAAATTCCCCCGCATCAAATCTCCGCGCACCCGGTTTATACGCCTCAGTATAATCCACCAGTCTGGTGAAATCATCGCTGCCCGCCTTGACCATCCAGGACCATTCGATAGGATCACCCTCCGAATGATAAGCCGGCGCCGCATAGAGATATGCCAGGTTGTAAGGCCCCAACAGCCATTTATATCCCACCGCCACTACAAAGTCCGGCTGGATCTTTCGCACATCCAGCGGGTAGGCTCCCAGCGACTGACTCGCATCGATGACCAGTTTCGCCCCTACCTCCCTCACCTTCCTGCTCACCCGCTCCAGGTCGATAAAGCTTCCATCCGTCCAGTGACAGTTCGGAATGGCCACCAGTCCCGTACGATGATCCACCGCCCTTATAATGGCATCTGCCCACGACTCTCCATCCGCCCTTTTCACTGTGTCGATCACCGCCTCTTTTGTAACCGCCAGCTCCCGCCAGGCATAGACGTTGGAAGGATATTGCTGATCCAGGATCACAATGGTCTCACCAGGGCGCAAATTCATGTTCCTTTGAGCGATCGCCAACCCGTAACTTGCGGAAGGCACCAGTGCCACATGATCCTTCTCCGCCCCAATGAGCCGTGCAAAAAGACCGCGCAACTCTTCCGCCGGCTTAAACCATTGATCCGCCCCGATCGTCCAGGGATGCCGCCGCTGCTCGATGGCACGGATACCCGCCTCTTCCACAGCATGTAGAAAAGGAGCCATATTTGCACAATTCATATATGTTACTCCCTCCGGAATGGAGAAGAGCTTTTTTTGATGGGGAATGACCATGTTCGCAGGTTTTCTCGTTGGTTTCTAGAGTCAGGGAGTCAAAGATAATTACATCGATGTTGCTATAGGGGTGGTAAACGCGCCAATCTCATGGCAATTTGCGACAACATTCGTCTCAAAAAAATGTTAAAACCCCCATCCCCTACCAGCGCCTTACGAACGGATTCGTATATTTCATTCAAATCTCCCACTATGCAAAAGACAATCCTTTCCTCGCTCCTTATCGGGTGCCTGCTGGCAGCCAGCCTCCATAGCGCTGCACAAAATTCTACTTCTTCCAAGCTCGGCTGCATCAGCTTCAACGAGCTGCTCGTCGCCATGCCCGAATTCAAAAAGGCCGACACGCTGCTGGAAGCATATAAGGTGACGCTCGAGCAGCAATTCGAAGCGATGAAGTCAGAATACAACGATCAGCTATCAAAGCTCACCGGACCCGATACCGCCAAATTGACCAAACCCCAGCTCAGCCTGAAAAGACAAAATCTCTCCGAGCTGATAGCTAAGATACAGGGGTTCGATCAGCAGGCAGGAGTGCTGCTCAATCAAAAAAGGTCTTCTCTGATCGAGCCCATCCAGAAAAAGGCCGAAGATGCCATACAGGCCGTCTCAAGGGATAATGGCTATGCGTTCGTCTTTGAAAAGGACAATTTGCATGTCTATCCACCCTCCACTGACATTCTTCCACTGGTAAAGAAAAAGCTGGGGCTGCTCTAGCCTTTTTATATTCGTATCTTTGTCCCCTCTCCAGCATGAAAATATACTCCGTTCTCCAAAGAGGGGAATACCATTTCAACAATTGTGACGATCAGCTCTTCATCGACGAAATCGGCAATGACAAGATACTTTGTGCCGTAATGGACGGCTGCACCATGGCAAAAGACAGTTATTTCGCATCGACCCTGGTCAGCCGGCTGTTAAGAAAAATAGCAAGGTCCATAGGGTATAAAGAATTCTACTCGAAAGACCCGCTGCCCGAAGACATCGACACATACTTAAAAACCATATTGAAAGAGTTGTTTAAAGAGCTCAACCTCGCTAAGAACCTTCTGATGCTGGAACAAAAGGAGCTGCTGACCACGATTATCATCTTGCTGTATGACAGGATAAAGGACCAGGGCATCGTTCTCGCCGTCGGCGATGGCCTCGTCAGCATCAACGGCGTCATCACGGAATTTGACCAGGATAACAAGCCCGATTACCTGGGATTTCACCTCAGCGAAGATCCCGACACCTGGTATGCAGGGCAATCGCAAAAAATATTGTTCAATAAGCTGTCCAATATCAGCATTGCGACAGATGGGATCACGCTTTTTGAAAAGATCGCTTTGACAAAGGAAACATCTCCCATCGATCCTATCGAATTTTTGCTTACCGATAAAACAGGCGCCGGCGACGAGGATATGTTATATCTCAAATTAAAAAGGTTGGAACATACACATGGGTTAAAGCCTACTGACGATCTCGCCCTGATAAGGATAATTGTCTAAATTACACCCCATGCACCTCACCATCACCGGATATTCCACCGCCCTGTTCTCCACCTGGTATTTCATCGAGGAATGGGGTATCCTTTTCGACGCAGGCGAAGGCCTGATCTCCGCATTGCTGCAAAAGAGCCGGAAGATCGACCAGGTATTCATCACCCATGCCGACCGGGACCATATCACCGGCCTGCTGCAATTTCTTCAATTGAATGCCCGTCCAGGCCTCCCTAACATACACTATCCAAAGGATTCCGGTTCCTTCCCCGCGCTGGAAACATTCTCCAAAAAGTTTGATCCCCACGTGGCCCGCACCGTCTGGACACCCATCACCGAAGGCGATGAAATAGCCATTACCAAAGACCTCTTCATAAGACCTTTGCGCAACGGACACGTTCCCGTAGATCAGCACATCATCAAAAGTCTGGGCTATCTGGTCGTCCAGTCGCGTAAGAAGCTCCGGCCCGAATTTGCCCATCTCTCCGGTCAGGAATTGCGACAGCTGGCAGAACAACAGGGAAGGGACAGCTTTTCTATGGCAGTGCGGGAAAATATCCTCGGCTATTCAGGTGATACACCCGTGGAGGATGGAGCAAAATGGGACAATACCAAGATCCTTATCCATGAAGCTACCTTTCTGGACAGCGGCGAACCCGTAAAAAACAGGGAGCATGGCAATAAGCACAGCACCCTGGAAGAAGTAATGGAAATGGTCAGCTCCATTCATATCGAACAGCTGATTTTGGGCCATTTCTCTTCCCGCTATTCCCCCGAAGACATCGACCGGGCCATCAGGGATCAATGTGAAAAATACGCCATCAACATCCCCGTCCGCCGCCTATTGCCTGGAGTGACTACACACGACCTGCTGAGCCAGCCGCCTCTTAATCAATGAGCAGGGACTTCCCCCCGAAGGCCGGCTGTCCCTGTCGACCAAACTGTCCCTACGGCCTATTAAATTTTCCCACCGGTGCGCTCGTCATGATTTTTATTTCTAGCTTCGATATAAAATAAACCATCCATATGATTTCAGCCAACACATCTTCCGGCCGGCGGAGGTTTTTAAAAGCCACCATCGGGGTAGCCACCGGAGCCACCGCATTGTCCATGCTGCCTGCTACCGCCTTTTCTCAACCATTTTTTTCTCCTGCCAGCGCCGCGGACAACGATCTCAATATCATTGGGCCTAAAGAAGGCTACTCCCCTCAGATAGGGACCCTCGTATCCATGATGACCTGGATGCGCACCATCATGCTCTATTCTGTCAAAGGGATGACCACCGAACAGCTCGACTTCCTCATCGATAATAAGGCCAACACCATCGGCGCCATGCTCTTTCACCTCGCTGCTACTGACGCCTTCTATCATGCCCACACGTTCGGCGGCGTGGATTGGGGAAAATGGGACAAGAGCCTGAACGACAAGTTCGGCACCGCTATGGAATTGGGAGACAATGGCCGTAAGAATATCAAAGGTAATAACCTCGACTTTTACATGAACCTGCTGCAGGACACAAGGGAAAAGACCCTGGCTGAATTCAAAAAGAGGGATGACCAATGGCTGCTCACCGTGGATGCCAAATGGCCCTGGGGTCCCACCAACAATTACTGCAAATGGTTCCATGTCTGTGAACATGAATCCAATCACAATGGACAAATAAAATTCCTCAAGAGCAGACTGCCCGGAGCCAAGGCGGGTAATGAATAGCCTGGTCCGCCCTTAGTTCAACACCGAATACTTCACATTGGTCATTTTCCCATTGGTGACGGAAAAGACGACAGTATCCGTATTGAAGTCCTTCAGAGTGGTCTGGAAAGTCCCCGTAATAGTGGTATGTGCGCTGTCACAAGCCGAGACCGTGAACAGACCGTCTTCATTGTATACATCCGTAAGCCAGCTGTTATTGCCAAGCGAGGTGCTAAAGGTAGTAAAGCCCTGCGTCGTCAGGCTTTCATCCACATCCGGTGTGGACGGGTCGTCTTCCGGGAAGGGGTTGAGCACATAGGGCTTGACCGTCATGCCACTGCCATTTGAGGTTTCTATTCCAAGGGTGATGATCACTCGTTGGGTCTTGTCCGTGGATATACCCCCGATGTCCATTCTTTTTTCATTGGTTTGTGTGCTGCGAAGGAGGGTGGCCTGGAAGATATTAAAAGTAGTTGCCTTGCCATTGACAGTAGCGGTAAAGGTTGAGCTGGAACTGCCGCCGCCGGAACCATCGCTCTTTTTACAGGCTGTAAAGTAAAGGGCCAGGGCGCCGAGCAGGAACATAGCAGAAATTTTTTTCATAGATCCAGTTTTTTTATAGTTAATAGTTAGATACAGTATAACGCCGTCATTGAATGCTTAGTATTTATCCATATCCCCCTCGCTGGCAAATAATGGCCAGTTCTTATCCGGGATATGAGCTTCCCGCATCAGTAACACAATTTTTTTGACAATGTCCGGGTGTTGTGCCGCCACATTGTTCTTCTCCGCCAGGTCCTGGCTCAGATCATACAGCTCTAATGGGGCATCTGCCGTATCATGGACATTCAATCGGACACCTTTCCATTTTCCCCAACGGATAGCCTGCCGCCCCCCATTTTCGTGGAACTCCCAATACAGGTAGTCATGTTGACGCTGGTGCATCGTGTCGCCGGACAATGTTGGCAGGATCGATATCCCGTCAATGGAAGGCCCCGGGTGCCCGCCTGCCTCCTCCAAAAAAGTAGGGTACAGGTCCCAAAAGGCGCCCGCAAATCCCGAGACAGCGCCGGCCCGGATCGTACCCGGCCAGCAGGCAATAAAGGGCACGCGGATACCTCCTTCATACAGGTCCCTTTTGATACCCTTCAACGGTCCATTGCTGTCAAAAAAATCAGGGTCATTCCCGCCCTCTTTATGCGGACCGTTGTCGCTGCTAAAGATCACCAGCGTATTGCGGGCAATACCTAAGCTGTCCAGCAAGGCCCGGACCTCTCCCACACATCTATCCAGTCTCGTGACCATGGCTGCATAGGCCGCATGCGGATAAGGCTCGAATGCAGCCTTCTCATAGCGGGGTGTCTCTGTCTGACTGCGCGGTGACTCATGGAACTTGCGTACATAATGTTCATATACCGTATCATGCGGTACGCTCAATGCCGCGTGAGGCAATGTATAGGAAAGGAATAAAAAGAAAGGCGCATTCTGCTGCTGCCGGAGGAATTCCAGCGCATGTCCGTGGATGAGATCCGCGGAATAAATAGCATCTCCCGTCTTGTTCTCCGCAAGCTCGACGCGCTGATCGTTCTGCCAGAGGTGATCAGGGTAGTAGTTATGCGCCTGGCTTTGACAGTTGTAGCCAAAGAAAGTATTAAATCCCTGTTTGGTCGGTACACCCGAAGAACCCGGATAACCCAGACCCCACTTCCCGAAGTCCGCCGTATAATAACCCATGTCCCGCAGCCGCCGCGCAATGGTCACCGTCGTGTCGGGAAGAGGGAATTGCCCCTCCGGCTGAAAACCCCGATTGCCACGGACAGGCGTATGTCCCGTATGACGCCCCGTCATAAAGCTCGCCCGGGATGGCGCACATACCGACGTACCAGCATAGAACTGGGTGAAGCGCATCCCATCACGTGCCAGCGCATCGATATAAGGTGTCTCTATTTTTTTCTGACCGTAACAACCCAGGTCCCCATAACCCAGGTCGTCCGCGAGGACAAAAATGATATTAGGCCGCTGCTGCCCGCTCGAAGAAATACAGATGAACAATGTCATCAGGGCAAAAAAGTATCTCATGCCCTAAATATACAAAACCCGCGTCGTAGCGCGGTTTTGAAAAGCTTACTGATTCACTCCAAACTCCTCCCATCCATACCTGCTTCATAAGTGTATAAGAAAATTACCGCTAAGAGTTTCCAGGTCATCAAACACACGCGCCCTGATGTCGTTTGCTCCCTGTGATAGCCAATCAACCAGGAAGCCGATTAACTCCAGCGTTGGAAAATTGGATATTTAGTCGTTCTTTTATCAGACAATCGCCTTGCCAATGAAAGAGCACACAACAAAGGATGGCCGGAAGTTCATGATCCGTCAACCCACAGAGGAAGACGCCAGGGACATCATCGACTATTCAAAAATGCTCTTCGCCTCCACCGACCAAGTGCTAACCACCCTGGAGGAATATACCATCACCGTCCAGCAGGAACAGACCTGGATCAGCAATTTCAACGAAGACCCCAATTCCATCATCCTCATCGCCGAGATGCAGCATCAATTAGCAGGTCTGTTGTTCTTTGTCGGCGGCTCCAAGAAAAAAAATGCCCACACAGGAGAATTAGGTGTCAGCGTACATCCGGCATTCCAGGGAGCTGGTATAGGACGACAGCTGATGGTGTCGCTGATACAATGGGCTCAAAATAACCCCGCCATCGAAAAAATATTTCTCAACGTTTTTGCAACCAACCAAAGGGCCATCCGCCTGTACAGGCGCCTTGGCTTTATTGAAGAAGGCCGGTTCGTCAGGGCCGTCAAACAGCCCGATGGGGAATATGTTGACGTGCTGCAGCTGTATATCATGACAAAATGAGTAAAAAATTGCTATATATCATATCGCCTTTTCTCCTCGGTTTCGGCTTTTGCCTGCATCTCACCTTAAACCTTATGCATGTGAAGCTGCCAGCTGATAGGATCCGGTGCGGTACAGGGATTGCTGTTTTCATGATTTTAGCGGCTTTCCTCTTAATTGGAGACCTCGTTCTAAGGATTTTTATAAGGGACGCAATTAGACTCTGGATCATAGAGATCGTAAGTATATTGCTCTTTTTCATTTTTGCTCTACGATGACCCGTTTCCGGTCATCCCGCCTCCCTACCGTCCATCCGTCAGTCCAATTTTCCCCACATCATTCATCAAATATTTCGCGGACATTTTAAGGCCATTTACCGAGATTTTCGCCCCTTTGGCCATATTCATCTGGACCAGCACATAAAGGCGGGGTAAATTTGCCGATCAACGTATAAAAATTAACCTCGTGAGAAAGTTGTTTGTTACATTATCGCTTTTCTTATCGTTTGCACTAGTGAGTATGGCACAGGCCCCTGCCGGACAAGGCGGCGGAGCTAAGCCAGCAGGCCCAGGCGCCCCTGGAGGAAAACCAGGCGGACCAGGTGGTCCC
>Ga0105237_10000849_pt1 | contig 41632 bp, 27 predicted proteins | sample KBSC24metaG_FD_81520 | JGI IMG/M metagenome (GOLD analysis project Ga0105237, IMG submission 81520) | Corn rhizosphere microbial communities from Kellogg Biological Station, Michigan, USA - KBS C2-4 metaG | ecosystem: Host-associated > Plants > Roots > Rhizosphere > Soil | place: Michigan, USA...
ATTTTTGCCGAAGCCGACAATATGGCTAACGGCCACCCTACACAAAAGGCTGTTGACGCAATTAACCGGGTGATCGACCGGGCAAATGGCCACGTGGTAAATGCGGAGGATCCTTTAGCCACCACTAACCTCACCATGGCTGAATTTGATAATAAGGTGATCCTGGAAAGAGATTATGAACTATGTTTTGAGATAGATCGCTGGTTTGATCTCATAAGAAAGCATATTCTGAAACAAGAAAGTCTTCCTGATTATCAAATCAATTTTACAGACGACGATTACTTATGGCCTATTCCGACAAATGATATTCAGGTGGACCCTTTACTTAAGCAAAATCCGGGATATTAAGTACCTTACGTGGTATACTGTTATTTATTAGTTTCAAATGGTTTGGCAAAAAGCTGGAATGAGAAAATTTATACTATCCGGAATATTAATATCACTTTGTTCTGTGCTGTTTGCACAAAAAAGGCCACCCCGGGAGTTGATGCGCAAGTTAGTGACTAAGGACCTGGCATTTTCTGTACAGCAATATAAATCGCTAATGCGCAATTTACCACCCGGTAAAATGCTTAAAACCTACGATGCGGCAGCAGATACGTTGGTAACAAGCGATCCGGAATGGTGGTGCAGCGGATTTTATCCCGGTACACTATGGTATTTATATGAATATTCATCTGATGCGGCAATAAAAACGGAAGCAGAGAACAGGATGGCCTTGTTGAAACGAGAGGCGTTGAATTCGGGCAATCATGACCTTGGGTTTAAAATATTTTGCAGTTTTGGTAATGCGTACCGTATTACCGGAGAACGGAAGTACAAAGAATCTATACTGATTGCTGCAAAATCACTGGCAACGCGATATCGTCCTTCTATTAAGTCGATTCAGTCCTGGGACTCTTCTGCCATGTATAAATGCCCGGTAATTATTGATAATTTGATGAACCTCGAATTGCTGGAATGGGGCAGTAAAAACGGAGGGGGCAAGCAATTGGATGAGATTGCTGTAAATCATGCGAATACAACCTTAAAAAATCATTTTCGAGCTGATCACAGTTCCTTCCATTTAGTTGACTATAACTTATCGGCAGGTGAGGTGATGCGTAAGATCACCAGGCAGGGCGCAGCTGATTCTTCCGCATGGAGCAGGGGCCAGGCCTGGGGATTATATGGTTATACCATGATGTACCGGTTTACTAAAAATAATCAGTACTTGTTACAGGCAGAACATATCGCAAAATTTATCCTGGACCACCCGCGTCTCCCAGCCGATAAGATCCCCTACTGGGACTTTGATGCACCAGGTATTCCTCACACTTATCGCGATGCTTCGGCGGCAGCAATAATGGCGTCTGCCTTTCTTGAACTGGGAAGGTATACTACGGGACAGAGCCGAATACGGTATATTACTACGGCAGAAAAAATCATTCAAATACTCTCTTCACCATTATACCTGGCTAAGCAGGGTACAAATGGTGGCTTTTTGCTCAAGCACAGTGTTGGGGCGATACCCTTTAAATCTGAAGTGGATGTGCCATTAACCTATGCCGATTACTATTTTGTGGAAGCTTTAATGAGATATAAAAATTGGTACTTAAAGAGAACCGGCAAAGTATGAAAACGATATACACCGTTTTTTTGAGAGTAATATTTTCAGCTTTAGCAATAATCGCTTTTGTCTCTGATACGTGGTGTTTACCCGGAAATCATATTGCGGCAGATTCTCTAACTTTTTATGATGCACAGCAATTCACCGTGATAGGCAGGTTCCACAATGAACAAAACTATCGGCGCTTTCCGCAGCGATACAAAGGTATTTTAAGAGACCCGGTATGGGAAGAAAGTTTGAGTTCAGCAGGCATTGCTATAAGGTTTCGCACCAATGCCACGCGCATAGCAGTCAGATGGTCTTTGAGAGAAATTGACTCATTATCGAAAAAGGCCGGATCTATCGGAACAGATGGGATCGATTTGTATGCGAATTCAGGCACTGGCTGGCAATATGTAAATACCGGAAAGCCCAAACAACAGATGAACGAATTTATACTACTTCGTAACGGAGCGGGCGGATACAAAGAGTATCTGTTAAACCTCCCTTTATACAACGGGGTTGATTCTCTTTTTATCGGAACAAATGCGACAGCAGAAATCTCGAAGCCGGTTGAAAAATATCTTGTTGAAAAGAAACCGGTTATCTACTATGGTAGCAGTATTGCCCAGGGAGCGGCAGCCTCAAGGCCGGGGATGGCTTATACCAATATTCTTTCCCGAAAATCAGATCGGCCATTTATCAATTTTGGGTTTAGTGGCGAGGGGAAATTTGATTTGTCGGTAGCGTTAGCGATGAGCGAAGTGGATGCCGCTTTATATATCATAGATTGTACCCCGAATTCTAAAAAGGAAATTATATGTGACAGTGCAATAAAGGTAGTCAGGCTGTTAAAAGAGAAACGGCCCTTGGTCCCGATTTTGTTGGTAGAAGGGTTTTATTATGAGGATAGCTACTTTAATAAGGATGGCCTGGCTAACATCGATAATAAAAGAAAGGAGCTGAGAAGAGCCTTTGATTTGCTAAAGGAATCAGGGGTTAAGGGATTGTATTATAAGGCTGGAGATGGCTTAATTGGATACGATCATGAAGGAACTGCGGACGGGGTACATCCCAATGATGTGGGTATGTTAAGATTTTCTGAACAAATACTGCCCGTAATTGAATCCATTTTAAGAAAGAAAATCAGCAAAAATGATTAACCAGGGTAAACCAGGCTTTGACCAGGAGCGCATTCTTTCTATCGATTTTTTTCGTGGGTTAACCATGTTTTTGTTGGTGTCGGGTTATGGGCAGTTGTTTAATCCGGCCAGCAATAATCATTTCGTTGCGGCCATTGGCAAGCAAATGGATCATGCCGACTGGCAAGGGCTTACTGCCTGGGACCTCATTCAGCCATTTTTTATGTTTATTGTGGGTGTGGCGATGCCATTTTCATTTTCAAGAAAATGGGCTAAGGGAGAAAGCTGGAATAAGTCGTTTTGGGGCGTTTTGCGGCGTTCGCTATTATTGCTTTTTCTTGGCTGGCTGGTATCTTCAGAAACAAAATCTTCTTTTACCAATGTGCTGGCCCAATTATCGGTTACCTACCTCATTGCCTTTTTGGTAATGCGCAAGGCCATAAAATGGCAATTGTTGGTTTCGGCGATATTAATTATTTTAACTGATGTGGTCTACCGGATTTGGCCTGTCCAGGGCTTTAATCAACCCCTTATTGCAGATAATAATTTTGGATCATGGTTCGATGTTTTCCTGACCGGAGGCTTAAGCGAAGATCGTTGGGTTGCATTTAACGCCATACCAACAACAGCGCACACCATTTGGGGGGTAATTGCGGGGATGATATTAATGAAAAATTATACGCCCCGAAAAAAAGTAGGCATGCTGCTTATCATAGGTGTTGCAGGTATCATAGCCGGATACACGCTTGGTATGCATATTCCTGTAATTAAGCGCATATGCACAAGTTCATTTATCATATTGAGCGGAGGGTATTCATTCGTCGGCCTTGCTGTTTCTTACTTGCTGATTGATGTGCTCAATTTAAAAAAGGGTGTTATCTTTTTTGCAATTGTCGGCATGAACCCGCTCTTCATTTACCTGTTCTGGCATTCGGGAGGAAGACTTGTACTGATGAATCTTGCCAGGCCAGTCACAAACCGGCTTTTTGGCTGGATTAGTCCCGAAGCAATTACTGCCGCCACAATACTTGTCGTGTCTGGTATGATGTGGTATATCTGCTACTTTCTGTACAAACGAAAAATATTCATCAAAATTTAAGCGTAGCCAAGCTTTTAATAAAACAACGATGCCTGATCCAACTCCTATTATTCAACCCCGGCAAAGATTGATTTCCCTCGATTTTATGCGTGGGTTCATCATGATCCTGTTGATGCTGGAAGGAACAGAATTATATGATAAATTAGATATAGCTACAAACGGTACTGGCTTTAATGCTGTTATTAAGCAATTTTTCCATCATCCCTGGAATGGTCTGCGTTTTTGGGATCTTATTCAGCCCGGATTTATGTTTATCGCCGGCGCTGCTATGTCCTATTCATTGCACCGGCAGCAGGAACAGGGTGTCCCCTGGAAGCAATCGTTTATGAAAACGTTAACGCGATCTGTTCTTCTGTTATTCTGGGGTATCTGGACAAGGATAATAAAGCCTGAAGGGCTCAATTTTGAGCTATGGAATGTTTTAGCGCAACTTGCATTTACAACGTTGATCGCCTTTCTTATTTTTCGCTGGTCAATTAAAAAACAAATTATTTTTAGTTTTTTATTGCTGGTTTTAACTGAGATCTTATATCGGTTTATCAATGTAAGCGGCTTTGATCAACCGTTTACCGATCAGCATAACTTCGGGAATTATATCGACTTGCTATTAGTGCATAAGATCAGCAAAGGTGGCTGGGTTACCATCAATTTTATTCCAACTGCGTGCCACACCATTTGGGGAATGATGGCCGGTTCGCTTTTGTTGTCAAATAGAGCTGCCGCTTTAAAACTGAAGTGGTTATTGCTGGCCGGAATTATTTTATTGGCCATAGGCTACGTAGAAGGGGCCACCGTTACGCCTATTATCAAAAGAGTTGCTACAAGTTCATTTGTACTGGTTTCGGGAGGATGGTGCCTGATTGCGCTGGCATTTTTATACTGGTGGAATGATATAAAAGGGCATACCAGATACGCGTGGCTCATTACAGTAGTGGGAATGAATTCATTGTTCATTTACCTTTTTATTGAAACCATTTCAGGCGGAATTAACGAGTATGTGAATAAAATAACGACGGGTTTCCTGACCCCAACCCATATGTCCATATTAGGGATCGGGATAGTTGCATCCTTACTCACATTTTTGCTTGAATGGTACTTATGCTGGTTTATGTTCAGGAAAAAGGTATTTATCAAAATATAGATTTAGGATAGTAATATTTAATATCAAACAAGTTCAACATATGATCATCGGTACTTCAATATTTAAAACCATCACAAAGCTTACGTGCCTGTGCTTGCCGGTAATTTTAATGTCCTCTCAGAGTTACGCCCAGGAAAAAACAAGCAGGCCTGTAAAAAAGGCTCCCGGTGAGCAGTATTATACCGTCAGCGATTTTAAATCGATTAAGAAGATCGACTCACATATGCACCTAACCGAGGATATAGATACGGCATTTATTAACCAGGCTGAGATAGACAATTTTCGCATGTTGACGATCAATGTATATAGCTCCCCCGGCATGCCTATAGAAGAACAGCAGGATTTTGCCATTAAGCTGATCAAGGCTCACCCCGGGCGCCTTGCCTACGCAACCACCTTCTCTTTAAAAAATTATAACGAACCTGGCTGGCAAAGTGAAGTTATTGCTTATTTAAAAAACTCATTTGCCAAAGGGGCTGTTGCCGTTAAAGTGTGGAAGAATGTGGGAATGCAGTTGCGGGATAAGAATAATCAATTGGTTTTTGTCGATAATCCGAGGTTTGATACCATATTTAATTACCTCACTATTAATCATATTCCCCTTATTGGTCATTTAGGTGAGCATAAAAATTCATGGCTTCCGCTGGATAAAATGACTGTAAAAAACAATCATGACTACGCTGCGGCACATCCCGAGGAGTATATGTATTTACACCCCGACCGGCCATCGTATGAGTATTACCTGAAAGTAAGAGATCATATGCTAGAAAAAAACCCAAATCTGCAATTTATCGGGGCGCATTTAGGTTCTTTGGAGTGGAGTGTGGCCGAACTTGGCAAAACACTCGATAAATATCCCAATATGGCAGTGGATATGGCCGAGCGGATCTCTCATCTGCAATACCAGGCAAAAACGAATTGGCAGAGTGTGCATGATTTTTTTATAAAGTACCAGGACAGAATACTGTACGGAACAGATATGCGGCATGATGCAATGGATATTGTAAATGAACATATAACAACCCCGGAAGGATTAAGAAAGCATGCGCATGAGGTTTGGCTAAGGCACTGGCGATTTTTTACAACCAACGAAAAAATGAAAGCGCCTGAAGTTGAAGGAGAATTTTATGGCTTGAGATTGCCCCGCCAGGTGGTTGACAAAATATATAATAAAAATGCTCAACGATGGATCCCCGGATTGTAAAAAATAGCGATTTAACTAAAAAAACCTATGAAATTGAATATTGGCAACAAGCTGTTTAGGAATACACTGCTATTGGCCTTACCCGCTATTATTTCTTTTAACGCCAAATCGCAAGAGGTATCGTTGCTTCCTTTAGCCAAAGAGCCAAAGGCTATAGTAGACAATCAAGTTCAGGATGTATTTGTTGCTGCACCCGTTCAGGCTCAATTACTGCAAGGCTATCTTGGAAAACGAATGACACAAAATTTAGAAGAGAGGCTGTTAAAAATAGATGAGAAAGGAATCATAGAAGGGTATCTTCACAGACCGGGCAGTCAACCATGGATTGGGGAGCATGTTGGCAAATACCTGGAAACGGCTTGTAACACCTGGAAGTATACACACGATGTCCGGCTTAAAAAGCAAATGGATAGATTGATGTACGAATTGATCAATTCACAATTGGACAATGGTTATCTGGGAACTTATACGCCTGACCAGTATTGGACAAGCTGGGATGTATGGAGCCATAAATATAATTTATACGGCCTGCTGGCCTATTACACTACAACCGGCTACCGCCCAGCATTAGAAACTTGCAAAAAAATAGGCAATTTGTTATGTACAACCTTTGGAAATAATCCAGGTCAACGGGATATTATTGCAGCGGGAACGCATGTAGGTATGGCTGCGACAAGTGTATTGGATCCGATGGTAGAATTATACAAATATACCGGTGAAAAAAGGTACCTCGATTTTTGTTATTATATTCTTGGGGCATGGGAACAAAATAATGGACCTAAAATTATCAGTTCATTATTAACAACGGGTAAGGTAAATAAAGTGGCAAACGGTAAAGCATATGAAATGCTTTCTAATTTAGTTGGACTGATAAAACTGTATCGTCTCACCGGCGATAAACAATTGCTGAAACCTGTTTTAATTGCATGGCAGGACATTGTCGCCCACAGATTGTATATCACCGGAACCACCAGTTCTTTTGAACATTTTCAGGAGGATGAAATATTACCGGCCTTCGATAAAGACAGAATCGGGGAAGGATGCGTAACTACTACCTGGATTCAATTAAATCAAAATCTGTTAGCTATTACAGGTGATTTAAAATATGAAGAACAAATTGAAAAGTCAATTTATAACCAGTTGCTGGGAGCTGAAAATCCTGAAACAGGCTGTGTAAGTTATTATACTTCGCTGATGGATAAAAAACCTTTTAGTTGTGAAATTACTTGTTGTACATCGAGTGTGCCAAGGGGCATATCAATGATCCCGTTCTTTACATTTGGTAGCGTGAAAAATATACCAACGCTTATGTTATACGAGCCTGCGGTGTATAACGAAAGTATAACAACTGCTGATAAAAAAGAAATTAATTTGTCCCTGAAAATTGAAAGCAATTTTCCAGAAAGTGGCGATGCGGTTATAACAGTAAACAGTTCCCGCACTGCGGCGTTCCCACTAGCGTTAAGGGTGCCTTCCTGGTGTGATGCTTTTGTTGCAACAATTGGCTATAAAACTTACAAGGGTATCACCAATCATTATTTAACTATTAACCGTGTCTGGAAAGCCGGCGATAAAATAAAAGTGACTTTTAAAATTCCTGTTAAGGAAATATCCGGTGGTAAAAGTTATCCGGGGCAATTGGCTTTTCAGAGAGGGCCGCAAGTACTGTCTTTGGATGAGTCATTAAATGCTGTTGAATTAAAAAGCTCTCCATCAATAATTGAACGAAAAATATTGGTAGAAAAGCCCGATAGTAAAACTGAGGCAGGTGTATTACCCAAAGAATGGATTGGTAAACAAGCCTATAAAGTGAATATTGTAGCTGCAGATAAAAATGCGGGAAAACAACAATTGGTGCTGGTGCCATTTGCAGATGCTGGCCAGACTGGGGGAGAAGTAAAAGTTTGGATGCCGTTAACCACTCTATAAAATCAATAAATATGTCGGGATCGAAGATCAGAAACTACCGTTGGATTGTTTGCCTTTTCCTGTTTACCGCAACGACAATCAATTATATCGACAGGCAAATATTTGGTTTGCTTAAGCCGGAGTTAGAGAAAGTATTTAGCTGGACAGAAATGGACTACAGCAGAATTGTGATGGCATTTACCGCCTGTTATGCATTTGGTCAATTGATTTACGGAAGGATAATTGACAAGATAGGTACAAAAATGGGCTATGCCATATCGATAACGCTGTGGAGTATTGCCGCAATGCTTCATACCATTGTTAAAACCACCTTTGGATTTGGGCTGGTAAGAGGTTTTCTGGGTATAGGGGAATCCGGAAATTATCCGGCCGGTGTTAAAACTACAGCGGAGTGGTTCCCAAAAAAGGAAAGAGCACTCGCCATCGGAATATTGGATTCAGGTTCTAATATCGGGGCATGCGTCGGCCCTATTTTAGTGCCGTGGTTATTAGCAGTTTATGGCTGGCAGGCTGCATTTTTAATAACAGGATCGTTAGGTTTTATATGGCTGATTTTATGGTTGATTTTTTATGAAAGACCATCGAAGCAAAAACGACTTACCCAAGCTGAATTTATTTATATCAACAGTGATGAAGAGGGCGATGATGATATTGCTACCGGAAAAGTTACCTGGGGCCGGCTGCTAAAACTGAAGCAAACATGGGCGTTTATAGCCGGTAAGTTTTTTACTGATCCTATCTGGTTCTTTTTCCTGTTCTGGCTTCCTTCGTACTTTAGTTCCTATTTTCATCTTGATCTTAAAAGGCCCAGTTTGCCGTTGGTAATTATTTATTCGGGGGCTATGTTAGGCAGTTTGGGTGGCGGTTATCTTTCATCATGGCTGATCAAAAAAGGTTACCCGGTTTACAAAGCCAGGAAAATCGCCCTATTTATATCAGCAATTTGTGTTATTCTCATCGTATTTTCCAGGTATACTACCAATATGTGGATCGTTGTCACATTAATAAGTATTTCAGTTGCTGCAAACCAGGCATGGAGCGCTAATATTTTTGCAATAGTTCCGGATATGTTTCCCAAAAAAGCCATAAGTTCAGTTGTTGGTTTAGGTGGAATGGCCGGGGCCATTGGTAGCGTACTTTTCCCGCTCTTTATTGGTTATATTCTTGACTTTTATAAAGGTGCCGGCAACATTGTCACTGGATACAATATTATTTTTATCATCTGCGGAAGTTCGTTTATGTTGGCCTGGGTAATTATACATTTCATCATACCTAAAATGCAAAAAGCAACACTTTAATTCTGGGCTTTTAGATAATGGACAAAATAAAGTTATCACCATTTACTCTCCGGGCCATTGGAAAAATCGTATGCATGATTATCTGTATGCAACTGATAGTGATTTGCTGTTTTGCACAGCTTTCGGTACAAAAGCTTCTGACAGAAAATAGCTGCAACCCTATAGGATTAGATGTGGCGATCCCTCGTTTCAGTTGGCAGTTGGCGAGCAATAAAAGGAGCGTTTTTCAAACAGCGTATGAGATACAGATATTTATCTCAGGCCAAGGTAATGCTGCTGTTTGGAACTCAAGTAAGGTTATGTCCGAACAATCGGTAATGATACCTTATTCGGGTGATGCTCTTCAAAGTGGTAAAAAATACAAATGGCTGGTAAAGGTTTGGGATAATACCGATGAGTTACCTGCAACGAGCGATACCGCATCCTTTCAAATGGCTTTTTTAAAAGAAAGTGACTGGAAAGCAAAATGGATAGAACCCGGTTATAAAGAGGACAGTGTGATGCGCCCAAGCCCATTATTTAGAAAACAATTTTCCACCCGTAAAAGTATCGCGTCAGCAACAGCTTATATAACTGCTCATGGCTTATATGAGGCACAAATTAACGGAGTTAAGATTGGTAACGCCTATTTTACACCAGGCTGGACATCTTACAATAAACGGCTGCAATACCAGGTATATGATGTGGCAAAATTGATCAATAAAGGAGATAACGCCATATCAGTTTCGCTGGGAAACGGTTGGTACCGGGGGATTATTGGTTTTAAAAATAAGAAGAATACCTATGGAAAAGATATCGCACTTCTTTTTCAACTGGAGATTATTTATAGTGATGGCACTACGGAGACTATCATTTCAGATGGGAGCTGGAAATCATCTACCGGAAGTATCCTCTATTCGGAAATTTATAATGGTGAAATAATTGATGCAAGAAAAGAGAAGAAAAATTGGACTTTGCCGGGGTATGTTGATGCCCGCTGGAGCGGAGTGAAAGTTGCCAGCCATCCAATAAATGTGTTGACAGCTACTTACAATGATCTGATAAAAAAAAAGAAGACTTTTAAGCCGGTTAAAATATTAAAAACGCCTAAAAGGGAGCATGTAATTGATTTTGGCCAGAACCTGGCTGGTTGGGTAACACTTAAAGTGAAAGGGAAGGCTGGTGATAAAATCGTTGTATCACATGCTGAAGTATTGGATAAGGCAGGAAACTTTTACACAGAAAACCTGCGTGCAGCAAAAGCCCAGGACACGTATATTTTGAAAGGCGGTGGTGAAGAAATATTTGAACCTCATTTTACCTGGCATGGGTTCCGGTTTATTAAAATAGAAGGTTATCCCGGAAAAATAAAAGCGGAAAATTTTACGGCGAATGCCCTGTATTCAGATATACCTCTTACCGGTACCTTTACATCGTCTAGCCCATTGGTTAACCAGTTACAACATAATATTCAGTGGGGGCAAAAGAGCAACTTTCTGGACATACCTACTGATTGTCCGCAACGCGATGAACGTTTGGGCTGGACAGGCGATGCGCAGGTGTTTTTCAGAACCGCCGCTTTTAACATGAATGTCGATAATTTCTTTGCCAAATGGCTCAAAGATGTTAGTGCGGATCAGTTAATGAATGGCAGTGTTCCCTTTGTTATACCGGATGTATTAGGCCAGCGCAGATCCGGATCGGCCGGTTGGGACGATGCCGCCTGTATTGTGCCGTGGAATCTATATGTTGCGTATGGCGATAAAAGAGTTCTTGAACAGCAATACAGCAGTATGAAAAAATGGATCAGATATATTCAAAGTGTTAGTCGGAATAATTTGTGGAATACAGGTACTCATTATGGCGACTGGTTGTTTTATAGCCCCGATGATGATAAAGATGGAAAGGCAGCAGTAACAGATAAATATTTGATTGCTCAATGTTTTTATGCAAACTCAACTCAATTAGTAATTAATACAGCGAGGGTTTTGGGCAAAGCCGAAGACGTGGCCTTGTATCAGTCGTTGCTGTTAAAGATCAAAGAAGCTTTTGTAAAAGAGTACCTTACTCCTAATGGGCGATTGGTATCGGGTACACAAACCGCTTACGTGCTAAGTTTGAATTTTGACATGTTGCCTGAAGAATTAAGACAGCAAGCGGCAGAACGGCTGGTTGAAAATATCAAAAGTTATGGTAATCATCTTACCACGGGCTTTCTAGGAACACCTTACCTTTGTCATGTGTTGACCCGCTTCGGCTATACTAATATTGCTTATAACCTTTTATTGCAGGAAGAATATCCATCATGGTTGTATCCAATAAAAAAAGGTGCCACTACTATATGGGAAAGATGGGACGGTATAAAGCAAGATGGTTCTTTCCAGTCGCCAGCTATGAACTCTTACAACCATTATTCTTATGGTGCGATAGGAGACTGGATGTATCGGGTTATGGCTGGCCTGGATACTTATGAGGATGGGCCCGGATATAAACACATTAAAATACAACCTCATATTGATGGGGGATTTACCAGTGCTTCTGCCGCTTTAGAAACCTACTATGGCAAACTAAGTAGCAGTTGGATACTCGGGAAGGATAAAATCTTAATGGATGTTGAAATTCCTGCGAATACTATTGCAACAGTTTTTGTTTCCTCAACCAATGCCGATGAAGTAACAGAAAGTGGAAGCCCATTGACCTTATCTACAGAAATTAAAACTGAAAACGGTTATGTGGTGCTTACTCTGGGTTCGGGCACTTATCATTTTGTTTTATCGCAGAAGTAGCTGCTATGGACTAAGAATGTAATCATTTGCAAATATGAATGTTAAAATATTTTTCATCTTATCATATTTATTTTTTCAATGCTCATTGGCCCGTGCACAGGAAGCAGAAAATTATACATGGTGGAATCCTGTTGAAAATAATTTCCCTGTGATTGAAGGCCAGGCATGGCCCCAGGAAGTTAAAAATCCATACGACCGGTTGCCGGGGCGTGCAGAAAAACAGGTACGCCCAAGGGTGTGGGAGTTATCACATGATGCGTCAGGATTATCGGTTTCTTTTATAGCGAGCAGTCCGGAGATTATTGTAAAATATAAAGTAAAAAATAGCCTGGCCTTTCCCCATATGCCTGCAACCGGAGTGAGCGGTATCGACTTATATGCGGTGAACAGCGATGGAGATTGGATATGGGCAGCAGGTGAATATAAGTTTGGAGACACGATCACCTATACTTTTAAAGGGATTAAGCCTAATGATGCCTATCACGAACATGGCAGAAGGTATAAATTATACCTGCCGTTATATAATACGGTTGAGTGGCTTAAAATTGGCGTGCCCAAAGGGGCGTCTTTTACCCCTTTACCTTTGTCAAAAGAGAAACCAATAGTTGTGTATGGCACTTCAATAGTACAGGGCGCTGCTGCGTCAAGACCCGGGATGGCCTGGACATCTATTCTTGGCAGAAAAATGGATCGGCCATTAATCAACTTGGGGTTTTCTGGTAATGCATTGCTTGATAAGGAGCTTATCGACCTGATGAGTGAGATAGACGCTAAAATCTATGTCATAGATTGTTTACCAAATCTGACTTATAATAAATTCCCGCCAGCGGAGATAAAGAATAAAATCATATATGCAGTAACCAAATTACGGCAGCAACGGAAATTTGCCCCTATTCTTCTTATCCAACATGGTGGTTATGCGGATGCTGAGATAGATACAAACAGAAAAAAGCTTTATACAGATGCTAACACTATACAAGAAGAAGCTTTTAATCAATTAAAAGCTGCAGGGATGAGTAACGTTTATCTTTTATCTAAAGAAGCCATTGGCCAAACTATTGATTGTACCGTTGATGGTACCCATCCGTCAGACCTTGGCATGATGCATTACGCAGATTCATGCGAAAAAGTAATGCGTCAAATATTAAATGAGCCCATTGGTCTTTTAAGTACTACCAGGCCCTGTACACAATACCGGGATGCAAATACCTACGACTGGCTTAGCAGGCATAACGAATTATTGAGCCTAAACAAAACTGAGCCGCCGCATATTATATTTATCGGGAACTCAATTACTCATTATTGGGGCGGCAAACCCGAGGCACCGATAAGCAGAGGCAATGATTCATGGAATGAATATCTTGCCCCCCTTGGTGTGCGGAATTTTGGTTTTGGATGGGATAGGATTGAAAATGTTTTATGGCGAGTGTATCATGATGAATTGGATGGTTATCCGGCAAGGCAGGTGATAATCCTGATTGGGACCAACAACCTGGCCGTAAATTCAGACGTTGAAATCCTTGAAGGGCTAAAAGTGCTTATAAATTGTGTTAGAGAACGACAACCCAAAAGTGATATTTTATTATTGGGTTTGCTTCCACGCAGAAATAAAGAAAAAAGGATCTCACAACTGAATATTGGAATCAAAGCGCTAACTAAGTCGCTGCAGGTTGATTACGCAGATGTAGGCAAATTGCTGTTTGACAAAACAAAAATAAATGAACAACTCTTCGTAGATGGCTTGCATCCAAATGCCGAAGGATATCGAAGGGTCGCGCAACTCCTTGTTCCTCACCTAAAGAAAGATTAGCAAGCAGTTTCTTCGGTTGTCTCATGACTGATTAAGTAAGTAATTTGTCCGTGATATGCAGCAAATAAGGAGGTTCGTTAAGATTAAGAATATAAATCAAATCATTTTTTACTAAAATTGAATTTTAGCGGTTGAAAAGATTAAATTGTATTTCTCTAACCGTGTTCAAAAATGAAGCCTCATGCTGTTACTATAAAAGATATTGCAAAGGAACTAAATATATCGGTTGCTACTGTTTCAAGGGCATTAAGGGATACGTATGATGTAAACCAGGAAACACGACAGCAAGTTCTCGATAAAGCTCTGGAAATGAATTATAAGCCTAATTATAATGCTATTGGCCTGGTAACAAATAGCTCTCATAATATAGGTATTGTTTTACCTGCAGTTGTAAATTATTATTTCTCTACGGTTATTTCCGGTATTCAGGAGGTGGCATATAAAAATGGTTATAATATTGTGCTTTATGTAACTAATGATTCTGCTGAACGGGAAAAGGATATTTTATATGATATTTCTCCAGGTAACATTGATGGACTTTTACTTTGTGTGTCCTCCGATTCGGATCAAAGTGAGCACTTTACCAAAATCATAAATATGGGCATACCTATCGTTTTTTTTGATAGGGTAGCATCTCACATAGACACTTCTAAAGTAATGCAAGATGATTTTAACGGAGCATACGCTGCCGTTGACCATTTAATAAAAAGCGGGTATAAAAAAATTGCGCATATCACCGGGCCGACCGGCTTGCTTTTTACCGAAAAAAGGATGGAAGGTTACCTTTTGGCACTTAAAGAGCATAGTTTCCCTATTAAAAAGGAATGGATCATTCATTCCGGGTTTACTCAAAATTGCGGTTCAGCAGATATGATCCAATTATTAAAATGCAAAGAAAAACCAGATGCTGTTTTTGCCGTCAATGATAGAAAAGCTATTGGAGCAATGTTGACCCTCAAAAAAAAGAATATAAAAATAGGAAAGCAAATAGGCATTGTAGGATTTACAAATGACCCAATGTCTGAAATTATTTCTCCCACTTTAACTACGGTAGAAGAACCAGCCAAGGAGATAGGGAGAAAAAGTTGTGAATTATTGATGAAGCATATATCTAAAAAGCATTTTATTGCTGAAGAAGTAATTCTGCCAACAAAACTGATCATAAGAGAATCCACTCAAAAAATTTAATTATCAGGGGAATTAACTTTGTATGTTTCTTTGCATTTTTCGATAACGTTAAGCGACACTAATTTTCCTATAAAATTCATGTCTTTAGGTTTGCTTGTCAAACTTGACGAAAAAAAAGTATAGGAGCACACAGGTCACCTACTTATTATAAATTCAATGAAGGGGAGTATGACAAGGCATTGAACGACGGTCTTGTGCTGGTTTAAAGGCACACCTGCTGCTTTAATCGGTCTATTTTTTTATTGCACAGGATCAACCCTGATTAATATTATTCTTTTTGAATTCACTTGGGGTACAGTCGTATTTCGCTTTGAAAACCGTTGAAAAATAATTGGGATTTGAAAAGCCCACCATATAAGTGATCTCAGATATTGTAAAACTTTCATTATTCAGCAGATATTTTGCCTTTTTTAATCTGCGATTTAAGATATAGTCCGTAATGCTGCATCCAATCAATGCTTTAACCTTCCTGTAAAGTTGTATCCTGGAAATGCCAATTATTTTACAAATATCATCCACGTTAAATTTATCGTTGGATAAGTTTTGCTCAACAATTCCGGCAAAATCATTTACAAATTTTTTATCCAGGCTTTTGGAAAGAGGGAGCCTTTCTGTAGTGCTTATATCGCTTATAAAGTGCTCTCTGAGGATCACCCTGTTTCTTATCAAGTTTTGGACGCTAACCATTAAATAATCAAAGTTAAATGGTTTGGTGATATATAAATCGGCCATTGATTGAATGCCTGATATCTGGTGTTCTATACTGCCTTGTGCTGTAAGGAGTATGATTGGTATATGCGAGGTTCGGATATCCGATTTGAATTTCTCTGATAGTTCTTTACCGGAGTAGCCTGGTAAAACCACATCTGAAAGAATCAGATCCGGCACATTCTCATAAGCTTTTGTAATAGCCATATTGCCATTGGTAGCTGTAAAAACCTCATACTGCTCACTGAATTTATTGGCCAGGTATTCAAGCATATCAGGGTTGTCTTCTACTATTAATATGGAGAACTCTTTTAGAGGACCAAAAATATCTCTTTTGTCTTCGTGGTAGATTCTCTCCAGGTCCGCCTGGTATATTTTGGCCCCTTCCTTTATATCGCTCAAGTCATTTTTATTAAAGGTTTTTTCCATGGGACCTAAATGCTGATCGCCAAGCGGTAAAGAAACGGTAAATGTGGTACCCTTCCATTTTTGACTTTTAACTTCTATGTGGCCGCGGTGAAACAGCACAATTTCTTTTGATAAAGAAAGGCCGATCCCGGAACCGGTTACCGGTGCATTATCGGCCTGGTAAAATTGATTGAAGATGAGAGAAGTGTCTTCCGGAGACATTCCAACTCCATTATCCTCTACATCAATATAAACGTAGCTATTATCCTCTTTGCGAATGTTGATTTTGATTTTTCCATTTTCGCCGCAAAATTTAATAGCGTTGGAAATAAGGTTAAAAAAAACCTTATCCAGCATGTCTGCATCAAACCAAACCTTAATTTGTTTTTCAGTGCTGCTAACAGAAAGTTGTATATTCAGTTTTTGTGCATACACACAAAAACTGTCCCTGATCTCTTTGATAAATGCTACCAGGTCATTTTCAGACGATTTAATAGTTTGGTTATCAAACTCTATCTTCCGGTAGTCTATCAATTGGTTTACCAATTTCAATAACCTGTAAGCATTTTGATTCACCATTGTTATATTTCTTCCTGCCAGGGCCATTGTTTTTTTGTCCCCGAGCATATCCTGCAGGGGCGACAACATCAATGTGAGCGGGGTGCGAAATTCATGAGATACATTCGTGAAGAAATTTAGCCTCGCCTCTGTAGCGGCTTCTGCTTTGGCTGATATTTCTATCAATTGGTTACGCTGCAATAGTATTTCGTTATTCTTGGCTTCAAGGCTTTTGTTGATCTTCCTGTTTTCAACTAATGAATAAAACGCAAGGCCACCAAAAACGATAGCCAAAACAAGCGAGATGACTAGGATATTTAATACAATCTGCTGGCTCCTGTAAATAGATTGCTGCTCTTCAAGTAAGGACCGCTGCTTTACTATATCACCTTGCTGGCTATTTATTTTGCTCCATTGCATTTTCATTAACTGAACATTGGTTGAATCAATAACCAGTGACTGCAAAATATTTTCTCTTGAAAAGGGTTCCTTGTTAAGAATGTGGAAAGCGGTTACTATTGCTTCTTTGCCACCTGTCGGGTACAGCAGGCTGGCATCAATGGTTTTGCTATCAATCATCTGCAATCCGCCGCCATTACCGGGCAATGCATCAACGCCTATTACTTTTATTTTTCCTGCATAGTCTAATTTTCTGAGGACTTCCCTGGCACCCGAAGCCATTCTGTCATTATGTGCAAAGATCATATTGATTTCAGGTAGCCGATCTTTAAAGCCTAATAACTCACTTTCGGCGATTTCTTTCAGCCAATCTCCGTATAGTTTGGCTTTGATTTGTACGTTTGGATGTTTTTTGATCCCGTCCATAAATCCATGGTCTCTTTCGATAGCAGCCGAGGATCTGGGCAGACCTGTGATCTCCAGAACATTTATCTGCTCCTTTGACGTTGATCCAACATATTGGCCTGCCATTTTACCTAATTCATAGTTATCCGCACCAACATAAGCAGTATACAAGGAAGAGGCTGTTTTACGATCTATAACAATAACAGGAATACCTTTACTATAGGCTTCTTCAACGACAGGAGTAAGTGGCTGCGCCTCATTTGGGGAAATGATCAGCAGATCAATACCGTCCCGGAGCATTTTATTGACCTGGCTGATCTGTTTATCACTATTATTTTCGGCATCGGTATAAATAAAATTAACTCCGGGATGAAGTGAAAGTTCGGTTTTCATTTCCTCCAGCATTGTTCTGCGCCACAGATCAGATCCTACACATTGCGAAAATCCAATGGTATAAGCAGATTTCTTTTTTGCCTCGTTGCAGCTAACTGCACTCAATGCCATTAACAAAATGATAAAAAATCCTTTATAAAAATTTATAAACATAGCTCGGTCACACATGGTCTGGCAAATGCGAATTAAGGTTTTTTACGGAAATAATTGGTCAGGAAAATATTCCTATCCTTAAAGATATGGATAAAGATATCATTCTTGCAAATGTGGACCCGATGGCTGACACCGGGAAAAAACCCGGGATGTAACCTGATCAGAGATTTGATGTAACATAACTAAACATTCAATCAAGCGCTTGTGTTTATTAAAGGCCCAAACATTGATTATCAACAGTTTAACTATTGTTAAAATTTCAGTGCATTTTGAAATAAAATTGATAACCCACACCACGGAATAGGGTCTACTTTGCATTCTGTAAACCATTATAACTTCTAAATATATTTTATGAGAAAAAATTCAGTCATGGCCTGGTCCATGGTGGTAGCTCTTGGCGGCTTCTTATTTGGGTTTGATACCGCTGTAATATCGGGAGCTGAAAAATCCATACAGCAATTCTGGCAACTTTCTGTTTTTGAACACGGACTTACCATATCTATTGCTTTAATAGGTACAGTGATCGGTTCTATGCTGGGTTCAAGACCGTCAGATCACTTCGGACGAAAAAACACACTTTATTTTGTAGCCATAGCCTATTTATTATCCTCTTTAGGGACCGCTTTTGCCGATAACTGGTATATGTTTTTAGCTTTCCGTTTCCTCGGTGGTTTGGGGGTGGGTACATCTTCGGTTACAGCACCCATATACATTTCAGAGGTGTCGCCAGCCGACCGCAGGGGAAGGCTTGTGGGATTATTTCAATTCAATGTGGTATTAGGAATTTTGATATCATATTTATCCAATTACCTGATAAGCCAGGTTGGTGAAACCTCGTGGCGCTGGATGCTTGGTGTGCAGGCCTTTCCTTCACTTATTTTCCTGATCCTGATCCGTTTTATACCCGAAAGCCCAAGATGGCTGATCCTTAAAAAACAGGCAACTGAAAAAGCTTTAGAGATTCTCCGGATTATAAATCCGCTTAATTGCGATCAAGAACTAATATCGATTCAAAATTCTTCATTAGACAGTGAAGGAAATCGCCATCAAAAAGAAAGTATTTTTTCGGGCCATTACAGCAAGCCCATTGTTCTTGCAATGTTATTTGCCTTTTTTAACCAGGTATCTGGTATCAACGCCATTATTTATTATGCGCCCAGGATATTTGAGATGGCAGGGCTGGGGGCACATTCCTCCCTCCTTTCTACGGTGGGTATCGGCATGGTCAATTTCATCTTTACGCTTCTGGCCATTAACATTATTGACAGGGTAGGAAGAAAACTGCTGATGCTTATAGGCTCTGTTGGTTTGATATGCTCTCTGCTGCTGGTAGCCTTTACATTTTATTCCGGCCATTTCAATGGCTTCGCAATTCCATTGTACATGATGGTGTTTATCGCCTTTTTTGCTTTTTCACAGGGCGCTGTCATCTGGGTTTTCATATCCGAGATATTTCCAAACCAGGTAAGGGCCCAGGGACAAACCTTAGGCAGTTCAACACATTGGGTAATGGCAGCCTTAATTGCTTTCAGCTTCCCATATTTTGCTGAGACCTTAGGCGGTGCGACTACCTTTTTCTTCTTCGCATCCATGATGGTATTGCAATTAATTTTTGTGTGGCGCTGGATGCCGGAAACAAAGGGAAAATCCCTTGAACAAATAGAAACTACCATCATAATGCATTAAATATTGAATCATGACGACAGAATTAAACTTCACTCCCGCTTTATGTTATGGTGAAATCCTGTGGGATGTGCTTCCCGATGGCCCACAGCCCGGTGGTGCGCCTTTAAATGTGGCCTATCATTTAAATAAAATGGGGTTATCCACCAGTATTATAAGCAAAATAGGGAATGACAGTAATGGAGAACGGTTAGTGAGCCTGTTGAATACATGGGGTATCAATTTACAGTTCTTACAAGTGGATACAGTATATCCTACAAGTGAGGTTTTAGCAAAAATGAACGGCAATGAAGTGACCTATGAAATTGTTTTTCCGGTTGCCTGGGACTTCATTACCAGAAACAGCAAAATCCAATCGTCAATCGGCTCATCTACTTATTTAGTGTATGGAAGTTTGGCCTCAAGAAATGACACCTCAAGAAATACGCTTTTTAAGCTACTTGAAACTGATGCCATAAAAGTATTTGATATCAATCTGAGACCCCCTTTTATGGAACGCGACTTATTAAAAATATTATTGGAAAAGGCCGATATCGTGAAACTTAACCAGGCTGAACTTGAACTGGTGCAAATCATTTTCAATGGCCCGTTAAGTACCGAAGCAGACCAGGTGAAATTTATCCAGGATCGCTTTAATGTCGGCGAGGTGGTCATCACCAAAGGAGAATTTGGTGCTTCCTATTACAACAGTAAAAAGGGATACCATTTATGGGGAAACGAAGTGAAAGTGAGCGACACCATAGGTAGCGGCGACTCACTTCTGGCAGCATTTATTGCTAATCATTACTTAAAAGCACAACCTGAGATAATATTAAAAAATGCCATAGCCATGGGAGCTTTTATAGCGACAAAGAAAGGAGGTTGCCCGGATTACGAGATAGAAGAATATGAAAACTTTAAAAACAAAATGTTCTAAATAAACCAACTAATTACCCTAAAAATTAACTAAATGAGAAAATTATTACTTCTTTGTTCCTTTCTTATACTAATTGTAAGTGAGGGATATTCACAATCCCGACTCATAAAAGGGGTTGTGACAGACAACGCATCAAAGCCCTTAGAAGGTGCTACCGTTGTAGTTGTGGAAACGCAAAAGGCAACCACAACCGATGCATCCGGAAATTTTCAGTTACTGGCTGAAAATGGCCAAACCATCAGAGTTACTTATGTCGGCACAACGCCCGTTTCAGTCATTGTGACCGCGGATACTAAAACTCTTCGGGTTCAATTTAAAGATAACCAAAGTTCACTGAATGAAGTCGTTGTAACAGGGTACACAACTGAAAGAAAAAAGGATTTGTTAGGAGCGGTTTCAGTGGTTAATCTGGCCGATATAAAAAACACGCCTGCTACCAGTCCCTTATTGGCACTACAGGGGCATGTACCCGGGCTTTATATTCAAACGGATGGGTCACCTACCGGCGGTGCTAACAGGCAGGTCCTGATCCGTGGCGTAAATTCCCTGGGGGATGCAAGTCCGCTTTATATTATTGACGGGATACCTACCACCAGATTTGAGTCTTTTTCAAGTTTGAATCCAAATTCAATTTCATCTATCCAGGTTTTGAAGGATGCATCTTCAGCTTCTATTTATGGGTCAAGAGCATCTAATGGTGTAATTATTGTAACTACAAAAGATGGCGCTTTTCACAATGATGAGAATAAAGTTAGTATACAATTTAATTCGAGCATAACAGCGCAAACTGAAAGGCCCTGGCAGGAATCTGTGTTAAGTTCTGCCGATAGGGGAAAAGCATTGTGGCAAGCCGCAGTTAATGACGGAACTGACCCCAACCTAACCTTACCCAATATTTATACTTACAGTTGGAATGGAAATTTTACCAATCCGGTATTAAATAATGTAATTATAAATCCCCTGGTGGGCGGCTCTGCGCTTGAACCTGTTGGCAATACCAATTGGCAAAACGCCCTGTATAAAACAGCAATTGTTTCTGCAAACGATCTCACCATTTCTTCAGGAAATAATAAAAGTGGCTTGTTGATTGATCTGGGTTATTATAATAATTCAGGTCTTATTGCTTTTACAGGTTATAAAAGATATACTGCACGTATAAATTCTCATACCAGTGCATTTAACGGGAAGCTAAGAATCGGTGAAAACCTGATGATGTCCAGGACTTCTCAGGTTGGTTCTACTACAGATATTGGCGGTGCGTCCACCCCAAACCTTGCCATTACACTTGCGCCAACAATCCCATTATATAAAACAGATGGAACATATGGGGGCCCTATAGGTTCGGGGTATTCTGACAGGAATAACCCTGTTGATATGCAATACCTTAACAAATGGAATACACATAATCAATTTCTGCCTTTTGGCAATGTATATGCAGAAATAGAACCTATGAAAAACTTGGTTTTCAGAACAAACATTGGGTTTGATTACTCCAGCGAACTAGATAAAACTATATTGCCTGTTGGTGATGAGGGTCCGGTAAGATCAATTAATAGTCTTGCACTTCAGCAAACCAATGAACTTTCTATAACCTGGTCAAATACTGTTAACTACCATTTCGAAATTGGTAAGAGCAAAGTAAACCTGCTTGCCGGTACAGAGGCTATCAGGGATGATTACCAGACATTCGGTGCTTATAGAGAAGGATTTGCCGTTAATGATTTAAATTACTATACGCTGAATGCGGCGTCAGGGGCAACCAACAATAATGGGAACGCTACCGGGTATCGGTTATTATCCCAGTTTGCTAAGGTAAATTATAGTTATGCAGACAAATATCTTGCATCCGCAACAGTTAGACGGGATGGTTCTTCACGCTTTGGCTCAAATAATCCTTACGGTGTTTTTCCGGCCGGCTCACTTGGGTGGAGAATAAAAAGCGAAGATTTTTTAAAGGATAATACTTTCATTTCAAATCTTAAATTAAGGGTTGGTGCAGGAATAACTGGTAACCAGCAAATTGGGAATTTAGCCAGTTATGGCCTGCTACAAGCAAACTATGGCACAATTAACTCTCCACTAGGCGTCTTCCCTGGCGGATGGCTCAACACAGGAACCGCTTATGACCTTGGGGGCGCTAACACAGGTAATCTTCCTTCTGGTTATGTCCAGGTTCAGGCTGCAAATCCAAATCTGAAATGGGAATCAACATCTGAAATAAACTTTGGTGCAGATTTCGGATTGCTGAATGATAAGATAACAGGATCGTTTGATTATTTTAACAGGAACACAAGTAATATATTAATCCAGCCTCCGGTTGCAGGTGCGGTAGGTGAAGGACAGGAAGAGTGGTTAAACGGAGCATCAAAAACGAATAAAGGTTGGGAATTCATATTAAGCTATACTAACAATAACGCCAACGGCTTTGGCTACAGCATAACCGCAAACGCAAGTCATTTTCACGACGAAATTACCAAATTGCCTGAAGACGTACGGGCTGCTTACCCGGGAGACATACAACATACCATCCTTGGACACTCTCAATACTCTTTTTTTGGGTATGTAGCGGATGGGTTGTTCCAAAGTCAGACTGAGGTTAATGCTGCACCAACGCAACCTGGAGCAGGCCCCGGAAGAATTAGATATAAAGACCTTAATGGCGACGGGGTAATCAATTCATTGGATCAAACCTGGCTTGGAACCTCATTGCCAAGTATTGAGTATGGCTTAAATATAAATGTAAATTATAAAGCATTTGATTTTTCAGTTTTTGGATCAGGCGTATCTGGTAAAAAAGGTTATGACCCTGCGATTGCCCTTAATTCATTTATTGATGTAAGAAGTAATTATGGACCCGGCGTATTGAATGCATGGACACCTACTAATACAAAAGCCACTGTTCCGGCTCTATCCTTAATAAACCTTAATAATGAGGACCGGGCCTCAAGCTATTACATAGTAAATGCTGATTATTTTAAAATCAGGAACGTTCAGCTCGGCTATACGCTGCCACAATCTCTTTTAAGTAAATATAAAATACAAGGGCTGCGATTTTATGTAATGGGTCAAAATCTTATTGCATTTAAATCAAGTCAATTCCTAAGTAAAGATCCGGAAAGAGCGAATACATTCGACAACTGGCCTACGCCAACGTCATTCACATTCGGCCTTAATTTGACACTTTAATTCATTTAAATAAAAATAGTCATGAAAAAATTTATAAATATAGTTTTATCCCTAACAATAATACTGTTGGTGGATGGATGTAAAAAGTACCTTGATTATCAGCCACAAGGTGCATTATCGATAGCACAGGTAAGCACCCCGGCCCAGGTGGACGGACTGTGTACTGCGGCTTATGCTGCTATTGGAAACGATTTTTGGGATGGACCAATCACCAGTATGTGGGAATATGGCAGCGTCCGCTCGGATGACGCCTACAAAGGAGGAGGCAGTGTATCTGACCAGTTCCAGATGGATGTTTATGAGCAGTTTTATCTGCTTAACCCCACCAATAACGGTGCCGGGAATGATGGCTTCACCGCAACCTGGACAAGGTGTTATGGGGCAATTTCGAGGGCCGATGTCGCTTTAAGGGCTTTAAATACGATGACAGATGCGCAATTTCCAAATAGAACCAAAAGAATTGGTGAAATGCATTTCTTGAGAGGCCATATGTTTTTTTTGCTTAAAGTGTTGTTTAACCAGGTTCCTTATTTTGATGAAAACGCATCAAATGATGTTATATTGAAGACTTCAAATGTGCAGTATACAAGCGATCAATGATGGGACAAAATTGCGGGTGATTTTCAAATTGCTATAACCAACCTTCCGACTACTCAGCCAGGAGAACCCGGCAGGGCAAATCAACTCTCAGCCAAAGCCTATATGGCTAAGCTAAGACTTTATCAGGCCTATATGCAAGATGCTAATCATAATGTAACGGGTATTGATGCAACAAAACTTCAGCAAGTGGTTAGCCTAACTAATGATGTGATCAACTCAGGTCAATACCATTTAAATGATGACTTTGCCAAGAATTTTTTATATGGATATGACAACGGACCTGAATCGATTTTTGCTATCCAATATTCGATAAATGACGGAACTGCATTTGGAAGGTTAAGTATGTCGACAAGCCTTAACTATTTTGGTGGCGCCCCGCAATATGGTTGCTGCGCCTTTCATATTCCATCTCAAAACATGGTAAATGCTTTTAAAACCGATGCCAATGGTCTTCCAATGTTTGCCACTTTTAACAACCCGGGCACTGAAATGGTAAATCCGACAGATTTTCAAACAAATGGTGTAGATCCAAGGCTTGATCATACCGTAGGTGTGGCAGGACACCCGTTTAAATACAATGCTGCTCTTCCTTATTCACATAGCTGGGAACGGACAGCAGGCGTATATGGTGGTTTTGGCACGATGAAAGAATTGCAATTAGCCACTTGTCCTTGTTTTAGTAAGGTAGGGCCTTTTTATGGAACTTCAGTCAACCTTGATATTATTCGTTATGATGACGTTCTTCTGATGCAGGCAGAGGCACAAATTGAGCTAAATAATCCGGGCGCCGCATTGCCGCTGATCAATCAAATAAGGACAAGGGCTGCAAACAGCACTGCGTTATTGAAAGATGCAAATGGCAATAACCCCTCAAATTACCGCATATCAACATATAAGCCGGGAATTAATATTCCGTTATGGGACCAGGCAACTGCACGTACAGCTTTGCAATGGGAGCGCAGATTGGAGTTTGCAATGGAAAGCCCAAGATTTTTTGACCTGGTGCGTTGGGGTATAGCGGCGCAAACGCTCAATGCTTATTTCGCGATTGAAAAAAATAGACACCCGTTCCTTACCAATGCACAATTTACCAAAGGTAAGAATGAATATTTCCCAATTCCAGAACAGGAGATACAGTTTACTAATGGAGCTTATTCGCAAAATCCGGGTTATTAAGCCTTAGCTATAATTAATTAGCAAACAGATTTAAATTATTGGAATCTGTTTGCTAATTTATAAAATGATATTCCACGTTACAATGGCAAATGCTGCGTAAATCGAATATAAGATTTTGTAATTTTTAAAGAATTGTTCAAAATGAAATATACTTTTAAAATCCTTGTGTTAGTATCGTTGATTTCCCTGCAAGCTTCTGCGCAAAATCCTGCAGGAGCTATACCCAATTTTACTTTTTATAGACTTAACAAAAGCGCTTTTTCGAATAAAGACCTCCGGGCAGGAAAAATGTCATTTTTTGTTTTTTTTGACTCAGATTGTGACCATTGTCAGCACGCAGTTCTTAGTATTAACAAGAGCTACCAGGAATTTAAGAACGTCTCTGTATACTTAATATCACTAGATAATGAACAAAAAATAAACTATTTCATGAATCACTATGGATCTAATTTGAAGGCGGAGAAAAATGTAACCCTTTTACAAGATGCCAAAAATGATTTTTTACCGAAGTTCAATCCGAGAAAATACCCTTCAATGTATTTATTTTCAAAAGAGGGCAAATTAATTATGTATGAAGATAATCCTGAAAATATATTCAGAATTATAAAACAGATACAAACCTTTAATAAATAACAAATTAAACACAAAGCCAGATGATGAAAAATAAAAGCAAATTCATGTTTCTTACATTCATGATAATTAGTTGCTATGCAAAAAGTCAGGATAGGAAAGTAGGGCCATATAATGAGCGTTATCGTCCCCAGTTCCATTTTTCTCCCAAAGAACATTGGACAAATGACCCTAACGGCATGGTGTATTTCAACAATACCTGGCATTTATTCTTTCAATATTATCCAAAAGATATTATTTGGGGGCCAATGCATTGGGGGCATGCAATAAGTAAGGATTTGATGCATTGGGATGAATTACCAATTGCGCTATACCCCGATAGTTTGGGTTATATCTTTTCGGGCAGCGCAGTAGTCGATTCCAACAATACCAGTGGTTTTGGCAGGGATGGTAAAACTCCTCTGGTAGCTATATTTACGCATCATGATCCTAAAGGCGAAAAAGAAGGGAAAAATAATTTCCAAAACGAAAGCCTTGCTTATAGTTTAGACGAAGGCAATACCTGGACAAAATACAAAGGCAACCCTGTTTTGAAGAATCCTGGTATTAAGGACTTCCGCGATCCGAAAGTAATGTGGTATGCCAAAGAGAAAAGGTGGGTGATGACTTTGGCAACTCTCGACCATATCACATTCTATTCATCGACCAATCTGAAAGAATGGAAAAAAGAAAGTGAATTTGGTAAAGAAGTTGGCGCGCATGGGGGAGTTTGGGAGTGCCCCGATCTATTTCCACTGAAATTAAATGGGAAAACTTTTTGGGTATTGATTGTAAACCTTAATCCGGGGGGGCCCAATGGGGGATCGGCTACACAATACTTTGTTGGTGAATTTGATGGTAATAAGTTTAGCGCAATTGACAATAACACACGTTGGGTTGATTATGGCCCTGATGAATATGCTGGCATCACCTGGAGTAATACCGGTAGCCGGAAGATATTTTTAGGCTGGATGAGTAACTGGCAATACGCCAACCAGGTGCCTACAGAAAAATGGCGCAACGCAATGACTATACCTAAAGAACTTGGGCTAAAACAGGTGAATGGTAAAATATTGTTAACTTCTAATCCCGTAAGAGAATTGGCCGGTATTGTCCGTAGTCCTGTTGTTGTAAATAATACCCTGTCAACAGGAAAGGAAGTTGAAGGTATCCCTGGCCAATTCATCTTAAAATTCAACGTTAACAAGATCAATGATTATTCTGTAATACTTTCAAATAACGTCGGAGAGAAATTGATTATTGGATACAACAAAGCAAAAAAGCAATATTTTATTGACAGGGCAAAGTCAGGCAAAATTGATTTCAATCCGGAATTTGCCAAAACAGCGTATGCGCCCCGATTAACCAACAATTCATCGTCATCCGATATAGAATTGGTAATTGATGTCTCGTCAGTTGAACTATTTGCTGATAATGGATTAACAGCAATGACAAGTATTTTTTTCCCGACCAGGTCTTTTAATCATTTACAAATTCAAAATAGCAAAGGTGCAATTATTAAAAATTTAAAGTTATTGCCATTAAAGTCAATTTGGAAAAAGTAGAACATTAAGATAACACAGATTGAGATTCTGTGATTTAGTTGATTAATTGTGGCGCTTCCAGTGATATGGGGCGCCTTTTTTGGTAATTAATCCAATCGATATATAAATATTCATATTGGTAATTTGCCTGTTAATCAGAGGGTCGCTAGTTCGAGTCTCCTCAGGATTTTGTATACAGTTTTCGAACTTTTATTGAAGGTTTAAAGAAACCAGCATCAAGACAAATTGAAAGAATCCAAGCTGGACATTCCGGCGCCATTGACCTCCTCGTTCCGCAACTGTAATAAGGTGATTCCGTAACACTTTGATCATATTAACTTATTGATTATTAATTGAAATCCTCCTTACTCCCTGCACAATCCGGTGTTCTAAACCACACGGAATCACCTGATCAAGCGTCGCAGAACATCCAGCATGACGCTCAAATTTAGGTGTAGCCAAGCGAAAGTAAATCATTTTAAAATCTGTGATTCAGACAATAATCCGCGCCAAGCGACGAGTTTGCTTCGTCGCCCCCACCCGCTACCCCGCCTGCTTCTCGCAATGAAAATATTTTTATGAAAGGGTTTAGAAGTACGTTTCAATACAGGCATCCATCATCAGAAAGGCAATTTAATCGCTTCATAAAGTTTTTCTTTGGTGTCGAAAGTATTATAGGCCAGCATATATATCTTGCCGTTTGATATAAATGCGATGAGCCGAATTGCCGGTCTACTTGTTCTGCCAGAATGAGTGAGGAGGGCTTTGGATCGGCGGGGGTTAAGGCGCGTGTCTGCAAAACTTGGTTCGCGGGACCCGGTAAGCGACTTATCCAGGTGACTCACTTGGTCGCCAAAGCGTAAGATCAAAATATAGGACGCTCCGCTCAGGCAATATTCGTGAAACAGGCGATGTTGGATAAAATAATCCCTGAGCCGGCGGGATGGATCCTGGCCAGAGCAAGCAATACCTAAGGTGGCCAGGCCGATGATCACCAAGGCGCCCACCGCCCAGCCGGCGGGATGGATCGCGGTCCATCTTCGTTCCTGGGCTACAGCGAGGACGCCCAATATGCCCATAGCGCAGTAGAGTATGATCTTTTGGCGACCTCTTCGGCGATCTAACCTGGCCAATCTTTCGAGTGCGTCTTTTGTTGGGATCATCGCGTCAGGGATACTGGTGCCAACTTATTAAATATTAAGCGTAACCAGATGATCCATTTCCCCCTTAAGTAATAGAAAGTCTTCCCCCAGGTGTTCTCACTGTTATTGCGTCAGAACGACGCTCCTAAAGAAAATCGCTGAATCGTTTTTAAGAAAATAGGAGTCCATCGCAGAAGCGAGGTTGCTGCTGCTGACCTGCGAATTTTACCGGTTATAATTGATTTCTACAGGGTAATTTTCGATCACATTTTTCATTTGAATAAATTTTTATTCAAATGAAAAATCCGATTTTAGCCAATTAAAAAAAAGTTTGTGTTAAATAATTATGTTCTATATGTTTGTATTTTGTAACCAATTTATTACAGAAGACTCCATTAACAATTTTCCTAAAGGGTATTTAAAAAATCTATGCAATGTCACAATTGATAGTTTATTGATCATTAGATTTTTATCTGACGCATCAATTTGACATATAATTCATGTACACTTGAAAAGATTGAAAAATTCTTTAAGGCCGCGGAAATTGTAAACGGGTTTCGTTAGCAATAATTATGAAGCAGCTATACGAAGATGACGATAACAAATTGTTACTTCTTATCTCAAGAGGTGATAGGGCTGCTTTTTCTTATCTTTATAATCGCTACGGTAATAACTTGCTCCGGTTTGTTTCCGGTCTTTGTTTCTCCAGGGAGGTTTCTGAAGAGATTGTTCAGGATTTGTTCTTAAATATCTGGATGCACAGGGAAAATATAATCCGTGTAACTGCGATAAAACCTTATCTCTATCGTTCTGCTAAGAACATGGTTCTAAATCAATTAAGAACCGTTCGTAAGGAAGAGAAAATGATTGATGTAATTTCAGCAAACCATCCGCAAGAAGCTGAGCGTACGGAAGACAAAATAATTTACAACGAAGCGTATAGTCTCGCACAAAGTGCCATTGAACTTTTACCTTCGAAAAGAAGAGTTATCTTTAAATTGCGTCATGATGATGAACTTTCGCTAGATGAAATTTCTCAAAGATTGTCCATTTCGAAGTCCGTAGTTAAGAAACAGCTTTATTCGGGAATCCATTTTGTTAAAGCCTATCTTCACAAACACGGGGACATCATATCTTTACTGATAGCCATCAACCTCTACCTCTTAAAATAATTTTACTCATCGAAGGGTCCTTTTTCACGCGGGCAGTGTCTTACGTTATATGAGGCAATATAAACCCGACGATTATTTCAAGAAACTTCAAAATAATATGGTTACCGATGACGACAAAACGCGTTTTTCGGAGTGGATGAACCATGCAGGCCCCGAAGAAGTAGAAGCGATTTTAGATAAGATAAGTTCTTACTACGAAGCGTTGGAGGACGAGCCGTTTATCCCATTGTCTATAAGCAAATCCATCGAGGAAAAAATCAATAAGGCAAATACATTGAAGCTGCGCCGCCTGGTAAAAAGGGGAGTTGCAATAGCAGCAACGCTTGCAGCCATTTTTGCCGGTTTCTATTTTTTAAGGTCAAGGCCGATCAAAAACACCGTTACACTTGCTGCTAAACCCGCCAGGATCGTACCTGGCGGTAACAAGGCAGTGCTGACGCTCGGTAATGGACAGTCGATCATATTGGATGATGCAAAAAATGGCATTTTAGCCAACCAGGGAAAAATAAAAGTTGTGAAGGCAGCTGATGGCAAGGTTATATATGCTAACAACGATCAAAGCGGAACGGTAAACGAGATTGCGGTCTATAACACAATTTCCACACCCCGCGGAGGGCAATATCAATTGGAACTTCCGGATGGAAGTAAAGTATGGCTGAATGCCGCCTCATCATTGCGTTACCCTGTCCATTTCGGCGCTGGTGACAGAAAAGTTACGCTTACAGGAGAGGCTTATTTTGAGGTGGCAAAAGATAAGGCTCATCCCTTCAGGGTCAGCACCGGAAATACAGAAATAAAGGTTCTGGGTACCCATTTCAATGTAATGGCTTACCAGGATGAAGCAGCGTCCAAAACAACCTTGCTGGAAGGTTCTGTGCAGGTTTCTCAAGGCAGCAGCCAGCGAACGATTGCTCCCGGTGAGCAGGCTATCGTGGGGAGCGACATTGCTGTAGTCAAGGTGAAAACTTCAGAGGCAGTTGAATGGAAGAACGGTAACTTTAATTTTTCTCACGAAAAACTTCCGGTGATCATGCGCAAAATCGCACGCTGGTACGATGTTGATGTGAAGTATGAGGGGCAACCCACCGGGTTAAACTTTGTGGGAACGCTTCCTCGCTCTGAAAACATCAGCGAGGTTCTAAAATATCTTCAATTAACCGGATTAGTACACTTTAAGATCAGTGAAAGGAGGGTGATCGTTATGCCATAAGATTTACATGTGGCGGTTATCTGAAAAAAACCAGGCAGCGCTGCGAACGCTGGCCTGGCAATGCTCGGGTCCTAAACCGCAAAAAATCGCATTAACCAATTTATTCCAATTAAACCCAAACTTTCAAATGTATGAAATTTAATTTTCACACGGAATACCTGCGGCATGCTCGTATTCGTAAATTTCTATTGGTAATGAAACTTACCACTATAATCCTTATAACCGCTTTTCTTCAGATATCGAACGCCAGTGTTGCCCAGCTCATCAGCTTTAAGGGTACTAACGTTCCGATAGAAAATGTGTTTGAAATAATCCAAACACAAACCCAATATAAAGTTTTGTATGCCGAGGAAATGGTTTCCAATGTGGGCACCATCACGGTTAACTTTAAAAATGCAAGTATTGAACAGGTATTGAATACCTGTTTTCAGAGCAAACCACTGGGGTACACGATAACTAATAACGTTATCGTTATTAAAGCACGTACACTCATTCCTGAAATTAAGGCTCCTCAGCCAGTCACCATTACCGGGACAGTGGCTGACTCAAAAGGAACGCCCCTGCCAGGGGTGAATATTGCCTTAAAAGGCACCACTATAGGCACCACTACGGATGTAAACGGTAATTATCACCTGACTTTACCCGATGGCAAAGGAGTTTTAGCTTACAGTTTCATAGGTTTTGTTAGCCAGGAAGTTGAAGTCAAAGAAGGCGGAATAACGATAATCGACATCAAATTGATCGAAGAACAGAAAGGACTTAACGAAGTGATGGTGGTTGGTTATGGTGTCCAAAAGAAAACTTCGCTGACTGCTGCGGTAAGCGCTGTAAAAGGCAGCGAACTGGTTAAAGCCCCGGTCGAAAATATAACACAGTCTTTAGCAGGCAGAGTTGCAGGTATCACGGCAAGGCCAAATGGTGGTTCACCAGGACAGGATAACCCGGATATATATGTGCGTGGTGTAGGAACAATAGGTAATGGTGGGGCATTGGTTGTAGTCGATGGCGTGATCCGGAATAATATCAGCCAAATCGACCCGAATGACATTGATAACGTTTCCATACTGAAAGACGCTGCTGCAGTTGCCCCTTATGGTTTAGGTGGCGCCAATGGTGTAATTCTCATCACTACCAAACATGGACAAACAGGCGCACCTAAGCTTTCATTAAACAGTTATTATGGTATTCAGCGCCCAACATATCCTCAACATATGCTGGATGCCCAGGATTACATGACATTAAAAAATGAGGCGGATATAAATTCGGGGCTTCAGCCGGAATTTTCGCAGGACCTGATCAGCAACTACAACAAGCTGCATGCGCAGGATCCTGATCAATACCCGAACAGTAATGCGCAAAAAGAGTTGATGCATTTAAATCAGCCTATTCAGAATCACAATATCCAGCTTTCCGGCGGAACGGACCGTATTCAATACTATGTTGGCTTAAATTTCCTCAGGCAGATGGGCATTTACAGCCCGCTGTATTATAACAGGTACAATTATAATGCAATGCTTGATATTAAAGCGACTAATACCACCAAAATCACAATTGCATTGAATAACGCTATAGAGAAAAATCAGACCTCTCCTGATCCTGTAGCTATTTCCTATATTCCTACTGCTGCAATTTTTTATACCAATGGCGCTCCGGGTCAATCCGGCGGCTCGTCTCCAGCCGGCGACCTTCAAAGCGGTAGCTATTCACGTCTCAACAGGAGCACGGCATTAAATACCTTATCTGTTGAGCAGCAACTTCCGTTTATCCAGGGATTAAGCATTAAAGCTGCTTTTGCGTATGACCCTACTACTCAAACTGATAAAAATTGGACGCGGCCAAGTTATTACGATACCTACAACCCGGCCACAAAATCATTTACCCAACTTTTTGAAGGTGATGGCTCTACCACACTTTACCAGGATTTCGTTAAAACAGAGAACTTCACTTACCAGGGATATATAAATTATCACCGTAATTTTGGTAAAAGCGAGGTAACAGGCTTAGTGGTTGCGGAAGCCAGGAACGGTATCGGCAGTAATTTTTATGCGCAGCGCAAAGGTTTTAATGTTGATATCGATGAGCTTAGCCTTGGCACATCTGACAAGAATAATTTTGATAACGGTGGTACCTCAGCCACAAGCAGCCAGGTAGGCTATGTTTATCGCTTGGACTATGCTTACGCCGGTAAATATATGGTGGAAGCTACCGGAAGATATGACGGCCATTACGATTTTGCGCCTGATAAGCGTTATGCATTCTTTCCTGCATTTTCTGCAGGATGGCGAATGTCAGAGGAAAAGTTCATTAAAGATGGCGCACCATGGATCGATAACCTGAAGCTACGCGGATCCTGGGGTATGTCTGGTAACCTTGCGAGCCAACCGTTTCAATACCTGTCAAATTATAGCTTATATGGTAACGCTTATGCGTTCGGCACAGGCAGTCTGGTTCAGGGCTCATATATCGATACGGAAGCTAACCCTGATATTACATGGGAAAGATCAGCGAAAACGGATGTCGGTTTAGATGCTTCATTCTGGAATGGTTTGTTAACAGTAGAAGCAGATTATTTTTACGAAAAGAGATCGGATATGCTGCTGCCACCGGCCGTTTCCGTGCCTCTTGAGTATGGTATTAAATTGGCGCAGGAGAATGCCGGCATAATGAGCAACCATGGGTTTGAAGTTGTATTAGGTACCAATCATCATTTTAGCAACGGATTAATTTTAGGTGCATCAGGTAATTTTAGCTTCGCACGTAATAAACTACTCCAGGTTTTTGAAACGGATGCAACCCGCAACAATCCTAATCGAAGCCGTACCGGAAAGGAGTTAAATACGCCATTCGGTTACAAGGCTATTGGCTTGTTTACAACCGCGGATGATAAAAACGGGGATGGTGTTATCGATTCAAAAGATGGTTATAATGTTACCCAGTTTGGTGCGCTGCATCCCGGCGATGTAAAATACGCAGATCTTAATCACGACGGGAAGATTGATGACAATGATGAAACCGTTGTTGGTTATCCTACCGTTCCTGAAATTACTTACGGTCTTAATCTAAACGCAGCCTGGAAAGGCTTTGATGTTACGTTGTTTTTCCAGGGCGCTGCACATTCAAGCTTAAACATGCAGGGCTACCAGACTGTTCCCTTCAGGATCAATAATACCAATACCTCCTACGAGTATTTTGACAACCGCTGGACACCTTCCAACCAGGATGCAAAATATCCGAAGTCATACGCCTCAAAGAATACGAATAATACCACCAATCCGCTTAATGGTGACGGTTTTGGTGGAAACTCTTCATCGTTATGGATGGCCAGTACCTCTTTTATGCGATTAAAAACAGCGACCATCGGTTATACTGTTCCAACCACTTTTACCAAAAAATACGGTATACAATCAATAAGGGTGTATGCTACCGGTCAGAATGTGTTTACGCTTAGTCCGCTGAAGTTTGAGGATCCGGAAACAGGCTATACCAGCAGGGAAGAATCATATCCGATCCAGAAAGCTTTCATTTTCGGCATTAACGTAACCTTTTAACCCTAAAACTATTAAGTTATGAAAAAAATTGTAAATCTCTCAAAATTACGGTGGTTGGTGCCGGCAGTATTACTGCTTACAATAGCATCGTGCAAAAAATACCTGGATAATGAATCCAAAACTACGATCACTCCGGTTACACAATGGAATAGTGAGCCGAGTGCTGATCTTTTCCTCAATGATGTCTATAGCACAATCAATAACCTAAATGATACGCCTGATCCATTGGATAGTTACACCGACGACAATGACGGTGGCCCTTATTGGAAATCATGGCGCTGGAAACAAGGGATCATAGGCCCCGGCGTTGAAGATGGAATACCGCAGCAGAATGATGATGCCGCAGCAGACTATGAAAATTGGGGAGCGGTGTTTACCAAGATCAGAAAGGCCAACACTTTTATACAGCAGGTTAATGCAAATGCTGGTACATTATCATCCGCATACAGGAACAAACGCGTGGATGAAGCCCGTTTTCTGCGTGCATTTTTTTATAGCTACTTGTGGATGCACGTTGGCGGGTTACCGATCATTACCCAACCACAGGACAGGGCAACTGATTCACATGATCAGTTGTATAAATCACGTAGCACTTTTGAAGAAACCTTTAACTTCATAGATGCTGAGCTTGATACGATCGTTAATCACGGATACCTAGCCGCGAAGTATAGTCATGGTGATGCGGACGCAGGTCGTGCTACCCTTGGAGCTGCATTAGCTTTAAAAGGGTGGATAGAACTTTATGCTGCAAGCCCGGCATTTAATACCGCATCCCCGGTTGTTGGTGCGGATCCTAATCACTTCTTTAGTTTCGCTAATTATGATGCGACCAGGTTTGCGAAGGCTGCTGCAACCAATAAGCAATTTATCACCACATTAGCAGGGGCTTATGCGCTATACCCTGACCTTACAACACTATGGACACAGCCTAATGAATACAACTCTGAGATTATCTGGGACAGGCAGACCGTGGCAAACGTACCCGGAGGCCTGATAATTGGTAGTGATTATGACCTTTTCGGAGGGCCTGTTTACGTGTTAGGGCAATATTATACCTGGGGAAATTACGATCCCACACAGGAACTGGTTGACCAATTTAAAATGAGCAATGGTTTACCTATTACAGATCCCGCATCAGGTTACGATCCGCAGCACCCATATGTGAACCGGGAGGAAAGATTCTATGATTTCATTGTATATGACGGCGCTCCTTATAAGCAAAACTGGATGTCACGGGGCGATACTATTTATACCAGGATCGATAAAGTTCATCCTTCATTGAATGAGATAGACTTTGGCTCTTCTGACGTTTCAAATACTGCTTATTATTTTAAAAAACGTCTTGATCCCGATGTAGTACCGAACGGTAACCGGACCGATGGACAAAACTATGTGTTTTTCCGTTATGCTGAAATATTATTGAACTATGCGGAAGCGCAAAACGAAGCTTCCGGACCGGATGGTACGGTTTACCAGGCATTAGATCAACTCAGGACCCGGGCAAAGCTGCCTACGCTGGAGACGACCTATGGCGGACAAAGCTTGTCGCAAACCCAGATGCGCGATGTGATCAGGAACGAACGCCGTGTTGAACTATGCTTTGAAAATAAGCGCTTTTACGATATCATCCGCTGGAGAATTGCGTTGGATGTTATGAGCCAGGATCATCATGGCATGAAGATCACCAATACTTCGCCGGCAGACAATAAAGGAGTTTGGCAATATACCCCGGTTGCACTGGGCCATCCGCATGTGTTTACACAAAAGATGTACCTCAACCCGATCCCTCAGCCGGTGATCGATCAAAACCCGAACATTAAACAAAATCCTAACTACTAATTAATAATGCAGGCGCGTTTTATACGAATGCGCCTGCATATTAATTTATACCGGAATTTCCCTTCAACATCAGGGAACTAAATGCTTTTTATAGAACCATGAAAATCAAACACCTACTTTTAATTCTTGCCGCCTTCGTGAGTTGCTGCAATACTGCTTTGGGACAACTCTACAAAGATGCTAAAGCACCAGTGGCGCAACGTGTTGCCGATTTATTAAAGCGCATGACGCTGGAAGAGAAGGTTGCACAAATGAGCATGTCGTCACTTCGGGGTTCCATGAAAGGCAATATTGGCATCGGCGTTGTGGAAAGCCCTTTCATTACAACCCGTGAAGTTGCGTCACAATCAATAGCTGCAAAGCGTTATGCCCGGGAAAAAACCCGGCTGGGTATTCCACCCATTCAGATTGGAGAATGCTTACATGGGCAATTGGCTGCCGGAGCGACCGTTTTTCCTCAAACTATAGGACAGGGAAGTACCTGGAACCCGGAATTGATAGAACAGATGGGCACCACGATTGCTTACGAAGCATCATCATCAGGCGTTGACCAGGCATTGTCGCCATTATTTGACCTTATGCGTGACGCCCGTTACGGGCGCGTGGAAGAGTGTTTTTCAGAAGACCCATATCTTACCGGACAATTCGGTATGGCCTTCGTTCGTGGTATGCAGGGAAATCCTGCCCAAACCATTCACGGTATCGGCCCTGATAAAGTAATGTGCACAGCAAAACATTTTGCAGCTTATAGTAAGCCTGTAGCCGGCATCAACACCGCACCCGCAGAAATTGGTGAAAGAGAATTGCGGTCTATGTTTTTACCACCGTTCAGGGACGCGGTAACCAAAGCAAATATTTATGCCGTGATGCCCTCTTATAATGAAATAGATGGTATTCCGGCGCATAGCAATGTTTTTTTGCTTCATGACATCCTTCGTGGAGAATGGGGATTTAAGGGTTATATTTTTTCTGACTACGGAGGTATTGGCCAATTATATAATTTTCACAAAGTAGCAAAAACGCCTGAAGAAGCAGCACAGATGGGCCTGACAGCCGGTGTAGATCTCGAGGCGGCTCGACCGGACATTTATCCTCATTTGATCGAATTAGTTAAATCAGGCAAAATAAAAGAATCACAAATAGATAGTGCTGTTGCCAGGATTTTGACAGTAAAATTCAAAGCGCACCTTTTTGAAAAACCATTGCCCGACACTTCCAAACTTGCTGCCCGGTTGCATACCGCAGATCATGTCAAACTTTCCCAGCAAATTGCAGAGGAGTCTATTGTGCTATTAAAAAACGATAAGCAACTATTGCCTCTTGATATGAATAAGCTTAAATCGATAGCAGTAATCGGTCCGAATGCTGACCAGGTGCAATATGGCGATTACAGCTTTACCCGCGACAATCGATCAGGGATCACCGTGCTGAATGGTATCAAACAATTGGTTGGAGATCATGTGCAGGTCAAGTATGCGAAAGGGTGTCAATTGACGGGTTTTGATAAAAGTGGTTTCGACGAAGCTATCAAAACTGCAGAAACAAGTGATGCAGTCGTAGTTGTTTTAGGTACGAGCAGCGTCGTGTTTTCCGGCATCGGCTGGAACGGAAAAGCCCCGGACAGCGAACCAAAAGAACCCTTTACCTGTGGAGAGGGTTACGACGTAACTGATATTAATCCCCAGGGTGTTCAGCGTGAGTTGCTTCGGGCTGTTTACAAGACCGGAAAACCTGTTATCCTGGTATTGGTTCATGGAAGGCCATGGAGTATTTCCTGGGAAAAAGAATATTTGCCGGCTATATTGGAAGCCTGGTATCCGGGAGAAAAAGGCGGAACAGCCATCGCTAACATACTGTTTGGAAAAGTAAATCCATCCGGAAGGTTGAATATGTCTATACCTCAATCGACGGGTCATATTCCAGTTTTTTATAACTATGTCAATTCTAACCGGGGAATCAACCGCGAACATGGCACACCGGAAAAACCGGGTCGGGATTATGTTTTCTCTTCAACCGACCCATTATTCCCATTTGGTTTTGGCTTAAGTTACACCACTTTCGCCTATAGTAATTTACATGTTTCCAAAAATGAATTTACCAAAAATGAAAATGTCACCGTCACAGTAGATGTTAAAAACACGGGTAATATTGCAGGAAAAGAAGTAGTACAGCTTTACCTGGGCCATAAGGTAAATTCCGTAAGTACTCCCGAAATGTCACTAAGACGCTTCAATAAAATAGCACTAAATAGTGGCGAATCAAAAACGATCTCTTTTACGATCGGAGCAGAAGACCTGGCGATCTGGAACCGGAGCATGAAACTTGTTACTGAACCGGGCAGCTTTGATGTTATGATAGCTCGCAATGCAGACGAGGTGGTGCTAAAGCAACAGCTTACCATCCGATAAAATATTTCAGGCTTACATGACCTGGAATTAGTTGATTAATCAAAAACCCAGCCATATGGGCGGGGTTTTGATTTGTTGTACGGCCTTGCTGGCTAACCATATCAGTGAGGCTTTTGAACATTGAATATTTATGGCTGTCTCCCTTCTGAAGCCGCATGAAGTTCCTGTAATCGTTATTGTTTTGCTCAATTTGGCGATTTTTGTTTGAGCAAAGTTTCGATATATTGTTAAACCCTACTTCCCTGATTTCTGCGCATCGCTTACCTATTTAAAGATTTAGCTATTTCGATGGCCTAGTTAATAATCTTTTAACAGTGCCATCGCTACTAACGTTCTCAAATCGTTTATAAAATGGTTCGAGGAGCAATTAAGTGGCCGCTCTCTTACACTGAAAGTTTCACTAACAACTTAAATCGCGAAAAAAAACCAAAAATATGTACGTGGGTTAGGTGTTTTCTAAATGGTTCGAAGTAAATCCTTAAAATGCAATGAAATCTTAAATTTTGTAGTGTTTTCTTAGATAATACTTTTGTTAGGGATTATTGTAAAATAGAGAAAAATGTCCTTAACGCTTTAAAAAGCCTATTTTACTTATGTTTCTAAATGTGCTAATAATTTCAAATCGTTGTAAAAATGGTTCGAAAATGGTACAGTTTGGATCACTTATAAAAAGGCTGTTTTTGTTATCGAAAATGGACTTTTATTTTGCACAAGAATGCATTTTGCCCGCAAGAGCATTTGCTATTTAGATAAGATTTGTACGTTTTCTTGTTCAATTTCACATAAAACCGATTAATAGCCCGTAAGACGAACTCTTAGTAGCAGCGGAAATCCCCCTGAAAACTGCTAAACCAATCATCGATGACGGATCGGGGTACAATCCAAGCAAACATATTTTCGCTATGCAGGTTTATTTACAATTACCTGTTGTTTGCCTAAGCTTACCGTTTCTTAATATTCGACTTTGGATGGGTACAGGATTACTGCTTATAATAACGCTAAGCTGATATAGGCCGGTCATAATTTATAGCAATACACATACGTTTGTTTATTTTGTTTACCTATTTATAGTATTAATATTTTGTTGTTTTTTCGTTTGGTTTATAGTCCGTCAGCTTTTGATCATAGAAGCATTAATAATAGTTTAAAGGTTTTTTGTATTGTTCCATTAAAAATGGCGGCCTGCGTCTGCATGTTGCTACTTACCCTCAATGCTGCTGCCCAACAAAAAGACACCGCTAAAACTAAAACTGATACCTTAAACCACGTTGTTGTCGTTGCCGGCCAGGTCGTCGATGGCACCACCGGCAAGCCACTGGGCTATGTTACCATGAGCCTCAATGACGGCAGATTTACTACCAGTACCGATTCGCTTGGGAAATTTAGTTTGAGAAAGACTGGCACTTATGTAAAGATCACGTTTTCACATTTGGGCTATCAGCCTGTTGTAAAGGCGATAAAGCCCGGCCAGGTAAATGACTTGTATGTAAGCATGTACGCCGCCCAAACCCAGCTCAGGGGGGTGGTCATTACGTCCACCAAAAAACAAAAATACCGCAATAAGGACAACCCGGCAGTTTCACTCATCCAGCAAATAATTAACCATAAAAGTGAAAACCGGATGGAAAGTGTCGCCTACCTGCAGTACAAACAGTACGAGCGGATAGGACTTTCCCTTTTCAATTTATCACCCAAATTTACTAATGGTAAATTTTTCAGAAAATATCAATTTATGCTGGATACCACGGTCGACGCGAACGGACAGAAACAGACCCTGCTGCCGGTGCTGCTTAGTGAAAAACTCGCGGACGTGTATTACCGCAAGCAGCCCGAAAAAAAAATACAAGTGTTGCAGGCAGAAAAAGGGATAAATATTATAAAGTTTATTGATACCGCCGGGTTGAAAGTGTATCTAAACCAACTGTATGGCGATAACCTGGATATTTATCAGAACAATATCTTCATTATTGCCAACCAGTTTTTAAGCCCGATTGCTGATCATTCGCCCAATTACTACAAGTTTTTCATTACCGATACCATCAGCACACCCACCGGTAAACAAATTGAAGTGGCCTTTACTCCACGCACCAAAGGTGACCTGTTGTTTGAGGGCAAACTGATCGTAACGCTTGACGGGCGCTACTCGGTCACCGCCTGCGAGATGAGTATTAACAAGCAGATCAACGTCAACTTTATACGCAGCCTGAAGATCAGGCTCGATTTTCAAAGACAGCCCAATAACAGGTATTATTTGGCACGCAGTGATGTGGAGGCCGATTTTGGGCTCTCTAAAACAAAGGGCTGGGGCGTAATCGGCCAGCGCACTATATCTTATAGTAATTATAAGCTCGACACTCCACAGCCGGAAGCATGTTACAATGGCAAATCGTTGCAGGTTGCACCGCATGTCA
>Ga0105237_10000850_pt1 | contig 41539 bp, 48 predicted proteins | sample KBSC24metaG_FD_81520 | JGI IMG/M metagenome (GOLD analysis project Ga0105237, IMG submission 81520) | Corn rhizosphere microbial communities from Kellogg Biological Station, Michigan, USA - KBS C2-4 metaG | ecosystem: Host-associated > Plants > Roots > Rhizosphere > Soil | place: Michigan, USA...
CGCGGGCAGGCGCACGCCCGCTCGCTGCAGCAAGGCACGCGGGCCGTCGTCCTGCGCCAGCATCGCGGCGAGCACGTGCACCGGTTCGATGTAGGGGTTGTCGCGGGTCACCGCCAGGCTTTGCGCCTCGGCGATGGCTTGTTGGAAATGGCTGGTGAGTTTGTCGATGCGCATGGCGGTCATCCTTGGTTTGCCGGCGGCTCTCGATGAGCCATTGCGGGCGATTCCGACAACGCTACGTCGTTGCGCCCCGGTGTCGCTTGATACACGTCAAGCCAAGGCAGCGGCGTGCACCACGGAAATCCCAAGAGGCCGACCCAGCGCGGCAAGCTTGTGCCACATCAAACCCAGAGGGGGCCTACGCACAAAGAATGTCTGACAGCGACTCCGGCTGACGTCACCGCAACAAGAGGCGACCATGACCAAGACAACCGACTCCAGGGCCTTCATCGTCGGAGGCGGAATCGCTTCCCTCTCGGCCGCGGCACTGCTGATCCGCGACGGCGGATTCGACGGCGAGCGCATCCGCATCTTCGAGGAACTGGACATCGCCGGCGGCGCCCTGGATGGCTCGGGCGATTCCATCAAGGGCTACGTGACGCGCGGCGGGCGAATGTGGACCGACGAAGCCTACGTCTGTCTCTGGAACCTGCTGGAGTCCATTCCGTCGGCCCGCAGCGACGGCCGATCGCTGAGGGACGACGTGCGGGATTTCAACGGGGCATGGCACTCCGATGCGCACGCCCGGCTGATTGGCCGCGATCACCGCATCCTCGATGCGAGCAAGCTCGGCCTCGACCTGCAGGCCCGCCTTGAAGTGATACGCCTGCTGGCCACGCCGGAGCGAGCCCTCGGCGCGCGGCGCATCGAGGACTGCTTCTCCCCGCACTTCTTCGAAACGAACTTCTGGGCCATGTGGCGCACGACCTTCGCGTTCCAGAACTGGCACAGCGCGATCGAGTTGAAGCGCTACATGCTGCGCTTCGTACAGGAGCTTCCACGAATCCATACGCTGGCTGGCGTCAGGCGCACCGCGCTGAACCAGTACGACGCCATCATCCGGCCGATCGAGCAGTGGCTGAGGGCCCAGGGCGTGCAGTTCGAGTACGGCTGCAGGGTCGCCGACGTCGACTTCGTCGAAGCCCACGACGGCCGGCGCATCGAGGCGCTGCATGTGCTGCACGACGGCGACCGCTTCCGGCAGAACGTGCGTGCCGATGACTTCGTCTTCCTGACTCTCGGGTCGATGACCGCGGACTCTCGGCTCGGCACCGACCTTCGTCCGCCCGAGCTGGTGCGCGACAAGCAGGACGGCGCCTGGACGCTGTGGGAAAACATCGCGCGCAAGGCAAAGGGATTCGGCCGCCCGAACACCTTCTGCGGCAACGTCGACGAAAGCAAATGGGAGTCCTTCACGCTGACGATGCGAAGCCGCTTGCTGATCGACCGCATCGAGGCGTTCTCGGGCAACCAGGCCGGCACCGGCGGCCTGATGACCTTCAAGGACTCGGGCTGGCTGATGTCGATCGTGGTGCCTCGCCAGCCACATTTCGCCGCACAGCCCGAAGGCGTGTTCACGCTGTGGGGCTATGGGCTCTCCGTCGACCATCCGGGCGATCACGTGGCCAAGCCGATGGCCCGGTGCACCGGCCAGGAGATCTTGACGGAGCTGGTGCATCAGCTGGGCTTCGAGGACATCCTCGACGAAGTCCGGCGCACGACGACGGTGATCCCGGTGATGATGCCGTACATCACCAGCGAGTTCGAACGGCGCGATCTCGCCGACCGGCCTCCGGTCATTCCGCAAGGCGCCAGGAATTTCGCGCTGCTGGGCCAGTTCGTCGAGATCCCGGAAGACGTGGTCTTCACCGTCGAATATTCGGTGCGCGGCGCCATGCATGGCGTCTACGGGCTGCTCGGACTCGACCTTCCGATCCCGCCGATCTACCACGGCATCGCCGACCCGAAGGCCGTGCTGGAAGGCTTGAAGACACTGCTGGGCTGACGACGAACATCAGTACAGCAGGTTCGGCTGCCTGCGATCGAGGAAGGCATCGAGCGGCGCTTGCCAGCGCGCGGCTACCGCCTGCAATGACAGCCCGTCGCGCAGGCCCTGCAGAACATCCGCCGAACCGATCAAGGCGAGTGTGCGATCGAGCTGGAATGTCGTCGGCCAGAGCTGGGACAGCGAGCGCACCAGCGCCAGGCCGAGCAGCGGCGCATCGATGCGGTCGCGGTCGAGCAGGCGGATCTGCAGGCCCTGGCATCGCTCGCCTCGATAGGGCCCGCTCGACGGCTGAAAGCCGATGGCGTCGAAGCCGAGGCCGGGCAAGGACTGTGCGCGCACCGCTTGCAGCCAGCGGGCCAGCGGGCCGACTCGATCCACGGCGCGCCGACCCACTCGAACGGCCGATCGGTTCCTCGCCCCACGCTGAGGTTGGCACCTTCGACCCAGGCAACGCCCGGGTACAGCACCGCCGCAGCGAGCGTGCGGAGATGGCGCCACGGCTGAAGGAGCGCGGCTGGCCGGTCACACTGTTCATCTACCCCTCGGCGATCTCCAATGCCAGCTATGCCATGACCTGGACGCAGTTGCTGCAGCTCATCTCCGATCCATGCTTCACCGTTCAGTCTCACACCTATTGGCACCCGAATCTGTTGCGCGAGAGGGTCTGCAGCAACGGCTGTCGCAGCCGGTCTCTCTGCTCGCATGGCCATTCGGCCTCAGCGACAACGGGCTTCAGACGCTGGCAGCGGATTCGGGCTACCAGGCTGCGTTCTCGCTGGGCAACCGGTCGGCGACCCCACAGGACTCGCTGTATGCCGCGCCGCGCCACCTCATCGTCGACAGCGTCGACGAGCGGCAACTCGCCGCGCGGCTCGAAGGGGCCTTCAAGACCGATGGATTGTCGTGACGCGCGCAGACCTCACAATTACGAAACCAGCGTGCCGCTGCGCACGGCATCGACCCATTGCTGCGTCAAGCGGCTCATCGTCGAACCGACGCTGCGCATCATGCCGAAAGGAGACGTGTCCAGCGCAGCCGACACGCCCTCTGCCGCGAACCTGTCAGCCGCAAGGGCTTCCCCGTTCATCAGGCCAGGTATCTGGCCAAGCAGTCGAGCGCGGGCGCCGACCCATCGATCGAAGATCAACGTGCCACACTGCATGAGCTGAACGAACTGCTCGCCGGCCACCCGCCCCTCGACAAGCAACAACTCCTGCAGGCTGCGGGCGTTCGCAACGTCACTGATGGCAGCGCTCCATGCGCGGGTCATCTCGACGAGGGCCTGGGCGCGCAACTGCTGCGCCTCTTGCATGAACTGCAGCAGGTCTTGCCCGGCAACCAGCATGAGGCTCGCGGGCGCCGACGCGCCAGGCGCGGCATCGGGCAGGCCCGACGGGGCAACGTCACCGGTCGGCGAACAGATCGAGGCGTTGGTGCCATTGAGTTTCAAGGAACGAACCATCATGAACTCCTGGAAGTGTCTGGGCCGGGTCACTCCAAGTCGTCGGACCGGGTCACCGTTGATTCAGCTCAAGCCGGAATTCGACCGCCGTCTTCCGCGATGCGCATCACCACTCGACCTTCGATGTCTCCTCGCTTCATGCGCGAGAGCACCGCGTTGATGTTGTCCAGGCGGTCTTCCGAAAAAGTGGTCTGCACCTTGCCTTCGCCGGCGAAGGCCAGCGCTTCTTGCAAGTCCTTGCGCGTGCCCACGATCGACCCGCGCACTGTCTTTGCATTCAGCACCACGTCGAAGATCGGCAACGCGAAATCGCCAGGCGGCAGGCCGACCAGCGACATCGTGCCGCGCTTGTGCAGCATGCCCAGCGCCTGCGAGAAGGCGCTGCGCGAGACCGCTGTCACCAGCACGCCGTGCGCGCCGCGCAGCGCGCGCTGCACCTCCTGCACCGGATCCTGCGTCCTCGCATTCACGACCATGTCAGCCCCGAGCTGCTTGGCGAGCGCCAGCTTGGCATCGTCGATGTCGACCGCGATCACGTGGAAACCCATCGCCTTGGCGTATTGAACCGCGAGATGCCCGAGCCCGCCCACGCCCGAGATCGCCACCCAATCGCCCGCCTTGCAATCGAGCACCTTGAGGCCCTTGTAGACCGTGACTCCGGCACACAGCACCGGCGCGATCTCCGCAAAACCGACGTTCGCCGGGAGATGGCCCACGTAGCCGGGATCGGCCAGCACGTATTCCGCATAGCCGCCATTGACGGTGTAGCCGGTCATCTGCTGCTCGTCGCACAGGGTTTCCCAGCCGGTGATGCAGTGCTCGCAGTGGCCGCAGGCGGTGTGCAGCCAGGGCACGCCGACACGGTCGCCTTCCTTGATGCCCTTGACGCCCGCCCCGATCGCGGCGACATAGCCCACGCCCTCGTGGCCCGGAATGAAGGGCAGCGTGGGTTTGACCGGCCAGTCGCCTTCGGCGGCGTGAAGGTCGGTGTGGCATACCCCGGAGGCCATCACCTTGACCAGCACCTGGCCGGCCACCACCTCCGGCACGGGCACTTCCTCGATCCGCAAGGCCTGTCCAAAAGCGTGGACAACCGCGGCCTTCATCTTGTTCATCCGAATCTCCGCCAATGAAATCGTCGTCAATGAAGGCCGAGCTTCGCGCACCTGGACCGTGAGGCGGTTGCGCTGGATCAAACCATGTCGTCGCGACGGGTGCGATCCTTCGCGCCGCGGGTGCAAGGACGGGCAGACAGCGGCATATGACGGGACCCTGAGGTGGCACGACAGCAGTGCGCCCGCCCGGCGCGGTCCGGGCCACGGCCTATCGGAGCGGACTGATCCAGCGCAAACGTGGCGCAGGACAGCGGTGATCGAATCACCTTCTTCTGAACCATCATTCCTCAGGAGAGTGCCATGCACATCTCAACTTGGATCGCGATCAACGCTCCGGCTCGCCTGTGATGAGCACGCTGACCAAACTGGTGCTGGGAGCGATGGGCGCGCTGCACCCGCGGCCCCCCATCGGAGATGCCACACGCATGATCGAGTTTCCGCCGGACCTCGGCGGCGGTAGCGGCTTGCTGGAGTCGCTCGGCAAGCGACGCTCGTCGCGCGAATTCCGTCGCGACGCGCTGCCAATGGAGATGCTGTCGACCCTCCTGGGGGCGGCCGGCGGCGTCAACCGCCCCGACGGCGGCCGCACGGTGGCCTCTGTTCAGCAGCGCCGATTCGAGCTGGTCCGGATCGGCCGGTCGACCGCAAGTCGACGCTCTGCTTTCTACACGTCATGAACGACTTCCCTCTGATGATGGAAATGTCCGCACGATCAATCGTCGCCGTGAGTCAGCGGATGACCTTGTCATAGTTGTCCGCAAGGTCTAGCCCCTTGGCTTCGGCCAGCCCCCTAACGTCACGCAACAGCGTTCCGTTCAGATCGGCTTCGGTGAAATCGGCTCCCGTCACATCGGCGCCTGTGAGATCGGCGCCCGCCAGCTTGGCGCGAAAGAAGTTGGTGCCTCGCAGATTGCTGCCCTTAAGGTTCGCGAACGACATCAGGGATCGGTTGACATCCGCTCCGGCGAAGTTCACGCCCGCCAGATTCGCGTTCGAGAGGTCGGTGCGCATCTGCCCCATGCCCTGGTTCTTGATGTCGACACCCACCCTCGCATGGCTGAAGTCAGCACCCGACAGATCGGCCCCGGGAAGGTCGGCAATCATCCTGGCGCCGGTCAGGTCCGTGCCCCTGAAGATGGGCATCTTCTTGACGGTGCCGCCAAGCACAACGACCGAGAGCAGGCTGGCCCCGGCCATATGCGCGCCGGTGAAATCCGTGCCCATCAGCCACGCGCCGTTGAGGTTGGCACCTTCGAGATGAGCGCCGCGGAAGTCGGCCTGTACGAGCTTGCTGCCGAATAAGTTTGCGCCGCGCAGATTCGCATTGCGGAAGTCGACATGACTCAGATCAAGATCCGACAAATCCTTGCCGGCAAGGTCCGCAGGCGACTGTGCCGAGCCGCTCTTGAGCACCATCTCCACCTGTCCGAGCGACAGCTCGGCCGCAGCCGCGCGTGCCGCAACCGTCAACATCAGCCATGCCATCGCCGCAAGGCAAATGGAGCTTTTCATGTCATACCCTTCGTAGAACAGCAGCCGAGCCCACGGCGAGAAGCATCACCGCCTGAGATCGACGGCAGCTCAACCTCGAGCGCGGGATCCCGCTGCGGCCGATCAAGCCAACAACGTTTTTGCGCGGCCGTTCGATTGGTTCAGCGCGCTGGCGGGCGTGCATCTCGTCCCCTCATCGAAGGTCGTAGACCATCATGCCGGCCAGCATTGCAACCACGAACCACAAGGCGCCGGCGCTGCCTGAACCGAGCGCGACCAACGCCGGGCCAGGGCAGAAGCCTCCAACTCCCCAGCCGGCGCCGAACAGCAAGCCGCCGCCGATCAGACGCCAGTCGATGACGGTGCTGCTTGGAATGTCGATGTTGTCGCCACTCCAAGCGCGCCGCTGCGAGCGAGCCTGCGCAAAAGCCAGCATGCCGACAGCGATGGCGCCGCCCATCACCATTGCAAGGCTCGGATCCCACGCACCGGCGACATCGAGGAAGGCCTTGACCTTCAGCGGATTGGTCATGCCGCCGAGAATCAAGCCCAGCCCGAAGAGCAGGCCGCTCGCAGCGGCGATGCCACGTCGCAGCCATGCCTCAGAAGACATGGCGCAGCACGAACACGCTGAGGGCGCCTGCCCCCATGAAGGCCAGCACGTTGACGAGCGAACGCAGCGAGAAGCGGCTCAAGCCACAGACGCCATGGCCGCTGGTGCAACCATTGCCCATGCGCACGCCGGCTCCCACCAGCAAGCCCGCGAAGACGAGCATGAACGGCCCGACGTCGACCGCAGTGGACGGCAGCGGTGCGAACAGACGCCAGCACCAGGGCGCCGCCAGGAGTCCCGCGATGAAGGCGACGCGTGTCCAGTCGAGAGACTGCCATTGCCGCGTGACGATGCTGCGCCAGGGCGACGCGACGATGCCCGCAATGCCGGCGATGCGCCCGTCGCCCAACAGGAAGATCGCGGTCGCGATGCCGATCAATACGCCTCCAGCTGCTGAGTGCCACGGCGTGAAGGCGCTCCAGTCGATGGTGATCATGGTCGATTCCTTTCAGTCTTAGGAGGAGCAAGTAGCGACTGGGTGACTGTAGGTGAGATGCCGGTGGCGACATACGGCCGTCGGAGCATCGAATGCCAAACGAATCAAGCGGCTTTCGCGAACTGACGCAGGGCGTGTCGGCCCGACTGGCGACCTTGCGCCGTGGGACACCGGACGTGATGAAAAGCTTCGGCGATCTTGGCCGGACTGCCATGAGCGACGGCGCTCTAACCACGAGAACCAAGGAGCTGACAGCGCTGGCTCTGGGCGTCGCCGCGCGTTGCGATCCCTGCATCGGCTATCACGTGCAGACCCTCGTCAAACTCGGAGCGTCCAGACAGGAACTGGATGAGAGCCTCGGGGTCGCCGTGTACATGGGTGGCGGCCCTTCACTGATGTATGCGGCGAACGCGATCGCTGCATTCGATGAGTTCTCGGAAGCCACGCCTTGACCTGACCGCAATTTGGCGGCGCATCGATCAAGCCCGCCAAGCACGGCACGGTACTAGCCTCGTATCGATATCGTGGGGTATTGCAGGCATCCGAGATGAGTGGGTGCGGGATCCACGAAGTGGGAGGAAACGGTCGGCCATGTCCCTCGTCGGCCTGCACGCCGTCGCCGCTCTGCATGGCGGCTCGAGCCACTTCAGCATCGTCATCGGTGCCTTCGGCACGAGCGGCCTGCTGGATGCGATCGGATCGCTGTTCGTCGGCAGCCGCTCCGACCCCCGCCGGCTGAGTTCCTGGTTCGCGGCCGGCCACGACGTGCGGCGGGCGCCCGCGTCGTCGGCTTGACGTGCCGCAAGCCGTCCCAGGCGGCCCGCTCGTATGCTGCGAAGCCAGGAGACATCCGGAGCCGCGACCATGAAGTCCTACACCACGACATTGACCGGCCAGTCCTTCCCCCGGGCTCACGCGAATGCCGTCCTGACGCTGCGCGCCGCGGGCTACGGTCGGTTCGACCAGAAGACCCAGCGCCCGTGCCGTGCCGGGGCCCGCCTGGACCGCCATGCGGTCGCCTGAGGTCGGCCGGCCGGCAGCGGGCTGGAGACGCGGGCCGGACGACCGGGTCGGTGCCTGTCTGCGGCGCCTGCTGCTCACTGCGGTGGCGTTGGCGCTGCTGCTAGCGCTAGGGTCGGCCGCTTCCGCGACGGCAGCCGCCGGTCCGCGGTGGCTGGATGCCGCCGGAAGACCGAATGCGAGCGCGCGTGACGGCTTGCGTTTGCTGGCCCGCGCCGCCGACGACGGGCTGTCGCCGCAAGACTATGGTGCGGCCGATCTGGCGGGGCGCGCCACCGCACTGGACGCCGCTCCCGAGGCCGCTCCCGCCGCCGGCGCGACCTTCGAACGCGATCTTGAGACGGCGCTGCTGCGCTACTTCCACGACCTGCACGCTGGCCGCGTCGACCCGCGCGCGCTCGGCTTCCGCGTCGCGACCCGCGGCATCGCCGCGCCGGACGCAGCCGCGCAGTTGCACGCCGCCGCCGCGGCCGGCCGCCTGGCCGAGGCGGCCGCCTCGCTACGGCCGCGCTTTGTCCAGTACGAGAAGCTGCGAGAGGCACTGGCGCGCTATCGCACGCTCGCGTCCGGCGCCGCACCCGAGCGCCTGCCCGACAACGCGACGGTGCAGGTGGGCGATGCTTATGCCGGCGCCGCGGCGCTGCAGCGCCGGCTCGTCGCCTACGGCGATTTGCCGGAAGCAGGACCGGCGCCCGGTCCCCGCTACGACGCGGCGCTGGCCGAGGGCGTCGAGCGCTTTCAGCGGCGGCACGGCCTGCCGGCCACCGGCATGCTCGGGCGCGCGACGCTGGCGGCGCTGAACGTCCCACTGTCGCGGCGCGTGCAGCAGTTGGAACTGGCGCTCGAACGGCTGCGCTGGCTACCGGACTGGGGCACGCAACCGGTGATCGGCATCAACATCCCGATGTTCCGGCTCTGGGCCCGCGACCCCGCTGCGCCGGACGGCATCGGCGCAGACATGCAGGTGGTCGTCGGCCGCGCGCTGAACACGCAGACGCCGGTGCTGGCCGACGAACTGCGCTATGTCGTATTCCGGCCGTATTGGAACGTGCCGCGCTCGATCCTGCTGCACGACGTGCTGCCCGCGCTGGAACGCGACCCTGCCTATCTGCAGCGCAACGACATGGAGATCGTGCGCGGTGCCGGCGACGACGCGCAGCCGGTGGCCGCGAGCCCTGGCAACCTCGCACTGCTGCGGCAGGGCTCGCTGCGCGTACGCCAGCGGCCCGGCCCGAAGAACTCGCTTGGACTGGTCAAGTTCATCTTCCCGAACGACGACAACGTCTACCTGCACGGCACGCCGGCGACGCAGCTTTTCGAGCGCGCGCGGCGCGACTTCAGCCATGGCTGCGTGCGCGTGCAGGACCCGGTCGCGCTGGCGCAATGGGTGCTGCGCGATCCGCCGCGCTGGACGCGCGCGCGCATCGAGGCGGCGATGGCCGCCACCGTGCCGCAGCGCGTGGACTTGGCGCGGCCGATCCCCGTGGTGCTGTACTACCTCAGCGCGATGGTGATGCCGGGTGACGGCCTGCTGCACTTCGCCGACGACATCTATGGCCACGATGCGCGGCTCGCCCGCGCGCTGCGCCGCACGCAGGCTGCAGGGTAGCTCGGCCGGCACACCTCGAGGTGATCCGAGCGCGCCGGGCACCTCGATTCCCCACGGGGCCTGGCACAGCCCGGCCCTGGCGGCGCTCACCAGGCGCGCACGCGGCCGGTATCGACGTGCACGAAGTCCGACGCCGGGTAGTAGCCCACGCCGCCCGCGCGCAGCGCCAGCGCGGCGTCGTGAAGCGTCGCCAGCGGCACGCCAGCGAGGCGAATGTCGATCGCTTGGCCCCGCATGTGTAGGCTGTTGCTCGCGACGCCGCCGCTGCGCTCGCGCAGCATCTGGTTGGTAGCCGGCGAGCGATAGCCGGAGATGACCTGGAATGGGCGCCCGCCGGCGGTCAGCCGGTCCAGCTCGTGCAGTTGGTCGAGCAGCGCGGCGTCGATCGCGCCCACGTCGCCGGTGCGGAAGTCGCGCAGCAGGTGGTTCACGGCCCCCAGCGCGTCCGGCAGATAACCGCCCGCGGCAAAGTACTCGACGCACAGCTTCTCCCCGGTGTGCAGGTGCTCGAAGCGCAATACCCGCGGCGCGCCAGCCTCAGCGCGGGCGGCGGGCGCGACGGAGGCCAGCGCGAAGGCCCCGAGCGCGGCGAGACAGCGGCGGCGTGGAATCTGGGTCATGGCGGTGGCGGGCAGTAGCGGTCGTCGATGATGCATCAGGCGCGCCTGCCTGCTTCGATCGCCGCGATCTCGATCTTGCCCATCCGCATCATCGCTTCGAAGGCGCGCCCGGCCGCGGCGCCTTCGGGATCGGGATCGGCGAGCGAGGCAGTGAGGGCGCGCGGCGTGATCTGCCACGACAGGCCGCACTTGTCCTGCCTGCCGGTGGGAGGGTCGCCGGCCGCGCGCACGACCGTTCCCGCCGCGCGGTCGGGGAGCGTCTCGGCGTCAAACCGCGCGACGTCCCAGCGCGGTGCCGTGCAGCCGCTTGCTGAACTGGCTTACTTCACCAGGAGCACAGGAGTCTGTGCCGTCGCCAGCACTCTTTGAGCGACCGAACCCAGCAGCAGGTCCGCAACAGCAGTTCGCCCTTTGGCCCCGAGGACGAGCAGCTCGTACTTGCCTGACTCCGCCAAGCTGACGATCTCCGTCGAGACGTGCCCGGTGCGCACTACCATGTCGTGCTTGATGCCAGCCGCGTCGAGCAGCTTGCGCGCTGGCTTGAGCTCTTTCTCGCTGAGTTCGCGCAGGTAGTCGGCAACCACCTCCCGGCCGACGAAGGACTTGGCATGCCGCAGTCCAACATCGTCATGGACGCTGATCAGCGTGATCGAGCTCGAGGTCGACGACAGCTGTCGAACAAGACTGATCGCGTACTTGACGGCGTGGAGGGCGGGCTTGGATCCGTCGGTGGCGACAAGAATCTTCATCGATGGACTCCGGAGCTGTTGCGGGCGCTGCAGATGGTATACGGCAGCGACATGGCATGCGAGCATGTCTCATCCGCGACTCCACTACGAATACATCCAAGAAATATTTGAGCTTCGTCCAGGCCGCCGCTCGTTTGCGTTACCGCAAGCCTTCCTCAATGTTTCACGCGCATCCTTGCTCTGACTATCAAAGCTCAGGTTGAGACCTATGCACTGTCCGTCCGTTCCCCGCAGCATTGCGTCGAGATTGTCAAGGTCGAGACTCCGAAGAGATCAAGCGCTCAGGTGTCAGGGCCAATCCGGCCGTCATGATTGACGGCAAGGTTGTACGCAGCGGAGGCATTCCCTCGCGCGAGGAAGTACAAGCCTGGTTGAAGCCTGTCACCCTGGGCTTCCTGAACCATCCGACCCGGCACCTGTTCTTCACCGGCAAGGGCGGCGTGGGCAAGACTTCGTTGTCGACCGCGACGGCCTTGACGCTGGCGGACGCGGGCAAGAAGGTGCTGCTGGTCAGCACTGACGCCGCGTCGAACCTCGACGAGATGCTCGAGATCGAGCTTCGCAACACGCCGGTGCCCGTACCCGGCGCCCACGGCCTGTCGGTGCTGAACATCGACCCTGACAACGCCGCTGAGTCGTATCGGCAGCGGGTTCTAGCGCAGATGGGCGCGGGTGCCAGCGCCGAGGAACTCTCGACCGTGCGCGAGCAGTTGTCCGGCGCCTGCACGACCGAGATCGCCTCGTTCGACGAGTTCTCGTCCCTCCTGGCCGACAGCGCCGAGCACTACGACCACATCGTCTTCGACACGGCGCCGACGGGGCACACCCTTCGTCTGCTGAGTCTTCCCAAGGCATGGACCGGGTTTCTGGACGGCAACGATCGCGGCGCCTCCTGCCTGGGGCCACACTCGGGCTTGAAGATGCAGGAGGTGCGGTTCAAGGCCGCGCTGGAGGTCCTGAGCGATCCGACGAAGACCACGGTGATCTTGGTAACGCGGCCGGATGAGGGCGCCATTGCCGAGGCAGCGCATACATCGGACGAATTGCATCAGCTGGGCCTGAACAACCAGCGGCTCGCGATCAACGGCGTGTTCCATGCCAGTGGGCGCAACGACGCGGTGGCCTGCGCCATCGAGGACCTCGGGCAGCAGGCACTGGACGCGATGCCAGCGTCGCTGCGCGCATTGCCGCAGGACCGCGTGCCGCTGCGGGCCTTCGATACGGTCGGCCTGCCCGCGTTGCGCGCACTGCTGACCACCGACGTCGACCCGATCACAGCGCCCACGAGTTCGGTCGTAGAAGCCAGTGAAAGACTTCAAGGCCTGGACGCGCTGGCCGATGAGCTGGCCGCCGCCGAGCACGGGCTGATCATGGTGATGGGCAAGGGAGGCGTCGGCAAGACGACGGTCGCCGCTGCATTGGCCTTGGGCCTGATCCAGCGCGGCAAGATCGTGCACCTCAGCACCACCGATCCGGCCGCCCACCTGGCGAGAACGTTGAACGGCGACGTGCCGGGCTTGCAGGTGAGCCGAATCGACCCGAAGATCGAGACGCAGCGCTACATCGACAAGATCATGGCGGCCAAGTCGCCCCAACTGGACGCAGCGGAGCAAGCGCTGCTGCTCGAAGACTTGCAATCGCCCTGTACCGAAGAGGTGGCCGTGTTCCATGCGTTCTCACGCATCGTCAGCGAGGGCCGCAGTGCTTTCGTCGTCCTGGACACCGCGCCCACCGGCCATTCCATGCTGCTGATGGATGCGACCGGCGCCTACCACCGCCAGATGACGCGAGAGTTTGAAGGGCACGGTGCCGCTCGCGTCGTCACGCCTCTCATGCGACTGCAGGACGCCGCATACACCAAGATCATTCTGGTGACGCTGCCGGAGGTGACGCCGGTGTCGCAGGCCGCTGCGCTGCAGGAGGACCTTCGCCGCGCCAGCATCGAGCCCCACGCCTGGGTACTCAACAAGAGCGTGCTGGCGGCTGGAACTCGCGACCCCTTGCTTGCAGCGCGGCTAGCGGGCGAACGCAAGCAGATGGAACGTATCAAGGCTGGCTTGGCCAGGCGCATCTTCGCGCTGCCCTGGCTGACCGTGCCGCCGATCGGCTTCGCGGAGTTGTCCAGGCTGGTCGTCAAGCCAGCGCACGCGCAGGAGAGCCGCGCCTGAGCCTGCGGACCGACCGTCGGAAGGACTTGCTCCCGCGTGCATCCGCCGTCGTGCCGCGCCGGTCCATTGATCGGTTCCCAGATTCAGTGGTGGCGAGTGAGCCATTCAGTTGAGCACGGTCCCGTTGCTGTGCTCCTGATCTTGCTCAGGGGGACGACAGTGGTGCGACGCGGCATTCAGGTCATGTGAGTCGGCGTCGGCATCGTGACAGCACGGACCTCGCCCGGGTGACCGCCAAGATTCAACGGGATGGACCAAAACGCAACCAGCACGACAGGAATCAAGGCGGCGACAACGGCACCAGCGAACTGCCGGATGAATGAGTATTGAATTGGGTTCATGAATGGCCTTTGCAGTGAAGCAGTCGATGCATCGAGCTTCGTCGCGACGCCTTAACGCTGTCTTAGTGCAGGAGCCCGATGACCGATAAGAAAACGCTAAGGCGGCGTGGGCACCATGGCGAGCAAGGAGCAGCCATGACCAATTCCAGCCTGATTCGACAAGTCGGCGCCGCGCTGATCGCCATTGCCATACCCATTGGAGCGCACGCCGCGACACCCGCGGATCTGCAGGCGGCCTACGGCGCACTGGCGGGCACTCCGGCGGCCCCGGATCGCGGGCAGCAGCTCTTCACGAGCCGTCATGGCCGTGAATGGAGTTGCGCGTCATGCCACGGCGCCCAGCCGACCCAAGCAGGCCAGCACGCCTCCACGGGCAAGCCAATCGCGGCACTCGCGCCCGCGTTCAGCCCCGAGCGATTCACAGATGCGGCGAAGACCGAGAAGTGGTTTCGACGCAATTGCAGCGACGTCATGGGCCGCGAGTGCGGTGCCGCCGAGAAGGCGGACGTGATCGCCTGGCTGAGGACGCTCAAATGAATCGCCGCCGCTCTTTCCATCGATGTCGGGTCGTGGCCATCGTCTTGCTCACGGCAAGCCATGCGACGCGCGCCGATGACGATCAGCGCGGGTCGGTCGCGCCCCTGCTCCCCAAGTACCAGCAGGAGTGCGCCGCCTGCCACGTGGCCTTTCCGCCCGGCATGCTGGCTGCCGACTCCTGGCGCCGGCTGCTCGGAAACCTGCCACATCACTACGGGGCCGACGCGTCGCTCGACGCAGCCACCGTGAATGAACTCGCGACCTGGCTCGGCGCGAACGCCGGCACCTACAAACGAGTGCGCGAGGCGCCGCCCGAGGACCGGATCACCCGGTCCGCCTGGTTCATTCACAAGCACGACGAAGTGCCGGGCGCCGTATGGAAGCGCCCTGCCGTGAAGAGTGCCGCCAACTGCGCGGCGTGCCACACGCAAGCCGATCGAGGAGACTTCAATGAACATGCCGTCCGCATCCCCCGCTGACCCCCCGGCCCCTGATTCGACCGACACACCGCCGGTCCGCAAAGTGCTGGTCTGGGACGCGCCGGTGCGCGTCTTCCACTGGCTGATGGTTCTCAGCTTCGCCGGCGCCTACCTCACCGCCGAGAGCGAACGCTGGCGCCTCGTGCACGTGACGCTCGGCTACACGATGGCGGGCCTGGTGGCGTTTCGCGTGCTGTGGGGGTTCGTCGGCACACGGCACGCACGGTTCGCGAGCTTCGTGCGCGGACCCGCCGCGGTGGTGCGCTATCTGCGCGGGCTCGTGGGCGGACGGTCCGAGCACGGCGCGGGTCACAATCCGGCCGGCGCGCTGGCCATCGTCGCGCTGCTCGGCATGACCCTGGTGGTGACGGCGACGGGCTGGGCAACTTACCACGACGTCGGCGGCGGCTGGCTGGAGGAACTGCACGAGGGCGCGGCCAACGCGATGCTGGCCATCGTCGGCGTGCACGTTGCCGGCGTCTTGCTCGGCTCCTGGCTGCACCGCGACAACCTGATCGGCGCGATGGTGACCGGCCGCAAGGTGGCTCGGCCCGAGGATGCGGTAGGCCGTGCCTGGCGCGGCGTGGCAGTGCTGATGCTCGCGGCGGTGTTGGGATTCTGGTGGACTCAATGGAACAGCGCCGGGCCGACAGGTGCCGCCGACGACGCTGCGGCATTCGTCAAGAAGCACGACCGCGACGACGACTGATACGCGGCTGTACCGACGGACAATCCACGCGATGCGCATCCTGCTCGCCGAAGACGATCCTCTGCTGGGTGACGGCCTGAGGGCGGGCTTGCGCCAGCTCGGATTCCTGGTCGACTGGGTGCGCGAAGGCGAAGCCGCCGAGCGCGAGTTGCGCGCGCAGTCTTACGCAGCCGCGGTGCTGGACCTCGGGTTGCCGCTCAAGGACGGCATGGACGTCCTGGCGTCCATTCGCCGGTCAGGCATCACCTTGCCGGTGCTGGTGCTGACCGCGCGCGATGCCATTCCCGACCGCATCCGCGGCCTCGACGTCGGTGCCGATGACTACGTTGTGAAGCCGGTCGACCTGAACGAGCTCGCAGCTCGGCTGCGTGCGCTCGTGCGTCGCGCGCACGGCCAGCCGCAGGAGCGCTTGTCCGCGCAGGATGTCGCGCTCGATCCGGCCGCGCGCTCGGTGACGCAGGCCGGGGTGCCGGTAATCCTGTCAGCGCGCGAGTTCGATCTGCTGCACGCGCTGATGCTGAACGCCGGACGGGTCCTGTCCCGCGAACAGCTCGAACAGCATCTCTACAGCTGGGGCCAGGAGGTCGAAAGCAACGCCATCGAGGTGCACGTCCACCACTTGCGGCGCAAGCTCGGCAGCGCGCTCATCCAGACCGTGCGGGGCGTGGGCTACACGCTGGCGCGCGAGCTCCCGAAGGCGCGATGAAGATGCCCCGCTCGCTGCAAGGCCGGCTGTTGTTGCTGGTGCTCGGACTCGTCGTCGGCGTCTGGCTCGCTACCGCCGCGTTGACCTGGATCGATGTGCGCCACGAGCTCGATGAACTGCTTGACGGCCATCTGGCCCAGGCAGCGGCCCTGCTCGTGGTGCAGCAGGCCGCCGAGATCGACGAAGACCACCGCGGCGTCGACGCCCCGACGCTGCACCGCTATGCGCCGAAGGTGGCGTTCCAGGTCTTCCACGAAGGCAGGCTGGTGCAGCGCTCTGCCAATGCACCGGTCGAGCCGATGCTCGAGTTCACAGGGCGCGCAGCGGATGGATTCAACACGATCGCGATCGGCGGGACGGCGTGGCGCGTGTTCGCCACCCATGGGCGCGAGCGGGATGTGCAGGTCTTCGTGGGCGAGCAGGTCGCGTCGCGGAATTCGATCCTGTGGGCCGTGCTGCGAAGTTCGCTGGGCCCGATGCTGCTGGCGCTGCCTCTACTGGCCCTGGCGGCCTGGTGGGCGGTGCGCCAGGGGGTGGCGCCGCTGCGACTCGTCGGACGGGCGCTGGCGCAGCGAAGCCCGCAAGCTCTGCAGCCGATCGCCATGAAGGGTGCGCCGTCGGAGATGGCGCCCATGCTCGACGCCTTGAATGGTCTGTTCGAGCGGATCGCCGAGTTGCTGGAGTCGGAGCGCCGGTTCACGGCGGACGCGGCGCACGAGTTGCGAACCCCGATCGCCGCCATCCGCGCGCAAGCACAGGTGGCGCTGGGCGCGGCGGCAGAGGCCGAACGGCGGCACGCACTGCAGGCCACGCTGCAGGGCTGCGACCGCGCCGCTCGCCTGGTCGAACAGTTGCTGACCTTGTCCCGGCTCGAAGCGGGCGCCGAGCACGCGCTCGTCGCTGTCGACCTGGCCGCGCTGGCTCGCCAGGTGGTTGCCGACGCCGCTCCCCTGGCCCTGGACAAGCAGCAGGCCATCGAGGTCGACGCCACCGCACCGTGTACGGTTCGAGGAGACGCCACGCTGCTGGCGGTGATGATCCGCAATCTGGTCGACAACGCCATTCGGTACAGCCCATCGGGCGCGACCGTGAAGGTCGCCGTGTCGAATGCGCAGGGTGTCGTACGGCTCGCCCTGGATGACAGTGGGCCTGGCATGTCGGCGGCCGACATGGCGCGCGTGGGCGAGCGGTTCTTCCGGGTGGTCGGAAGCGGCGAGGACGGCAGCGGGCTGGGCTGGTCGATCACGCGTCGCATCGCGGCCGTGCACCAGGCCGTCGCGCGTGTGGCCAGGTCGCAATCGCTGGGAGGGCTGTCGGTCGAAGTCGAGTTTCCGGCCGAAGAGATGGCTTGAACCCGCGACTCGCAAGGGCGCAGCGGCAGTTGGCGGAGCAGTGATCCAGGTCGCACTGGCGGCTATGGACCTGTTCAGCATGCGGCGCAACGGTTGCCGTAGCGCCGTGGACGACGCTGAGCCCGCGTACTCATGGTGATGTCATGAGTTCCAGTAGTGTCGGAGATCTCGCGATCACTGCCAGCCGAAACGACGCACGTAGAAGCGCTTCATCATGGTGGTGAGCACGCAGTAGCCCAGGAGAATGGCAGCGAGCCAGCCGAAATAGGCCGCCGGCAGCGGCACGAGCTTGAAATACTCCGCCAGCGGGCCCATCGGCAACCAGAGTCCCAATGCCATGATCACCAGCGTCATCATGACGAGCGGTGCGCACGCACGACTTTCGATGAACGGCAGCTTCGGTGTGCGGATCATGTGCACCACGAGCGTCTGTGTCAGCAAGCCGACGACGAACCAGCCGGATTGGAACAGGCGCTGCCGGGTGCCCGTGTTCGCGTCAAACACCCACCACATGACAGCGAAGGTGACGATATCGAACACCGAGCTCAGTGGTCCGAAGAAAAGCATGAAGCGGCCGATGTCACTGGGATTCCACTTCAGCGGCTTCCTCACCAGCTCGGCGTCGACATTGTCGAACGGGATGCCGGTTTGCGCCACGTCGTAGAGCAGGTTCTGCACCAGCAACTGCAGCGGCAGCATGGGCAGGAACGGCAGGAACGCGCTTGCCACCAGCACCGAGAACACGTTGCCGAAGTTGGAGCTGGCCGTCATGCGGATGTACTTGAGCATGTTGCAGAAGGTGGTCCGCCCTTCGACCACGCCCTCGGCCAGCACGAGCAGGCTCTTTTCGAGCAGGATGATGTCGGCGGCTTCCTTCGCTATGTCCACCGCCGAATCCACCGAGATGCCGATGTCCGCGGCCCGCAGCGCGGGCGCATCGTTGATGCCGTCGCCGATGAAGCCGACGACATGGCCGTTGGCGCGCAACGCCCGCACGACGCGCTCCTTGTGCAGCGGCGTGAGCTTGGCAAAGACCTGACGCGCTTCGACCGCCAAGGCCAATGCGGCGTCGCTCATGGCGTCGATTTCGGACCCGAGCAGAACGGCGCCGGCCGAGAGCCCGACTTGCCGGCACACGCGTTCGCTGACGATCGCGTTGTCCCCGGTGAGCACCTTGACGCCGACGCCGCGCTCCCCGAGCGCCACGATGGCGGGGGCTGCCGAATCCTTCGGCGGATCCAGGAAGGCGATGTAGCCGATCAGCGTCAGGCCTGCTTCGTCCGCGACCGAGTAGGTCGATTGGCTGGTCGGCGTTTCCTTCATCGCCACCGCCACCACCCGCATGCCGTCTTCGTTGAGCGCTGCAGCAACCTGCAGCACCTGGGCGAGCAGACCGGCGTCCAGAACCTCGTTCGACGAAGGTCGAGCGACACCGGCGCGACGCACATGCGTACAGATCGCGAACACCTCCTCGAGCGCACCCTTGCAGATCAACTCGTGATGGTCGTTGCGCTCGGAGACGACGACCGACATCCGGCGGCGCTCGAAGTCGAACGGGATTTCGTCGACCTTGCGGTAGTTCGTCTCGAGCTCCAGTTCTTCGGCCTTCTCGACCTTGGCCAGGACCGCCCGGTCGAGCAAGTTCTTCAATCCGGTCTGGTAGTGACTGTTCAGGAAAGCGAGGTCCAACACCTCCTCCGAGGCTTGCCCGAAAGCATCCACGTGTCGCGCTAGAGCGATCTTGTCCTGCGTCAGCGTGCCGGTCTTGTCGGTGCAGAGCACGTCCATCGCGCCGAAGTTCTGGATGGCATCCAACCGCTTGACGACCACCTTCTTGCGCGACAGCAGCACGGCGCCCTTGGCCAGTGTCGACGTCACGATCATCGGCAGCATCTCGGGTGTCAGTCCCACCGCGACCGAGAGTGCGAATAGCGCCGCCTCCAGCCAATCTCCCTTGGTGAAGCCGTTGACCAGCAACACGATCGGCACCATCACGAGCGCAAAGCGAATCAGCAGCCAGCTGACGCTGTTGACGCCGGCCTGGAACGCCGTGGGCTCGCGATCCACGGCGGTGACGGCACCCGCCAGCGTGCCGAGATAGGTCCGGCGGCCCGTCGCGATGACCAGCGCCGTCGCCGAGCCGGAGACGACGTTGGTGCCCATGAACGCCAGATTGCATTGATCGAGCGGGCCCACGGCATCGACGCATCGATCGACGAATTTCTTCACCGGCATCGATTCACCGGTCATCGCCGACTGCGCGACGAACAGGTCCCGCGCGGCGAGCAGCCGACAGTCTGCCGGGATCATGTCGCCCGCCGACAAGACCACCTGATCGCCCGGCACCAACTGGCGAACCGGGATCTCGCGGTGCGTCGCGGCGAAGGGCCCTTCGGCGGAAGGCCGCGACGGCCCGCGGCGGATGACCGTCGCCGCATTACTCACCATGCGTCTCAGCGCCTCCGCCGCGCGGTGGGAACGGCCCTCCTGGATGAAGCGGACCAGCGTGCTCAGCAGCACCATCACGACGATGACCGTGGTGGCCTTGACGTCTCCGCCGAGGAACGACACCGCGGCCAGCACGGTCAGCAGCAGGTTGAACGGATTCTTGTAGCACTGCCAGAGATGCAGCCATGCGGGCAGCGGCTTCTCCGGGCTCACCTCGTTCGGGCCGAACCGCCGCAGCCGTGCAGCAACCTCCGCCGCGCTCAGCCCTTCGGCATGCGATCCGAAGCGGGCCAGCAGGGCCGCCGGTTCCTCGCGAGCAGCCTGCAGCAGGCTGCTCGCGAGGGCCTCGGCGGCCAGCCGGGCCGGTTCGGCGGCTCCGAGCGTCTCCAACAACGGTCGCCGCACGAAGTGTTTCAGCCGGCGATGCCGGCGGAGAAAGCGGCTGTACCAGCGGGTCGGCGCGTGCCGCGCGAAGGGACCCATGAAAACGCTGCGCCTACGCATCGCCGCGCTGCGAAATGGAGGTGAATGCAGCGTTTCCGCTCTGCAACTCGCCCCTGCGGCCGGGGAATCCGCTCTGGCCCTGCATTGCGACGGCGCCTATGCGGTTGCGTCGGCAGGGACGGCTGCCTCGTGAATTTCCCCGAGGCGCAAGCGCGGCGGCATGGCCGGCGCCTCGCGAAGGTCGACCGCCAGGATGCGCAATGCGGCCTCATCCAGCGTCTCGTGCACGATCAGCTCCTGCGCGCCCCGGTCGAGCACGCCGCGGTTGTCGCGCAGGATCGCGAGGGCGCGATCGAAGGCTCCCTGCAATAGCCCTTGCACCGCCCGATCGATGCCGCGTGCGATATCGGGGCCGGTGCGGTCGGCATGCGACGTACGGCCTGTCTCGCCCAGCAACGGGCTGGCCGGCGCGTCCGCATAAGCCACCGGCCCCAGCGCATCGTCCATGCCGTAGCGCAGCACCATGTCTCGCGCCAGATCGGTTGCGCGCGCCAAGTCGTCGGCCGCGCCGGTCGTCGGTTCGCCGAACACCAGCCGCTCGGCGGCGCGTCCGCCCAGCAACACGGTCATCTTGTCGATCAGTTCGCTGCGACGCAGCAGGTGGCGATCCTCGCTCGGCCGCTGCAAGGTGTAGCCGAGCGCGCCGATGCCATGCGGCACGATGGACACCTTGTGCACACGGTCGGTACCGGGCAGCGCGAGCGCCGTCAGTGCGTGGCCGAGCTCGTGATAGGCGACCAGGCGACGTTCTTCTTCGCCGAGCAGCCGGTGCTTCTTTTCGATGCCCGCGACGATGCGCTCGATCGCCAGCGTGAAGTCGGCCAAGGTTACAGCCTCGCCGTTCCTGCGCGTCGCGGCCAATGCCGCTTCGTTGACGACGTTCGCCAGATCGGCACCGGCGAACCCGACCGTGATGGCGGCAACCTGATCGAGATCGGTATCCGATGCGACGCGCACCTTCTTCGCATGCACGCGGAGGATCGCCAGCCGTCCGCGCCGGTCTGGCCGATCCACCAGCACCTGCCGATCGAAGCGGCCGGCGCGCAGCAGCGCCGGATCGAGGATCTCCGGCCGGTTCGTCGCCGCGAGCAGCACCACGCCGACGCTCGGGTCGAAGCCGTCGAGCTCGACCAGCAGCTGGTTCAGCGTCTGCTCGCGCTCGTCGTGGCCGCCAATGACCCCGCTCCCGCGCGCCTTGCCGAGAGCGTCCAGCTCGTCGACGAAGATGATGGCCGGCGCGTTCGCCCTCGCCTGCTCGAACAGATCGCGCACTCGGGCAGCGCCCACGCCGACGAACATCTCGATGAACTCGGAGCCGCTGATGGAAAAGAACGCGACGCCGGCCTCGCCCGCGACGGCGCGCGCCAGCAGCGTCTTGCCGGTGCCTGTCGGCCCCATCAGCAGAACGCCTTTCGGCACCCGAGCGCCGAGCCGGCCATGCCCCTTCGGGTCCTTCAGGAAGTCAACGATCTCCTGCAACTCGGCCTTGGCCTCGTCGACGCCGGCGATGTCGTCGAACCGCACGCCGGTCGTCCTTTCCATGTAGACACGCGCCTTGCTCTGGCCAAGGCCGAGTAACCCCATGCCACCGGCTCCGCCGGCAAGCTTGCGGTTCATCAGGTACCAGAGACCGAAGATCATCAGCGACGGCGCGAGCCAGCCGAGCGCATCGGTGAACCAGTTGGATTCGTGCACGCGGCTGTAGCGCACCTCGTGGCGCGAGAGCCGCTCCGCGATCGCCGGCTCGACCAGCACGGACGCGATCGTCGTCTTGCCCTGCTCTGGCGAGCGAAGGCGGCCCGAAATGCTGCGATCGCCTATCTCGATATCGTCCAGCTTGCCCTCGCGAAGGTACTGCTCGAAGGTGCTGTAAGGCACGGGCTCGATGGTCGCCACTTGCTGCCACCAACCCTTGGCGAGCCAGAGGCCAAGCAGCACCGGCAGCAGCAATGCCCAGCGGAATGCCGGCTTGCGATTCAATGGGGCGTTCGTGCGGGTATCAGCCATGTTGGGATGGTGCGGGTCAGTCCTCGCCGAAGAGGTGGGCCGACGATAGCCGGCAGGTCACCATCGCCGCTTGAGGCACATCAAACGGCAGCACGCCGTGCGCACCGCCGGAAAGCGCGGCCGTGCGGCTTGACCGAGATCAAACACCCGATGCGGTGCCGCGCGGACACTGCTGCGATGAATACACCGTCCATCCACACGGATCAGATGCCATGAACGCAATGGTGTTGCATGCCCCCGGCCGCCTCGGCGCGGACATCGGCAAGGCGAGGCTCGGACAGCGTGTCGGCGTCTCCTGGCGCGTGCACACCTTCGGCCATCCCGTCGTGTCCCTATCGGCAACCGTGGGAAGACTGTCATGAATGCCTGGCTCTGGACGGGGATCGCATTGGCCTTCTGCGCAGGAGCATGGCTCGTCGTTCGGATCCTGATGTCCGTCGTGACGCTGGACTGACCAGTCCAGCCTTGATGCAGGCTCTCGCACGCGAAGACTTGATCAAGCGCAAAGCGCGCCGTCGCGCTGCTCCTAGACTGAATCGTGTCGGCCGGTCTTGGACTCTCAGCCGACATTCACGATTCAACAGGAGCCAAACCATGACTGCACTGACCCGCATCGATACCTTCGATCGACTGCTGCCCGAGATGTTTCGCCGCTTCGCGCGCCCCTTCCCCTTCGAAGACGGCAGCGCCGGCGAGATCCGTATCGACCTCACGGAGAACGACAAGGACTATCAGGTCCGCGCCGAAATGCCCGGCGTGAAGAAGGAGGACATCCGCGTCAATGTCGAAGGCAACTTCGTCTCGATCGCGGCAGAGTCGCGTACCGAAAAGGAAGAGAAGTCAGGCGGCCGCGCGGTGTTGAAAGAAACCTATGTCGGCCGGTCCTCGCGCGGATTCTCGCTGGCACACGAGATCGACGCCCAGCGCGTGACCGCGAAACTCGAAGACGGCATCCTGAAGCTGACGCTGCCCAAGCGCGAAGGCGGCGGCAGCCGGACGATCGCGATCCAGTGACGCAGCGGATGGCGCAGCCGGCCTCGCGCTGCGCCCCGGCCATCATCGAAAGGGACGACTCATGAAGACCGATGTAGAACTCAAGAGAGATGTCAGCGCAGAGCTGGCCTGGGATCCGGAAGTGCGCTCCACGCTGATCGGCGTCGCGGTGAAGGATGGCGTGGTGACATTGACGGGCCATCTGCAGACCTTCGCGGAAAAGCACGCCGCGGCGCGCGCCGTGCGCCGCGTCGCCGGCGTCAAGGCGATCGCGCTGGAACTCGACGTGCGGCTCTCGGCGGATCACAAGCGCAGCGATACCGACATCGCCGCCGGCGCCGAGCTGGCGCTGAAGTGGAGCACGGAGGTGCCGGTGGAGAAGATCCGCGTCACGGTCGATCACGGCTGGGTCACGTTGCAGGGCGAGGTCGAGTGGGACTACCAGCGGCGCAGCGTCGAGAAGGCGATCCGTCCGCTGATGGGGGTGGTCGGCATCAGCAACGAGATCACGTTGCGAGAGGCACCACAGGTCGCCGACATCTCACGCAAGATCGAAGATGCGTTGAAGCGCCAGGCCTTGCGCGAGGCGCATCGCGTGCAGGTCAGCGTCGACGGCGCGACGGTAAAGCTCAGCGGCACGGTGCACTCCTGGCAGGAGCGGGACGCGGCGCAAGGCGTGGCTTGGACGGCGCCCGGCGTGCGCGCGGTTGTCAACGACCTGCGCATCGGCTGAACGGGAGGCGGGTCACTCCGAGCGCGAGATCGGCGGGTGCGGCGACTCAGGCCAACAAGGCCGGGGCCTCTCGCGAGAAACATCTCGCACTGTCGCCGCATCCTGCCGCGCGATGAGATCTGCTACCCATGCGGCTGGCCGGTTTGACGCAGCGCAACGGCGCGGCCCTTGCCAGGCGATCGGATCAACGCCGTTCGGACGTCCGGACGGGTTCAGTGCAATGCGCTCGGCCGAATCGCCGGCGTCGCGAATTCCCGGCCGATCACGGTGCGCGCATAGAGGTAGTTGGTGCGCGCCCTCTCGCTGAGCGCATCCATGTCGACATGGCCTTGCGAGTCGCACGGGAAGGCGTAGCCGCGACCTTCGTCGAACAGGGAGCAGAAGCGGAGTTCGTAGCTGGTGGCATGCGGATGGGACATCTTCATCTCGGTCTCCTCGGTGGTGTGATTCGCGCCTTGCATGATTCCAATCTAGGCGCCGCCCATCGCCGCACGGTCAATGCAGCGGTTCAGCCTGAAACACTGTGTCAACCGACTGTTTCGGGCCGGTATCGCACCGCCCGACCCCGGGCCGAGGTCGAAGGCGATCCGCACGTGGCCGAGGTGTATCGCCGCCTGGCCGGCGTCGAAGAAGCTCACGCCGAGCTATGGCGCAAGCGCCTGGAGGCATCGGGTGCCCTGCCCGGCACCTTGCGTCCGGGCTGGCGCAACCGCACGCTTGCCTTCCTCGCGCGACGCTTCGGGCCGGCCTTCGTACTGCCGACGCTGAACACGATGGAGCAGCTCGACAGCAGACGCTACGACCGCCAGAGCGACGCCGCCGCCGCCGGCCTGCCGCAGGCCGAGCGCTCGCACGCGCGGCTGCTGAAGGCGATTGCCGGCGGGCGTGACGGGGGCATGCCGGGTGCCACGCTGGCTCGCCTCGAAGGCCGCCACCGCAGCGGCGGCAACGCGCTGCGCGCGGCGGTGCTCGGCGCGAACGACGGCCTGGTCTCCAACCTGAGCCTGGTGGCCGGCGTCGCCGGAGCGGCGGTCGAGGGGCATGCACTGCTGGTCACCGGCCTCGCCGGCCTGATCGCGGGCGCCTGCTCGATGGCGATGGGCGAATGGCTGTCAGTCACCAGCGCCCGAGAGCTATACCAGTCGCAGATCGCCACCGAGTCGGACGAACTGGCGCAGTCGCCCGACGAGGAGAAGGAAGAGCTGGTGCTGATCTACCAGTCCAAGGGCCTCGGTGAAGCGCAGGCCAAGGCGCTGGCGGAGCAACTGATGGCCAGCCACGGCACCGCGATCGACGCGCTGGCGCGCGAGGAACTGGGCATCGACCCCGAGGCGCTTGGCGGTTCGGCCTGGGCGGCGGCGGGTGTCTCGTTCGGGCTCTTCGCGCTGGGGGCGGTGGTGCCTGTCGCGCCCTTCCTGTTCCTGCAGGGGCAGGCTGCGCTGTTCGGCGCCTTCGTCGCCAGTGCGCTCGCGCTGTTCACCGTGGGCGCGGCGACCAGCCTGTTCACCGGCCGCGGGCTCGTCTTCAGCGGGCTGCGCCAGCTCGCCTTCGGGCTCGGCGCGGCGGCGATCACCTACGGCATCGGTCTGGCGGTGGGCGTGCGGCTCGGCAACTGATGGCGCTGTCGCCGCGCGTCACCGCCGGCCGGCCACGCGGATTGGATCTCGACGATGTCGTGGCGCAATGGCGCCAGCGCCGGATGCGTTCCGGGCGCAGCGGGAGCGGTACCTGGTCGACCGGCGTTGCCGGCTCAAGCCCACGGCGGAGCGGGCGCATCATGACGCCGGCGGCGCGGCAGTGCCCTCGTACCACCCCGCCCCCTCCGCGACCCCGCGCTGCCGCTGAGAGGCGCAGACTTGCAGCTGAACCGACCTCAGGCCTGCAGCAATTGGCTCGCATCGGGCCGCCCTGACTTCGCGGTGGGACATGGGGACTTCCGCAGCGCCTGTCGAGCCAACCGGCCGTTCGCGCGCCCGGCAATCCGTTGCGATCGGGTGCGACGATCGCCGGCTGCTACGGCCACAGCCGCGCGCGCGAATGGGTGCTCGGCGGCGCCACGCGGTCGATACTGCAGGCCATGACGCTGCCGGTGCTGATGGCGCATTGATTGGTCTCGCGCGAGGCCGGCCGGCGACGCCTCGTGTCCTACCTGGCGATCAGCGCGCCGGCTCCCTCGCCCGCGGGCTGCAGCGGACCCAACGGGTTGCGCTGCAGTTCCGTGCGCGCGATGCGCGGTTCTCCGCCCCAATTCCGGAACAGCACCACGCCCCCGCGCACGACGACCAGCGCTTCGAAGCGCCAGCCGGTGACTTCGGTTGTGCGACGGAAGTTGAGGAAGTCGGCCCAGAAGCCGCCCTCGCGCCGGCGTGACTCCTGCCCGATGCGGAACTCGTAGGTCTCGCAGGCCATGCGGGACAGGAACTGGACGCATGACCCCACCTTTGCGCCGTGCGGCCCTGCCGCGATCAGACAACGGCAACCACGCTCGAAGAGCGAGCCTCGTCGCCTGCCTTGGCCCCGCTGCCGGCGTCGCTCGACGTGGCCGGCGCCGCCCGGACCAGCAGCACCGGAACCGGCGCCACGCGCACGATCTGCTCGGCATCGCTGCCGAGCAGCAGGCGCCCGACGCCGCGGCGGCCGTGGGTACCGATCACGATGAGGTCGGCGCCCCAGCTCTTCGCCTGCTCGACGACGATCTCCGACAGGCGCGAAGCCATGCTGTCGACCAGCAGCACATCGACGGGCACGCCCGCGGCCGCGACGCGCGCCCGGCCTTGTTCGAGCATCTGCTTGCCCGCTTGCCTTACCTGCACCAGGATCTCGGGGTCGTACGCCGCATAGGCGTCGAAGCCCACGGCGTAGCTCAACTGGTCCACCACGTGGATGAGTCGCATGCTGGCATGAGTCAGCCCGGCCAATTCGATGGCTTCGTCCAGGCCGCGACTGGCAGTGGTGCTGCCGTCGATCGGTACGAGGATGCGTTGGTACATCGTGGGCTCCTGTGAAGTGAGGGGATGCGAGCCAGTGTGATCGCACGGTCGGGGCGTGTTGTTGATCGGCATCAAAGCGGAGGGCGTCCGCGCTGGGTCATGCCGCGGCCACTCCGCCCGACGCACAGTGGCCGCTGCAACGCACTGTAGGCACCGGGGAAGGCGGCGGGGTGCGCTGGATCAAAGGCGCACGAACGATGCGTGGCCGCTTTCCGCTGGCGCTGCAGCCGGGCAGCGCCCCGCGGCGGATGCGCAGCGGGATGCGGGGCAGCCCCTGCTGCGACAGGTAGTCGCCGAGCGCGCCGCGGGCGCGCTCGAGCATGGTGGCATCGGCCGCCGGCGAGAGGGTGAGCACCATGCCACGCGGGCCGGTCTGGCACAGCTGGAAGTCGAACGCACCGGCCTGTTCCTCCAGCACCGTGGTCAGCGCCAGCGGCGAAAGCCGGACGAAGCGGCCGTCCGCGGCCTCGAATGCCAGCATGTCGTCGACGCGCCCTTCCACCTCGATCACCGGCAGCGGCGAGCCGCAGGCACAGGGCGCCGGATCGAAGCGGACACGGTCGCCCAGGTCGTAGCGGATCAGCGGCTGCACATGATTGGCGAGATTGGTCAGCAGCGTCGTGCAGCCGGTCTGGCCGACCGGTAGCGGGGTGCCGCGTTCATCGACCGGCTCCAGGATGGCCCAGTCGCTGTTCAGGTGCAGCCGCCGGCTGTCGCACTCTGACGCCAACGCAAGGAACTCGGAGGCGCCGTAGCTGTTCCGCACCGGGCAGCCGAAGGCCGCGCCGACGCACGCACGCGCTGCCGCGCCCAGGGCTTCGCCTCCGGTCCAGACCTCGCACGGCGAAAGCCTCAGGCGACCGGCCCGGGCTTGTTCGGCCAGTACGAGCGCAGTGCTCGGATAGGTCGTCAGCACGGTCGGCTGCCAGTGGTTCAAGGCCGTGACGAGCTCTTCGATCGGCTGCAGGAACGAGTAGGCACGCAGGCGAGGCGCCATCCCGGGCACCGCGCGGCGCAGCCGCTCCACCGAGACGGTGCTGGCGAAGGGGCCAATGGCGCCGACGAAGGCGATGCGCTCGCCGAGGTAAAACGGGTCCAGCCATCGCCGCCACGGCGCGATCACCGGGCGCCGCAGCGTTTCCAGCGTGTCGTAGACCGCCATCGCCCGCGCATCCTGCACGAACAGGCCGGGCACGCCGCTCGAGCCCGAACTCTCCCACACGGTGAACGCGCCGGCGAAGGCGTGGCCGACGCGCGCCGGATCGGCGGCGAACTCGCGCAGGCACTCGAGCCGGAGGCGGGGATCGGTGACCCAGTCGGCGAAGCGCGCCATCAGCTCCGCCTTCTGCACCGGCGGTTGCCGCTCCAGACCGGAGCCATGGCGCTCGAAACGCTCGCGGTAGAACACCGAGTGGCGAGCCGCCGCCAGCAACGCGGCAAGCCGGCGCTCGCGTCGCGCCGCCATGCCGCCCGCGTCGCCCCATCGCGCCTGCAGCGCGTCGCAGGCCAGCAGACCGGCCGAGCAGGAGTCGACGACCGGTGGCATGTCCGGCGGCGGCAGGTTCATTCGGCCATTCGATCGGCCGCGCCGGCATGAGCCCGGCCCGTCACGAGCGCGCCTGCAGACGTTCTCGGGCCGCCTGGCACGAGGCGCAGCGCAGCGCCGCGGGTTGCACGAACAGGCGCTGGAGAGCGATCGGCTCTCCGCACTCGACACAGTCGCCGTAGAGGCCGGCCTCGAGCCGATGCAGCGCGGCATCCACCTCGCCGAGTTCGTCGATATCGCGCTGTTCCTGAGCGCGGTCGAGATCCTCGAACTGTTCGCGCAGCGCCTCGTCCTTGTGGTCGACGACCTCGTGCATGCCGGCGTCCGCGATGTCGGCCTGCCGCGCGCGCTGCGCGGCATGGACCTCGGCGTGCAGTGCCGCCTGGCGGTAGTTCAGCAAATCGCGCAGCGTCGTCAAGTGGTTCTGTGTCGGAAGGTCCATGGTGTGCGCTCTCCAGGGTCGGGATGCGGCGGGGTGGCCATGCGTCGAAATTCTGGGCTCGGGGTCATCGCCTATGTTTGATGCGCATCAAGCCGGCATGGCGCATCGACCCCTATCGTCATTCGGCGCGATGCTCGGCGTGCTCGACGAGCAGGGCTGCCCGCCGCGCGACATTGGCGTGCGGGAGGGCGAACCGGCCGAGCGCAGGCCGCTGCTGGCCGGCAGGCTTTGCGCCGAGTGCGGCAACCCGACCGTGATCCAGCGCGACGGCTGCGCGCTCTGCACCGCCTGCGGGGCCGTCGGGCAGTGCGGTTGAGGGGCGGCGAGGAGTGCATTGCCACGCGACGGGCCGGGACTGCCCGATGTGCGCCCCATGGCCTCGCGCAGCGGCAGATCGAGATCGCGCATCATCGTCGCGAAGCGCAGGCGGATACGCAGCACGTCGAGGTCGACCGACATTGGCCGCCACCGGCCACAGGCGACCATCGGCAGTGCGAGGTTAGGTCACGCAGCCGCCGCGACACCTTCCTCGCAGGCGGACGACGCCATGCGCGACTGGTCTGCCGCCTCGCCCTTGGGTGAGCGCACCAGCAGCACCGGCACCCGGGCCAGACGCAGGATCTGCTCGGCATCGCTGCCGAGAACCCACCGGCCAATCCCTCGGCGGCCATGCGTGCCGATCACGATCAGGTCCGCCCCCCACTGCGCCGCCTCGGCGATCACCAGCTCCGCCAAGGGTCCGGCAAAGTCTTCGTGCAATGCGCCATCGACCTCGATGCCTGCCGCGGCGGCCCGAGCGTTTGCTTCTTCGACGAGTTGCCGGCCGTGCTGCCGCAGCAGCGGCAGCACATCGCTGACATACACGGCGCCGGTCTCGAAGCCGTTTGCGAACTTCATCGGGTCCATCAAATGGAACAGCCGCAGCCTGGCGCCGGTGAGCCGGGCGAGCCGTATCGCCTCGTCCAGCGCAGCGTTGGAGGTCATGCTTCCGTCGATCGGAACGAGAACTCGTTGGTACATCGCCGCTGTCTCCTTGTGTCTGTCAGGCTGCGATGCGATCGCGCGAAGCAGCGTCGTCGTCCGAAGCTGGCGGCCCGGAATGAAGCGGCGCCGCCGGCAGGCGCAGCACCATCACCGGCAGCCGCGTGCGCGCCGTCACGCGCCGGGTGTTCGCGCCCCACAGGAATTCGCCGATCGCGCCGCGCCCGTGCGTCACCATCAGGATCATGTCGGCGTGCTGCTCCTCGGCCTCGGCCACGATGGCTTCGCTGATGTCGCTGGCCTGGCTCACGATGCCGCGGAAGGGCACGCCGGCCTGCGCCGCCCGGCGCTGCAACGGTTCGATCAACCGGCTCGCATGCTGCTGCATCGCGAGGTCGCCGTGCGGGACGGCGTTGAAGGGTTCGACGACCAGACCGATCATCGCGGCGCCGAGCTGGCGCGCCAGATCGATCCCAGTAGCAAAGGCGTGCTCGCCGAGCGCGCCCTCCTCCAGCGGCACCAGGAGTCGTTCGATCATCCGGGTTCTCCTCGGCCTCGACATCGAGTCCTCGATATCACTCTAGGCGACCGATCAGCGATCGGCCTTGTCGTGGATCAAACCATGCAGACTTGCTGCCACGCAAAGCTGGACGTGATGTACGACGCGCGTCCCACCCTGCCGTGCCGCCCGCCGTCACTTCGCGCCGAGGCTCATTTCTCGACGAACGCCCGCTCGACCACGTAGCGGCCCGGCCGGCTCGAATGGCCTTCATCGAAGCCGAGCCCGGTCAGCAACCATCGTGTATCGGCCAGCATCTGCGGGCTGCCGCACAGCATGAAACGATCGTGTTCTCGGTCGATCGGCGGCAGCCCGAGGTCACGGCACAGGCGGCCGGTGGCCAGCAATGCCGGAATGCGCCCCTGATGCTCGAAGGGCTCGCGAGTCACCGTCGGGTAGTAGATCAGTTGGCGCCGGACTTCATCGCCAAACCAAGCGTCGTTGGGCAGCTCACGCGTGATCAGATCGCGGTAGGCCAGCTCGCGCGCCATACGGCATCCATGGACCAGCACGACCTTGCCGAAATCAGCGTACAGCTCCGGGTCGCGGATCAGGCTCATGAACGGCGCCAGGCCAGTGCCGGTCGCGAGCAGGTAGAGCGTGCGGCCCGGCAGCAGGTTCTGCGGCAGCAGCGTGCCCGAGGGCTTGCGCCCGATCAGGACGGTATCGTCCGGACGGATGTTCTGCAGCCGCGAGGTGAGCGCGCCGTTCTGCACCTTGATGCTGAAGAACTCGAGCGTGCTCTCGTAAGGCGAACTGGCGATGCTGTAGGCACGCATCAGCGGCCGGCCGTCCACCATCAGTCCGATCATCGTGAACTGCCCGCTATGGAAGCGGAACCCGGGTTCGCGCGTGGTCGTGAACGAGAACAGGCGGTCCGTCCAGTGATGCACGCCGAGCACCGTGCTCTCGATCAGCAGGCTCGGGCAACTGCCCGCTCGCGCCGGCGCCTGGTGCAGTCCGGGGACGAGCGTCGGCTGCATGCTTGGAAGCATGAGGTTCTCCGTTCGGTAGTGAGACTGTCGGCAAGATAACCAGCACTCCGCGCTCCGTCTTTGAGACTCGTCAATCCGTCGTCATTTGAAGAGTTGAGCAGCCGAACCCCGGCAAACTTGAGCTACGTCAACCCAAACGACGCGAGACGGCCTAGATTCGAACGATGTCCGCCCATCGGAGCATCGCCATGGCCTATGACCTGCGCGCCGCCAGCGCTTCCGTCTTCTCCCCAGCACACGCAGCGGAGCCGCTGCCCGTGCCTACCGACTGGTCGGCTGCGCTGCTGAACGGCATCGTCCTCACCCAGCAGCTGCAACTCGAGGCGGCTCTCTCATGGCAGCGATGGGCCGCTTCGCTGGGTCAGGAATGGTGGGATCTGTGGTGCTGCCACTACGCCGGCGGCGTGCCGATCGACGCATGAGCAACGCCGCGGCCTCGGTCGACGCGCAGCCCCTCTTCAGGGCACGCGGCCTGACCAAGACCTATCGCGCCGGCGAGGTCGAGGTGAAGGCGCTGCGCGCCGTCGACCTCGACATCGCGCGCGGCGAGTTCATCGTGCTGCTCGGCCCGTCAGGCAGCGGCAAGTCGACGCTGCTGAACATCCTCGGCGGCCTCGACGTGCCAAGCACCGGCCGCGTGATGTTCGGCGAGCAGGACCTGAGCGCTGCCAGCGAAGCCGAGCTGACCGCTTATCGCCGCCGGCACGTCGGCTTCGTCTTCCAGTTCTACAACCTGATCCCGAGCCTCACCGTGCGCGAGAACATCGCGCTGGTGACCGACATCGCCGAGCACCCGATGCCGATCGACGACGCGATCGAGCGCGTCGGCCTGACGCCGCGGCGTGATCACTTCCCGGCGCAGCTCTCGGGCGGCGAGCAGCAGCGCGTAGCGATCGCGCGCGCCATCGTCAAGCGCCCCGATGTGCTGCTGTGCGACGAACCTACCGGCGCGCTCGACTACCAGACCGGCAAGCGCGTGCTGGAGGTCATCGCCCGTATCAACGAAGAGATCGGCACCACCTCGATCGTCATCACGCACAACGCCGCCATCGCCGGCATGGCCGATCGCGTGGTGGTGCTGGGCGATGGCCGCATCCAGCGCATCGACGCGAACCGGCACAAGATCGGTCCGTCGGAGCTGGCCTGGTAGATGCCCGGCGATGAAGGCGCTCGACCGCAAGCTGCTGCGCGACCTGCGCCTGATGTGGAGCCAGGCGCTGACGATCGCGCTGGTGGTGGCGAGCGGCATCGGGGGCTTCCTGACCAGCCTTTCGGCCGTTGATTCGCTGGCCCTCGCGCGCGACCGCTTCTATGCCGAGGGCCGCTTCGCCGATGTCTTCGCCGGCGTCAAGCGAGCGCCGAATGCACTGGCCGAGCAACTGCGCGAGGTCGTCGGCGTGGCCGACGTGCAGACCACGCTGGAAGAGATGGTGCGCGCCGAGATCCCCGGACTGCCGGACCCCCTGATCGGCCAGTTGATCGGGATCGATCGGCGCAGGCCGCACCGCATGAACCTCGTCGGCGTGGCGCGCGGCCGGGGCATCGACGCGACCACCGGCATCCGTTCCGACGGCAGCCTCGAGGCGCTCGTTTCCGAAGGCTTCGCGCAGGCGCACGGGCTGGGGCCGGGCAGCGCGGTCGAGGTGCTGATGAACGGCAAGCGGCGCAGGCTGATCATCGTCGGCATCGCGCTCTCGCCGGAGTTCATTTTTGCCGGACTCTGGGGCATGCCCGATGCGCGCGGCTTCGGCATCTTCTGGATCGACCGCGATGCGCTCGCCGCCGCCTACGACATGCAGGGGGCCTTCAACCGCGTGGCGCTGAAACTCGCACCCGGCGCCTCCGAGCCGGCGGCGGCCGACGGGCTCGCGCGCCTGCTCGCGCGCTACGGCGGCAGCGAGGCGCACGGCCGCAGCGATCAAGGTTCGCACGCGATGCTCGACAACGAGATCAAGGAGCAGCGCGTACTCGGCACGTTGCTGCCGGTCATCTTCCTCGGGGTCGCCGCCTTCCTGCTGAACGTGGTCGTGTCGCGGCTGGTGGCGACGCAACGCGAGCAGATCGCTGCATTGAAGGCGCTCGGCTATTCGAACCGTGCCATCGGCCTGCATTACCTGAAGCTGGTGCTGACGATCGTGGCCATCGGCTTCGTGCTCGGCGTGGCCGTCGGCGACCGGCTCGGCACGATGTTCACCGAGCTCTATGCGCAGATGTTCCACTTCCCGCGCTTCGAGCACCGTATCGCGCCGTGGCTGCTCATCACCGGCGCGGCCATCACCCTGGCCACCGCGGTGATCGGCACGATCAACGCCATCTTCGCCACCGTGCGCCTGCCACCGGCCGAGGCGATGCGCCCGCCGGCGCCAGGGCACTATCGGCGCACGCTGCTCGAAACGCTCGGCTTCCGGCACATGCCGCCGGCGCTGCGCATGATCGTGCGCAACATGGAGCGTCGGCCGCTGCGCACGGCGCTGTCGATCGGTGGAGTGGCCGCAGCGTTGGCGATCGTCATCACCGGCAACTTCATCCGCGACGCGATCGAGGTGGTCGTCGACACCCAGTTCAATCTCGGCCTGCGCGGCGACGTCTCGTTGTGGACGGCCGACCCGGTCGACAATGCGGTGCGCCACGAACTCGCCCGCCTGCCGGGAGTGACGATGGTCGAGGCGACACGCTTCGTGCCGGTCACCTTCGTCAACGGCCACCAGCACGAACGGGGCCTGATCCGCGGCTATGCAGGCCGCGCGGCGCTGTACCGCGTGATCGATGTCGATCGCCGCGAAACCCTGCTCGAAGGCCGCGGCCTGGTGCTGACCGACCGCCTCGCCGCCAAACTCGGTGTACGCGTCGGCGAGACGCTGCAGGTCGAGGTGCTCGAAGGGCGGGCGCGCACCCTGCCGTTGAAGGTGGGCGCCGTGGTGCGCGAGATGATGGGCCTGAACGCCTATATGGAGCGGCGCGCCCTCGACCGCGCCCTCGGCGATGGCGATGTCTCGAACGGCTACGTGCTGGCCGTCGAGCGCGGCCGCGAAGCCGGCGTGCTCGAGGCCAGCAAACAACTGCCGCGCGTGGCGGGCGCCTGGAGCAAGGCCACGATGCTGCGCAACATGGAGGAGATCAGCGCCCGCAACGTGCGCATCATGAGCACGGTGCTGACGAGCTTCGCGGTGGTCATCGCCATCGGGGTGGTCTACAACAACGCGCGCATCGCATTGGCCGAACGGGCGTGGGAGCTGGCCAGCCTGCGCGTGCTCGGTTTCACGCGCGTCGAAGTCTCGGGCCTGCTGCTGGGCGAGCTGGCGTTGGTGATCGCGATTGCGCTGCCGCTCGGCATGGCGCTCGGCTTCGGCCTCACGCACCTCATCACCGCGCTGCTGAAGTCTGACCAATTCTTCTTCCCGGTGGTGATCCGCGCGCGCACCTACGCGGGCGCCGCGCTGTGCGTGATCGCGGCCGGGGTAGCGAGCGCGCTGGTGGTGCGCCGCCGCATCGACCGGCTCGACATCGTGGGCGCACTCAAGACGAGGGACTGATGATGAAAAAACGAACTTGGGCCATCGCCGCGGCGGGCATCACCGCGGCCATCGCGCTGCTCGGCTGGGCGTTCGCGCCGAGGCCGGTGGAGGTCGAAGTGGCGACGGCGGTGCAAGGCCGCTTCGAGTCCACCATCGACGAGGACGGCAAGACGCGCCTGCGCGACCGCTACGTGGTCTCGGCGCCGCTCGCCGGCCTGCTTTCGCGCATCGGCTTGCGCGAGGGCGATAGGGTGGAGGCCGGTGCGCTGGTTGCGACGATGACGCCGGTGCTGTCGCCGATGCTCGACGCACGAACGCTGCGCGAACAGCAGTTGCGCGTCGACATCACCGAGGCGCAGCTGCAGCGGGCCGAGACGCGTATCGCACGCGCCAAGGTGATGCTGCAGCAGGCGCACAACGACCTTCGACATAGCGAGCAACTGGCGCGGCAGGGCTTCGTCTCGGCGAACAGGCTCGAGACGGACCGGCTCTCCGCCGAGGCGGCGCAGAAAGACCTCGACGGTGCGGGCGAGGAACGGCAAGTCGCTGCGCACGAGGTCGAGCAGGCGCGCGCAGCGCTGATGGCGGTAAGGCGGCCGGAGCGCCTGGTCACCGGCAGCTTCGCGGTGCAGGCGCCGATCGCGGGACGCGTGCTGCGCATCGTCGAAGGCAGCGAGACCACGGTGGCCCTCGGCTCGCCGCTGATCGAGCTGGGCGACACCCGATCGCTCGAAGTCGTTGCCGAGCTGTTGACCGCCGATGCGCTGCACGCGCTAGCCGGCAGCCCGGTCTCGATCGAGCGCTGGGGCGGTGCGGTGCCGCTGCAGGGCCGCGTTCGCCTGGTCGAGCCGGGCGCATTCACCAAGGTCTCGGCGCTCGGCGTCGAGGAACAGCGCGTGAAGGTGCTGATCGACATCACCAGCCCGCCCGAGGCCTGGCAGGCGCTCGGCGACGGGTACCGCGTGGGTGTGCGTATCCTGACGCTGGCGGTCGATTCTGCGCTGAAGGTGCCGGCCAGCGCCGTCTTCCCCCTGGCCGACCGCGACGACGGCGGCCAGGATCGCGATGCGGTGTTCGTGTTGCAGGAAGGACAAGCAAGGCTGAAGCCCGTCTCGCTCGGCGGGCGCAACGGCGCCGAAGCCTGGATCCGGCGAGGGCTGGCGGCGGGCGACAAGGTGATCGTCTATCCGCCTGCCGCCGTGACCGACGGCGTGCGCGCACGCGCACGCAGCGTCGATCCGCACGGCAACCCTGTTTGACAGGCGTCGACGCGACCGACGCGTCGCAGGCCTCGGTGGGGTGCCGGTAGGAGCGGACCGTTTCGCCACGATCCGGCCGACGCGCGCTCGGACTTCAGCAGGCGCCGTCGTCACATCGTCGCTCGGCGCCCCCTGAACTTCGCTGGAACGGGCATCCGAATTGTCGGACGCCTCTCAGGCCAGATACTTTCCGCCGTTGATCGACAGCGTGATGCCGTTGATGAAGCCCGCCTCGTCCGCGGCCAGGAAGACCACCCCGCGGGCGACCTCCGCGGGCATTGCCAGCCGCCCGGCGGGCACGGTCTTCAAGATCTGCTCCATCACGTCCGGCCGCACGTCGCCGACCATGCCGGTATCGGTGTAGCCCGGAGCGATCACGTTGGCAGTGATGTTGCGGGACGCGGCTTCGAGCGCCAGCGACTTCGTGAAGCCGATCATGCCCGCCTTGGCGGCGGCATAGTTGGTCTGCCCTGCCTGGCCGGAAAGGCCGTTGACCGAACCGATGTTGATGATCCGGCCGAAACGGCGTTCGCGCATGCCCGCGATCACCGCACGGCACATGTTGAAGCAGCTGCCCAGATCCACCTCGATCACTTCACGCCATTGCTCCGCACTCATCTTGTGCAGCATCGCATCGCGGGTGATGCCGGCGTTGTTCACGAGAATATCGATCGACCCGAGGTTCCGTTCGACCTGCGCGACACCTTCGGCGCACGCGGCGGCATCGGCCACGTTCCATGCGTAGGCCGGGATGCCGGTGCGAGCGCTGAAGCATTCGGCCACGCCCAGCTTGTGCCCGTAGTTGGCGGCGACCCGAAAGCCCGCCGCCTGCAATGCCTCGCAGATCGCCGCGCCGATGCCTTCGGTGCCGCCGGTGACCAGCGCGACGCGCCCGACGGCACTCACGAGCCGCCTCCTTGATCGAGCGCAATGAATGAAGGCGAGGCTGAGGTCGTGGTCGATGTCATGGCATTCCCAGGCAATGGTCGGGCAGTGCGGTCACGATAGCCAGCGCTTCGCCGGAGGCGCTTGACATGCATCAACAAGCCGTCATGCAAGGCCGGCAGACCCTCGAAGCGCCAGCCATTGACATGTGTCGTACGGCGACAACCCAATGGGGCGCCGCGGCCATCTCCACCAGAAGCAGATCAGGCGCTTGCGCCGTCTTTGCGTCAGATCAAGCCGCGGTCAGGCAACGACTCGAACAATCGTCATGTCTTCTTTGCTGGAGTCACCGACATGACATACCGCAGCCTCCTCGTTCATCTCGACGCCAGCCCGCAGTGTTCCGCGCGCGTCGACGTCGCGATTCGACTGGCCAAGAGTCTCGACTGCCATCTGGTCGGACTGGCACCGACCGGCTTGATCGACCTGCCGGTGTCGATCGCCGGCGCGGCATCGCTCGATCAATTCTCGGTTCTCGCCTGGGATTCGCTGCGTCAGCAGGCCGATCGGGCGACGGTGCGATTTAGCGAAGCCTGCAGCGCGGCGGGACTGAAGTCGTTCGAATCGGTCGCAGACGACTCCGACGAAGCGCGCTCACTGGTACGCCATGTGCATTGCAGCGACCTTGCGATCCTCGGCCAGGTCGATCCGGCAACAGCCGCCCACAAGCTGTCGCAGGCGATCGTCGAACAAGTCGTCCTGCAAAGCGCGCGGCCCAGCCTGATCCTGCCCTACGTGGGCACCTTCGAACGTCTGGGGAGCCGTGTGATGGTGGCCTGGGACGACAGTCGCGAGGCCGCCCGTGCCGTGGCCGACGCCCTCCCGCTGCTGCAACGGGCAGAACGTGTCCAGATCGTGAGCTGGAACGAATCGGCGCAGCAGAGCGAGTCCAGCCTTCCCATGCGGCTCGACGCGCTGCACCACTGGCTGATGTGGCACGGCGTATCGGCCGACCTGCGCATCGAGTCCACGGGCATCGCCATCGCCGAGGCGATGCTCTCCAGCGCCGCCGATGCTGGCGTCGACCTGATCGTGATGGGCGCATACGGCCATTCGCGCTGGTCCGAGCTCGTGCTCGGCGGAGCGACGCGCGGCTTGATGGCGTCGATGACGGTGCCGGTGCTGATGTCTCACTGATCCGGCCCATTTCGAAACTTCACAGGAGACTCTCATGTACGACCGCATCCTGGTACCGCTCGATGGCAGCGATACCGCACGCCGCGGGCTGGTCGAGGCGATGTCGCTCGCAGCCGACCGGAAATCGACGCTCTGCCTGCTGCATGTGATGAACGACTTTCCGCTGATGATGGAAACATCCAACGTCGTCGATTTCGAGAAGTATCGTCATGGCCTGCGGGACTACGGGCAGAGTGTGCTCGATGGGGCCAGCCAGGCCTGCGCAGCGCTCGGCTTGTCCGTGGAAACGCAACTCCACGACATGCGCGGCGGCCGGGTCGCCGATGCGATCGTCCAGGCTGCAAAGGAGCTGGGCTGCCAGCTGATCGTCATCGGCACTCACGGCCGGCGCGGGCTGCGCCGTGCACTGCTCGGCAGCGACGCCGAAAGTGTCCTCCGCGAGAGCCCGATGCCGGTCCTGCTGGTACCGGCGCCAGCCGTCACATGAGCGAGTAGTTGGATCGGAATCCGGCCTCCTTGATGCGCATCAAATCGGGGGCACCGCGTGCGTGCTCCACTGACAAGGCCGACGGCGCGGGCAGTGCGCAGTTATTGAATTTCGGGAGCATGCCATGAACTGGCGCAACACAACGAATCGCTACGGTTTGCGATCGATCGGACTCCACTGGCTGATGCTGCTGCTCATCGCTGCGGTATACGCTTGCATCGAGCTGCGAGAGAATTTCCCGAAGGGAAGCGACATTCGGGAGGGCTTGAAAGCCTGGCATTTCGCGCTCGGGCTCAGCGTTCTGATCCTGGTCGCGATTCGCGTGCTGCTCCAGCTGACCGACAAGACCCCTCGCATCGATCCGAAGCCCCCGAGATGGCAGAACCTGTCGGCGAAGGTCATGCATCTGGCGCTCTATGCGCTGATGGTCGGAATGCCGCTGCTCGGCTGGCCGACCCTCAGTGCGGAGGGCAAGCCGATTCTGTTCTTCGGGTTCCAACTGCCGCCGCTCATCGGCCAGAGCAAGTCGGCCGCCGAGTGGGTCCAGGAAATTCATGAAGCGGGAGGTACGGTCGGCTATGTCCTCATCGGGCTGCACGCGGCAGCAGCGCTGTACCACCACTACTTGGTTCGGGACAACACGCTGTTGCGGATGGTCCCCGGTCGAAGCTGAATGCCCACGAAAACACCCGCCGCCATCAGTGGATCGAAGCCCACTGCCGTCAAATCCGCGATCGAGTGAGCCTCGAACGGCCGGGAAGCGAAGGGTCAGATCGACAAGGCCGGCCGGGGCACCGCGGCCAGCCAGCGTTGCGCGAGCACGTCCGACGGCAGCGGTTCTGCAGCGTCGACGACGATCGACACGGCGAGTTCGTCGTCGTCGAGTGGCTCCGCCGCTTGGCGCAAGCGCTCGAGCACCGCGACATCGGCCTCCGAAGCATCGTGCCCTTGCGCCTGCCGCTGCTGCAGCCGTTGTCGCAGCAGAACCAGCCGGGCGCGGCAGTCGAAGATCGAGAACGGCACCTCGAGCACCCGGGCCAGCGCGGCGACGTGTCCGCGTTCGGCGCCGCGCAGAAAAGCCGCGTCGATGACGCATGGCCAGCCGCCGGCAAGCGCCGCTCGCGCTGCTTCGTCCAGGCGCGCATAGGTGCGGCGCGTCGTCTCCGCATCGTAGATGCCGCCGGCTGTGGGCCGGGCCAGCCCGCCCGAATGGGCCAGCGCGGGGAGGCCGAACAGCCGCTTGCGTTCCACATCGGAGCGCACGCGGATCGCGCCGGCCGCCTCGATCACGCGCTGCGACAAGTGGCTCTTGCCCGCGCCCGGTAGCCCGTGCGTGATCGCCAGCCGCGGGTCGGCGCTGCGGATCAGTTCAGCAGCGAGCGCCAGGTATCCCGTTGCGCCAGGGCCGCCGGCCGATGGCCCGCCCTGCTCCTCGGCAATCGCCGCGACCTGCGCGCGCACCAGGGCCCGCGACACCAGGTAGAAGCGCAGCGCGGGCAGCCCGTCGTAGTCGCCGCTCGCCTCCAGATAGGCATTGACGAAGCGGAAGGCCAGCGCGCGCTGGCCGTGCGCGAGCAGGTCCATCGCGAGGAAGGCGATGTCGTACAGCACGTCGATCCAGCGCAGTTCGTCGTCGAACTCGATGCCGTCGAAGGCGGCCGGCGCCTCGCCCAGTTGCAGCACGTTGGCAAGATGCAGGTCGCCGTGGCCCTCGCGCACGCGGCCGGCACGTCGACGCTGCTCCCAGAGCGGCGCCAGTGCATGCAACTGGCGCGTCAGCCAATCCCTGAGCACGGGTCCGTCCGCCGCGGCAGAAGCCCGGCAGGAAGCGAGCCCATCGATCAGACGGCGCGTCACGCGATCGTGGGCCGCGGCGCCGCCGAACGGGCTCTCGGGCGGGGCTATCGCGGCCGCCTGGTGGAAGTCGTGCAGGCATTGCGCCATCGCGTCGATGTGAGCCGGCCCGAGGCGACCCATGGCCAGACGCTCGCTCCATAGTGCGCCGTCGGGGAAGCGCCGCATGTGCACCGCGAAGTCGGCGACCGGCCCCGCCCCGCCGAGCACGGGTCCGGAAGGGCTGTCGCTTACCTCCACCACGTCGAGGTAGATCGACGGCGCGAGGCGCCGGTTCAGGCGCAATTCCTCTTCGCAGCAGTGACGGCGCACTGCAGCCGTCGTGAAGTCGAGGAACGGCAGCCAGACCGGCTTCTTCAGCTTGAAGGCCTGGGTCTCGGTCAGCAGGACCCACGAGATATGCGTCTCGACCAGGCGCACGGAGCGACCGGTCTGCGCGGCGAGGGATGCACGCAGCGCATCGACACGGCGGCGGGAGATGGCAATGTCGTCGGACATGGATGCATCGTGCCGCGGGCCGACCCGCGCCGCCTTGATCGAGCGCAAAGTCTTTCCGCCGGCGCTTCCTAAACTGGTTCCATCGCCACCTGCCCTGCTGGAGCCCTGTTCCATGAATCCCGTCCGACCCGCATTCAGCGATGACGCAGGAACCGCGTCCACGAAGCGCCTTCGCCGGCTCGCCGGCGTGCTCGCGTGCAGCGCCCTGCTCGCCAGCCTGACGGCGCGGGC
>Ga0105237_10000853_pt1 | contig 41421 bp, 60 predicted proteins | sample KBSC24metaG_FD_81520 | JGI IMG/M metagenome (GOLD analysis project Ga0105237, IMG submission 81520) | Corn rhizosphere microbial communities from Kellogg Biological Station, Michigan, USA - KBS C2-4 metaG | ecosystem: Host-associated > Plants > Roots > Rhizosphere > Soil | place: Michigan, USA...
AGGATCGGGATGCCCTCAAACACGCTGTCGATCATCGGGTCAGCCACAAGGCCCGCGGGAAGCGCCTTGATCGTGCCCGCCTGCCCGCTGCCCGGCGTTGACACGAGCGGAGCGGGAACGCTCTCACTCTGCGCGCCTGGGGCCACGAGCAAGCCAATCCCAACGGCGCCTTCCGCAACCTTCGAAAAGATGCGGGTGCCGTCGGTCCATCGAACCATACCCGCCAATGCGGCGGGCGGGTTATTCGCGTAGCTAGTCTGCTGTCCCATCGTTTTTCCCTCCGCGCCTTAGCGCATCGTTTCCAACATCGAACCCTGCACGGCCGGATAGCCGTCGATTTCCCGATTCGGATTGCTCTTGCTCATCGCGAGCGGGCGACGGTGGCGCTCCTCTTCGGAGGCATCGCGGCGCGAGCGATAGTGATCCATCGTCGGTTGCTTGCCGTCGTCGCGCGTGAAGCCCTCGGGCGGCTTGCGGAGGTGGGCCGGAACACGGCCACCCTGCACGCGGTTGTTTTCGTCGAGGCGCAGCCCCTGGCCATCCTTGCGCGTGGCGGTGTCGGGCTGCGCGGGGATCGCGCGAAACAACCCGTCGAGATAATCCTTCGACTTGCCGTCAAGCTTGATCTCCGTGTGATGCGCCTTGATCGCCAACAGCTTGATCGCGGGCACGCTGAGGCCATCCAGCTTCGTGTCCTTCGGTAGCACAACGCGCGCCCGGCGGATTACCGCGTCGCGAACCTGCACGGCGCGATCGAGGCGCTGCGGCGAATTGGCGACGGCCAGTTGCTTCTTGAGCTTCTCGGTTTCCACCGTTGCAGCGTCGGCACGTGCCTTAGCCTGATCGCGTTCCTTGATGAGCTGCGCGCGAGTGGCGGCGGCATCCTTGCGCGCCTTGTCTCGACGGGTAACCGCCGCCTTGTGGGCGTCGGTGCCCACTTCGTACTTGGTACCGCCGATCACTTCGATTTCCATGTTTCGCTCCTCTTTGTCCCGTCGTTGGTTACCCTTCGAATCGAGTCGCAAACGGACTTCCGGCCCGGCCCGACCATCCGGGACAAGCGCCACGTGGTTGTAACGAATATTGCGTTGAATGCGATCGTAGCGCTCGCCGTCGGGCGCAACGCCCGCCGTCTCATCCACGTCGCAGTTGTAGCCGCAGCTCAATTCACGCGTGCCGTTGCGAATCGCGTCCACCGCTTCCTGTGCCTGCCAAACGGTACGCGCGGCAATCTTGTCGCCATCCTGCTTCACCGTGCCGCTCTCCACGTGCCCCATGTTGTGCTTGCGATGCATCTTGGGGGTCATGGGATCGGTAGGGTGAAGGTGCGTGAGCGGCGCGTTGGGAAGCGTCGCGAGGCTATCCGCGTTGAAAACCTCTTCGGGCGGGCGATACTCGCGGATGACAGTGCCGTCATCCTGCACGTAATCGAAAACACCCGTACGCGTCAGAAAAGCGGGGATGCTGAATCCACCTTGCGGCGTGATGGTAACTTCCCCGAGTGAGCCAACATCGAAGCGGGTACGCCCTTTGATAACGCCCATTTAATGGACTATGAGAGCAGATTTTTTGAATGGCTGCAAGGGGTTGGCCGGGATACGGCGAATTACCTAGTAGCTGCGATCGGTTATTCGCTGTCGTCTTCTCCTGCGCCGAAGGCAGATTCTATGGCAGGGACGGCGATGCAACGGCAATTGTAATCGTCGCCCGGGTGATCGTCTTCCCCGTTGCTGGACTTGTCCGCCTTCAGTGGGGGATCATCCCATTCATAAATTTCGTCGGGATCGTCCAATTCAGCGTGCTCGGGGCGCACGCTACCGTCGCGGCGGGACAGCCAATGATACCCCGTAACGCCGGCTTGTTTCTGCGTCGCCTGATTCATATCAGCGAACGTGTTACCGAAGAGTAACCGAACGCTCGTTTGCAATTGGCTCTCTGCGCCGTCGAGTGCCCCGTCGAGTAGCGTGCTGAGCGCCTCGCGCGTGCGATCCTCTTCGGCCACCGATTCCCATTCGGCAAACGCTTGGCTGACGCGCTTTGTGGCCTCCACTGGGTAATCCTCGAGAATCGACACCAACCCGTCAACGAAGCCGTACGTTTGTTCGCTCAGGTCCACTTCTAGGTCGCGCGCCTGCACGCCCAAGCTTTCCGCGACCTGCGCGTGGACGTTCTTCGCCATGTCGTGCGCGAGCGGTGTCACCGTTGAGCGCAACTCTTTGCGAGCCACCGTGCGCGCACGCGGGGCGTCTGTGCGCGCATTGCGATGGAGCCATGCGACTTTCAGGTGCGGGTTGTGCGCGCGCGCGACCGCAGCGACGATGAGCCGCAGCCTCGCTTCGATGCCTACCGGATGCTTGGGTGCGCGGCGCCGCAGCTCTGCGCGCTTGGTTGCTTTACTCTTACGAGGCGCGCGTTTTCTGATGCGTTCGCCAACTTTGGCAATGCGCGCATGAGCATGTGCGGCGAATGAATTGAACGGCGCCGTCTGACGTGGTTTTTCCATGCGCCTTATCCTGTTTCACACGGCGGCGAACGTTTTCACATGGCTCGAATGGAAGCGCTTTGTTCATGCGTAGTGGTATCCAAATTCAGCGCGCACCGACGCAGACGCGGTGTTGCCCGGCGTAGCATAGAGCTGCACGCGCGCCGGACCCTGCACGACAGCGATGGGCGTACCCGGCCCGAGCGAACGCGTGCCCGCGAGCCCCTGCGCGGCAAGGGTGGACGTCAACGCCTTGTCTGCCACGTTCGCCAGCGGATACGCCGTCGATCGCAGGTTGAATTGCGTCTGCACCGTGGCCACTTCCAAGCTGTCAACCTGCACGTCATCCACGAAGAGGCGGCGCCCGCTAGGCACGTACGCGTGCCCGATATATGAGCGTCGATCACCAGCGGCGAGTGCAACGATTGCCGTGCCCGTGCCGTCGGCGGAGGGGTAGAGGCTGATCGCGCCCGCTGCCACGGCGCCACTGCCCGCGGTGAGCGCCTCGATTTTGTCGATCAGGCGGATGGCGTTCGCGGCATCGATTTGCACCGCAGTCGTGCCATTGAGCGTTGCAGTGTACGTGAACGGGCCTGCGATGCTGCCATCCGCGGCCAACGTGTAGTACGTCACCTTGACGGTGCGCACGCCCGTGCCCGCAGCGGCATCGTTGGCCGATGCGCTCTTGACGCTGAGCGGGGAGGCCACCGACGGCTCATTGTAGGTGGCGGCATTGACGGGCACCTCAGTGCCCGCGGTGAAGGCGGCTGCATTGTATCCAAACGCGCGCGGCATGCTTTTTATCCTTTCGCAGAGGTTGGGTTAGCGCGGCGTTCACGTGCCGCTTTCTTTTCGTACTTGGCTGCGATCTTTTCGTGTCCCTCAGCTAGCGCTGTATTCCCTCGGCTGCGTTCAATATTAGCGATGGCTTGATGATATTCGGCGTGGTGCGCGTTGGTGTTGCCTTTGAGCGACACCATTTGCACGTTGCCGCTACTCGCTGCGCCTTCGCTTCCACTGCTGCCACCATTGCCCTCACCGAATTTGCCGTCTTTGTCGCGCGGATGATCGCTTTCGTTCCAATCATCCATGCGCTCCGATTCATCAAGCAGCGTTTCGTCATCGTCAATCATCACGTCTCCGTCACGCGCGGCGGCACAGGTTCGGCCGAATTCTGCGCCGTCTGCTGTTCAGCAGCGATACCCGGCGTAGGCGCAGGATCCTCGGCTGCGGCTTGCGCGTTGCCGGCTTCTGTCTCCATCGTCTGGAGACTCGTGGCCATGATGCGTTTGCGGCTGTCGCTGTCGATCTTCGTCTCGAGGCTGTACTTGCCGCCGCCAAAGCGCGACAGCGCGGCCTCTTCGGGCGTCACCATGCCACTGGTGATGTTTTGCGTATCCGCCTGCGCCTGCGCCAAGTGCATCTGCGCCTCCTCCGTGGCGGTGAGCTGCCACAGCGGCGGGAAAACGATCGACCAGTCCTCGGGGTTATCGAAACCCTGTGCGACCGCTTCAATGTACAGGTAAGTCTCGATCTGCGGGCGGATGCCTTGCGTTTGCGTCGCTTTGATCGTGTCATACCACCAACGGATGTTGCCGTCGGCAGCGTTGCCAGCGTTCAAGCCACCGGGCGACTCACCGAAGAGGATTTGCTTAGGCATGCGCGCGGCGCCCGCAACGCGTGTGTACGTCTGATCGAGCATGTCAGGGATGCCATCGAACGGAGTTGCCACGCGCTCGAATTCCTCCGCATCGCCGCTTTGATCGCCTGCGTCGAGGAGGATCGCGCGGAACGTGCTACGGATCATGTCCATGAATTGGAAGCGACTCAGCATCGTTTCTTGATCCGAGTCGATCATCTGAATCAGACCGCGGATCTTGAAAACCACTTGCGAAGCATCGCTGAGGAGCGTGGCGGCTGACTGCCAATTGTCGTTGAACAATTGCAACGCGCGGTAGCATTTCTGCAACACGCTGTAGTCGGTGCCCTGATTGGCCAGGCGCAGGCGCTTTGACGTCAACTCCCCGCCAAAGCGAATCATACGCGACTCATGAATCAGTAGCACTTGGCTCGTGTTGAAAATGTCGTACGGCGCGCCCACGTAGACGGCAACGGGTTGGCACAGGTAAATCGCCACGTCGCCGAATTTCGGCGCGAGCATATCCGCGTACCAACGCCACGGAGTCAAGTCGCGCTTGTCAAAGACGGTGAGCGTTTCAACGTTCTTCACGTTGTCGCGGTCGAGCGGCTCCCATGGGTCGCGCCCGTCATCCACTACCATGAAGATGCTGCCCAAGCCGTAGAGGCGACCCCACGTCATGGCTTCGCGCGCCTTTTGCGCGAGCCCGTTTTCGTCGACGCGCTTCTGTAGAATGTTGGCTTGCTCTTGCACCGTGCCACTCTGCTTTTTCATCGCAGCTTGGGCGACGGTGCGGAGATCATCCGCCTTCGGATTGGGGTTCTTTTTCAGGAAGTCGTTAACCTCCGCTTGCGCGGATTTTGAGATCACCATGAAGCCTTCACGGAAAGCTTCGTCGGGGACAGCAGAGACGATGCGCGCGGCAACGTCGTCGCTGTGGTACATGGCTTCAAGCTCAAGCGGAGAGATAATCGGGTCCAAGACGGGGCGCGTATACGTCGTCTTGTCGCGGCCCCCCGCGAGCCCCGTCATTGCATTCATCCAACCGTCAACGCGCGTGCGGAATTTGGCCATCGCATCGGCGCCACCAATCGCTAACTTTTTCGCCCACGAGGCCATCAATTCCTCCGCATACCTAGAACCGAGTATATCTCACCGGACTTGACTTTCGCCATCGCTTTTGCATACCGCGGGCCCATGTTGTCGTGCAGGTAAATCAGCGCCTGCGTCATCGCGTCCACGTCATCGTCGTGCCGCGCGAAGGGGAAGCCGCACAGCTCCTCAATCATGTCTTCCACCCACGCATACGTGAGCTTTGTTCCGTCGGGCAATTCAAATTCAGCATCCGCGGCCGGCAGCACTACGTCACGCGATTCCGCCAATGGGCTGACGGCGTTCGCGCGTGCGACCTTGCCGCCTTCGGGATCCACCATGATGATGCCGGGCAGCTTGCCGCGTAGCACTTGCTCCACCGCTGTGCCGTTGGCTTTGTCCTCTATGAGCTTGGCGCGCGCCTTTGGCCATCGCTTGGCGAGCGCGAGCAAGCACGCGACGGTGCCCGGTAACCCTAGCTTGTCGTGGATGCGATCGATCAAATAGTACTTGCTATCCCAACCCAGCGCCCACACGTGAATGGCCACGTAGTCAGCGCTCTTCGTGTCTTTGAATGAGCAGTCAGCGGAGATAGCGAGCGCGAGGATCCTCGACGGCAGTGTCTTCCACCGCTGCGAAAACCATTCGCGCTTGAAGATATTTCCTTCACCCGGTGACGGCCGCTGTTGCAACTGCGCGGCTGCCACTTGGCTGCCCATTTCACGTTCTAGGAATGCGACCGACGTTTCATCGAATCGCGTAGGCACAAGCAGCTCCCCTTCGACGGTGCGCCGATCGCCGCCCCATTTCGTTTTGCACGCGCGCTCAGCCTCGAATCGCATGGGGAAGCAAAGCACCGTCCACGCGCCCACATTCTTGTCCTCTTCAAGAATGCGGCCCACGAGATCCAACTCGTGGAGGCGCTGCATAATGATCACGCGCGTGAATTTTTTGGGGTTGTTTTGGCGGCTGGCCATGGTGCCACGCCACCACTGCCACGTGCGTTCAAGCGCTGCGGCGGCTGTCTCAGGGTCACCGCTCACATCCTTCGGCTTCGTCGGATCGTCGATTACCTGTCGCTCAGCGTGCCAGCCCGTGCCTTTGCCTGCGACAGTGACAGAGACGCGGCGCCCGCCCTTCGATGTGCTGTACACGCTCTGCGTCGTCTGATCGTCTTTGCTGTCGGCGATCGTAACGCCCTTGCCCCATCGATCTTGAAACCATCCGCTGCGAATGAGCTTGCGACAGCGGAGCGCATCGCGATGCATTAGATCTTGATCGAACGTGGCAAACATCCATTTCGTTTTCGGTTTGATGATCCATTCCCAAACCGGCCACAAAACGCTCACGATGGTGGATTTAGTGCAACCGGGGGGAACGGCGATGATGAGACGTGAGATCTCACCGTTGGTGACCGCTTCAAGGTGCTTGCAGATCTCCTCCATGTGCCACGAGGGCACGAGATCATCAGGCTCGACGATGTGCCACGCAAGTTGGACGAATTGCCACAAGCCGCCGCGCTTCACCAGCTCGACGTCAAGGGCAATGTCGTTGTCGGTGGCTTTGTAGACGGCTGCGTCTGAGGCGAGGAGTTGCACGGGCGGGGCGACTAAGGTGACCGATACCAAATAGGCGGCGCAAGCGGCCCGTTCGGAAACGGTGGATCTCCGACGTACGGCGCGGGCAAATGCACAGGTGAGCCCAACAGTGTCGGTAACAGCATCAGTAACGTGGTGCTATCCGCTTCCAACTCGATCACGGTGCCGTCGGGCCGCGTGAGCTTGCACTTACACATTAGTCCTCTTCCGCCTCTTCGTCGTCGCTCTCATCAAAGGCCTCGTGCTCCTCTTCGGTGAGCATGGACTCCTCAAGCGTGTCAGGGTCGTTACTGGCGGCGCCCGGAAGCGTGCCCGGATGCGAGCGCACAGCGTCGTCGCTCGGGGGCGCTTGCGCCGTGGGATAGTTAGCGCCGTCCGCCTCCGATTCGTCGAGTAACATTTCGTCGCTGTCTTCCTTGCCAAAATTCATTTCCGCCCCTCCGTCATCGTGTTCACCGATGGGCAACCGCTCTTCAGTTGCCAGCTCATAATCATCGCCTTCGCCGTTGCCCGCCTTCGCGCCTGCCGACACATACGGCGTGCCGTCGTTGTTACCGCTGCGGCTGAACAGCTCACACGCGGCATCCAACACGTCTTTGTTCATTGCGTCATGCGGGGTGTAGCCTTCGGATTGCATCCAATTCGCGAGCGCGAATGGATTCGAGATTTCGCTGTGGCCCTTCATGGCCTCAACGGTGCCTTCCCAACCGGCTGGTGCGGAGTCATTTCGCTGATCGGCCATTATGCGCTCCTACCCACTAGCGCAGCATAACCGATCGTAATTGTCAAGAATTGGGCGTAGAGCGCGGATGAAACCCCACGAAAGTGGGGATCGAGTTGTGCCGATTCTCGAGAAACATGCGGAACATTTCAAGCATGGTGGGATCGAGCAACTCAGGAACGGGATTCATGGGATCGCTCATGATGGCCGCAGCGATGAGCAACAGCGAACAAACCACCACACCCTGCTTTTTTCCTTTGAACGTGGCTTCGAGCGGCGTTTCCAGCTCCTGAATCAACGCCTCCATTTGCCCCTTGATCGACTGATAAATCGCAACCGCTTTCTTTCGCTCCACGCTTTCATCGCTCATCGCTTGGCCCCTTTGTTGATTTGTTTCCGCAAGCGGAAATAACCTCGATCGAACACTTCCCCGATTTGATCCTGTGTCGGTTTCTTTTTCTTCCCCACCTTGATGCGCTCGCGCGTGTCGGCCACGAGTCCCTGATACATCGTGCGGATTGCACAGATGACGTATCCGGGGCCGCCGCCCACAGGCACGATGTCAGCTTGCGGCCATGGCGGAGGGGGCCGCAGCGCACCGTCAGCGCTCACCGCTTTGAGCACGTCAAGAATACCCGCACGGCGGCAGATTTCGATTGCCGCTGAGCGCAGCCGTTGATAGCTCGGGTCGTTGGAATTGCGCGCGCCGTCGAGCGCCTTCCCAAGCTCAGCAATGGCGAAGTGATCCACCACTGCCATCAACTCAGGGTCTTTTTCATAATCGTCGTCAGTGGGCACGATTTCAGCAACCTCCATCGGTGAAATAACACGCGGGCACGCAATTGTGATCCACGTGGCCGGGGCCGAACGCGAGACAGTACCAACCCGCCGGGCACACGAAATTGACACCGCAGAGCTGCCCGCAGTGGCCATCGTCGGCGCACGCTTCACCGCTTGGGCAGCCACCGCCATCGTTGCACAGCGAAGGCGGACGCACGGCAGTGGGCGCCACATGCAACGGCTGAGGCACGCCACAGGCGGCGAGGAGCAAGGCGAGGATCGCGATCGTCTTCATGGGGTCTCTCCCTTTGTTTTCTCGTCAAGCGCGGTGAGGGCAGAGCACAGTGTGTTGTAGCGCTGGACGTCGCTGCTCTTGTCTCCTGGCGCTACGGTCAGCTTGTCTCGAAACTCCGAGGCCGCTTTCGCCACCGCCTCCAGCAGCGGCACGCGCTCGGCGATGGCGCGGCCGGCGTAGCCATTGAGTGCGCCGATAGCTGCACGCATCCGATCCGTAAATTCGTCGACAAACATCGTCCCGAATTTGCCATCCACCATGCGCTGTAGCACCGCGCGCATCGCCGCCGCCTCGGCCTGCGTGCGGGCCAATTCCGATTCCAATTGTTCGATTCTCTCGATATGTTCAGAAAGAACTGCCGCAGCGTCGGTCATATCGATCTTCATCGTTTGCCCTCCTCATCACCCGCCCCCGCTCCGCGCGTCGACCTTGGCGATCGCCACGCACAAGCGGCGCAACACCTTGCCCTCGCCCGGCCACGTCGGGCCTCCGAGTGAAAACACGTCGCGGACGTCCTTCGCAGCCGCTTCCAGCTCCTCGCGCTCCTCCTGCTGCGCCCGCCACGCGTCGCGCCGTCGACACGGGTCGCACCACTGGTCGCGCGTTAGCGTCGAGTTGGTGCCGTCGCACGGGTAGTCGAATCCGTTCGTGCACTCCTCGACGGCGGCTGATTCGGGGTCGGCGATGATGGCATCCATACGCCCCTTCGCGCACGCTTCTATGTGCCCGCCTTCTTCGCTGCAGGCAGAAGTGCAGCACACGTCACCGTCGGCGAGCGCCCGGCGAATCTCCGCGACCGCGCGGCCGAGGAGGGCCTCTTGTTCGGCTATGACTTGGTCGGCACCGTAGCGCATTCCCTGCCAGTAATCGCGGTCATGCGCTACTTCGGCTAACTTCTCCTCCGCCACCTCCACCCGCTTCCCCAGTCGCGCGTTCTCCTCGCGCAGTTGGTGCAGCTGTTCAATATGGCTGACGAGCAACGTTGTGCTGCGGTCCATGTTACGGACTCCTTGCAACGTTACCTCCGCCGTCTCCGCCCGCTTGACCGCGGCTGCTAACTCGGCATCTTCCAACGCCAGCTTGTGCGCTGCATTGCCAGCAATCTTGCGCGCCTCATCCAGCTCCGCCCGCGCCTGCCCCAATTCGGCCAGCGCGGCATCACGTTCTTCGCGCGCGTTCAAACGGCCATTAACTACGGCGTCCCGTTCCGCGCGCGCTGCGGTCAAATCCTCTTGCAACTTTTCGATTTGCTTCCCCGCGGCCAACAACTCCGCTTGCGCCTTGCGCGCGCAGTCTTTCCAAAAGCGATTGTCTGCTACGATTTCCTTGAATGCTGTGATGATCCCCATGTAGCGCCTCCGACCTGTGAAACTAGCACGCCCCGATCGATTTCGTCAAGGCGAGTACGTACACGAGGTAGCGGCCCCACAGGTCGTGCAAGTCGTCTTGAATGGCTTGCCGTCGCTGTCGGTGCCCTCCGCCACCATCACTTTGCAGCACACAGCGTTAACGCATGCGCCGTGGTAGCTCTCTTGAATCAGCGCGAACGTGTCAGGCAATGCGCAGCAATCGGACGTCGCCGCGCACGTCTCACCCAATGCGCTGCACATGGCAGGCGCGCACCCGGTGAACACGCCGTCTCTGTCATACTGCGGAGTACCCCCACTACCGTCAATGAGGCACGTGGGCACGCAATCGCCTGCGTTGGCTCGCGTCTCACCGGACGGGCAAGAGGCGCCTCCACAGCCCGCGAGGGTCAATGCAAATAAGATGACAGCACGCATTTTTCAGCCTCCCCCATTGAGTAGCGCCAACTTGATCCGCAGCGTCTCACGCACATTGGCCAACGCGGCGACCGTCTGCCCGCCCGACGCCTGCGTACGCATTTCCGATTGCACAGCGGCCAAGGCAGCGCCGAACGCGTCGATCTGCCCTGCCTTGTACGCGAGCGCCTTGACGCGTTCTTCGCGGTGTAGCTCCGTCTCAGCTTGCGTGATCGCGGCCCGTAGCTTTTCACGTGGTGACATGTTCAAGCCCCCTTGCGGTCGCGGATGCGGCTCGCGACGCTCATCAGCCATTCGCCGTTGCTGCGCCGGATGCGCACCAACACGTACTGAGACACGCGAATCTCAATCACCTCATCGCTCATGGGTACACCTGTAGGTTGCGAATGCAAATGCTCACCTCCGTATCGATTGTGAGCGGAACAGCCTGCCCGCCGTCCCCGGCGAGCATTTCGATATCGAAGGCGTGGACGGTGCAGAGCGTGATGGAAAATCGGCTCTCACCGATGCCCAGCTCGCGCAACTTGCCCGCCTTGTGCTCGCCACCCATCTGACAGATCCAACACGCTTCCATCAGGGCACCACCACGTAGCGCACAACGTTCGAAATCGTCTGCCGCAGCGTCCACGCCTCGCGTGCAATGTCGCGCGGCTCCATGGCGCCAATCTCTCGCGCCATGCGAAACATGTCCGCTTCCGACATCAACGCGGGATTCCCTGCGAGTGAAAACACAAGCTGCAATCGCGTTTCCATCAGTTGCCCCCTCCCCAGGTGGTGTTGCGAAACAGAATGACCGTCTCACCCTCGACGATGTACTCCGGTTCAAACTGTTCTTCAGTCTTGATGAGCGCGAGGCCATTGCGCTCCGTGGCCATGAGGCCAACCGCTTCGTTTGCGCTCTTTTTTCCAACCGTCGTGCTCATGCCCACACCGAAAACGCGGCAACGATAGCGGCGCCAACCTCGCGAGCGCTCTTACGGAAGCAACGGGGGCACAAGGCGCCGCGCGTGTTGCTGACCGTCGACGCCTTACGCTTGCCGCAGAAAGTCGACGCCTTGCCAACCAAGCTGCGATGAAGATGCGTGCCCGTGACGCAACGAACGATTTGAATCTCGAAAGCCACCGTTTCCGTCTGCATCGTGCTCATGTTGTAAATCTAATCGGTCCCGATCGATTTAGCAAGAGGAAAAATGCACGGCACCGATCATTTTTTATTTACTTGTCATCATCGCCACTTGCAAGCGCTCGCCTACGCTGAGCGTTGCGAATGACATTGAGCGCTTGCAGCTCATCGTTGCTGAGCGCCTCCAATGGCGGCAATGGCGACGGGCCACCGTTCCCACCCTTCTGCGTCACCTCTGTGCGCTGCACAGGGATGCCCAGCGTGTACGCCAACGCGACTTTCTGCGCGGCGAGTTGGGTTTGCTCATCTAGCCCATACTTCGCGAGCCCCACCAACGAACGCCAAACGCCCTCAGCGTCGATCAGCATCTTCATGCGGAGGCGCCCAAGCCGCTCCTGGAATTCTTCTTCGCTGATCGAGTCCAAGCGCTCATCTTCGAATTGCAACAGTTTGCCGCTCATGCGATCGATTCTACTGCGTTTTGGGGATGCGCGCTTGACAGAAAACGAACGGCGTGCGAGGCTTCCAAATTGACAGCCCGTTCCCCTGCGGGTGGCCTCCGAGTGGCCCCGTAGCGTTCCTCCCCAGGCGCTACGGGGCCTTTTTTATTCAGCGTCGTGCCCTCCATCGCGCGCCCGTCGCACTCGGGCGCGCTGTGCAGGGTTACGGGCGATAGTAGTTATCGCGGCAATAACCGCCGATCGTCTTGTCAGCGTGCGCCTTAGCGTACGCCTCCGCTTCGCCCGCGGTCGCGAACGTAGGCGCATCGGCCGGCGCTCCGATGCCCATTTCGCGCGCCATATCGAACGCGGGCGCGGTCCAGCTAGGTTCGTTCCACTTCGGCCGCTTGCCCTCGCCGCCTGCGATCATTGGAGCGGAACCGGAGCGATGAATGATCGGCAGAAACCGCGCGCCGTACTTCTGCGCGTAGACTTCCACGTGATGGTAGAAATAGCCGTCGTAATAACTGAGACGCTTCATCATCGTCGTGTCCTCCATCGTGCTCACTTGCAGCGCTCCCAGGCCCAAACGGGCGCGTGTCCGCGAGCGATGAAAATGAACGTCTCCACCCAGACCGCTTGCCACTGCCAACTACCAAAAATTTCATACGGCTTCGTCATCGTCGTGCCCTCCGTCGTGCTCATGAAACTAATCTAACGCCACCGATCATTTTCGTCAACAAGAAAACGATCGGTACCGATTATTTTTTCTTCGCCCCCTCGCCTGGGCTGTCGCTGTCGTTCTGCTCTGCGTCGAAGACGCCCAGCCCCCTGCATCGCGGCGCTAGCAGGTCCCACGTGCGGCGACTCGCTGCGGGTATCACCACACCGCAGTGGCCACAACGCAGCCAACGCGAGAGTGTTGCGGTTCCGCGGCCAACATACGGAAACCATTCATGTTCGGACTCCATCAGCCTTCCTTGCCTGTGGGTTGCCTGTGGGTGGCACATGTCCTACACCCAGGTGTGATTACAGGTACTTAGCTAATTTGATATTATCTAACCTATTGATCCACCTGTGGGACCTGGGGGATCTGGGGGTATTTTCTCAAGTTATAGCCACCTGAGCATGTTACTCCTACATGTAGTTATTGAATAATATCAAGTACTTAACCTCTACTTTATATCCTAACTATTTGATATTATTCAAGACACACATGTAGGAGTAACATCATATATACAACCCTGACCCCCGTTTTTGCCCCCAGTACCCCCAGGTATTTTCAATTTTTGAATTTAAAAATCGGGAATCATTGAGGAAAAGTACCTGCGTGCAAAAAGCGCTTGCCCCCCGGCGACTCGAGTAGCCACCTAATTTCAAAATACGTCGTACTGCCACTGCTTTTTGACACTTTGTCTAACGATTAGGCCATAGTAGGGGAAGTGATCGCCCTCCACCGTGTACACCTTGTTTTCCCGCAGGCGACGGCCGAAGGTAGAATTTGCAATTGGGCGCCTGCCCGCCTCCTCGCACCAACGCTTGAAGTAGGGGTAGATTTCTCGCATCGGCGTGCGCTCGCAATCGTCAATCTCGCAGCACTCCGCAAGAAAGCTTGCCACGCTATCCACTTCGACGCGCCACCCGCGCAACAGCTTGTGATGCGACGCAGGTAGGGTGAAGGCCCCGCGGGCTAGCAGACGGGACGCGCCAGCGACAGCCCAGGCGGCAATGCCAGCCATTTCGGAGGCCACCAACGACTCTTTGAGCGTGTCGTCACGCATCGGGTGCCCCATGGGGAACGTCCGATTCCACTCGACGATGAGGAATCGCCGCCAAAAGGCGTTGGTGTGGTCTGCGGTGCCCGGTAGGCGATTGCAAGCGAAGAGGTGCCCTGCGATGGGGGCGTGTTGGAACGGCCGCCCTGAGGGGTTGCGCGCATCCATTTCATCGCCCGAGATCACCGCTTTGAAGCTGTCACCGCTCACAATCTCTGCTTCGGGCAGCTCAGACACCACGTTGAGGCGCACGCCAGCCAACGCGGCTTTATAATATTCCTTGCCCCAGTCCTGGGGCTTGATGCTTTGCCGCTGTTCTTTTGGAAATAGCTCAGAGGCAACGTGCGTGAAGACGCTTTTTCCATTTTCGCCCATCTGTCCGTACAGCACGAGCGCTTTCTGATACCGGGGGGCAATGCCAATTAAGCAGGCGCCTAGAAACTCCTGCAACAGATCGATCTTCTCTGCCGCGTCTTCATCCCCCTCGAAGCAAGCGGCCAAATACGTTCGCCACCGATCGCACCGCGCATCCGCGGCGTACGCGTGCGGTAGCCCCAGGTTCAAGCGATTCTCCGCATCGTGGGGAACGAACGCGGCGCCGTTGGGTGTAGCCATCAAGACGCCATTGGTGAACGCTACGCCTGGGGGCGCCTCGCCGAAGAACCGTGCATCACCGCTCAGCGTCTTGGCCGCGGAAATGACGTTGTGGATATTTTTATGGTTGAGCCGCAACAATTTCTTGCCCACGCGCTTGCCAGCGTAGCGCGACACGATTTGGTACAGCTCATTGTCATCATAGCTCACCCACAAGCCCGACGCAGAATCGTAGCGCCATAGCTCATCTTGCGTACCCACGAGCGCCTCCTCATGGGTGCCAGCCAAATCCGTCAAAAGCCGCTGTGCTAACTCGATATCGTCGCCGCGAGTGAATGGCGCTGCATCCGACGCCCACCCACCGACTTTGTCTTTTAGTTCGGCCCAGCGGTTTACGTTGCCCCCACAGGAGTCATGCCAGCAACCCGCCCATATGCCTCCGCGCGACTGCACACGGATCATCAGTTTCTCGACGTGAGCAGGATTGAACGCGCAACGGCGCAATCGAAAGGTCACGTCGTTGATTTGGGTGTGGGGGACGGCCATCGCTGTAAGCCAGTAGCCAATTCGTTTGGCCGTCGCAATGGCCGAATCTGTAGCAGCTTCGCGGGGGGCAGACGACGACAGCGCAGGCTGTTGGATGAGCGCTGCGGGAAGCGGATGCGCCGCTAAAATCTCTTCGTACGTGTATTTTCGTTCGGGGTAGGCTTCAAGCAGCGTGACGCGCTCGGGGGCCACTCGCCGCCGTTTGCTGCACTTCGCGCACGTCTCATCAGGGCAGGGGCCATGCATGTTCCACGTGCCCGGCAAGCGCATTACACGATCGAGATTCACCATACTCTTGTCGGTGCCATAGAAGAGCGCGAGGTGGCGCTGTACGTCGCTCCATTTGTCAATCGATTGCCCGTCGGCAAGCAGCCAGTAATAATGCCGGTTGCGGTTGCTTTCGGATGACGCGACGACGATCGACGGTGGTAGCCGCGGGATGGGCGGCAACAAGCTGGTGCCGTCGTCGTCCACAAAGCAAGCGCGCACGCCGGTGATCGCATGCTTGCCGCGCCTGCCTGCGTTGATCTGCACGTAGGCGGCGCGTTGTGCGGCGTTCAACTTGCCGATGATATCGGTGAGCTGCGGCAAGCTGCCGATATGCACACGGTTGTATTCTTTTCGTTTCTTGGCTGTGTCGTCGACAAACTGCAATACGAGGGCTGTGGCTTGCGATCCTGTAAGCGCGGTGATAAAGCGCTGCGCTTGCCGAAAGTCAAACGGATACTGCGGCAACATTGGCGCTAGCATTGATTCCCCATGGTATCCTCTTCTACTGCCACAGCTTGAGGGTGTGCAATAACAAAACACACCGATCGATTTTTTACACGTGCGGTCGCGGGCTTAGCGTGTTTGCAAGCGATCGATACTTAAAAGAATTTGACACATGCAGCGACTGGGGAGCATAACACTGCGAGGGGAGACACGCCAATGCCGAAAGATTCAGGGGATGGTAAGGCGCCGCACTGCAAATGGTGCAGTGCGCTAATTCGGACGGAGAATTTTCACCGCTTCCCGCCCACTGTGTGAGCCGCATGGATCGCGGGCTACTGCTCACCGTACCATCAGGCGATGGGCGCCAAAGACACTGTGGAGCGCTCAGAGGCGTGGTGGCAGGATAACAACGCGAGCCGGCGTTAATGCGTCGGCTGATCTGTCGCATCATCGGTTGCTCTGACATCGTGTGTGGGCGTTGGCTTATCTGCCATCGCTGCGATTCGTTCACCCGATTCGGGAGGCCATACGCGTCATGATCCCAATCAGTGCGATGCAGATACAGGCGTTGCGTGCGCTCGCGAACGGCGCCGATGGGCTGGCCATGCATGGCTGCACCGTTCATGGCTTGCGCCGCCGTAAGCTGATTGAGCTGCACGTGGACGGTTGGAAGCTGACGGAAAACGGACGCGCGGAGCTGGCGAAGCATCCGTTGACGCAGGCGGTTGCTGCACCGTTGACGCGCATGGAAGCTATCCAGGAAGTGATGGGTGAGCGTGATTTCATGTTCGTTGCGCTGCCCCCACCTGTGCCTCCGACAGTCACCGACGCCATGGTGGAGGTGTGCTGTGACGAATTCGACGCGGCGCTACAGTACCATGTGATTGCTCGTAGCAAAACCGTCGCGATGACGTATATTGGCTATCCGGGGCGCTACTGGTCTATCGCCTACTGCCCTTTCTGCGGCGCCAAGCGATGAGACTGACGTGGGAGCGGGGTACGTGCCCCGCGCCTGGGCACAGCCCGATGTGCTGGGGAGTCGTGCGCATGTGGTTGCTGTGGCTCAATGCTGCGCCTTCGATGCGTCGAGAAAAGCAATCCGTGGAGATTCAGCCCGACGGCAACCGTTGCCTCATGGAGCTGTTATGAAACAGATCGCAAAAGAGTGGTGGCGCGTCAATTGGAACGAAGTCTATGCGCGCACGGGCCTCGCGCCGACGCAGGTGCCCGGCGTTCGCAGCGCGCCCGGAAGCGTTTGGGCTGACGTTCACCTGACGCACCTTCGCATGCTCGAATTGGAGTTGCCTCCCGGCCGCGTCACGGTGGGGCCACAGGTATGGCTTGACCGCTTGCGCCCCCATCAAGTCGCAGGCGTCGATTACATTCAGTCGCGCCGTGGCACGTTGCTCGCCGATGAAATGCGCGTCGGTAAGACGGCAACGACGATGTACAGCCACAACCCCAATGACGGAACCATGTTCGTTATCGGTCCGCTCGCCTCACGCGCCGTTTGGCACGAATGGGCCGCGCGTCGGTTTGGCATGTGCGGGGCGCAAGATTGCTCCATTTGTGCGCGTGCTACAGGTAGTACTTTGCCTGACGACATGTGGAGCTTTACGGCGCTTGCGGGGCGCAAGCCCAATGGCGACGATCTAGAAGAGATAAAAAACTCGCGCGTGGTGTTTTGCCACTTCGCAATTATGCCCGCGTGGCGTTTCTTATTCGAACACCTCCGCATCGGTACTCTCGTGGTGGATGAGATTCACCTCCCACAGAGCGGGATGCAGTCGCGCAAGAGCGAAACGGGTGGGGCCATCCGTTTCATGAACACCGTGGCCAAGCGCGCTGTATTCCTCAGCGGCTCCCCCTTGTGGAACAAGCCCAAAGGGCTGTGGCACGTCTTGGATATGCTCAATCCGGGCGCCTGGGGTGATTACTGGTCGTTTTGTAAACGCTACGCGGATGCGAAGCCGGGCGCGTACGGGTGGCGCGCTGAGGGGTCGAGCAACGAAGAGGAGCTGCGCACGCGGTTGCAGGAAACGATGTTGCGGCGTACGTGGAAGGATATCGCGGGCAACCTTCCGCCGATACAGCGCAGCGTGGAGGTGGTGCTGCTCACCGACGACGTTCGCGATCGCGTCGAGGAGGGGGCTGCGCGGCTGCGCTCCGCCACTTCGTCAACGGTCGTCGGTGACCTTGCCCGCCTCCGAAAGATGTACGCCAAAGAGAAAATCAACGCGGCGATGATTAAGGCGCGCGAGGCAATGCAGGATGGCCACAGCGTCATTGTGTGGGCGTGGCACCGCGATGTTGCTAGCGATATTGCGGAGCATATGGCCAACTCGAGTGAAGGCGCTGCCGCTTGCATCGATGGTGATACGGCGCCCGGCAACCGAGAGGTGTTGATCGAATCGCTGCGGCTCACAAGCCAATCGCGCCCCGTGTGCCTCGTAGCGACCATGGGCGCGCTCGCGACAGCTGTTAATTTGTCCTTCGCTGACGTCGAGATCTTCTGTGAGCTGGACTGGAACCCCGACAGTATCGCCCAAGCGGAAATGCGCCCCTACGACGGCACGCGGCCGATCGCGTCGGTGTTTCTCGTCGCTGATTGCGACGTTGAACAAAAGCTCATGGACGCGTTGTTATCCAAATTCGAGGTGAAAGATCGGCTAGGCGTCGCTCCCGGCGTGGGTAGCGTCGCGGAGGTGTTACAGGCGTCGATCGGCGTGGAGAACGCGCGCTCGCTTGACGCCCTTGCGGCGGCTGTGCTCGCCGAATTGGGGGACGGATAAATGCTTGCCGGAGAGCTGCAAAACTTCTTGCGCAACAATCGGGTGGCGATCAGCATCGATTACAATCCTAGCGGCGCATCGGATAGTCGTTGGTATGCGTCGCTGCGCAATAGCTTTGAGGCGCGCACCACGTGGGGTCCGACAGCGCAGATCGCTATCAAGCGCGCGTTGAAAAACTACCGCGATCGGCCATTCTGATGCGCGGGCTGTGGCTACGCCTCGTGTGCGCCTTCGCGGGCCATCATTGGTTTCGCATGTGGGCACTCGAATACATCACGCCGTTTGAGCGCAAGCAGCATCGCACGCATGGATGGGTGTGTGGAAGATGCGCAAAAACGGTTGACGACATCAATAAGGCACGGTAGCGTCTCTTTTCGCGAGGGTGAGAAAAATGAGAAAAGGTATGATGTACAAAGATGCAAAAGGCGTGATTCGGTCGTACGATGATCTGTCGATCGAATTCGTGCCTGGCTTGTGCTGCGATCACGATTGGGCGCCCGGTATGGCGCCGCACCACTTCCGCTGCACGAAATGCCGCGCGTCGTGCAATCGCAACCCCAAAGACGGCAGCATTGAACATTATTCCAACAGCAGCGTTGATTACGCGGTCCCCAAGTTGGTGGGCTGATGGGCACGCCGATCGAAGCTGGCGACTTCACCATCGATATGCCGCTTGACCACGAGGCGCGACTATCGCAGCCGATTGAGGAGGCGATCGAGCTGGTGTGCAATGAGCTTGACCTCCCCGTCATCGGCGGCCCGTCGGGCAAGGGATGGAGCCGCGTCTCTACTGCGCAGCGTTGCCCGCGCCTCTTCTCCATTGAGCACGTGATCGGCGCGGGCCACGAGTCGCGCAATCCGGCGGCCTCGCTGCAAATCGGAGCGCTCTATCACTTCCTGCAAGCACTCTATTATGCGGCTGGCCTCGGGCCGTGCGCGCTCAGTGACAAGGGGTTGATTGCTGAGGCTGCGATCGGCCATCGCCGTGGCAAGCGCCCCAAGTTTTTTGAGGTGCCTCCCGATGCGGCTGACAATGCCTTGAAGCTCCTCAAAGAAATGGCCGCGCCCTTGGAAGAGGATCTGCAAGCGAGCGTTGACGGTAGCGCCAAATCGCCGCGCCCGTCGGCCAAGATCGTGGCTGAGGCGGAGCGTTGCTTTGACGCCCACACCGCGTACTACGGCGGCGATGGCGCTTCCGAAGATGTGATCCCACTGGCGATCGAGTGGTGGGCGAGCAATGATCCGCTCGATTACACGTGCCGCTATGACATCATCGCGCGACTCGGGGAACAGGATCCGCTGTGCTCGGACGCGTTGCCGCCCGGTAGCGTCGTGGTGTTCGAACGCAAGACGGCTGCGTACTTGTCAGAAATGGCACAGGTCGGATGGTTTCTTGACGGCGAAATCCTTGGGGAGCTACTGAATTGGCAGCCTAGCGGTTGTGAAGCTCTCTTCGGGCCGCTCGCGGCCGTCGTGGTGGATATCGTGACGAAAGCGAAGAAACAACAGTTTCTGCGCGTCGTGGTGCCTCCGACGGCGCCAGCCGTGGCCAATCACGGCAAGTGGATTCGGTACATGCAAGCCGAAATGCATCGATGGGAGGCCACTGGGGTGTACCCGCAGTACTTCACGCAATGCTTCGACAAGTGGGGCAAGTGCGGCGCCTTCGATATCTGCGCGGGCGGTGGAAAATGAAGGGGCGTTTGATTGTATTCGATTTCAATCGCGGCGCGCAATGGGTGTGGATGGAGTACGCCGGGCCTATGCCTACGTGCGCCGTAACGATGTATCGCGTGGGGCCGCGCACCGTGTCTACGATGGGTAAGCTCGCAGTGGGCGTCTGCGTTGGCTACGCGCCGCATTCGCGTTTGTGCGTCGTGCAGCTCTTCGCAGAGACGGCGATCGAAAACCACCCTGACGGTACGATTTCGTTCCCCGAGCCGAATGGTGGCAAATAATGTGGGAGCTGATGATAGTGCTATCACGTATTCAAGAGAAGATCGAAGCCAAAGCGGCGGATGCAGGCGCGAGTGGCACGCCCGAGGGCGACGCACGTGAGAAGGTGCTCACTGCCATCGCGGAGGCCATCGGTGATGTGATCGCTGATTGGGAAGCAAACGGGAGGCGTCTATGACACGCATTGACTTGACGAAGCCACCACAGACGCTGTTGCGCACCAGCTTCGTTTACGGCGCATACGGCGCGGGAAAAACGGATTTCTGTTCCACGTACCCAAAGGTGGCGTGGATCGGATCCAACCGCGAAGGCGGCGCAGAAACTATGCGATGGATGGACCGCAGCCGTTGGTATGAGCCGAACGTGGCGCCCGACGTCTACGCCGTCGAGAACATGGCGCAAATGTTGACGCACCTCAACAAAGACATCATGCCGAAGGTGCAAGAGGGTCGGATCAAAACCATCGTGTTGGAATTATCGTTCTATACCGACGATTTGATTCGCTCCGCGCCCGAGGGTGCGATGGGTTGGACGATCTACGGTGATCTTGAGAAACACATCATTGGAAAAGATGAGCAGTGGAAGCGCATTCCGGGCCTCCGCATCGTCTACAACGCGCTCGCCAATCCCGAGCCCGACGATAAGAAACCGGCCGGGCCGCTCATGGCGGGCAAGGCGCTCGCGCGCAAGCTGCCCGCCATTTGCGACATGATCGGCTACCTCCGCACTGAGGAGGTGAGCGGCGGGCAGATCGATCGTATCTTGCACTTGCAGCCGTATTCCAATTTCCCCGCGCGGCATCGTTACGGTACGCGTCTGCCGCCGTTCGTTCGTAACCCCACGTACCGGATGCTTGAAGATCTGATCAACGGCCGCGCCGTCGCTGACGCCTCGGGCGTTGTGTCGCCGAAGGCGCTCCCGGCCGTTCCGGGATTGCCCACGCTCAAATGAGCTTGGAAAAAATAAATACCGCGGCAACGGTTGTAAAAACTCTTGCCGATATATTTTGCATGTGGCACGATCGGAGGCAGAAGACAAAAGAGTTAGAAAAGAGAATTGAAGAGCTAGAAAAGCGAATCAACGAAAAGGGAGAAAAAGAACGATGAGCAAGGAAAAGCAGACGGCAACTGATTGGGCGTTGGATGTTTCGGATGCGGAGCTGTCGAAGGCCAATCCGAACAATTTCGGCGGTGAGTTTCGCCGCGTCATGTACGGCGATCCGTACACCCTCGAAATTGCCGACGCACAGCAGGAAGCCAAGGAAGGGCAGAAGCCCCACGTGATGCTTGTCATCACGTGGAAGGTGGTGGGCGCGGGCTTCGACGCGGGCAAAGAGTACATCGGTGACAGCATCGTCGCGCGCTACGCCGGTTCGGCGCAGTCGCCCAAGCTGATGCAGGACAGCCGCGCGCGCCTCTTCGCCGCGCTGAAGCTGGGCGCAGGTCAGGTGAAGCGTTCGCAGCTTATTGGCAAGCGCGTGGACGCGGCGATCGTCTGGAACCTTGCTGCGCCGTACACCAACGTCGAGACGGGTAAGACGTCGCGAAGCGTGTTCGCGAACGTCACCGGTGAGCGCCCCGTGGGTGGCCAGTGCCCGCCCAGCCTCGACGCTGAGAAGATGAGCGCGAAGGCGGCGCAGTGGATCGCTGAGGAGTACGGCGAAGAGGCGGACGCGTCGTCGGACTCGGACACGCCCGCTTGGGAAAAGCCTGCCACTGCGGTGGGCAGCGAGGCGGATGAAGGCGCGGACAGCTCCGCTCCGTCGTGGCGCCCCGAGTCCGAGATCACCGATCCGGGTGTCTTCACCTATCGCGCCGTCGTCAAGTTGGGCGGTGAGCATGCGGAGGCCGCGCGTGATGGGCTGACGCAGTTGGGCTTCGACCCCGATGGCCCGATCGATGTGGCGCAGCTCAGCGGCGATATCGCTGAGCAGTACAAGGCGAAGTTTGCGCCGGCCAAGCCCGCGGGTCTTCCGGGGCTCCCCAGCCTGGGCGCGAGCAATGGCGCTGCGCCGGCGGCTGCCGCTCCTGCGCGGCGCACAGGCACCCGTCAGAAGTCGGCCTAAGTCCTAGTCGGCGCGTCTGACTAGGCCATGCGAGAGTGGTGCCTCGCATGAACAAAATCCGCGGTGGCTGAAATTGGTCGCTTGCAGTGCGCGACGACGGCCACAGCTACCACGGTCGCCATGGGGGTAAGGCGTGAATCCCCCGTTTTTTCGCGCGCATTGGCATGGATGCCAGCGGGCTTGTACATCCCGCACGGTCGTTGACCGTTGGCGTGGTTCGAATCCACGGGCGCGCACCAGCAGCGGCGGCTAGGGCCGGCGTGGTGGTGGGGCTCCTGCCCGTAATGGCGCTGTATCCACGTGGTGGCAGGTTCGAATCCTGCCCGCTGCGCTCAATGCGCGATCGTAGGGCGTATTACTGTGAATGGCGACGCAAGAAACACGCGTATGACGTACCTCGTGCGCGTGGCGCGCACAAAGTGTATGGGCGGTTGTCCGCTGAGGATAAGCAAGGCGTTTTGGCGTTGCTGAGCGCTGGCGTTTCTCAGACGGCAATAGCTAAGGCATATGGCGTTGTGAAACAAACAATCAGCCGGGTAAGGTGCAAAAATGATCGTGGCGATTGAAGGGATCGACGCATCGGGTAAGGCAACGCAAAGCAAGCTACTCGCTGACAAGCTCAGCGCAAAGCTGATTAGCTTCCCAAACTATTCCACGCCCTCGGGCGTTATGATTGGCAAGATGCTCCGTGAACAAATGTGGGTGTCTCCGTCGATGCATGATGCGCAGGTGTTGCAGGCGCTCATGACGGTGAACCGTTACGAAATGTGGAGTGTGATCGACTCGCTGCGCAAGCTGGGCAAATCGATCGTGTTTGACCGATATTACGCGTCGTCGATCGTTTATGGCAAATACGACGGCGTGTCCGAGGATTGGATCAAGCTCATCAGCGATGGGCTCCCTCAGCCGGATCACCACGTGCTGATTGACGTCTCCGTGGATGAAGTTGCCAAGCGTCGGCCCGAGGCGCGCGACAAGTATGAGCGCGATCGGAGCGCCATGGTGCAGCGTCGGGAGCTGTATCTCAAACTTTTCAACCGGATGCGGCGGTTAAATTACAAGGGCGAAGATCCGAAGTTGGCCCCTTGGCATGTCGTCGACGGCCATGGTACTATTTCTGAGGTGCACGGACGCGTAATCAACGCGGTGGGAGCGTAAAAATGAAACATCTTCGTGATATGTGGCAAGCAGCGTTGAATGAACCTTTCGGCGCTCTTCTCGTCGGACTTGCTATTGCCGCCATTTGCAGTGGCTTTGGCGGCTGCGTCGCTGAAATCGTCAAATCGGCGCGTTGATTGGCGTGGCACGATGCACTTTTGCGCGCTGAGATAGCGCGCGAATTTGAGGATCGCACCCACGTTTCACACGTTCGCCACGAGCATTTGATCGGGTGGGATCAGGGCATAGCTCACCGGGGAGATCCGACGCATCGCGTGCGGGACAATTACGTTCGGCGGCCCCGCCGGGCGCGAAAGCAGCGTCGTCGCCGCACTCGGGGGCCGTGGCGTTGCTTGTGCCGTCGGTCTGTGCAGCTCCACTTCCCTTTCTATCACGTGAGGAAAAAGCGGAGCTATGTTCGCCGATCAACGTGACAGTACGCGGCTCAAGTTGCAGCTCATCGCTGATGGTGCGGACTGCAAGCGTTGCCCGCTGAGCCGTCACGGGCAGCCGCACCGCCCCGTGCCCACGGAGCTGTTGAGTAAACGGCCGCTCGTGGCGCTCGTGGGTGAAGCGCCTGGCAAACGTGAAACGCAGGTCGGGCGCCCCTTCATCGGCATCAGCGGCAAGATTCTTGACCAGGCGATGCAGCGCGGTGGCGTGCAGCGCACCGACTTCGCCATTTTGAACGCCATCGCTTGCGGGCCCATCCCGTCGCAGGCGGACGGGATGAAGCAAGAGGCCATGCTGGCGTGCCGCCCGCGCTTGTTGCGCGAGCTGGCGCGGCTACAGCCGAAGGTGATCCTAGCCGTCGGCGGGTACGCTCTCAAATCGTTGGGGGCTACGGCTGCGGGCGTCACGGCCGTGCGCGGCGCAACGCTCAAACTGAAGCCCGATGTGATAGCTTGTCTTGGGGTTGAAAGTGATCCTGTTACCTTCGCGCGTAGTACCGAAGATGAATGGCGGCAGGGCGCGAATGGAGGCAGTAAAGCGACGAAACCGACCTTTTCGCCTTTTCGGTCGGGGGAGCCCACGATCACGCCCCATTTTCTGGCAACGCTGCATCCGGCGCACATCGCGCGCGGAGGCGATGGAGACGCCCCGGATGCGCCTGGGGGCGACTCGGGCCCCGCTGTAGATCTTCTGTTCTACTTTTTCATGTATGACGTGGTGAAATCCGTACGCCTCGCACGCGGCGAGATTCAGCCGTGGACGGACAGCCTTGATCTGTTCGCGTGGCGCGGGGGCCTCGTCAATCCAGTCTTTGACGACGATGACAACGTGGTGGGTTGGGAAGACGCGCCGCCCAACGCGATGGATGTGGCGATCGATCAGGTATACAGCGAGGCGAGCGAAGCCGGGGAGTTTGCCGTCGACGTCGAGACGGACAGCAAAGACGCTATGACTGCGAGCCTCACGGCCATCGCCTTCGCCACTACCCTGGGCGGCATGTCTGCGACGTGGGAGGCATGGCAGAGCAAACCGACGGCGAAGGCGCGAGCTGCGCAGTTGCTGGCTGATCGCAAAATCGCCGTCATCATCCAAAATCGGATCTACGATACGATCGTTCTCCCACGTCATGGGATGCCCATCGGCGGCATCGTCCACGATACGCTGTTGCAGCATCACGCGGCGTTCCCTGGGTTGCCTCACAAGCTGCAAGCCATCGCAACGCAGTTTTTCGTCACGCGCCCCTGGAAAGACGAATTCCGTCGGACGGAGAAGGATGAAGGAAGTCTGATCCTCTACAACGGACGCGACACCGTTGCCACGGCGCGGGCTAAGCCCGTATTGGAGAAGATGATCGATGCGCATCGCACAGGTAAAGTCTATGAAGCTGATCGGCAGCAATTTTCTGTGGCTACTCATATGCGCCGCGTTGGGTATTTTGTGGATCGTGTCGAGCAAAAACGGCAGTCCGAGATCCAACACGCGCGCCTTGCCTACATGCGCGATTCACTCATTACCGATTTCAAATCCATTGAGGAGCCATGGCGCAAGGCGTTGGCCCGTATCCTCGCGTCGACGGCGCGCAAGAAGGATCCCGAGTCTTACTTGGAACGCGTGGATCTCCGCTACCGCGAGATAGCCGAACGTGACAAGAAAGAGACTGACATCGGGCTATTCAAGCCGAAGGCGCACAAGGATGTGCTAGCGCTCTTTGAGATTCTCAAAGTGCCGATCCTCGACTACACCAAAAAAGGCGCGCCCAAGACGGATAAAAAAGCGATGGAGGCAGCTGCGGGCCGCCACCCGCTGTTGCGCAAGATCATCCACCTTCGCGAAGCAAAGCACTTGCTGGCGACGTACATCGACGGGTTGCCGATCCTCGCGGATGGCCGCGTGCATCCTGATTGGAGCCCCAAGATCACCGGCCGATGGGGCGCAGGCAAGGCGCAGAATTGGCCGAAATTCGTGCAGGGTTGGCCCCCTGAAAAGGATGCAAATGGAAACTTCAAGCGACGTCCGTCCGGTGAGCTTGTCACGCCGAAGGAAAATCCACGCCGCATTGTTACGGCGCCAACTGCCGATGAGATCTGCGCGCTTGGCGTTGCTGGCGTCGCTCCGAATGTGTATTTGCGAGCATTGCAGGGGCGCGGCCGGATGCTTGTCGGAGCGGATTTTTCGCAGTTGGAATTGCGGATCGCCGCTTTCCTCGCGCGCGATCCGTTCCTGCTTGGCATCTTCCGACGTGGTGAGGATCCTCATGCGGCGTTCGCCCGACGGGCGTTTCCGGCGGATTTTCCCAAACTAGAGACGCAATTCAAAGACCGCTGCAAGGCGTTGGGCCTCGAGATCAAGATCAAGGCGAATCTGACAAACCCTCAGGGTGAGAAATATGTGACGGGGCTTGACGATGCGGACCGCAAGCAACTGGCCTCGTGGGCCGCGCAGTGGTCTCGCTTGCGAGACCTGACGAAGCGCGCGGAGTACTGCGGCATCTACGGCGGCGAAGCTAAGACGGTCTATGACTCGATCGTCAAAGACTTCCCCGAGGTGAAGTTAGCTGATCTTGAAAAGCTAGTCGCCTCCGTCAACCGCGAAATGGCCGGCGTAGTCGCATGGCGTAACCGTCAGGAAGAGAGCGCACATGCGCATCGCGAGATCCGCGAAAAGATCCTCGGGCGTGTGCGACTGTTCCCGCTGGGCAATTTCAATCCCAACGTGGTGTATAACTTTCCGATTCAAGCGATGGCTGCGTCTCTCCTCGCGCTGTCAATCTTTCGCTTCACTGCGTTGACGCAGCCGCAGTTGCTGGAAATCGATCGGCTGTATAGGTTTTCCTTGCTTGACGCCTCGTGGATAGCTAGGATGCGATCGGAAGGCTTCGACAAATGGCAGGCGCCAGTTGATTTGATCCTCAACGGCCATGACTCGCTGTTGGCTGAAAGTGACGAAGAGGACGCAGAAAAATGCACGGTGTTCATGGAAAAGTGCATGCATCAGGAATTGCACATGCCTGAATTGAACGAAGCCGTTGTGTTCATTGGGGAAGCGGCCAAGGGCCGCAGATGGAGCGACACATGAACCTGGACAACATTGTGGAAACGAAACTCACCCGTACCGAAGTGTTGGACATTTTGATCCATGAAATGTCTGACGATTTGCAGGCGGCTTTGCGGGGGCTTGAAGAATCAGTCAAGGCGCTGGAAACCTTCACGTGGGAGGAGGTTGCGCACCTGTTCACCCACGGCAACGTCAAGGAAGTGAGCGTCAATCGGTACTCGCGCAAGGAAGAGAAACTGCGGATCGAAGTCACGCTAGAGCTGCCCATGTCGTCGCCGAAGGTGGGCGCGGGCCTACGGCGCCATTTGGAAGAGCTGGCGGCGATGGAGAAAGATAAGGGCGACGCTCGCGCGCAGTTGCAGAGTATCTACGGGGAACGGGGCGCGCTCAAAGTCAAGCTGTTGCGGCAAATGCTGTCGCAGTCGGTGGACGGCCGGAAGCTGATCGAAATGCTCGACGGTATGAAGACGGCAGCCCGCAAGCAACTGGCGTTGCGCGCGAAAGGGGGCGAAGAGTAATGGATGCGAATGAGTATCAGCGCCTCGCGCTACGCACGGAGAAGACGCCACATTTCGTGCGAGATCCCGCCGATGGTGACATGTTGGCGGCTGAGCGCATGGCGAAGCTGTTGCACGCACTATTGGGCCTTTACTCTGAGGGCGGCGAGTTTGCCGATGCTCTCAAGAAACACCTTATTTACGGCGCGCCGCTCGATATTACCAACGTGATGGAAGAAATGGGTGATAAGCTGTGGTACATCGCGCTCGCGCTCCACGCGACGGGCTACACGATGGGCGAAGCCATGGAGCGCAACATTGCGAAGCTGCGCGCGCGCTACCCGGAAGGCTTCACGGAGGAAAAGGCGCTTGGGCGGGATCTCGATGCGGAGCGTGCCGCGTTGGCGACAGTGGCGCGGCCCGACGCGATCGCGCAAGAGCGCAAGCGGTGGGAGGCGTCGCGGCATCCCAACGCCATGACCGATTTGATGGAGCGCGCCGCGGTGGGCCTTTGCACGTGCCAAGTGCCCCGCTTCGTTGGCAACGGTCGCTGCGACTATTGCGGAAGGCGCCTGTGATGCTGCCGCCGCTCAAAGGATTGCCGCCGCTCAAACCGTCGTGCAAGGTGTGCGGCAAAGGCTCTACACGCCTCGTGCAGACGATGGTGGGTGTGTTTCACCTCTGCGATGCATGCGAGCCCCCCGACGTCGTGGCGCGCGGCCCGGTCACTCCGTTGCCGGGCTTGCCTCCTCTTCCGGGGCTCGCGAATGCGCCGCGCACTCTCGTGACGGGGCGTGCGTTACCGGCGACGCTGCCGCCGTTGCCTGCGCCGAAGGCCCCGATCGTGTTCACGGGCGACGTTCGCACGCCTGTAGACGTGGCGATTTCGAGGTTCGATGCGCGGGTGCGAGCCGATGCCCAGCTCTACGCCGATTGCCCGCCCGCGCGGATCCTTGTGGCCGATCCACCGTGGCAGTTTGGCGACTCGACGCCCCACAAGGGAGCCGACGATCACTACAAAACGATGCGCATTGACGAGATCAAAGCGTTCCCACTGCCGCCCCTCGCTGATGACGCCGTGTTGCTCATGTGGCGCGTGGGCGGCGGTAGCGAGAAGGACGGGAGTCTGGGGGAGCAAGCCTACGCGGTGATGCGCGCGTGGGGCTTCACGCCGAAGTCAGAAATGTGTTGGCAGAAGATCAATCCCTGCAAGGTGTGCGGCGGTAATGGCCACGTGCCATTGCCGCACCCGCCGCCGGGTATGGAAGAGGCGCTATCCGAGATCCGCGTCTGGTGCGACAATTGTAAGGGGCGTGGTTACAAAAACAGCCTTGGAATGGGGCGCTACGTGCGTGGGGCGCACGAGATTTGTCTCATCGGCACGCGAGGTAAGCCGCAATTCCCCGACGACAAAGGCGTGCATAGCGTCTTCCGGGCGCCTCGCGGAGCGCATTCCGCCAAACCGGATCTTTTCTACGATATCGTTGAACAGCTCTATGAAACCGGCCCCTACGTCGAATTGTTCGCACGTCGCCGCCGGGAGGGCTGGCACTGCTTTGGCGATGAGCTGCCACCACAGGAAGCTTGACAAAATAGATCCCGCCGTTTAGTTTCATTTCACCATGTCAAATCACGACGAAGATCCCGGAAAAATGATGGAGCGATCCGATTCGCTCCGCAACGAAGCCTTGGCGCTTGAAAAGGAAGCCATCCGTAAGGCGGCTGGCTTGGCAGGCGGCAACCTCGCGCATGCGGCAACGATCTTGGGCCGGTCGCCGGGCGTGCTCGCGCGAGCCATTGAGCGGCGCGGCGGGCGCCACAAAGAGCTGTGGAACGCCTTCTCCCATACCAAAGGGCGCCCGCCACTGAAGTTGGAAGTCATTCAGAAGCGCGCCAACAAGCTCCCCAAGGGGCTCGCGCCGCTCATGCCGACGAAGGGCAAGGCGAAGGTCGCGAAGGCAGCCAAGCCCGCGGCGAAGCCGAAGGCGGCGAAGCCAGCGCCTCCGCCCGCGCCGGCCAAGCTGACGGAAGCTCAGTGGATGGATGTGATCGAGGCGTGGATCGAGGCGCGCGCCAACGGTGAGAATCAGAAGGATTTCGCCAAGCGGCACAACGTGGGCGTGTCCACGTTGCGCGAGCGTACGGCCGCGTACACGAGCGCCATGAAGGGGCCTGCCGTGGCCGTCGTTGCCCCGCCCGCGTCCGATGAGGCGTTGCTGTAGTGGCGGAACGGAGAAGAGGCACGCGGTTGCAGAATGGCGGCATCCGCGTGTCTCTCTACTTCCCCGCCGGCTTGCTTGAAGAAATCGAGCGCGAAGGGGATCGCCTCGATCGTCCGCTGAGCTGGGTAATTCGCCGGGCGTGGGAGCTGGCGCGAGCGGATATCAAACGGGTGCCCACGCCCGACGAAAACGAATGACATCACCTTGGACGCGAGCGGAGGCGATCCGCGATGTGTTGGCCGCTTGCGACGGTGCATACGGCCGCGTCGTGCGTCCCATTTGGCGCGCGCCTGCCCTCAAGCGTTGCCTGTGGCGCCACTGTCAGGCGCTGCGCCTTCCGGCTGACTCTCGGAAATGGTATTGCTCACGGCGCTGTCAAGAGGCTGCGCGGCGAAACCGACAATTCAAGCGGATGCTGGAACGGCGCCGCAACACCTAGTGATGGCCGTCGACGTCGGGGAGTCGCAGGGTATGGGCAATTTGGTGGTGGTAGATGAATTGCCCGATGTTGATCAAAATCGTCACCGCCGCTAAAATCACCCACCTGATGATTTTTCGCTGCGTCCGCCGGGACAGTTGGATCTGATCTGTCTCCTCGAAACCGGGCAGCTTGAATTTTTTAGTATCTTCGATGGAGTCGCGACGACGGCGAGGGGCTGCGGCGTGTAGCTCGCTGCGCATGCCTAGTAGCATGCCTTGCAGCTCAGAGTGGCGGTTTTGCTCTCGGGTGGCAGCGTAGCCCAACCCCATCGCCAGCTCAGCCGTTGCTTTGGCTGCTAGCCTCTGCGCGTCGCGGATCTGCGTCAGAAGAATTTTGATCTCTTCGTCGCTCATCTAGATATGACTCGCATACGCGCTGCATTATAACAAAGATCTCATCGTCGTCAGTATTTTCCATTGGCCCGACCTTTACCCGATAGCGCGGAGCGCGTTGGCGACACGCGTTATGTACCCGGCCCAGTCCCAACCGCAGCCCAGGGGGCATTTCGTGTGCGTCGTGGTTTTATCCGCCTCAGCGTGGCCAAGGATTCCCACGCGGGAAGCGGGAATGTTGAACGCCTTGCACAGCCAAGCGGCGAGGGCTGCGGAAGCGTCGTAGAGCTTGTCTGACGGAGGGAGGCCAGGATCATTGGCGCCCAGCTCGCCCGGTGTGCGGGCTGAATGCTCAATGCCGATGCTGTAGCTGTTGGCCTCGTGGGCGTGCCACGCGGTATCCTGGACGCGAACGCACTGCACGATCAGCCCGTCTTGACCAACCCCGAAATGGAATGACGTGGGCTTGGCCAGGGGGCGGGCAATCATGGCCGCGGTGTTCCGGATCTCACCATGGCCGTCGGTGCAATGGATAACGAGGCGGGTGGGCGCCTGGACTGCGCGCCCCTGACGAAAGTTACTGTGGTGGGCCGGAAGCCAAAGGGCCGCCGGGTAGTCGCCGCTCACAAGACGTGGCGCGAGCCGCAGCTCACGCCTTTGTGGAGGCTGAGAAACTGACGTGCGATGTCCGCGGCGTGCCACCGCTGCTGATCGGCGCGCGACGTCAAGAGCGCTGCCTTCGTGCTGATGGTGGTAGGTTCCGCCGGGCCGGCTTGCTTCGCCCAATAGGCTTCCAGTGCCGTCACAGCGCACACAACCTGCTGTTCCCCGAACTGCAACGCGGCACTCTCGAGATCCGCCACGACGCTACCCGGATCGGCCAAGATGCCTTGCACGGTCGCGGTGACGATCTGTGACTCTTTGGGCATCGCGCCTAACTCGCACGTCTTCAGTGCGGCGCAACCGGCCATGAAGAGCGCGAGCGTGAAGCCGAACGCGCCGACTGCCATCGCCGCGCGCGTCACTGGCCACCATCCTTCTTTTCCACGAGCGGGCGCGCGGCGGTGAAGCCAAGCACGTTGAGGAACGTGGATGCGGCGAGGCAGCCGATTGCCACTTTCCAGTTGCCTTGATACTGCAACGCGACGATGGGGCACACCGTCGCGAGCGTGATGCCAAGGGCACTGAGGATATTGTGGGACGCGTTAGACATGATGAAGTTTCCTCCCTGTTGGACAGCAATATAGCATACAGAATTCAGAGGCTTCAAGACGAAAGCGAGGAGGGCAAAAGCGAGACGAAAGCGAAGGGCAGAATCTGAAATTTGTTACCGCTCGCGTCGGTGACGAAAACATCTAATCCGTATGTTTTCGGCGCGAGCGCGAGCGTATCCGCCGACGCGATCGTGACCGTGACTTCGCCGTCTGTGGCCGGGCCTACGATCGTTGCCACCTTGCTCACGAGCGGCGGATGCGCCGGAAGCTGATAGACGTCCAAGTCGCAGATATCGAGTGTCACCGTCGCGCCCGTCAGGTCGAACGCCGAACGGTCCGCTGGGTTTTGCAACGTCAGATTCAGTTGCGTCGTCTCACCGATCGCGAACGCGGGCGCGTCGATTTGCTGCCCGTAGATCGTCAAATCGATCGATCGGATTGCGTTTGTAGCCATTTTATAAAATCGCCTCCCACCCGGTTTTTTCTTGCGTGTTGCCCGCCGCGTTGATGTGCGTTCCGTCGCCAGTGTCGTAGGTAGCGAATAGCGTCGTACCCGTCGTATTGTCCGCGAGGCCACCAACGTTTTGCTTGGCGTTGCGATCCCGTACGGCGGTGATGCCTTGGCCCGCGTAGTTGGCGAGTAGCCACGTGTTGTAGCCGGTGCGCACGTTGCCAGCGTCGGTGTAAGCGGCTTGCGGCGGGATGGTGCTCGCATAGACAAGCCCAGTCGACTTCGTATGAAAGTAGGCGATGATCGCGGCCAAGTTGCTCTGCATCGTCGCGAGCGACTGGCCGGGGATATCGTTGGTGCCAAGATTGATAACGAGATCGGGATTGCCCGTCCAATCCTCTTCATCCCACAAGAAAGGATTGGTGGTGTGGTCCGCGAACGTTGCTAGGGAGCCAATCTGCACGACGCCCTCAGCGTCGACCGACCAGTCTTTATGCGCGGCAATGAGCTGGAACGCGGTATTTTCGAAACCTACCGGCGTGCCTGTGCTGTAACCGACGGTGATGCTATCGCCGAACACGACGATTCGGCGTTTGCTTGTTGCGTATGCTAGATGCACGCATGCGGTCGCGCCAGCGTTGGCGCCTAACCCGCCGGGGATTGGCGAGACCGTCGTGGTGCCTGCGACGTAGTTGCCAAATTGTACGTTCGCGTCGTACGCGATCGAAGTCCCTTGTGGAACACCGAAGAGCACGACAACTTTGCCGTCGCTGCCACGCGCGCCCGAGAGTAGCGAGGTTTGAATGATTGTGCCGTCGCCCGGTACCGTTACCGATGCAGTGCCCCACGCGCTTCCGGTAGGCAGTCCTGTGCCGTCGCTCGTGTAGACAGCGAGCGTTGAGGAAAACGCTGCGACGCCAGCATTGTACGTGCGGTTGCCGATGCGCACGCGCAGTGAGGACACATCGGATGGAACGTAGTAATCTTGCGCGTAGACACGGCCCCCGGCCTCGGGCGTGCTGCCCGTGCTGGTGCCGATGGGCGATCCGGTTCGCGCGCCGAATGTGGTGGGAACAGTCGCGCGGACGGCAACGGTGCCGCTTACGGTGACCTTGCCGCTGATCGTCGCGCCGATGCTAAGGCTAGCGATGGCAAGCGCTGCGAAGAGACCCGCTGCTTTGCTGAGACGCGCGCGCATTAGTTCAAAACCTCCCAACTCGAGGCAGTACCCACAACCGTTTGGCTAGCGCTACCAAGCGTTACTTGGGCGTCAAAAGCCAACGATCCGGTGGTATTGATCGTCGTGGTGCTGCCGTTGTTATTCAAATCTTGGACGCCACGTGCGCCTGCCGCGCTTGGATAGGTCGCAGCGCCGTCAACCATCACTGTCCCTGAGACGCCACATGACCGGAAGGTGATCAACGCGTCCATAGCCCAACCTTTGGTGGTTGCGCTCACCTGTGGCGTGAAAGTGCCCGTCGTGGCGATCGTGGTGGAACCCAACTTGAAAAAGAACGTGTAGTTGCCAGGCGTAGCGCTCGTGGTCATGACACCACCGACGTGCGCGCGAATCGATTTTCCGACGACGCACGTGTTAGCGGGGAACGTCAGCGTACCCACGCCCGTGCCAACCACGGTGGCCGTTGTCGCTGTGCTGACGGTAGCGCTGGCAGTGCCCGTAAAAATAACGCCCTCAAGCGTTTGATTGAGGCCATCCACGCGCGTTTTGACTGCCAACTGCGTAGCGTCCACCCAAACGTCGCCCGGCTGCGGGGACCCAGGCGCCGACTGCGCAACGACTTGCAGCGGGCCGTTGACCGTCGATCGAACGCCCGTCGTAGCAATGCCAAGGCTGGTGCAGTTGGTAGCATTTGAGCATAGCGCCATCGCTTGCGCTGCCGTCGCTGGATTGACGCTATTGGCGAAGGTATTGACTGAATAGATATTGCGAACGCGTAATGAGGCGGTCCCGATATCGTAGACGTTATCACCTGATGGCGCGAGATAGTTATTCGCTACAAAATCCCAATTGTCATTATTGGCGCCATAGATACGGGTCGTATTCGGATCCTGCATCACAACGCCCGTACCCGAGCTGTTGCGCATGCCGATGTTGTCGCTAGCGCCGCGCAACTCGGGGATCGTCGCCGCAGCGGGATAGCCAAAAAACCAATCGCGCGTTCCCGCTGTCTTATGCTCAAACGCAATATCGCCCGTCGTGAATGCGTTCGTTGAGTCGTGCGACTCAGCGATGCTACTACCCGTCATCGTCCCGCCATACAGGAACGTATTCGTGCTGGTGCCGTTTTGTAGCGGCCACGATGTACTGCCCGTCGAAATGGTGGCGTATGCGCCGCCGTTCGTACTGATTTTGAACGTGTGCGACGTATTATCGTAGATTAGGTTACCTTGCCCTGCGCTCGAAACCGCGGCGCTTGAGCCATCCAAAAACGACGCAACCGCCGAATTTGCCGCCGCGGCGGACACAGAGAAATACGTGTTGGCGCCTGCGTTGTCAGTAACTTTGAGCAGGGGCGCGCCCAGCGGCGATGCAGTGTCAGCGACGGTGAACGGCGCCGTGACAACGCCTCCGCTGCCGCCACCGCCTGCACTCCATGAGATCTCCGTCCCATCGTCTTGACGCACGGTCGGAAGGTTGGTGCTCGTTTTCCAATAGATGCCATGTCCACCGCCGCCCGTGGCGCTTGTCCACGTGGAAGCCGTACCGAATTGCAACGCTGACTTGTAATTGACCACCGCAATGGCGCCACCCGCGGGCAGTAGCACCGTTGCGATAACGAGTAACAGCCACTTTTTAAAAGGCATGCGCTTGTGCATTTTCCTCAGTCTCCCTTACGAACTGGCGCGCCAGCAAATGACGCCTTGAAAACTGTCGTTGATGGTAATCGTGATACCCGTCGTGCTCGGCGTTCCCGCTGTCGTTGATGGCGCACCCACATTGCCATCGGTGCGCATGATGCTGTAAGTAAAGCTGTAGCCGCCCACGCTAGGTGGTGCTGCCGCGAAGGGCGTAGAGAAAGTGATCGTCTTGCTCGTGTCGCCGCTGTTGACCTGCACAAAGCCGCTTTCAGCGTGTGCCGTTGCGAGCGGTGCCCCTGAAAAAGACGTCCCCAGGTTGAACGCGATCAATTTGCCTGTAGCGCCTGCGAGGCCCGCAGCGCCGCCATTGCCACCCACACCAGGCGTACCCGCGGGGCAATTCGTGGCATCGGAGAACACGAGCCCCGCCTTTGCCGTGTAGTAAATAAGTACTAGCGTCCCGCCGCCCCCCGCTCCGCCACCGCCCGTAACGGGCGTCCCGCCGCCCGAGGTACCGCCGGCGCCGCCGTTGCCGCCCTTGCACAAGAGATCTGCGGCTGCCGCGAGATTCAGCGAGCGGAACGCGACGACACCTGAGCGGCCGCCGTTGCCACCGCCACCGCCAAACGTGGTGCCCGTGGCGGGGCCGCCACCGCCGCCACCGCCTGCGCCGCCGCCAATAGGCGTGAGTACGGGAGACGCGCCATTGCCCAACATGAAACCCATAAGCATGGGCAGCGTGTTTGGGTTACCCTTGACGACTGTTGCGGGGGTGGCAATACCCGCAGCGCCACCACCACCGCCTGCACCCACACCGCCCGTACCGCCTGAGCCACCATAGCTATTGACGCTTTGCCCAGCGCCGGCCACAGGCGTGCCCGTAGCGTTGCCGCCCACACCGCCCGTACCGCCGGGGGGTAACGTTTGGCCCGCGTCAGCAGTGGTGCCACCGCCCGCGTTGCCTGCCGCGCCGCTGCCGCCTGACATGTCCACGAGGCCATTGGGCGAGCCTGCGACGGTCGTAAGAATGCCTTGGCCGATGAGGCGAAACCCCGCAGGCTTTAGCGTGATGCCGGCGTTTATCGTCAAATCTGTTAACGCGGAATCCCGCGTCATCGTATAGACGCTGCCGACAAGCGTAGCCCACGCGACAGTCGCAGCGCCATCTAGCACGGCAGCGCCATCCGCGCCATTACCGAAGAGGCTGATCGAAACCGCAGCATCAATCGAATCGATCCACGCGCCGTGATTGTTGAGAACGAAGTTTAATTCGTCGGCAGCGACGGGATTTTCAGGTTCGAAACCCGTCCCGACTTTTCCAGCGCTGGGCTGCGATTTGTTGGGCTGCGCATTCCACGGGCGCCCGCCCGCGGGATAGTTAGCGTCGGTTGCCCAATCAGGTGATATCGTCGGTCGCGTCATTCGCTGTTTCCTTTCAGATCATCACACTAGCAACCATGCCGCCCGCGTCGCCACCCATTGTGGCATCGCCCGACCAGCCCAACGACTGCGCCACCGTTGGCACCGTCGTACCATTCGCTTGCGAGTAGCCCCACATGAGTGTGTTGGCGATCGGCGCAGTGGTCCATGTGAACATGAGGTACACGCCCGCTGCCACCGCGGGGATTAAAAACTGATTGCCGATCAAATAGGGGTCGAAGCCAACTGGACCTTGCGGCACGACTGCCACCGATGCGGGCGGCATGTCGTAAACGGTGATTGACGTGTTGGGAATCAACAGTTGCGCGATCTTGATGAGCGCGTTTCGCTGCGCCGACGATCGATTGACGAGAATGCGCGCAGAGATTAATAGCGCGTAGTTGTCGTTATTCTGCCCTTCCCGATTCTGTCCAACGATTTTCCCGATCTTGTTTAGGATGTCCGTCGTCAGATTCCCGCCGCGGAGCATGCGATCGACGTACACAGCCCAGATCGCATCTTCCAATTCTTGAATCTCTTGCAGGTAGCTTGACAGCCACGCGATATTGCGCGGCTTGCGTAGCATAACAAGGAGACGCGCGACGCCATCAGCGACAACGCTCGTTTTCTGTTCCAGGTTACTCATGGACCACCGTCACGAAGATGCGGCCCGAATCGAAGCTTGCGATCTGTCGCACGCTAGTCGGAATGTTCACGGTTCCCACGGGCACGGGGTTAGTGTCGCAAGTAAACGTTGTGTAATCATCCACGCCAGGCACACCCTTGGCAGGATCGAGTGGATCAGGAAAAATGCTACCGGCCAACGCTTTTAGAAACACTTCGCCGCCGGGCGCGTACTCAGCTTGCCCATAAGCAAGCAACGCATTGACGACTTGCGCAGCGCCATCGGTGGGGAAATTTTTGTTCACCACGACAGTAATCGCGATGTACAGATTGAGCGGCGACGGACGCGTGTACTTGATGAGCGTTTGGATCCCTTGGCTGTCCGTGCTCAGTTTCGACGCGAGGCCATACGTGCCGATGCCCGCCGCCTTCGACGCGAGGATTAAATCCGCCAGCTTTTGATCATCGTCGCTCGTGCTGCCCGGTTGGTAGGCAATGACTTCGACGGTGTGCGGCGGAACGTTGTTTGCGTCGGTGTAATCCGTGTCGTTGTGCAGTACGGTGCAGTTGATCGTGTCCGTCGTGGTGAAGGGCGTGATCAACGTTTCGAGCACATCAGCGCGAATCGCGTCCGCTGTCGTGCTCCCTGCCGCTGAAAGCTCTTGATTACGCTTTTGACGGAGCTGCGGATCGGTTTCGATGTTGCGGCCCGGGGCTCCGTCTGTCGCATTGGTGATGCTGTTCCATCCGGCAAGGGGCTGGGCGATCACCGTCAGTGTGCCAGCGAGGCACTGCGTTGGGCCCGTGCTCACCGCCTTGAACGCCGCGGCCACGTTTGCAGGAACGCCTCCGGGATTGTCCACGGCCAATTCATTGGTGAAGACCGCGGCAGCGTTGCCCGTGATCGACGCGAACATTGTTCCTGGATCAGCGTGGAAGCTGGCGTTGACGTTGACGGTCGCTTGCGTCACTGTGGCCGTTGCGTCGTCGCGTTCCGTGCCGCTGATGAGGCACACGTTATCGAGCTGGTCGCCCGCGGCTTCATCGGGATCCATCCCGTTATAGACGGCGCCGATTGCAGCCCATGCGTCGCCCAGCTCATCAGAGAAAATGCCGTTGAATTGACCGACGAGTGCGGTGGGCTGCACGTCGAGGCTCGCGCTGATTTCCTGCGTTTGCCGCTGTTGGACCGACGCTAGAATGTCGTCGGTCGTTTTGACGTTGAAACCCTCATCTACGACACCAAAGGGGCCAGCCATCGATTACGCTCCTGTGGGGGTGGGGATGACGTATGCGGCGAAATCGGCGGACGTCAGCGTTTGCCCGTTCTGTAGCTGCGCTTGGAAATTCACTTGCAGCCCGCGATTTGGCAGGCGCGCAATAGAGAACGTCGTCAACGCCTTCACGCCTGGGCACGTGGTAATGATGCGCTTGAAGATCTGTGAAAGGATCCCAAGCGGTGTTTTCTTGCCCAGTATGCTTTGCAAGTAAGGCGCGCCCGAGTTGGGATCGAGGAACCAATCGCCTTTGAAGAATCGGAAGCGAATGTATAGCTCTTGCGCTACTGCCTCTTTCAAGTCGGCGGTGAGGCGTGGCGATCCGTTCCCGAGATACAAATCGCCCACGATGGGGTTATTTGCGTCCGTTACGAGCGTGATCTTGACGTCAGCCATCAGTCTTCCGCCTTCAAGTTTGATGCAGCCACGGCAGTGGCTGTGATTGGCCACGTGGTAGCAGCAAAAAGCGCACTCACGGCGGCTTTCAACGCCGTGTAAACAGGATCGGGCGCCCCTGCAATGGGCGTCGAAAGCGGCACGGATGCCGCGCCGAAAATGGTATTCAGCATCGTCGTAAAAGTCGCGAACGCCGTTTGCAGCTTGTCCGCCATGGCGACGAAGTTGGTAGCGTTCTCCCCCGCGAGGATCATCGTGGGCTGAATAACGATGCGCGCCGCTTGGTTTGTGTCGCTGCCTATCACGAGGTTGGTGGCGCTCGCGCTCTTCGCCACCTTTGCATCCGGTTGCAACATGGGGACGAAGATCGCGCCGTCGAGGGTGTGCATTCCTACGTCGCCAGGGTCGCCCTGTTGGCCGGTCGCACGCCACGCGCCTAGGGGGCGCTCACTGAAGATGAGCATACCCGTGTCACCCGCTGCCACGGGCAACGAAATGAGCATCCCATTGGCCATTTGATCGCCGATGGGCACGTCTTTGAGCTGCGGCAATGGCTCGCTGATGAGGTTGCCCGCGCCATCGGGCACGTAGCGATTGATGCCAGGCGTGACCGTGACGGTGCGGCCATCCACAGCAGTAACAGTGCAAGGACAGCACGTGTGCAAATCGCTTTGCGCCGCTTCAATGAAGGCGTCGTAAAGCTCCGCATCGGTGATTTCTTCAAGCGCTGTTTCTTGGGCGCTATCTGTCTCGTGATCGGCCATCAGTACACCCGTGCAATCATCGTGCAGTGCCAGTCATTCGACCAGCTTTGCCCTTGGTATTCTACCTCAGTGATGTAATACCCCCCATTGAAATCCCGTGATTGCAGCACGATTTTGCGGCCGGGCGTGAGTCCCGGAATGAGGAGCGATCGGATTTTCAAAATGCTCGAATCTTTCGGCTTGGGTGGTTTGGCCACCTTTTGCGCCGCGTTCGCTGCAAACTGCTGTGGGTTGCCCAGGCTCACAGTGGAATCGATCGACGCCTCGGGACTGCCGATAAGCCCCGTCTGAGGCGTCAACAGGATCGCGCTCAACCCCAGCGGTTGCCCCTTCTGAGCGATTTGCAGCGCCCCGCGTTGAATGCTCCACGTAAGTCCGATGGAGCGCAGGACCCGCGTCAGCGCCTGCGCAGCGTTACCGCTCAGCGTCATCGTGTGCGGTAGCGTTGCGCCGATACCAGTAATGTTCGCCGTCGCGGTGAAGTTGGCCGCGTTCCCCAGGCCTACGCCCATTGCTGTCGCAGCTTGTTGCAAGATGAAGCCAATCTGTGTGCCCTTCGCATAGCAGGCATTGATACGCCCCTCGCGGTGGGCGCGGCCCCCATCGTCGCCGCTCAGGACTGTTTTCCAGCCCGTGCGGTCGCGCTGCGATCCTACTTCGCGTAAGTCGCCGCTGAAAATCACCGACGTGTTATCGATATAGCCTGCTTCGACTTGCACAGGGATACCGACGATCTTGGACGACGTAGCGCCCTGCGGCCGGTTGCGCTTCAAGAGCTGCGCGCGATGATCGTCGTTAAGGTTCCACACCGTCAATACGCACTTATTAGGTTCCGCTTTAATCGTCGCAGTCGCACGAAATTCGATGTCCAGCGATGACACGTCAAGCGTATCAACTTGGACTTTCCAACTACGGCGAAACAGCGCGTCGCTCACGCAAACGCCTCAGGATTAGCGAACACGTCATCGTCGCTGGTAATGTACGTCAGTGGATAGTTGCCGTTCAAATCTGACGGCACGCTGAGATCCAAGTTGGTTCCTGCTAAATCGGAGACTTGTAGTAGCCCCTTTGGCAAGCGAGGATCTTTGAATTTGCGTAGTAGGTCAACGCCGCACACGAGGCGGATGAAGAGCGCGATCGGATTTTCATCCTGATCGTAGATATTCAGATAATAGCAATTCTCGCGCTTGCTCCAAATGAATCGGAACAGGTAGATAAAATCCTCGAGTTGGACGGATTGATCCCACTTCAAAACGCTGCCGTCTGACAGAGAAAAATCCGTCTCAGCGTCAATTATGATTACCAAGGTCCACCCCGAATAAGCCTTTGAGGATTGCGTGCGCGACGGTTTGCCGCACCTTCGCCGTCGTCGCGGCATCCGCCTCTTTGCCGGATTTGGCACCGCGATGCCTGGGCGCGATCTTCGCGGGCAGCGCAGCAACCGTCTGCGTCGTCACGAAGTTGATGTGTTGCAGGTCCATCGTGAAGCGCAGCACGTTTCCATTCTGCGCGTTGCGCGGCACAACGAAGCTGGTGCAAGCCATGTCCTCATACGTCGCTAACGTCGTGGTGACTGTGAAGACGCCTGCACTTTGGATCGCGTTGGCCAAATCGCCGAACACTGCTTTCACGCGGTCAAAGAACGCATCGAATTTAAACGCCGCGTAAGAGACTTTTTTCCCGCCCACCATGCGCGACACGGTTTGTACGCTGCCCGTGACTCCGTTCATGTAACTCGACACGCCGCCGATTGGTGTGTTGCTCACGATGCCTTCAATCGTGAGCCGTTGCGGAATGGGCCGGATGTGATCGGTGATGTCCGCGCCCGTCTCCACTTGATGCAACGTGACTTCGGCCGTCGTG